>Ga0209511_1001113_pt1 | contig 24517 bp, 24 predicted proteins | sample SSSSmetaG_FD_184141 | JGI IMG/M metagenome (GOLD analysis project Ga0209511, IMG submission 184141) | Glacier valley bacterial and archeal communities from Borup Fiord, Nunavut, Canada, to study Microbial Dark Matter (Phase II) - ​SSSS... | ecosystem: Environmental > Aquatic > Freshwater > Ice >... | reverse complement strand
GGCGTGGCCCCAGCTGCGCAACAGCTGCTGCTCGAGCACGTGCCGCGCACCGAAGTGGTCGATGCGGTCGATGCGCAGCGCCTCTGGGGCGAGCGTCGTGGCTTGTTCTTCAAGCCCGTGGCCGGGTTCGGCAGCCGAGCGGCCTATCGGGGCGACAAGCTGACACGACGCGTCTGGCAGGATATTCTGGCCGGTGACTATGTCGCCCAGGCCATCGTCGCGCCCGGTCAGCGGGTCATGGCTGGACACGACGCGACCGACGCCCTGAAATTCGACCTGCGAGCCTATGCTTACGATGGCGCGGTGCAGTGGGTAGCGGCGCGGCTGTACCAGGGCCAGACCACCAACTTCCGAACGCCGGGCGGTGGCTTTGCTCCGGTGTACAGCACGGGCGATGCATCGGGTCGCACCGTCAGTTCGGCCGACGATAAGAGTGCAGGCGTTGAACATGCCTCCTATGTGTTCTTGCTCGATGAGAGCAGCGAAGTCCACGCAGTCCCTCACGCGTTGTACGTCGCCTTGGCCCAGGGTCAGGCTTCAGCCATCGCACTGGCCGGCCGGACCCTGCGTCTAGCCGACTGGTACGTGCGTCTCAAGGATGGCGAGCCCGACACAGTGATCAACGAGACCTACAGCCTGGTTCGCTTCGATGCGCAGGGGCAGGTTGATTGGGCCGCGACGCCATCTGCCCATCCGCACCGGCCCGACGTGGCGTCCGTCCCAAAAGACGCCGGGTGGCCCACTGTCGACGAACGTGCGCGCATGCACGCGTTGCTGTTCGGCGGGCGCGCATTGCCCATACCGACATTGCCGCCCGTGTTGGCGGGCACGCCTGAATCCAGACCCTGACGGGGCGCTCCTCTTCCGGCGATAGCTGAGCACGAATTTCTAGAAGCGCCGAGGCCTTTTGCAAAGGTAGGACCGTCGCCAGGCGACGAGCGGAACTGCGCGAGCCGCAAGCCCAGCAGCGTGAAGGCGCAGAACACCGCGCCGGCAATGAACGTGGCCGGGGCCGCCCAGGCCATCCCGAAGCAGCCCCGAGCGCGCGCTGGCAGCGAGCAAGGCGACGCCGCTCAACAGCTTGAAGGAGCCGAAAGCAGTGCCGCGCAGCTGGGCCGAGGTGGCTCCGGCGACCATCGTTGCGAACAGGCCCTGCAGCACTGGACGCGAGCACGAAATCGGCGGCGAACAGCATGGCTGGCTCCACCGACAGAAGCGTGCCGTGGCTCATTCGAACGTAGAGCTTGCCGACGGGTACGCCGATAGCGAGTAGACAACTTCTGCCGAAACCTCGTCGGTTGCCATCGCTGGGATCGGTCGGCCCGGCGACTATGCGGAGAGATTTCGGGTCGCCAAGGCCCAGGTGTGGCGAGCGATCTGTTCGTCTTCCTGCGAGGCGAGAACGCGCACCGAACATCGCGAGGCCTCGTTATGGCGATCAGGCAATGCTTGCGAAGCTTCGGCCCGCCGTGCACGATTCGATGACCGATGGCGGCCAGTCCCGGCACGTCGGAGTCGGCGAGGAGCTTTGCGATGCGGACGATCGCTTCCTGCTGGCTACGTATGGCTGCGGTCTCGTAGACCGACTTGTCTCGGCGGAAGTCTTGCGCGGAGAACTATCCGTTCTTCTCGCCGATCGACTCGGCCTCGCCGGAAAGCGGCATTTCGGTCCGCGAAGATGCCACGCGGTACAAACCGAACTTGAGCGAGGACGAGCCACTGTTCAGCGCGAGCACGTTCAAATCGGGTCGAGGGTCAGTCGGTCCACTTCCCGGCCTCGGCCCCGGCCTTGCGCTCATGGGGTCCAGCGCCAGTCGAGCACCTCCGGCATGTCGTCGCCGTGCTCGCTGATGTAGAGCTTGTGGCGCTCCATGGTCGCCCAATAGCGTGCTTTCGCAGGTTCCACCTGGTCGCTCAACCGCGCAATCCGAGTGATGGCGTCGAGAGCGAGTTGAAAGCGGTCGAGATTGTTCAGCACGACCATGTCGAAGGCGGTGGTGGTGGTGCCTTCCTCCTTGTAGCCGCGCACATGGATGTTGCCGTGATTGCGCCGGCGGTAGGTCAGCTTGTGGATCATCGCCGGGTAGCCATGGAAGGCGAAAATCACCGGCTTGTCGGTGGTGAACAGCGCGTCGAAGTCCAGGTCTTCGAGACCGTGTGGATGTTCGGACGGGGGTTGCAACACCATCAGGTCGACGACGTTGACGACGCGGATCCGGATGTCCGGAACGTACGTGCGCAAGAGCGTGACCGCGGCGATTGTCTCGAGCGTCGGCACATCGCCGGCACAGGCCATCACCACGTCGGGGTCTCCGGCGTCGTTGCTCGCCCATTGCCAGACTCCCGCGCCGACAGTGCAGTGGCGAACGGCCGAATCGATGTCGAGCCACTGCCATGCCGGCTGCTTGCCGGCAATGATCAGGTTGACGTAGTTCCGGCTGCGCAGGCAGTGATCCGCGACCGACAGCAGGCAGTTGGCGTCAGGCGGCAGATAGATCCGCACGACATCGGATTTCTTATTGGCGACATGATCGATGAAGCCGGGATCCTGGTGCGAAAAGCCGTTGTGATCCTGACGCCAGACATGTGACGTGAGCAGGTAGTTCAACGACGCGATGGGCTTCCTCCACGGGATCTTCCGGCTCACCTTCAGCCATTTCGCGTGCTGGTTGAACATCGAATCGATGACGTGGATGAAGGCTTCGTAGCACGAAAACAGGCCATGCCGTCCCGTCAGGAGGTAGCCCTCGAGCCAACCCTCGCACATGTTCTCGCTCAGTATCTCCATGACGCGGCCGTCGACGCTCAGATCGACATCGACCGCGTCGACTTCGGCCATCCAGGTCTTGCCGGAGACTTCGTAGACGGCCTCGAGCCTGTTCGAGGCGGTCTCGTCCGGGCCGAAGAGGCGAAAGTTCTGCTTGTCGAGATTCAGCTTCATCACGTCGCGGACAAACTTCCCCAGCACCCGCGTCGCCTCCGCCTGGACAGCCCCAGGCTCGGGCACCGCCACGGCGTAGTCGTGGAAGTGGGGCATCGACAGCGGTTGCAACAGCTCTCCGCCATTGGCGTGCGGGTTGCAGCCCATGCGGTGGTGGCCCGTCGGCGCGAGCTCGGCGAACTCCTCGCGGAACTTGCCCTGGTCGTCGAACAGTTCCTGCGGCCGATAGCTCTTGAGCCAGTCCTCGAGTTGCGTCAGGTGCTCGGGATTCTTGAAATCGGCGATCGGAACCTGATGCGCGCGCCACGTTCCCTCGACCGGCTTGCCGTCGACGAATTTCGGTCCCGTCCAACCCTTCGGTGTCCGGAACACGATCATCGGCCAGCGTGGCCGCTTCGGCCTTTCCGTGCCGCCGAGAGACCGCGCGGCGACCTGGATCCGGCGAATCTCTGTCAGGACGATATCGAGCGTTCCGGCGAGACTTTGGTGCACCAGTGCCGGATCGTCGCCTTCGACGAAGTGCGGCTCGTGGCCGTAGCCGTGCAGCAGCTCGGTCAGTTCCTGGCGGCTGATGCGGGCCAGCACCGTCGGATTGGCGATCTTGAAGCCGTTCAGGTGAAGGATCGGCAGCACCGCGCCGTCGCGCGCGGGATTGAGGAATTTGTTGGAGTGCCAGCTGGTGGCCAGCGCGGCCGTCTCCGCCTCGCCGTCGCCGACGACGCAGCTAACAATCAGATTGGGATTGTCGAAGGCCGCCCCATACGCGTGGACCAACGAATAGCCCAGTTCTCCGCCTTCATGAATGGAGCCGGGAGTCTCGGGCGATACGTGACTCGGAATCCCGTATGGCCATGAGAACTGGCGAAAGAGCCGCTGCAGTCCGTTGCGGCTGCGCTCGATCGCCGGATAGTGCTCGGTGTAGGACCCTTCCAGATAGCTCTGCGCCACGATGCCGGGTCCGCCATGGCCGGGACCGATGACGTACATCATGTTGAGGTCGTGCGCTTTGATCAAGCGGTTGAGGTGGACATAGAGAAAGTTCAGACCGGGGGTCGTGCCCCAATGCCCGAGCAGACGCGGCTTGACGTGTTCGAGGCGGAGCGGGGACTCGAGCAGCGGGTTGTCCTGCAGATAGATCTGCCCGACCGACAAGTAGTTGGCGGCGCGCCAGTAGGCGTCCATCTTGTGGAGAAGATCAGGCGACAAGGGATCGGGCATCGAGGCCTCCGGGATGGATTGCTGAGCGGGGAGCGGCTCGGTCATCGGATGGTTGCCCGCTCACGAGCATTCAAGCTCGAATCGTGGGCCGGCCTCATGCTACAAGGCCGTCATGAAGCCGCTCGTCGTCGCCCCGTCGATCCTCGCCGCCGACTTCGGTCGTCTCGCCGAAGAGGTTCGCGCCGTTGACGCGGCCGGTGCCGACTGGATCCATGTCGACGTCATGGACGGACGCTTCGTTCCCAACATCAGCTTCGGCCCGGTCGTGGTCGAGGCGGTGCGCCGGGCGACCGCCAAGCCGCTGAACGTGCACCTCATGATCGTCGAGCCGGAGCGCCACATCGAAGACTTCGTCGGTGCCGGCGCCGATCACATCCTGATCCAGTGCGAGGCGTCGTCGACGATCCATCTGCACCGGCTGCTTTCGCGCATCCGCGAGCTCGGCAAGAAGGCCGGGGTGGTTCTGAACCCGGCAAGCCCGGTCGCATTCGTCGAGGAGGTGCTGCACCTGTGCGACATCGTTCTCGTGATGTCCGTGAACCCGGGTTTCGGCGGGCAGTCGTTCCTGCCGGAGGTCTTGCCGAAGATTCGCGAGCTGCGGCGTCGCTGCGTCGCTCGCGGGCTCGACCCCTGGATCGAGGTCGACGGCGGCCAGAACGGCGAAAACGCCTGGCAGGCCGTGGACGCCGGCGCCGACGCGCTGGTCGCGGGCTCGGCCGTTTTTGCGGCACCGGACTATGCCGATGCCATCGCCCGCCTGCGCCGGCATGCTCGTCCGGGATGAGGCAGGTTTCGCGCTTGCCGAGCGGACCGAGCCTTCGCGTGGGAGACACCCTGCGGCTCGATCGCCTCCCGCCTTCCGCCTGCAGGCCTGTCGGCACTCTGGGCGACAGTTTGATCGGCGTGGTTCGTCGATTGCCGCTCGTCACCCGATGCCAATCGCGGGGCGCCTCCTGCCTCCTGTCTGCATTCGCATGCCAGACGTGAACCTGCTTCTCAACGGCAAGCATCGCGTCATGGTGACTGCTGACGGCGCAGATTGCAGCCGCTGGGACGGCTCGCGGTGACTCGCCGACTCGATGACGCGGTGCTTGATGAGTCGGTCATGTTTTTTTGCCTGCAAGACGATGCGGACGGGCGCGAGCCGCAACCGGCGCCGGCCCGACACCCCAAACTCGACGGAGACCAACGATGCAGCTGGGAATGATTGGTTTGGGGCGGATGGGCGCGAACATGGTGCGACGCCTGCTCGCGAAGGGCCACGAATGCGTGGTCTTCGACGTGCACGGCCCGGCCGTGACGGCCTCGCAGAGTGATGGCGCCATCGGCGCGGCGTCGCTGGCCGAAATGGTCGCGAAGATGACCCCGCCACGCGCCATCTGGCTGATGGTTCCCGCAGCGGTAGTCGATCAGGAGCTCGCCCAATTCGCGCCGCTGCTTGACGCCGGCGACATCGTCATCGACGGCGGCAACTCCTACTACCGCGACGACATCCGCCGCGCTGCCGAGCTCGGTGCAGCGGGCCTCCACTATGTCGACGTCGGCACCAGCGGCGGCGTCGCCGGCGGTGATCGCGGCTACTGCCTGATGATCGGCGGTGAAGCCGAGATCGTCGCCCACCTGAGGCCGATCTTCGCGGCGCTCGCGCCCGGCTTCGACGCCGCTGTGCGCACGCGCGGGCGCAGCGGCGAAGTCGCCAGCGCCGAGCAGGGATTCCTGCATTGCGGGCCGCACGGCGCCGGTCACTTCGTCAAGATGGTCCACAACGGCATCGAGTACGGCGTCATGGCGGCCTATGCCGAGGGCCTCAACATCCTGCGCAACGCCAACGTCGGCAAACAGACGCGTGCCGTCGACGCCGAGACGACGCCGCTGCGCAATCCCGAGTTCTATCAATACGAGATGAACCTGCCTGAGATCGCCGAAGTCTGGCGCCGGGGCAGCGTGATCGGCTCGTGGCTGCTCGACCTGACCGCCAACGCGCTCCTCGCCGACCCGAATCTGGCGGCCTACGGCGGCCGCGTTTCCGACTCGGGCGAGGGCCGTTGGACGATCGAGGCGGCGATCGACGAAGGCGTGCCGACGCATGTTCTGAGTGCCGCCCTGTACGAGCGCTTTGCGTCACGCGGCGCCGCCGACTTCGCCAGCCAGGTGCTGTCGGCCATGCGCCATGAATTCGGCGGCCACGTCGAAAAGCCAGCGGAGGGCTCGCCGTGAGTATCGGCGCCAGCGCCGGTCGCAGCCACGATGCGCCGCATTCCGACGCCCTCGTCATCTTCGGCTTCACCGGCGATCTGGCGAGCAAGCAGATCTTTCCGGCGCTGTACCGGATGGTCAAGTCAGGCGCCCTGAGCGTGCCGGTGATCGGCGTCGCCTCGACGATCCTGAGCCTCGAAGAGGTGCAGAAGCGCGTTCGCGACAGCATCGCGCAGCACGGCAAGATCGACGACCTTGCGGCATTCGATCGGCTGCTCTCGCTGCTGAGCTACGTCGGCGGCGACTACAAGCGACCAGCGACCTTCGAAGCGTTGAAGGCGGCGCTCGGCAACGCCCAGCGGCCGGCGCACTACCTCGCCATTCCGCCGGCGCTGTTCGAGACGGTGATCAAGAACCTCGGCGCCATCGGCCTGGCGAAGGGTGCACGGGTCATCGTCGAAAAGCCGTTCGGCCGCGACCTGGCCTCGGCCGTCGCGCTCGGCGCGGTCGCGCAGTCGGTCTTTGCCGAGTCGTCGATCTTCCGGATCGACCACTACCTCGGCAAGGAGGCGATCATGAACATCCTCTACTTCCGCTTCGCGAACTCGTTTCTCGAACCGATCTGGAATCGCAACCATGTCGCCAGCGTGCAGATCACGTTGGCCGAAAACTTCGGCATCGGCCAGCGCGGCGGCTTCTACGAGAGCGCGGGGTGCCTGCGCGACGTGATCCAGAACCACCTGTTCCAGATCGTTGCCCTGCTGGCGATGGAGCCTCCCGCGTACCAGGGCTATGCGGCGGTGCAGAGCGAAAAGGCGGCGGTCTTTCACGGCATGCGACCAGCAAGCGCCGACGATCTCGTGCGCGGTCAGTACGAGGGTTACCGAAACGAGAAAGACGTCGCTGTCGATTCCGACGTCGAGACCTTTTGCGCCTTGCGCCTGCACATCGACTCCTGGCGCTGGGCAGGCGTGCCGTGGTACTTGCGCTCCGGCAAGTTGTTGCCGACCACCGCGGCCGAAGTGCTCGTACAGCTGCAGCCGCCGCCGCAGGCGCTTTTCGACGATTCGCATCCCCGTGGCGGTCGCGCCAACTATGTCCGCTTCAAGCTGCAGCCGATTTCCGCGGTGGCCTTGGCGGCGCGGGTCAAGCGGCCCGGCAAGGGTTTCCTGGGCGACCAGCGCGAGCTTTATCTGTGCGAAGAAACCCTGAGCGAAGGCTCGACCTACGAGCGCTTGCTCGGCGACGCGATGATCGGCGACGGCGCGCTCTTCACCAGCCAGGACGCGGTAGAAGCCGCCTGGGCGGTAGTCGATCCGGTTCTGGCCGTTCATCGAGCCGCGCTGCCCTACGCGCCCGGCAGCTGGGGCCCGGCCGGGGCCGACGCGCTGATCGCTGAAGACGGTGGCTGGCACAACCCGACGGCGGAAGAAGAGCACGCGCCATGCACATGATCGGGCCGTTCCGATGACCCACGAAATCGTTCTTTTTCTCGATGTCGACAACACGCTGCTCGACAACGACCGGATCATCGCCGACCTGCGCCGTCATCTCGAAGAGGAGTTTGACGTCGCCAGCTCCGACCGCTACTGGGCGATCTTCGAGAAGCTTCGCGGCGAGCTCGGCTACGCCGATTACCTAGGCGCCCTCCAACGCTGCCGGTTAGAGATGGAACACGGCGGCGAGAGCGACCAGCGCCTGCTGCTCATGTCGAGCTTCCTCGTCGACTATCCGTTCGCCGACCGGCTCTACCCCGATGCGCTCGAGGTCGTCGCCCGACTCGGCCAGATCGGGCCGACGGTGATCCTGTCGGACGGCGACGTCGTCTTTCAGCCGCGCAAGGTGCAGCGATCGGGCCTGTGGGATGCGGTGGGCGGTCGAGTGCTCATCTACATCCACAAGGAGAAGATGCTCGAACAGGTGCAACGGCTCTACCCGGCGCGCCGCTACGTCATGGTCGACGACAAGCTGCGCATTCTGGCGGCGATGAAAGCGGTGCTGGGCGACCGCTTGGTGACGGTCTTCCCGCGCCAGGGCCACTATGCCCACGACGCCGAGGCCATCGCAACCTATGCCGCTGCCGATGTCACCGTCGAGCGCATCGGCGACCTGCTTGAATTCGACGCCGGCAAGCTGCTCGGCGCCGCCACGAAGGAGAAATCATGAACCCCAACCTGCAAAAGCTTCACGCTCTCGGCCAGAGCCTCTGGCTCGACAACATCACCCGCGAGATGCTCGGCGACGGCACGATGGCACGCTACATCGCCGAGTACTCGGTCACCGGCCTGACTTCGAACCCGACGATCTTCGAGCATGCCATCGGCACGGGCGACTTCTACGACGCGCAGATCGCCGAGCTGTCGCGCAAGGGCAAGGCCGGCGAAGAGCTGTTTTTCGAGCTTGCGATCAGCGATCTGGCACGGGCAGCCGACCTGTTTCGGCCGATCCACGATGCCACGCAGGGCGTCGACGGCTGGGTGTCGCTGGAGGTGTCGCCGGTCATCGTCAACGACGCCGCCAGGACCACCGAGGCCGCCGCCCGGCTGAGCGCTGCCGCTGCCCGGCCCAACGTGTACATCAAGATCCCCGGCACCCCCGCCGGCGTCGAGGCAATCGAAGCATCGATCTTCGCCGGCGTGCCGATCAACGTCACGCTGCTCTTCTCGTGCGAACAGTACCTGGCGGCGGCGGGTGCCTATTTGCGTGGCATCGAGCGCCGCATCGCCGCCGGGCTCGACCCGAAGGTCGAATCGGTGGCGTCGCTGTTCGTGTCCCGATGGGACGTGGCGGTGAAAGACGAAGTTCCACCGCAATACCGCAATCGTCTCGGCATCGCCATCTCCAAGCGCACGTACAAGGCCTATCGCGAGCTGCTCGCTTCGCCGCGTTGGCTAAGGCTCGCCGCAGCCGGCGCTCACCCGCAACGACTGTTGTGGGCGAGCACGGGGACCAAGGATCCGGCGGCGCGCGACACGCTCTACGTCGAAGCGCTCGCCGCGCCCGACACCGTCGACACGATTCCCGACAAGACGCTGAAGGCCTTTGCCGATCATGGCAAGGTCGGAGCCGTGCTTGCCGGCGACGGCGGCGATGCCGAAACGGTGTTGGCGGAATTCCGCAAGCTCGGCATAGACGACGCCGCGCTGGCCGTGCGCCTGCAGCAGGAAGGCGCCGACTCGTTCCAGAGGTCGTGGGATAGCCTGCTCGCCGGCATCGAGGGCAAGAGCGCGAAACTGGCGGGAGCCACGGCCAAGTGAACTCGCCGCGCGACGCGTTGACCGCAGGCAACGCGTCGGTCCGTGTCGCGTCGCCGCCCCGCTGCAGCCAGACCGCGTCGAAGAAGGACCACTGACATGCAAGCACAACAACTCACGGTGACCGCTCAGGCGCTGGTGGCCGGCGACCGCGGCCTGCTCGCGATGGATGAGAGCACGGGCACGTGCAACAAGCGATTCGCGGCGCTCGGCATTCCGCAGACCGAGGAAGCGCGCCGCGCCTATCGCGACATGATCGTGACGACGCCGCACCTCGGCGACGCCATCAGCGGCGCCATCTTGTACGACGAGACGATTCGCCAGCAGACCCTCCGTGGCCTGCCCTTCGCACGGGCCCTCGAAGACGCCGGGATCATCCCCGGCATCAAGGTCGATGCCGGCGCGAAAGCGCTTGCCGCGCATCCCGGCGAGCTCGTCACCGAAGGTCTCGACGGGCTGCGTGAACAGCTGGCTGAATACGCCACGATGGGTGCTCGCTTTGCGAAATGGCGCGCGGTCATCACCATCGGTGGCGCGACCCCGAGCCGGGGTTGCATCGAGGCGAACGCCCACGCGCTGGCGCGCTACGCGGGCCTGTGCCAGGAAGCAGGGCTGGTGCCGATCGTCGAACCCGAGGTGCTGATGGACGGCGATCATTCGCTCGAGCGCTGCTCGGCGGTGACGCAAGCCATCCTCCATGCGGTGTTCGACCAGCTCGATACCCAGCGGGTGATGCTCGAAGGCATGCTGCTCAAGCCGAACATGGTCCTGCCCGGGGCGGCTGCCACCGATCAGAGCACCGTTGACGGCATCGCCGACGCCACGGTCGAGTGCTTCTTGCGCGCCGTGCCGGCAGCGGTGCCGGGGATCGCCTTCCTGTCGGGCGGGCAGACGCCGGAGCTGGCCTCGGCGCGCCTGAATGCGATGAACGTCAGGTTCAAGTCGCGCCTGCCCTGGGCCCTTGCGTTTTCGTTCGCGCGCGCTATCCAGCAGCCGGCGCTCGAGGCGTGGCGCGGCGTCGCGCTCAACGTTGCGGCCGCGCAGCAAGCTCTCTTTCATCGCGCCGCCTGCAATCGCGCCGCCAGGCGCGGCCGCTATGACGCCGACATCGACGCCGAGGCCGACGTCGACGTCGACGTCCCCCGACGAGCCTGAACCGCAAACGAAGGAAATCCCATGTCAGACACGCTCGACCAGCAATGCGTCGACACCCTGCGCTTCCTGTCGGTCGACATGGTGCAGAAAGCGAACAGCGGCCACCCCGGCCTGCCGCTCGGGGCCGCGCCGATGGCCTACGCGCTGTGGACGCAGCAGCTCAAGCACCATCCGGCCAATCCGTTTTGGCCCGACCGCGATCGCTTCGTGCTCTCGGCCGGCCATGGCTCGGCGCTGCTCTACAGCCTGCTGCACGTGACCGGCTACGACCTGTCGCTTGACGACCTCAAGCAGTTTCGTCAATGGGGCAGCAAGGCGCCGGGGCACCCGGAGCGTGGCCACACGGCGGGAGTCGAGGTCACCACTGGGCCGCTCGGTCAGGGCCTCGCTAACGCGGTCGGCATGGCGATCGCCGAGGCCCACCTGGTGGCGCGCTACAACCGCAAAGGCCACACGGTCGTAGACCACCGTACCTGGGCCATCGTCAGCGACGGCGACCTGATGGAAGGCGTGGCGTCGGAGGCCGCGTCGCTGGCCGGCCACCTGAAGCTTGGCAAGCTGATCTGTCTCTACGACAACAACTCGGTGACGCTGTCGGCGGGCACCGACATGACCTTTTCCGAGGACCGGGCCCAGCGCTTCGCGGCTTACGGCTGGCAAACGATCGAGGTCGGTGACGGCAATGACTTGACGGCGATCGAAGCGGCGCTCGCTGCGGCGCGCGCCGAGACCACGCGGCCGACGCTCGTCCTCGTGCGCACCCACCTCGGCTTCGGCTCGCCCGAGCAGGACAGCTTCAAGGCGCACGGCTCGCCGCTCGGCGTCGCCGACGTCAAGAAGACCAAGGAAAAACTCGATTGGCCGAGCGAGCCTCCCTTCTTCGTGCCCGAACTCGCCCTGGCCAGATTTCGCGAAGCGCTCGGGCGCGGCGCGAAGGCCGAGTCGGAGTGGAATGGCCGGATGGACGCCTACGCGAACGCATTTCCCGACCTGGCCAAGGAGCTTTGTTCGCGCCTGAACGCGGAGCTGCCGGAGGGCTGGGACGCAGACATTCCCGTTTTCCCCGCCGATGCGAAGGGCATGGCGACGCGCGTCGCCGGCGGCAAGGTGATGAACGCGATCGCCCCGAAGCTGCCTGCGCTCGTCGGCGGCTCGGCCGACCTCGACCCCTCGACCCACACCGAGCTGAAAGGGCAGGGCGATTTCAACCCGCCGCTGCTTGCCGGCCAGGACAGCGAAGGCTCGGACGCGGCCGGTTGGGGCTACGCCGGGCGCAACCTTCACTTCGGCGTGCGCGAGCATGCGATGGGCGGCATCGTCAACGGCCTAGCCGCGCACGGCGGCTTCATCGGCTACGGCTCGACCTTCCTGATCTTTTCCGACTACATGCGGCCGGCCATCCGCCTCGCGGCGCTGATGGGGCTGCACGTCGTTCATGTCTTCACGCACGACAGTCTCGCGCTCGGCGAAGACGGGCCGACACATCAGCCGATCGAGCAACTCGCCAGCCTGCGCGCCATGCCGCTGCTCAGCGTCATCCGCCCGGCCGATGCCAACGAAACCGCGGTGGCCTGGAAGGTGGCGGTGGAAATGCCCGATCGCCCGGTCTTGCTCGTCCTGACCCGGCAGGATGTCGCGACCCTCGACCGCAGCCGCTACGCCAGCGCCGAGGGCTTGCGCCGCGGTGCCTACGTGCTGAGCGAGGCGGCGGGCGGCCAGCCGGAACTGATCCTCATCGCCAGTGGCTCCGAAGTGGGACTCATCCTCGCCGCCGCCGAGCGACTGCGCAGCGATGGCCTGGCCGTGCGCTGCGTGTCGATGCCGAGCTGGGACCTTTTCGAGGCGCAACCGCAAAGCTACCGTGACGAGGTGCTGCCGCCGGCGATCACGGCGCGCCTCGCCGTCGAGCTCGGCGTCGAGCAGGGCTGGCACCGGTACACGGGTGTGGGCGGCAACATGCTCGGCATCGACCGCTTCGGCGCGTCCGCTCCGGCGGATGTGCTTCTCGAAAGATTTGGATTCACGATCGACAACGTCGTTCTGCACGCCAAGCGGCTACTCGCATAGGCACGGAAGAGTAAGGAGCCTCGAACCAAAGGTCGGGTCGAATGACCTGATGTGCTTTGGCGGCCTGAGCGCCGCTCCCCATGAGCGAGCCAGAGGCGCGTTGGATCGTCCCTAGGTCATCGCATTCATGGCTTGTCTTGTGGCTGTCACGCCAAGTTCAAATGTCGCATCCCCGCCCAGGTTCGAAGGTCGCATCGGGCTCGAGCAAGTAGTTCGGTCGAGACTTGTCCACCGGCGGCGTGGCGCACGCCGGGCAGACGCCGAGGGTGGTCAAGCCGTCGCGAAGCTGCGCTGATGCGGCTTGATCGGAACTGAGACTCTTGGCGGAGCACAGACCTCGCGGATTGCGCGTCCGATGTCGCCCGAGGTGAATTGCTTTCCCTCATGTGCAACGAGAAGATCGTGCATGTCAGTCGCGTGATCTTCTTCTTCAGCAAGAATGTCCTCCAACATGACGCGGGTCGTCGGGTCCTTGTCTGCGAAGTGGCGGATCAATTCCCGGTAGTGCTCAATGACTGACCGTTCCGCGGCGATCGAGTGCATCGTGTAGCGGAGCACGCAGACCGACTCCGTCGCAACAACTGTCCGAAGCAGCGCGATCGACTGCTTGACATCACACCCGTAGCCGACCGTGACGGCTCCGTCGTCGAGAAATTCTTTGGCGCGCTCCCGAAGCGTCCTGACGTCGTTAAACAAATCGTGGTCGGCCATCTTGCGCTTCCGTGAGCTGGGACCGAAGCATCTGGCGAGCTGCGCCAAGTCGATCGGTTGACAAGCACCCTGCTGAGGTTCTAGGGTCGGTCGCCGCACCACTGCAAGGGGTACTCATGTCGGATGCGCCATCGGATTCGTCGGAACGCGACCGCCTGCGAGAGAGGGCATTTTCGAGATGGGCCAACGAGGGTGGCGCCGGGGAGGGTGGTCGCGAGCACCCGGCTTCGACTGAACGGCATCCCGAAACTCCGCCGCTGACCAACGCCGAGCTCGTGCAACTGCAGATCCGGGTGATAGCGCTCGAGAACTTGCTGATGGTTCTGCTGGCCACAGCGTCCGATCGGCAGCTCGACCTGGCGCGCGAAATGGCCGCCTACATTTCTCCGCGCCCTGGCTTCACGCCGCATCGCCTAACGGTCCACGCGGCAGCCCGCATGATCAATCTTGTCGCAGGAGCCGGGCACCTGCGAGCCTTGGCTGCCGCAGGATGCGTGTCCGATGCATTGCCCGACGACGCGGAACGGGCTTGATCGAGCGACCACGACATCGCCCAAACATGACTCACGTCATCACCGAACCTTGTATCTTGTGCAAGTACACCGACTGCGTGGAAGTTTGCCCGGTCGATGCATTTCGTGACGGCAAGAACATGCTCGTGATCGACCCTGACGAATGCATCGACTGCCGGCTGTGCATACCCGAATGTCCCGTCGACGCCATTTACGCGGGCGACGAAGTGCCATCGGATCAGCAAGCCTATTTCGAGATCAACGCGAGTCTTGCCCGGCGCTGGCCCATCATCACCCGCAGAAGACCGCTCGCGGGCGGTGACGAGTGGGCAAATACACGGGTCAAGAGTCACCTTCTTGACTTGGATAGCGCAAAGGACCAGCCGTGAACACCAAGCTTGTGAGCAGCATAGAGAGCGCGACCCGTTCGCGGCTGGCGGTGGTCGGAGACGACACGTTGCTGCTGGAAGTCGCCCGGCTGCTTTCCGATACGCAGATCAGCCTCGTCGTCGTCTGCGATGCGGCTGGCGTGATGGTCGGCGTCATCACCAAGACGAACATCGTCCGGCAGATCGCACATTGCCAAGGCGCCGCCTGCACGAGCACGGCCGCCGAGATCATGACGAGAGACGTGACCTTCTGCAGCGCCACCGATTGCCTGCCCGACGTGCTGTCGATGATGCAGGCGCGCGGCTTCGTCCACGTTCCGGTTGTCGACGCGCAGCGCAAGCCATCGGGTGTGCTCAATGCAAGAGACGCGCTGCGCGAGCTGTGGGCCGAGGGGCAATACGAAGAGGCACTGCTCCGCGACTACGTGATGGGTGTCGGCTACCGCTGAGCGGCCCCTCGGCAGCCTGCGGGGTCAGGGCAAGAGCGAGCCGCGACTCATTTTCACGATGGCGCCGCGACCGCAGGAGCCCCGGCCGCAACCTTTTTGGTGGCGGCCATCAGGGTCCGGACGAACTTCCCCTGGCACAGCTCTTCGGCCATGTGCTTCACGCCGTGTACGAGATCCGTTCCTGCGGTCTTGAAGAACTCGCTCGCCGGTCCGCCCCCCAACGTGGGGGCGCCGCTTGCTGCAGCGCGGAGAAGTGGTGTCGGATGTCGCTGCGGTGCGGGCGCATCTGACGACGCGGCTCGGCGCACTCAAGGCGATGGCGATCGTCGGAGTCAGCGCCGGAGGTCATATCGCCTTCCTTGCCGCCACGCGCCTGCGCTTCGCGTTGGCGGTGTCGATCTACGGCGGCTGGATGGTCGACGGCGGCATCCCGTTGGCTGAACCCGCACCGCCGGTCGCCGATTGCGCTGCGCTGGCCGCGAACGGCTGCTTTTTTCTCGGCATCGCCGCCGGCGGCGGCGATCGTCTCATCACCGCCGAACAGTGGCGTCGACTCGACGTCTTGCTCGATGCAGCCGGGGTCGAGCACGAACTGGTCCGCTATGCGGGTGGGCGGCACGGGTTCCTTTGCGCCGAAAGATCCGCGACCTTCGATGCCGAAGCGAGTGCCGACGTGTGGCGGCGATTGCTCGGTGCCCTTGCAGCCAACATGGTGCATGCCCAACGGCCCACTGACGGATAGGCGTGGGCGCACCATTTGCGGCTGTGTGCACAGCGACGAGTACGCGCCCACGGCGCTTCCCTTGCACTGCCGAGCAGACCGATGAACGAAGAGCGGTTCAAGGTACCGGTCGGCCCGTCGCGGCAGGGCGCCGAGGATCCACTTCAGGACAGCGGCTGCCAGCAGGCGGACAGGCGACGGCGACGACCTACCGCGTCAACGGCAAGCAAATGGTGGTGGTCGCCGCGGGCGACCACGGCTCGTTCGGAACCACCCCCGGTGATGCTGTCGTGGCCAATACGCTGAAATGAATACAGCGATGTGCGCCTTCAAACATAGGAAGGAGCGGGGATGAGCAGCACGCCTGGGATCCCGCGGACGCATGACCCGCTGGCCGCGAAGCTGAGTGCAGCCGACGACCGTGTCCTGCTGAGCGAATGGTTGCCGCCGCAGGCCGGCGTCGTGCCGAAGGCAAAGCCCGGCGATCTCGAACCAGCTCGGCTGGTTCGGCCGAGTGCTAAACCGGCAAAAGGCCCGTTCGATCCATTTCATCGCGTTCTGGTGGTTTCTGCTCTTCATCCTCGCCCACGTTACGCTCGTCTTCATCACCGACGCTCGCAACAACCTCAACATGATGTGGGCGGGGGTGCACGACAACTCGTGGAGCGGCTTTGCGATCTTTGTTCCGGCCATCCTGCTGGTCGCCCTCGCCTGGTGGTGAGCCTCGCCGTTTACCTTGCGCCATGCGCGGCTCGTTCAGAGGGTTGGCGAATTCATGAGCCGGCCGTTCGGCGCCGCGACGCAGTCGTGGGATGCGAAGAGCCAGCTCACGGAGAAAAACATCTCTCCGTACTTCTGGCCCAACGGAACGATGCCGAAATCGGCCGAGTTCGATACGCTTGTGGCGACTGAATTCGCCGACTACCGCTTGCGGGTTGGTGGCCTGGTCGAAAACCCCGTCGAGCTCTCGTTCGCCGATCCGAAGGCGATGCCGAAGCAAGAGCAGATCACGACTCACTTCTGCATCCAAGGCTGGTCGGGCGTTGCCAAGTGGGGCGGCGTGCCGGTGCGCGACATCCTCGATCTCGTCAAGCCGACACCCGAGGCTCGCTACGTCGTTCTCTACTCGTTTGCCGACGGCGGCGACGGCGGTCGCTACTACGACACGCACAGCCTGGCCAACATGCGCCACGAGTTGACGATCCTTGCCTACGAGATGAACGGTGCACCGGTCAGCGTGCTGCACGGCGCGCCGCTGCGCCTGCGCTGCGAAAACGAGGTGGGCTTCAAAATGGTCAAGTGGATCGCGGCGATCGAACTCGTGCACGACTACGCCGATCTCGGCGCGGGCGAAGGCGGCTACAACGAGGATCACGAGTTCTTCGGCTACCGGGTGCCAATCTAAAGGAGATCACAGATGTTGCGCAGCATGAAGGATCTGAGCGGCTTGGCCGTCGAAGCGACCGATGGCGCCATCGGCCATGTGAAGGACTTCTACTTCGATGACAACGCCTGGGTCGTGCGCTATCTCGTTGTCGAGACCGGCAGCTGGTTGTCGAGCCGAAAAGTGTTGATTTCCCCAATCTCGATGGGTCATCCGGATTGGGAGCGAAAAACGCTGCCGGTCTCGATCACGAAAGAGCAGGTCAAGAACAGCCCTGAAATCGACACCGAAAGGCCTGTCTCTCGACAGCACGAAACCGAGTATCTGGGCTACTACGGCTACCCACTTTATTGGGGCGGTGGTGGGCTTTGGGGTGCGGGCCTGTACCCGAACCTGATCTTGCCGGGCTCCGCCGGTTTCGGATCGGCCGAAGCCGCGCGCGCAGAAGCGGAGAACGCCTACGCGCGCACTGAAGTGTCACAAGAGCGCCAACGCGAGCATGGCGACCCGCATCTGCGCAGTTGCCAAGCGGTCATGGGCCATCACGTCCATGCGAGCGATGGCGACATCGGCCATGTGCACGGCTATCTCGTCGATGACGAGACCTGGGCCATTCGATACGTGGTCGTGAACACGAGCAACTGGTGGCTGGGTCACGACGTGAACATCGCCCCCGAACGGATCAAGGACGTACGCTGGTCCGATGCGAGCATCACGGTCGACCGGACCCGGGAAGCGGTGAAAGACGCCCTGCTTGACGAGCCGTCGGGGGAGCTCGATCGCGCGCAGCGGCAGGGCCTCTACAGCCACGATCCGCGCCCGGCCTACAGGACGGCAGTGCCGAGTCTAGGAACCGAGCTACCGCGGAAGTAGAGCTGCTCGATCGAGCGGGCATGCGACTCCACTGCATCGGCGAGCGCCTACTCGCTTCGAGTCGACGCCTTCCCGGAGTGAACAACGATCGCGGGCTCACCGGGGTGATGGTCGCGTTGTGCGGGGGCGCGAGACGTCATTGCACCGTCAGCGATGCCTGCATGGTCGGATGGAAAGTGCAGACATACGACAGCGTGCCAGCCTTGCGCGCGACGTAGGTCCACGAGCTGCCCGGGGCGATGCTGCGAGAGTCGAAGACTCCGTGCGAGGTGGCAGTGTGGGGCACGAGATCCTTGTTGCGCCAGACGATCCGGTCGCCGCGATGCAGCGTCAGCACGGGTGGATCGAACTTGAACCCTTCGATGACGACTGTCTGGGTTTGCGCAGTTGCACCCGCAGCATTTCCCTCGAGAGCGCAAAAGGCGACCCACGCGAGCGACGCCGCAACTCGCAACCGTCGGCCGCCACAGTGCGATAGCCGTTTAGGCACCGGTCTTGCCCATCGACGTCTGCAGGCGCTTCGCATGGTCCAGATGCTCGACGAACGCCGGGCGGGACTTTTCGAGGAGTGCCTTCAACTCGGCGTTGTTGGCGTTCGGAATCAGAGTCTTGTCTATCGCATCGATCACGGCCTCGTGGTAAGCGACCTCATGATCGATGTAGGCACGATTGAATTCCGCACCTTTGAGCTTTTTGAGGTTCGCCAGGTTGTCGTCGCCGCCCTTCTTCAAGCTTTGGCTCGTGTCGCTGGCTTTGGGAATGACCTTGAGTTTGTGGACGAGCGCCGTCGCCGACTTGTTGACCGCGCCGTGGTCTCTCACCATCTCCTGCGCGAACGCCTTGACATCCTTGGACCGGCTCTTGGACATCGCCAGTTTGCCAGCGTCGATGTCGACTTGATTCGCGGTTACGACGATCTCGGCGATCTGCGGGTCCGTGGGACCGGCGCTCTGCGCCTGGCTGGCAGCGGCGGCACAGGCCAGCACCACGGCGATAGCAATCTTGTGTGACTTCATGAGTGGCAACTCGTGGTTGGGTGGGAAGCGCAAACCTGAACGGCGGCTCTTGCGTGGGGAGAGGCTGTGGGCATACGCCGTGCCCAATCACGGTCTGGCCTCACTTGATGATTCTTGCCATCGCCCGCCTGCTCCAGGCGGATCCGCTTATGGCTCTGCGAACGGGTACGTGATTTCCTCGCCCCGAACGCGGGCAAACGGCGTCAGCTTGTGTGGCTGCAGGCGTTTCGGGCTGACGATCTCGCAGGCGGCGACACCGTGCACGAGCAAGGCGTCGGCGATCAGCGAGCGGTGGCAGCGCCACGGCACTGCTTCCGCGCACATCAGTGCAACACGGTCGGTCCGCGCCAGCTCAATGACGCTCGCCAGATCCGAGGCGAAATCCGTCGTCTGCATGTAGTCGGCATAGCCGCGAAACGACAGGTTGCGCCAGCCGGCGTTGGGCGAGTCGGCCGTCGTCGGCCGAAAGCCGCCGAGGCCGCTCGCGTGCGCATAGCCGATGTTCGCCGCGGCCAGCGAAATCGGCAGCGCATCCTCGTTGAACTGCGGGTTGTGGCGCGAGCGCGGCACCGTGCGCACGTCGATCAGTTGCGTGACACCGTGGCCGGCGAGCAGTTCGAGGAACGCCTCGATCGGCCGGGTCGAGTGGCCGACCGTCAGCACCTTGCAGCCGCTTTCGTCCCCGTTCGGCGACTCTGCGGACGAAGTGGCTGGGCGCGGCGGCGCCGCGGTCCGCGCCGCGCTTCGACGCCGCGGCGCCTCAGCCGGCAACGAGCTTGCTGACGCTTCACCGCAACACGGGCAGGAGTTCATCGTCGAACCAGGGATTGGCCATGAACAAGGCGACGTTGCGCGGCGAAGAATGCGGCAGCGGGATGATCGCGGGCGCGTGTGCACGCCGGTCGAGCGTCGTCGCCGTCACCGATGTGTGACCGTTGCCGCGAAGGAAAATGAGGTTGCGCGTGTTGGCCGACGAGCAAGGTGAGCTCGATCTGCGGCAGCCTGGCGAGCAGGTGGTCGAGCCACAGCTCAGCGCATTCGCGTCTTGGCAGATCGCCGCTCACAGCGCGCCCGGGGTAGCAGTAACCCATAGGCAAGATCGCGATTCGCGTCTTGTCATAGAAGGTCTCGGAATCATTCCCATCCAGTCGCGCAGGCGCTCACCGCTTTTGTCATCCCACGACACGCCACTGCCATGCATCTTTGCGCCCGGCGCCTAGCGCGTGGCCAACGACGAGGATTCGCGCCGTCGTACCGACCTGCACGACCGGGCGCGGCCCGAGCGGCAGATGCGCGTCGCAGGCGCGGCAGGCGCGCACGCAGTCAGCAGGGCCTCGAGCGTTCGATGGATCTTGACGGGCGAAGCCTTGACGAACTGGATCAACGATTTCACAACTTGCGATCGTGAGGGTAGGCAGCGCTATTGCATGTCGACGGCAGAGACCTTGCGCATGTCTATGGCATTGCTTGCCACAGCCCGAGGTCGAATGCACTCCGAGAACTGACATGACTACGCAATACGACCTGATCGCCATTGGCACCGGAACAGGAGCGTCCGCCTTGAACGTCGGGCTGTCCTCGGCTCTGTCGACAGTCGCGCGCAAATGACGACGCCGTGGTGATTGGCAAGGACCCTCGTGAAGGTGGTCTTGGTCGTGATGGTGACGCCAGCAACTGCCGATGTCAGCTCCGGACCTTCCTCGAGCATCAGCGAGTTCGGCCTCGGAGGGCAGCACGCTGTACCGCCCGGTCACCGGGCCTTGGGGGGTGGCCAGATGACGATGGTTTTCAGCAAATCGCTGCGTCGCCGATATCGAGGTGAAGTGGCTGTGTGGACTGCAAGCGCGGCCGCGCCGGCGGCAATTTCCCGTGGCCGATTTCGGCAAGCTTCCTCGCAGTAGCGTGCGCAATGCACAGAGCGAGACTCAATCAGTCGAAAGAACTGTAGGACCCAGAGAAAATTGCGACTGCAACTTTCTACCGGACCGACGCGACTATGCAACTCCTATGCAAGACTGAAGACATTGCCCCATTGGAGCTGGCGCTGGAGAAGAGCCAGATCGTCAAGGAGAAGGTCGAGGAATGTGCCGGCGACATTGGCAGCGCCAATGTGCTTGTGAAGGAAATGATTGCCGTAGGCGCGACGACGCTCCCGGCGCACGAAACTCTCGCCACGAGCACCGAGCTGGAAGGAAAAGTCCAGGAATGCGCCGCCGACCTGAACGAGGTGACCGACACCTTGGCTAGGGGCATCGAGGAGCTAAGGCAAACAGAGGCTTTGCTGGTTGCGTCCAGAAGGGATCTCATCGCAACGCGGGCCGCCCTGGCGGCCGCCAAAGAAGGAGAGAAGGACGCGCGGAGCACGGCGCAGCACGACGCCAAGACCGGCCTGCCGAATCGCAGTCTGTTTGACACCCGTGTCAGTCATGCGATTGCCATGGCCGATCGCCACGCCTGGACTCTGGCGGTCATGTTCTTCGACCTGGACCATTTCAAAGAAGTCAACGATACCCACGGCCATGCTGCCGGGGATGCCGTGTTGTCGAAGATAGCCGATCGATTGGCCGATCACGCGCGCGACGAAGACACGGTGTGCAGAAACGGCGGCGACGAGTTCTTGTACTTGCTGGTGAATCCGCAGGGTCGAGACAATGTCGAGCGGATAGCGAGGAACGTTGCCGAAAGGGTGGCAAAGGAAATCGTTTGGGAAGGCGTTGTTTTGACCGTGGGCACGAGTATTGGCGTGGCTTTCTATCCGGAAGACGGCGCTACGTGCGAAGACCTCATTCGCAGCGCTGACGCTGCCATGTACTCGGCCAAGAGACAGGGATGCGGGTTCGCTTTCTCGTGATCCTGTCCAAGTGAACCAGAACCGGATGCGAGCCGGCAGCGTTCATGCGACGAACTCGATCGAAGCCATCTCCAGCAAAGCGGAGAAGTCTGCAAACATTTCGTTGACGCGGCAGAAGATAAGCTTGTTGTCGTCACCAAGGTCGAGCGCTTTCGAGAAAGCTGCGACAGCCCGGAAGCCGGTGATCCCGTAGTGGGTCATACGCTGGTATTGGGCAATGATTGCTGCTTCGAATATCGGACCTTTGTCAGGCGCATCGTCGATGCTTCGTGCGTCGAAGCAGGCGTGGCAGCTCTGCGGAATTCGAATGCCTTCGGGTTGGCACGATCAGGGCTATGTCGTTCGACCAAGCCGATGCGACCGCTCCCGAGAACGCCATGAATTCGCTTTTGACCCAGCGCGCTCGACCGTTGACCCACTCGTTCTACAGAACCCTCTGGGGGGAAATGTCGTGGTGTCGCCATTGCGGCGGGACTGCGCAGTAGCAGGGCGAATGAGCGGTAGAAGACGCTCAGGGCACGCCTTGCGATCGAGCGTAATGCGGAGATCGCGGCCAGGCTGTGTCGCAAGCCGGGACGGGCCGACCGTCGTCGAGACGACTCGAGACCCTCGCCCGACTTGCTGGTGTGACTGACCTTCGGACGCACGGACCGCCTACGCGAATGATGATGCGAGTTCAGCACACTTGGCCATCGCAAAGATCACGAGCAGGAGGCATTGACATGGTTCAACGCCAAAACCGACGGCCTACAAATGGCCGTGTCTGTAGATTGGCATCGCATTCGGGAATTGCCACAATGCGCGGATGCTCAGTACACAAGATCGAGAACGGCTACGCCAGATTGCCGTCGACGCGCTCCAGCCCGACGACTTCGAGGGCGTTGCTTACGACGACATAACGCGTCGGGCTGCTCAACTTTGTTCCGCTCCGGTCGCCGTCATCACCGTGATCAGTGGCGACGTTCAGCTTTTCAGGTCGCGCATCGGTACCGACATCACCTCGCGGTCTCGCGAACTGACGTTTTGCACTCACGCGCTTCAGGATCCAGAACGCATCACGATCGTCGAAGACGCCACACAAGACTCGCGATTTGCCGGCAATCCAGTGGTTACTTCCCCGCCGAACATTCGCTTTTATGCGGGCGTCCGGTTGATCTACCGGCAGCAGGCGGTCGGCACCCTCTGCGTCTTCGACGTCAAGCCGCTTACCCTCACAGCGGTTCAAATCGACGAACTTTGTTTCTTGGCAAAGCAGGTCATGGACACGCTCGGCGCGCGTCAGTCCCCGGATTAGACCTACCCGGGGTGGCGGAGAGTGAGACCTCGCGCCCACCGTGACCGGCGCGTCGGCCGGGTCACGGCCCAGTTGCGCCGCCGCGCCGGCGACCTCGGCGTCGCCGACGACGCGGCCAGAGCGGCCGGCGAGAAACAAGGGGCGCGCCACCGCACGGTCGAACGCTGTGCGAGGGCGCCGCTGGCCAGGCACGCAGTGGCTGACTCGCCTCGACCGCCTTCGACAAGCGCGAGGCTGGCCCTCAAGTCGGCTGGTCTTGATCTTTTGTCCGCTGCAAGTACTGGTTCAGGGTCTGTGACAGGGAAACAAAGTCCGAGGGGATCATCAACACGGTCGTACTGTTGTTCTCGGCACCGACCTCGGAAATCATCTGCATGCGGCGAAGCTCGAGCGCAGCAGGATTGACCATCATTTCAGCAGCGGCGGCTGAGAGCTTCACCGAGGCCTCGAATTCCGCCTCGGCTTTGATGATCCGCGCTCTCTTCTCGCGAATGGCTTCTGCCTGCATTGCCATCACCTGCTGCATGGCAACGGGCAACTCGACGTCTTTCATCTCGAATCGTTGGACTTCCAAGCCCCAGGCGGCCGTCGAACCCACGATGCTTTCGCGTAGAAGGTCGTTGATCTTGTTGCGCTCTTGCAAAACTTCGTCGAGATCATGTCGGCCAATGATGTTGCGCAGCCCCGTCAGCGCCAACTGATACACAGCAAGCTCTGCGTCAGCAACTTCTATCACCGACTTTGCCGCGTCGACGATGCGGTACCAGAGCACCGCATTGACCTTGATCGTGACGCTGTCGCGCGTGATGGTTTCCTGCTGCTCGGCCGAAACGGTGCGCGTGCGAATGTCAATCAAGATGACCCGCTCAATGCCTAGTGGCACGATCCAGTAAAGCCCCGGCCCGCGTAGTCCCACGTACCTACCGAGGCGAAACACGACACCCCGCTGGAATTCCTGTGCCACGCGCAGCCCTGACAGAAGCAGCAAAGCAACAGCGCCGAAGGCAAGAAGGAAAGGCATCGCAGTTTTCTCCCTGTTGGCTGTTGGCTGGCATTGGCCGCACGGCTGACCGCTCGCATCTCATGCCAGGAAGATTTCCATCGGCTCGACGGAACACGAAGGGCGCTCATCGCCTGACGCCAGAAATCAAGAATCACATCGTACGCGAGCAGCAGCCAAGCGGCTGCAGCGAACCGACGCCCGCACGTTTGCCACCCACCTTTTGGACAGCGTCCGAAACGCGCTCGGGCTCAGACCACTTAACTGCCAGCAACGTTAGGCTTGACTCACATCCGTTGAATGAACCGATGAATACATTGGCTCGACCAGCCAAGGCTACCTTCTACCCAAAAGACGCCGGCCCCGGATCGAATCGACGATAAAAGAGATGTTTCGCGAGCTCACCAGATGCGACGTACAGGGCAACGATCACAGCGATCGCGCCGAGATATTCGAAAGGTAGAGGCACAAGACCGAAAAGAGCCG
>Ga0209511_1001106_pt1 | contig 24564 bp, 16 predicted proteins | sample SSSSmetaG_FD_184141 | JGI IMG/M metagenome (GOLD analysis project Ga0209511, IMG submission 184141) | Glacier valley bacterial and archeal communities from Borup Fiord, Nunavut, Canada, to study Microbial Dark Matter (Phase II) - ​SSSS... | ecosystem: Environmental > Aquatic > Freshwater > Ice >... | reverse complement strand
GGTTGGCGAGGGCTTGCCCCACTTCGTGAGGAGGGCGAAGGATTCACGCAGGAGGTCTATTCTTGAATAGTGCACAGCAAAGATGAGGAGTTCTTACTCGCCTCCCCCAAATCGATAGCCTTTGCCGTACACGGTTGAGATTAGGGGCGGTTCTCCTTCAGACTCAATTTTGCGACGCAGTAAGCGAATCTGAGCGGCGAGTGCATTACTCATTGGCTTTTCGCCATCGCTCCAGAGATGCTGAAAAATCTGGTCGTGGGTCAGCAGTTGATTGGGTTGGCGCATGAAATATTCCAGCAGTTGACTTTCTTTTTCAGAAAGCTCGATCGCCCGTCCTTTGCGATAAGCGATTTGATTTTGAGAATCTAGCTCTAGATCATCGACGCGGAGCCGCAAATCAGGAGCAGATTCTAACGTCGCAGGACGACGCAGTAAGGCTCTGACTCGTGCCAATAATTCTCTTAGCTCAAAGGGCTTGATTAGATAGTCGTCGGCTCCAGCGTCGAGTCCCTGCACGCGATCGTCGATTGTGTCTTTAGCCGTCAAAAACAAAACTGGGGTGGTGTCACCACGCGATCGCAGCCGTTGACACAGATCGAGTCCTGACTCGTGGGGCAACATCCAATCTAAGATGAGCAAGTCATAGCGATTTTGCTCGACCAGCAGTGCCCCTTCACGACCATCATGTGCTACATCCACGACATAACCTTCTCGCATCAGTAAGCGACTAAGTGGGTCAGCCATTTCGATTTCGTCATCGACCAAGAGAATCTGCATACAGGGAAGGATGAGGGACGAAGGATAAATTAGGCTAGGAGTCGCTCAACCTTCTATTCTTTATTTTAGAACTGATTCTTAATTCTTCTTCGCCCCTTACTCTTCCCATGATTACCGTCGCATTACCCAAAGGTGCTTTGCTCAAAGACAGCATTCGATTGCTGCAAGCGATCGGGCTTGACTTTAGCGCATTTCTAGAGTCGGGCAACCGTCAACTGCAAATCACCGATCCCACAAACACTGCAAAAGCGCTGCTGGTTAGAAATTCAGATGTGTCGGTCTACGTCGAATATGGACAGGCGCAGTTGGGCGTGGTCGGCTATGATGTGCTGCGCGAAAAAAGCGCCAATGTTGCCCAATTGGTCGATTTAGGGTTTGGGCATTGCCGGATGTCGGTCGCAGTCAAGGCATCGAGTCCTTATCGATCGAGCCTCGAACTTCCGCTCAACGGTCGAGTCGCCTCTAAATTTGTTCACTGTGCTTACGATTATTTTCAGAGCTTAGATTTGCCTGTGGAGATTATTCCACTCTCTGGCTCGGTGGAGTTGGGTCCGATCACAGGGATGTCTGAAGCGATCGTCGATTTAGTCGCCACGGGCAACACGCTGCGAGAAAACGGCTTGATTGAAATCGATGTGCTGTTTCAAAGTACGGCTCGGCTGATCGCCCACCCTCTTAGCTATCGCCTTGACACCGATGGGCTGTGCACCTGCATCGAGCAGATTCGTCGGCAGGTGAGTCAACCCGCGCTGAAGGTCTAATCTTCGTTAAGCTTAAGCAACTGTCTTCCCTGGGCTTGTGCGATCGTGCCGCAAGCTTTTATCTAACCATCATGACCCACTCTCTCGCTGATCGCCCCGATCGCCGCCCTAAAGAAACCGATTGGCGACTTTTTTTGCGGCTGGTTCCCTACGCTAAAAAGAATATGCGGCTGCTGCTGCTGTCGATGGTGTTTTTGGTGCCATCGGCGATCGCTAACGCCCTTCAGCCGATTTTGATCGGTCAGACCGTCTCGCTGCTCAAACGTGAGTCTACTAGCCTGGGCTTTTTTGGTGTCCAGCTTGACTTTCTCAAAGGTCGATCGCTGACCGACGGACTCAATTTTGTGGCGAGTTTGCTGTTAGCCACGATTTTGACTCGACTGATTTTAGACGGCACTCAGAGCTATCTCGTGCAAAAAGTCGGGCAGCGCATTACCGCAGGCATCCGCAGCGATTTGTTTGATCATGTCACGTCTTTGGCGGTTCGGTTTTTCGATCGCACTCCGGTTGGACGCTTGATCACTCGCCTCACTAGCGATGTCGAAGCGCTGGGAGAAGTCTTCTCGACAGGCGCGATCGGGGTCGTCAATGACTTGTTTTCGATCCTTGTGATCACGGTGATTATGTTTGCTCGGCAGTGGCAACTGGCAACTCTGCTCGTGCTGATGCTGTTACCCGTGACGGGGCTGATTATTTATTTTCAGCAGCAATATCGCAAAGCGAACTATAAAGCAAGAGAAGAATTATCTTCGCTCAACTCGATGTTGCAGGAAAATATTACGGGGATCGGAGTCGTTCAGCTATTTCGACGTGAGCAATTTAACGGCGAATTATTTCGCACGGTCAACAAGCGCTACATTCACGAGGTCGATCGGACGATTTTTCACGACTCTGCGGTGTCCGCTACGCTGGAATGGATTTCTCTCGTCGCGATTTCGGGGGTTTTGGGCGTTGGCGGCTGGCTCGTGATGAACCGACAACTCGATTTTGGGCTGTTGTCTACGTTCATTTTGTTTGCTCAACGTTTATTTGATCCGCTGCGTCAGTTTGCTGAGAAATTCACCGCGATTCAAGCCGGATTCACGGCAGTCGAGCGGGTCAGCGACATTATGAACGAACCGATCGAGATCCGCGATCCCGAAAAAGCACACGAGAGAAAGGGAGCCAACTTAACGCTCAAAACGCCCGATGCTCCCGGTGAGATTCAGTTTGAGCACGTCTGGTTTGCCTACAAGCAAGATGACTATGTTCTCCAAGACTTAGATTTCACGATTCGCCCTGGTGAGAAAGTCGCCCTGGTCGGACCCACCGGAGCCGGAAAAAGCTCGATCATTCGCCTGTTAAGTCGCCTCTATGAGCCAACCAACGGGCGAATTTTACTCGACGGTATTGATATCCGTCAATTGCCCCAAGCAGAACTGCGGCGACGGATGGCAATCATTTTGCAAGACGGGTTCCTGTTCGCTGGAGATGTCAAGAGCAACATCACCCTGGGGGAAACCTATACCTTTGATCAGATTCGATCGGCGGCTGAAAACACCAACGTGGCAAGTTTGATCGAGCAGTTGCCCCAAGGCTACAATACGCTGCTGCGTGAGCGGGGCACCAATCTGTCTGGCGGACAAAAACAACTGCTGGCGTTTGCTCGTGCTGCAATTCGCGATCCCCAGATCTTAGTCCTTGATGAAGCGACAGCAAACCTGGATGTAGGCACTGAATCGCTGATTCAAGAAGCCTTAGAACGCCTGTTAGAAGCCCGTACCGCGATTATTATTGCCCACCGACTTTCGACGATTCGGAATGTCGATCGCATCTTAGTTCTCAAGCGAGGGCAGCTTGTCGAGTCAGGCAGTCACGACGCATTACTAAGCCAAGGCGGACTTTACGCGAGTCTCTATCAACTACAAATGCTAGAAAGCTAATTCTTTTTTGGACTATTTTTAACCCTGCTCTTTTGCCTGCATGAATTGCTCAACATCTGCCACGGCTTGCTCTAACGTGTCGAGAGTGAGTGCTACGGGAACCTCAGAGGGCTTGTCAATTACCACCTCAACGACTTTCGACGCAGGAAGTGCAGGTTGACCCGCTTCAAAGCAGAGGGTTTCTTGCAGTTTATCGAGCGACTCAATAAATGCTCTCGCTGCGGCACGTCGCGCGTCTTGCTGTTGCAGATCCATCATGCTTGACTCCAAATTCAAGGATCAAAACCTTAGACTGTTTGGGCTTCAAAAATGGTCAGCTATCACAAAGCGATCGCCGACTCAGCCTTCAGGTTTTGTTGATCACAGTTTCATCGGGCATCCACCCAGATCAGAATGCCCAATCTAAACTAAATCGTTTCATTACGATTCAGACTTCGCTGTTGATGATAACTTCATACCGCTTCGTTGTCTTCAAAACTGACTTCTTTCGAGCACTCTCGTTTGAAAGGTTGTCTGATCCACCCTCAGCAGACGAAAATAAATAAAGCAACCACCAGCACCGGGAGGCAGATGTGACAGACGGATTTGATTACGATTTGGTAATTATCGGCGCGGGCGTTGGCGGACATGGTGCAGCTCTCCATGCGGTTGACTGTGGATTAAAGACCGCCATCATTGAGGCGGCAGATATGGGCGGCACCTGCGTCAATCGGGGCTGCATTCCGTCTAAGGCGCTGTTGGCGGCGGCGGGTCGCGTGCGAGAACTCCGCAACGCCCACCACTTAAAGTCATTGGGCATTCAGGTCGGCAATGTCTCGTTCGATCGAGGCGAGATCGCCACTCATGCAGGCAACATGGTCGCTAAACAACAAGACGGGCTAGTCAACAGCCTGAAGCGGGTCGGAGTCGAGGTGATTCAAGGCTGGGGTCGCGTGGCTGGATCGCAAAAGGTGTCCGTTACCACTGACGCAGGCGAGAAAATCATCACGGCAAAAGACATCATTCTCGCGCCGGGATCAGTGCCCTTTGTGCCTCCTGGCGCGCAAATCGACGGCAAAACCGTGTTTACGAGCGACGACGCGATCAAGCTAGAGACGTTGCCCCCGTGGATCGCGATCGTTGGCAGCGGCTATATCGGACTCGAATTTGCCGATGTCTACACCGCTCTCGGCTGCGAGGTGACGATGATCGAAGCGCTCGATCAGCTCATGCCCGGATTCGATCCCGATATTGCCAAGCTCGCGCAGCGCATTCTGATTGCCCCTCGCGATATCGAGACCAAAGTTGGAATGCTGGCGATGAAAGTCACTCCTGGTTCGCCTGTGGTGATTGAGCTTGCCGATGCCAAAACCAAGGAAATCGTCGAAGTTCTCGAAGTCGATGCGTGTTTGATCGCGACGGGTCGGATTCCGGTTGCCAAAGAGATAGGGTTAGAATCGGTCAGCGTCGAGTTAGATCGACGAGGCTACATTCCCGTTAACGATCGCTTAGAAGTCCTTTCAGCCGGAGAATCTGTTCCGCACCTCTGGGCGATCGGAGACGCAACAGGCAAGATGATGCTGGCTCATGCGGCTTCTGCCCAGGGCGTGATTGCGGTTGAAAATATGTGCGGACGCGATCGCAAAGTAGACTATCGCAGCATTCCCGCCGCCGCGTTTACGCATCCTGAAATCAGCTTTGTGGGCATGACCGAGCCTGCGGCACAAGAATTAGGCGAAGCGGAGGGATTTGAAGTGTCTGCGGTGCGGACTTACTTTAAAGGCAATGCTAAAGCGCTGGCTGAAGGAGAAGTTGACGGAATCGCTAAACTAATCTATCGATCGGACACTGGAGAAGTTTTAGGCGTTCATATTATTGGGCTTCACGCCGCAGACTTGATTCAGGAAGCAGCAAACGCGATCGCCAATCGTCAATCGGTGCGATCGTTGGCGTTCTTAGTCCACACCCATCCCACGCTATCCGAGATTCTAGACGAAGCCTATAAACGAGCCGCCGTCCATTGATATCAAGGCTACGGCGTACACACGAGTCTTTCGATCAGTCATCGCTGAGACCCTCGCCCCCTAAATCTCCCATTTTGGGGGACTTTGAGATGAAACGAGGTTTTAGAGGTCAAGTCATTGATCTCGTTCAAAGTCACCCAATTTTGATGAGTCACTGCGTTGGGCGGGTTCCCCGACTTAAAGCAAGTGACGTAGGGGATTTAGGGGGCATGAGCCGACTCAAACGAAGCGACGAGGACTGATGTGCACACGGTAGGACATCAAGGAGATGGATGGTTAGAGGATGATCTGATACCATTCAAAGATTCTCTAGCCGTACCGTTCAAAACTCAGAATTCTCAAGGAATTGCGTTACTCTACTAAATAAGAGTTTGTGTCGGTCAACTCTGGTCAAAACGGCTGGAACCTGATTAGGCTCAAGTTCCATTGACTTTAAGTTTCTTTTGTGGTTTCTGGCTACCCTAATGGAGATTCGTCGTCGTCAGCCCAATCCCGCTATTACGATTCCTCAGATCCAATATCAGACAACGGTTCCTGATTCTGCTCCGCGTCACATTTTAGAAGAGATCGTTTGGGAAAAAGAAGTCGAAGTCGCTAAAATGCGCGATCGTCTCCCTTTGATGGAGCTGCAGAAAAAAATGCAGACGATCGCGCCAACCCGCGATTTTGTGACGGCTCTACGTCAGGGAAAAACTCACCCAGCGGTGATCGCCGAAGTGAAGAAGGCATCGCCCAGCAAAGGAGTGATTCGAGAAGACTTTGACGCGGTGGCGATCGCCCAATCCTATGTGAAAGGTGGGGCATCGTGTCTGTCTGTCCTCACCGATCGAAAGTTTTTTCAAGGCAGCTTTGAGAATCTCTCGCGCATTCGTGAAGGGGTCGATTTGCCGCTGCTGTGTAAAGATTTTATTATCTACCCTTATCAGATGTATTGGGCGCGGCTGCAAGGAGCCGATGCGGTTTTGCTAATTGCGGCGATATTGCCCGACACAGACTTGCAGTATTTTCTGAAAATCGTCAAAGCGTTGGGCATGGTGGCTTTGATTGAGGTGCACACGCTTGAAGAACTCGATCGCGTTCTCTCTCTCGACGGAGTGACGATGGTAGGCATCAACAACCGCAACCTTAAAGACTTCTCAGTAGATCTTGACACTACTTGTCAACTGCTGGCGGCGAGAGGCAATCAACTGACAGAAAAGGAAATTTTAGTCGTCAGCGAATCAGGGCTACACACTCCTGCCGACCTCGATTTAGTGGTTAATGCGGGTGCTCAGGCAGCTCTCGTGGGAGAATCCTTAATCAGACAGCCCGATCCGGGTCAGGCGCTTGCGCGGTTGGTGACTCGTTAGGCTAATATTTCTCGTCGATCGTTTTTTCCTTTAGCCAGGTTAGCGTTACATGGAGCCGATTCCTCTCCCTTCGCATATTCACTATGAATTGTTGCTGCAACTTCTAGAGCGGCAGACAATGTTTGCCGTAACTCAGAAAAAACATCAGCGAGAGCAAGTTCACCAGTTGATCATCACGCTGCGAAAAGCATATTCTCAACAAAAACATCTGGAAGAAGACTGTCAGCGCAGTCAATTAGAGGTTGAATATCGCTGGTCGCTGAATAGCCTTGAAGCCCCTCCTAACGTCGAAAAGGCTGCAAAAACCTCACAAGAGCCTAAAATCTCCTGACCTCGCGCGATCGCCGATTTGTCCCGTCGCTAATATTTCTGATTTTGCGTCTACTATAAAAGCTAATTCTCCTAAGTGGAATCGGGTTTTGGGAGGTTCCGAGTGTCTGAACCGAACGCTGATCAGGGTAAAAAATTGTCGGAACAGTTATCCGATCGCTCCGATACGCCAGAAATATCTGCAAATTCTGACGAGTTAGAGTCACAGTTAGACTATATGCAAGCCAAAATCCGCAACCAAATCGAGCGGATTCAGGATCTAGAGCTGGCGTTAGACCAATCGATTGACAACCTTAATGAGCTGAGGCTGCAAATCGTCAATCAGCAGTTTCTAGAAGAACATCTGGCTTCGACTGAAGAGATTGCCAACGTTCAGCAGCAGGCAATCAACCAGCTAAAGCGACAGTTTGCTGAGAAACAAGCCGCTTTTGAGCAGCAAATTCATCAGGCGCAGGAGCGAGAGCAAGACTATCAGAAGTTGCTCGAAGCCGCAGAACTCTTTGCCCAAAGTCAACACGCCGAATTGCAGCGATTGAGAGCGCAGGTGACGCTCAATCGCCCCAATGCACCTGATCAAACGCGGCTAACTTCCCAAATCGATGAGCTGCAAGTGGCGATGCAAACCCAGCAGCAACAGGTCTTAGAGCTAGAATCGCAAGAATTAACGGCGCGTAGTTTATCAGCTAATTTAGAACTGCAACTGCAAGAAGCGCAAAAACAAATTCGACGACTCTATCGAGAACTCAACGATCGACACACCGCAATTAACGAGCTAGAAGCCCGACTAGAGGGAGATTTCTCCGACCAGTCCCTAAATTCTGCTTCGAGCCATTCAGATGCCCAAGATTCGCCGCAAAAAGTCGAAGAATTAGAGTCACAACTCGTCAAACAAATGGCAACTCAGGCACTTTTGCAGCAAGCCTGTCAAGAGCTAGAACTCGATCGTGAACAAAATCAGACTCGCATTGCCGAATTAGAGCGACAAGCCGCCGAAATGCAGGAGCAAATTCTCAGTCAGGCGCAGCAAGCCAGTGAATATGAAACCGCTGTCCAGCACTGGAAAGACCGTTTCTACACGACCCAAGATAAAGTGGCGCAGCTCAAAGATCTCTTGGAGAATGACTCTTCCGATCGGTCACTAGAGTTAGCAGAATTATTTGCAGACATTCAAGCCACTTCGACGATCGGCGGCGAACCTCTACGATCAAATAGCAGAGCCGATGCTTTTAACGAAGATCTCAAGATTGATTTACCAGACTTTTTGACCCGCCGCCGCACCTATCGCAACCGATCTTAGAATGGCTTTCTTCCTGATTCTTGACTATAAAAATTAATTTCCAGTTGGATTAAAGCCGATCGTGGATCAGGTGTGTAATCCTGGATCATGCACAAAAAACTGCATCCTCACCCCTAAAAGGACACTCTCATGGACGACAAGTTAATGCTGATGATTCCGGGTCCGACTCCTGTGCCGGAGCGGGTTTTGCTAGCGATGGCGAGGCATCCGATCGGGCATCGCAGCGCTGACTTTGGCAAAATTATGGCAGAAGTCACCGCCAATTTAAAATGGCTTCACCAAACGCAAAATGATGTGCTGATTCTCACTGCCAGCGGCACGGGCGTAATGGAAGCCGGGATTATTAATTTTCTCAGTCCGGGCGATCGGGTGTTGGTTGGGTCAAATGGCAAATTTGGAGAGCGTTGGGCAGAAGTTACCGATGCTTATGGGCTGAAAACCGAGCGGATCACGGCTGAGTGGGGCAAACCTCTCGATCCTGAGCAGTTCCGTGTGGCGTTAGAGGCGGACACCGAGAAGCAAATCAAAGCCGTCGTCATTACCCACAGCGAAACTTCGACAGGAGTGATCAACGACCTCGAAACGATCAATCGTCACGTCAAAGCCCACGGCGAAGCGCTGATTATCGTCGATACCGTGACGAGCTTGGGTGCGACAAACGTTCCAGTCGATACTTGGGCTTTGGATGTGGTGGCATCTGGTTCGCAAAAGGGCTATATGATTCCGCCAGGGTTGGGATTTGTGGCAGTCAGCGCTAAAGCTTGGGATGCGTACAAAATGGCAAAACTGCCTCGTTATTATCTGGATTTGGGCAAATATCGCAAAGATGCCGCCAAAAATACGACTCCTTTCACGCCTCCGATTAACCTATTCTTTGCTCTGCAAGCGGCGTTAAGAATGATGCAGGCAGAAGGTCTAGAGAACATTTTTGCGCGTCACCATCGGCTGCTAGCAGCAACCCGCGCCGCCATGAAAGCGATGGGAATGCCTTTATTTGCCGCAGAGGAGTGTGCAAGTCCGGCAATCACAGCGGTGATGCCAAGCGGTGTCGATGCCGAACAAATTCGATCGGTGATGAAAAAGCGATTCGATATCGTGCTAGCAGGCGGACAAGATCACGTCAAGGGCAAGATTTTTCGGATCGGTCACTTGGGCTTTGTCAGCGATCGAGATGTGCTCACGGCGATCGCGTCTCTAGAAGCCACCCTGCAAGAACTAGGTCATGAATTTACGCCAGGTGCCGGGGTTGCGGCGGCGGTGAAAGTGTTCGCGTCGTAGAGAGCGAAGCACTCCAATCTACTAAAAAACCGGGGGAACTTCATTAGCTCTCCCGGTTTTTCAATGAATCCTAGTAGGTTTCAACGTGCCAGCGACCTGCTTTCTTCATCGCCCGTTGGAACTCCTTCCACTCAACGCCCACCTTTGAAGCCTCAGCCGAGAGAGCCGCATCAATGCCGTCCTCCATGCCTTTGAGACCACAAATATAGGTGTGCGTCTTCTCATCCTGCATCATCTGCCACAGTTCAGCCGCGTGTTCAGCCACCCGATCTTGAATGTACATTCTGCCGCCATCCTTATTCTTCTGCTCACGGCTAATTGCATTGGTGAGACGGAAGTGGTCAGGGTACTTCTGTTGAATTTCCTCCAGCTCTTCTTTATACAGAATGTTTGCCGTCATGGGGATGCCGAAGATCAGCCACGCAAACCCGTTGAACGGGTAGTCAGGGTTTGCAGCTTTTTCGTTGTCCTTAAACATGCGCCACAGGTAGGCACGCATCGGCGCGATTCCCGTCCCGGTTGCCATCATGATCACTTTGGCTTCTGGGTCGATCGGCAGCAGCATTTCCTTGCCCGTCGGACCTGTGATTTTGATATCGTCTCCGGGCTTTAGACCACAGAGATAGGTCGAGCAAACGCCATAGACGATGTCACCCGTCTCAGGATGCTTATACTCCAACTGCCGAACACAGAGGGAGACGGTCTTGTCATCGACCCGATCGCCGTGGCGAGTCGAGGCGATCGAATAGAGTCTGAGTTTTTCAGGTTTGCCGTTTTTGTCGGTTCCAGGAGGAATAATGCCGATGCTTTGTCCTTCTAGATATCGCAGATCTCCGCTAGAAATGTCGAACTTAAGGTGACGAACTGTACCGATTCCGCCTTCGCCGACGAGTTCCTCGTTAGACATACATTTACCGACATAAGGACTGGCGGGTCGGTAAATATTTACGGGGATGTCTGTCGCGACAGCAGCCTTTGCTTGAGTCATTGGCTTTGTCTTTGCTCCTGCTTGAGTGCCCTGTGTATCAGTGTGCTGCTTAACATTGGTTGCAGACTGTTCCAGGGTAACTTTTCCGGTTAAGTCACCATTAACGTCTAAAGGCTGAATGCTGACAATTTTGCCGCCCATGCGCGTGATGCGCTGCATAAATTCATTCATGCGGGTGTAGGGCACCGTGATAAATGTGCTGCCACTTTGCCGAATGGGATAGCTCATCTGGTCATTCTCTTGGCTCTGACGCAGACCCACCACTTCATACCGAAACACGCGGCTGCCAGAGGGTGTGTTGCCAGCACCTGTTGCGCTTGAATTGAACATCGCTTTGAATCTCTCCGACCTAACTCAATTTAATATCGTGCTGCAAGGTGCCCTTTCTACCAAATCGATGGGCGACAAATTGCTTCTCTTATTCACTCTACAGATTTAGGGAGACTTGGCGATCGCTAAAATCATGAATTTCCAATCAAGTTCGCCACTCTAGGGATAGAAATGTCCGCCTTGACTCTAAAGTAATGAGGATTCGCAAATTTTAGATTTACTTAAGGCTTGTGAGGGGGATCACGATTTGGTAAGATCTGCCCTAGCGAGTAGTCCTAAATACTTAACTGCAAAGCTTTGGCTTAACAAAGCTGTTGAGGTAGGCAGCGTTCATTCTTAGAATGATTGCATTTTGCTTGAGCAAGTCGTCAAAGCTCCGGCTAACTCAAGAACCCAATTAGTAGAAAACTTTTTGTTTTAGAGGAAATCTATGATCAGTAAGCCAGACCGCGTGGTTCTAATTGGGGTTGCCGGAGACTCCGGGTGCGGTAAATCCACGTTTCTGCGTCGATTGACCGATCTGTTTGGGGAAGATTTCGTCACTGTTATCTGCCTAGACGATTACCACAGTCTGGATCGCAAGCAGCGCAAAGAAACCGGAATCACGGCACTAGACCCTAGAGCCAATAACTTTGACCTGATGTATGAGCAGATGAAAGCGCTCAAGAGTGGGGAAAAGATTAATAAGCCTATCTATAACCACGAGACGGGTCTTCTCGATCCTCCTGAAATTGTTGAACCCAATCACATCATCGTGATCGAAGGGTTACATCCGCTCTACGACGAACGAGTTCGCAACCTGTTAGACTTTAGCGTCTATCTCGACATCAGCGATGAAGTCAAAATCGCCTGGAAAATTCAGCGCGACATGGCAGAGCGGGGTCACACCTATGAAGATGTGCTGGCTCAGATCAACGCTCGCAAACCCGACTTTGAGGCATATATTGACCCTCAAAAAGGCTTTGCTGATGTTGTGGTGCAAGTGTTGCCGACGCAGTTAATCAAGAACGACCAAGAGCGAAAAGTGCTGCGGGTGCAGATGATTCAACGGGATGAGGTGGAGGGCTTTGAGCCTGCTTACCTGTTTGACGAAGGCTCCGAGATTCATTGGACTCCCTGCGGACGGAAGCTCACTTGCTCCTATCCCGGAATCAAGATGTATTACGGTCCTGACTCTTACTACGGTCACAGTGTTTCGATTTTAGAAGTCGATGGTCAGTTCGACAAGCTCGAAGAAGTCATCTACATCGAACAACACCTGAGCAAAACTTCCGCGAAGCATAACGGTGAGTTGACCGAGCTATTGCTCAAGCACCGTGAATATCCAGGTTCTAACAATGGGACGGGCTTATTCCAAGTGCTAGTTGGGCTAAAAATGAGAGCGACCTATGAGCGAATAATCGCTAAAGAGAAAGTTGCGGTTAGCGCTTAATTCTTGAGTTGATTTTGACGATCGGGGATGCCACCAGCGTCCCTTTTTTTGTGATTGGATCTCTAAATCAGTCCGATAAGATCTCCTAGCCAATTTAACCGAAGGTAGGGGACGCTTTGACCTTATAATTGCTTAAGATTTGAATTTAATATTCAGCCTCACGATCGCTTCAAACTTTCTTCTTTTAACGTCACCAAAAAAGAATAAGTGTTAGAGATCGAAGCGTAAAACTCAATACCAAGTCCGCTGTCGCTACAAACGGCAAAACGAGCGACGACGTTACTCCAAACATCACCGACTCCACAAAGGAAAAACCATGAGCGCAGACGTTATTGACGTGACCCCCGAAGCCGAGAAAAAAGCCGAGAAAAAGGGAGCGATCGCACTCCACAAACAGCCCAGTCTTTCTGTTTGGAACCGCCCCGTCATGTCCAGCGATATCGAAATCGCAGGCACGATTCAGGACGGGGGCATTCGACCGATCGGAGCTAGTCACCTAGAAATCGTGGGCACTCTGCTGACGAATCGCCCGATTATGGCAAGCCATCTTCGCATTTTTGAAATGGTGGACAAGCGCCCAGTCTTTTGTGATGAGATCAAAATGATTGAAGGCGAAGGTCCTTACGGCAGACCTGTGATGGTCAGCGATCCAGATTTGATGAACGACAACATGGGGTTTGGGCAACGCCCGATCGCCTCTAACAATGTCGATGATGCCCCTGCGTTGATGGGCTTTATTGACTAGAACAGGCTTCAAATTTAATTGGCTCATTGACGGGGTGTTTCTTCTGAGAGGCACCCATTTTTGTATCCTAAAAATTCACTTCATGCCCTAGGCGTATGAACGTTTATCATTGACAAATAAGCGCCCCACCTAGTCCCAACGTTTTCCCAATGACTGCAACGATCGCTAATCTGCCCAGCCACTACGACTCTGCTGCCTCAGAAGCCAAGTGGCAGAAGTTTTGGGAAGAAAACCACGTCTTTAAAGCCGACCCCAATGCCCCCGGCGAACCTTACTGCGTTGTGATTCCGCCTCCCAACGTCACGGGCAGTCTTCATATGGGTCATGCCTTTGAGACGGCGTTGATTGACGCGCTTGTGCGATATCACCGCATGTGTGGCTACAACACACTCTGGCTTCCTGGAACGGATCATGCCAGCATTGCAGTGCAAACTATTCTTGAAAAGCAGCTAAAAGCTGAGGGAAAGACTCGGCAAGAGTTGGGGCGCGAGAAGTTTCTAGAACGCGCTTGGAAATGGAAAGCCGAATCGGGAGGCACGATCGTCAATCAACTTCGACGACTCGGCGTTTCGGTAGACTGGTCGAGAGAGCGCTTTACGATGGATGAAGGGCTGTCAAAAGCCGTGCTAGATGCCTTCATTCAGCTTTATGAAGAGAAGCTGATCTATCGAGGCAACTATCTGGTCAACTGGTGCCCTGCCAGTCAATCTGCTGTGTCTGACTTAGAAGTTGAAAATCAGGAAGTCAACGGGCATTTGTGGCATTTTCGCTATCCGCTGGCGCAGAGTGATGGCTATGTGGAGGTTGCCACGACTCGCCCTGAGACGATGTTGGGAGATACTGCCGTTGCGGTCAATCCGAAGGACGATCGCTATAAGCATCTGATTGGTCAACGGGTGATTTTGCCGCTCGTAGACCGAGAGATTCCGATCATTGGGGATGAGTTTGTAGATCCCTCTTTTGGGACGGGATGCGTCAAGGTGACACCCGCTCACGACCCCAACGACTTTGAGATGGGCAAACGGAATAACCTGGGATTCATCAACATTATGAACAAAGATGGCACTCTGAATGAGAATGCCGGGGAGTTTCAAGGGCAAGACCGTTTCGTGGCGCGTAAAAACGTGGTCAGACGGCTTGAAGAAGAAGGAATGCTGGTCAAAATTGAGGACTATAAGCACACGGTTCCCTATAGCGATCGGGGTAAGGTTCCCGTCGAGCCTCTGCTCTCTACTCAGTGGTTTGTCAAGATCAAACCCCTGTCAGAGCCTGCTCTAGCCGATCTCGACCAAAAGAATTCGCCTGAGTTTGTGCCCGATCGCTGGACAAAAGTTTATCGCGATTGGCTCGTGAGCTTAAAAGATTGGTGCATCTCTCGCCAACTCTGGTGGGGGCATCAAATTCCTGCCTGGTATGCCATCAGCGAGACGGGCGGCATCATCACCGACACGACCCCATTTATGGTGGCTCGAAGCGAGGCAGAGGCGAGAGAAAAGGCGATCGCTCTGTTCGGCGAAAATGTTCAGCTTGAGCAAGACCCTGACGTGCTCGATACGTGGTTTTCGTCTGGCTTATGGCCCTTCTCAACCTTGGGCTGGTCTGACGAAACGCCGGACTTTAAGCGCTACTATCCGACTGCGACGCTGGTGACGGGGTTTGACATTATCTTCTTTTGGGTTGCCCGGATGACGATGATGGCAAAGCACTTTACGGGAAAAATGCCCTTCAAGACCGTCTATATTCACGGGCTGGTGCGGGATGAAAACAACAAGAAGATGTCTAAGTCGTCTAACAACGGCATCGATCCGCTGATTTTGATTGACAAATATGGTACGGATGCACTGCGCTATGCCCTCGTGCGTGAGGTGACGGGGGCGGGGCAAGACATCCGATTGGAATATAACCGCAAAACAGATGAGTCTGCGTCGGTTGAGGCATCTCGTAATTTCACCAATAAGCTGTGGAACGCTTCTCGGTTTGTGTTGATGAACCTAGATGGCAAGACCCCCGACCAGTTAGGATTGCCCGATCGAGATCAGTTGGACTTGAGCGATCGCTGGATTCTGTCCCGATTCCATCAGGTCACTCAGCAGATTCGCGATCAGATTGATCACTATGGCTTGGGCGAGTCTGCCAAACTGTTATACGAATTCATCTGGGGCGACTTCTGCGACTGGTATATCGAATTGGTGAAATCTCGTCTGCTGGGTGATGATGCCGTTTCTCGTAAAGCCGCGCAGCAAACGCTCGCCTACGTTTTAGAAGGGACTCTGAAGCTACTTCACCCCTTTATGCCCCACATCACCGAAGAGATTTGGCATACGGTGACTCAAACCGATGAAACGTCAGGTCAGACACTAGCGTTACAAACTTATCCGATCGCCGATTCTACGCTGATCAACCCTGACCTAGAGCAGCAGTTTGACCTCCTGATTGACACGATTCGCACGATTCGGAATCTTAGAGCCGAGGCAGACATCAAGCCCGGAGTCAAAATTGAGGCAATCTTGCAAACCGAGAGCGAGAAAGAAGAACACATCCTCAAGTCAGGTCAGCCCTACATTCAGGATTTGGCAAAGGTGCAAACGTTGAGGATTAATCAACCTCAGACTCAGCAAGCGCGTCCAGAAGTCACTGTGGATTCTTCTGAGACGGATTTGGTTGGCTCGATCGCCACATTCTTATCCACTCATCAGCGCGTCTTGCTGACGATCGGCTGCATTCTGCTGACGTTAATCACGCTCAAAATTTGTGCAGGTCTTTTAGAAGCCGTTCACGAAATTCTGCTTCTGCCAACCTTGTTAGAACTCGTGGGGATTGGCTACACCGTCTGGTTTATCAAGCAAAAACTCTGGAAAGTGGGCGATCGCCAGCAGCTATTCAGCCAGATTGAGCAATTCAAAACCGAAGTCGTCGGTGAGCCGCGTCCAGACGCACCCGAACCGATCGTGAATTCGTCATCGCCTAGCGAAGAAGACTCAGCCCAAACGATCGTTGGCGTAGTTGGAACGGTGCGAGTCGCGATTCCTCTGGCAGGATTGATCGATTTAGTCGCTCTCAAGGCAAAAACCGAGAAAGATTTGAAGAAAGTAGAAGCTGAAATTCAAGCCCTCTCAGGACGGTTGAACAACGCTAAATTTGTCGATAAAGCCCCTCCTGATGTGGTTCAAACTGCACGAGATGCGCTGTCAGAATTTGAGACGCAAGCCGAGATTCTCCAGACACGCCTCGATCGCTTGGATTGAGATTCAAGAGGCATTCAGCAAAATTACTGGACTCATTCAGCCATTCCCTCAGTGTTGTTTCCATTCCCGTGCTCCTACGGGCTATCGAACCTGCTTTAGAAACGCTATGTTATTTGTAATAGGGCTAATCTCTTTTAAGATCACTTAGCCCTCAATCAGATAGCCTAACAACTGCTCGCTGTCCGATTGCCAATCCAAAGAGACTGATCCTGACGTGATATTCAGTAGAGACAAATAGAGAGAAACGGTTATGCTGCACTTGGCTCAAGTCCATCAAAAAAGCTATGCAGGTAAAGCAGGATTGCGCCTGCTAGCGACTCAAAAAGCCGAAAACGTTTGGGCAGTCGCTACTGAGGGAGAATTTGTTCTTTCTACTGAAGCCAGTGACTATGGCGAGAGTGCCTTGGTTCTGGTCGAGCTATCCAGTACTCAACAAATTCTTAGCATTCGAGATGCCAAAAGTTGGGTCTTAAAGCTGGTTGAAGACTATTTAGTGAACGGTATTACTCCCGCGTTTCTTGAGCAAGAAACCGAGCGCGCAGAGCAATGGCGGCAATCGCTAACCCTTCAAAATCAAGAACTCGATCGCCGCACGTTAGAACTAGAAGCCCGTCGAGAACAAATTCAAGCCCTTGAAGAAGACCTGAAGCGTGAAAGAAAGCAGTTCGAGTGACGCACGTCTGAGTTTGAGGCGAGAAACCAGGATCTCGATCGTCGCGCCTCAGACCAAAAGCCCGTCACCTGACAAATATTCAAACCATCCCCAACCCTCGTAGAGACGTTTCACCGAAACGTCTCTCTTCTCCACGGCGTTCTTATCCTCTTGCTGCGGGCAGAGCCGGACGCGCGATCGGATAACCATCCTTCACAATTTGAGGAGAGGGCTGCTCAGTTAACAGAAAATCGCGAAGAAGTCGAACGGCAAACTTTTGCGCTAAACCTCCGACAATTTTTTGACCCATTTTTTGCGTCTCTGGTTTTGCAAGTAGACGCGGCAGCAACGACAGCAGCTTGCCCTGATCAAACCCGCGAGTTTCTTGCAAAATATTCCAGATGCGCTTGACGTGCTCTAGGGTTTGCTGATTCTCCGATAGTGCTACCGGACGCTCAACCGTCCAGCCTACCTGTTCACGAAATCGGTAATTCACGGTTTGCCAAACGCTTTGACTGAGTGAATCTAATCCTTTGATAATCTCATTCACCAGGTTGGCGCGAATAAATTCACCCCGCTCTGAAAACAAGAAATCAACCGCCTGGTCAAGGGCTTGATCGAGATCATAGTCTTGGTTGCTGCGAGCGTTCCGCAACAAATTTTCTAAGCGATTCCATCGAAAGCTGCCGTCTTTGAACAGCAAATCTTTGAGCGATTCTCGAAGCTCAGGAGATTGATCGGTCAGCAATCGCTTTGCAACGTAAGGATACGCCTTGCTCAACACTTTGAATTCAGGATCGACATGGATAGCAATGCCTTCCAGGGTGACGAGCGATCGGATAATCAACGCATAGTAAGCCGGAACCGTAAACGGATAGTCATACATCAACGATGAGAGTTGATCGGTGATGCTTTTGATATTAATTTCGGCAACACTGGCTCCCAACGCATCGTTAAAAACACTCGCAAAGGCAGGAATAATTGGCGTAAGGTCTGTGTCAGGAGTCAGAAACTCTAACTTTACATAGTCGTGTGCCAACCCGTCAAAGTCTCGGTTGACCAGGTGAACGATCGCCTCGATCAATCCATATCTCTGGTAGGGTTTGACCTCGCTCATCATGCCAAAGTCTAAATAAGCCAGTTTGCCGTCTGGCATTGCCAACAAATTGCCAGGGTGGGGGTCAGCGTGAAAGAAACCATGCTCTAGAAGCTGCCGCAGCGAACACTGCACGCCCACATCGATCAAGTGAGTTGCGTCGATGCCCTGTTCTCGAATCTTGTCGAGTTCGGTCAGCTTGGTGCCCGTAATCCACTCCATTGTCAAGACGCGTCGCCCCGTGTATCGCCAATAGATTTTAGGCACATAAATTTCGGGGAGATAACCATAGAGGGCGGCAAATCGCTCGGCGTTGCGTCCTTCCTGGTTATAGTCTGTCTCTTCAAAAATGCGGGTGGCGAGTTCGTCGGCGATCGCGACCAGATTGCTCCGCACTCGCTTGATGTTGTTCATCGTCCAAGCCGCAATCTTTCGCAGGATATACATATCGAGGGCGATACTTTCAGCCAAGCCAGGACGCTGCACTTTCACCGCCACCTCTTCGCCCGTCTTGAGTTTGCCTCTATAGACCTGACCGAGAGACGCGGCAGCGATCGGCATCGGACTCAGTTCTGCATATACTTCACTCGGTTCAGCACCCAGTTCTTCGCGAATGAACTGGAATGCGATCTCGTTGGGAAAGGGAGGCAACTGATCCTGAAGTTTGGTCAACTCTTCTAGATAAGTCGGGGGCACTAAATCTGGACGGGTAGAGAGCGCTTGTCCAATTTTGATGAAGGCGGGTCCCAATGTGGTCAGCATCTTGCGAAGTTGGATTGCCTGCCCCTTTTGAGCACGATCGCCTCCTCCAGTCACCCGATCCCACCACAGCCGAAACGCGAACCAGACAAACGGCAGGAAGATGCCCAAGGTTCTCGCAAACACCTTCAAGGGTTGTCTCTCATAGCGAGCCGCAATCTCATCGGGGTCGTAGTGAATGCTGGGAGCCGTTTGCTCAGAGGGTACATCGTCCATCAAGATTTCAGATTCATTCGCGATCGTGACGGTTGATAAGTCCGCCATTTCTCGATCGACATCCTCAGTCGTGTACCTCGAGTCAATTGTCGTAACAGAAACAGACTTATCGTTCATGACGCTCATGCAGTGAAACCGGATTGAAACGGTATGTAAAGCATTGTAACAACAAGCTTACAGAGTTCTCCTCTTTTCAGTTAATTATTTCTTTAGAAGCCACAGATCATGGATTAAAGAAGGATTCACGAACTATTTTGTAGGAAACTCTTCTGAGGCAATTGGTTACTTGATTCAAAATAGTTCTATTCGGTCAGGGTGTCGTCAACACAAAGCATGAAAAGTTTTGCTTTTGACCGTTTGACGGCTAAAATAGGACAAATTTACTACCAGAAGCGCGAAAAAGAAACCCTTATCAGTTCCCTGACCGCTAACATTGAATTGGGCACCTTTACGGATGCTTTTTCTACTTTTCAAACCATTCAGCAGACCCAACCCTCTTGTCTGAACTAAACGATCGTCAGACGTTTAGTTCAATCAGCCAGCGTCTCATTCCTCAGCTTGAAATTTGCCCATGTTGCTGTCTCTGCAAATCGAAAACTTTGCCTTAATTGATCGTCTAGAGTTGGATTTTGGCTCAGGCTTACACGTTTTGACGGGTGAAACAGGTGCAGGGAAATCGATTATTTTAGATGCGATCGATGCTGCGCTAGGGGGCAAAGTCACGAGTCGAGCCGTTCGCACAGGGGCAGAGCGCGCCTCGGTCGAGGCGACCTTTCGGATTGATCCCGCCATGAAAAACTGGCTAGACATCGAGCAGATCGATCCCCTAGACGGTTCTCTATTAGTTTGCACCCGCGAAATTGTTGCCAGTGGCAGCGGACAGCGCAATCGATCGCGCGTCAACGGCGTGTTGGTCAACAAACAGCAAATGGAGTCGCTGCGCGATCGTCTCGTCGAGATCACCGCTCAGGGGCAGACCGTGCAATTAGGGCAGCCGAGCCTTCAGCGAGATTGGCTAGACAGCTATGGTGGGGCGACCCTGCTCAAACAACGCGATCGCGTGGGTCAGGCGTTGTCTGTTTACCAGCAAGCGTCTCAGGCACTCGATAAGCGTCGTCACTCTGAGCAACAGCGCCTTCAGCAGCTTGACCTGTTTGAATATCAGCTTCGAGAACTCAATGTCTCTAATCTTAGCGATCCCGACGAGATTGAGCAGCTAGAACAGGAGCGAAAACGCCTCGGTCACAGCGTCGAATTGCAGCAGCAGAGCTACGAGGCATATCAGTCGCTCTACCAGAACGAAAATGGCGATGATGCGTGTTCTGACCTTTTGGGTAAAGCCCAATCGCTTTTGACGGATATGCTGCGCTATGACGAGCAAATTCAGCCGATTTTGGATCTCGTTACGTCAGCCCTCGCGCAGGTCGAAGAAGCGGGACAGGAAATCAACGCCTATGGAGACGGGCTAGAAACCGACCCTCAGCGATTGCAGGAAGTTGAAGAACGCATCATTGAACTCAAGCAGATTTGCCGCAAATACGGTCCGAGTTTGGCAGAGGCAATCGGGCTTCAACAGTCGCTCCAAGCCGAACTTGAAGGACTCACTGGAGCCGGACAGTCTCTCGAAGAACTTGAACAGACCGCCCACGATCGTAAAACTGAATTGACGGACGTGTGTGCAAAATTAACTCACCTGCGTCAGACTGCCGCCAAGGATTTGGAAAATCGGCTCGTGGCGGAGCTAAAACCCCTAGCGATGGAAAAAGTCCAGTTTCAAGTGGGGATCACGCCCGTCTCACCGACCTCTGCGGGAGCCGATCGCATCACTTATTTGTTCAGCCCCAACCCTGGCGAACCGCTACAGTCGCTGACCGAAACTGCCTCTGGTGGCGAGATGAGCCGTTTTCTACTGGCGTTACAGGCTTGCTTTTCGCAGGTCGATTCGGTTGGGACGCTGGTTTTTGACGAAATCGATGTCGGGGTCTCAGGGCGGGTTGCTCAAGCGATCGCTGAAAAACTGCATCATCTCAGCCGTCAGCATCAAGTTCTCTGTGTGACTCACCAGCCGATCGTGGCGGCGATGGCAGATCATCACTTCCATGTCGATAAGCAGGTCATTGACTTCAACGGCAGCGAGCAGGCGACAAAGGGCAAGAAGCGCAAGGCAAAAGATGCATCGGTTGAAGAAAATGGGTCTGCGGTAGACACGCCTGAACTGCGGACGGTGGTGCGGGTGAGTGCGCTCGATCGTCAGCAGCGCCGAGAAGAACTAGCTCAACTTGCGGGGGGGCACTCCAGCGACTCGACCAATGGCTCTGGCGAAGACGCAGCCTCTGCCTTTGCAGAATCTCTTCTCGCTCAGGCAGCAAGCCTCCGAGAAAATGGATCAGTTCAAGTCGATCACTCTGCTTCTGACACCGCTCGAAAACCTCGATCGACCCGGGTAAAAGCAGCGAAAAAGACCTAAGCCGATTCAAGGCTGATAACTCAGATCAGATGCTGCAATGGGTCGCCGAACGGTTGAGCAAAGCGCCTCACAAACCGGGGTGGCAGTAAAGTCATCAGGAACCATTTCAGGAGATATCGCTGAGTGACTCTATTAGAGAGGACGCGAGGATTTAAGCAAATCGCCGTCCATAGCTTTTGACCAACCTTGACCTGCGCGTCACTCTTAACATCAGCTAAAATCAGCCTCGTTAGATTGATAAATGTTGGCTAGATTCTGGTTTCTCAGATGTTGTAGCGTTTAAGGAGCCGATCTAAATCCTCGATTCGGTTACAATTGCGTTATACTTCTTTGTCACGTCAATCTCGGCAGAAAGAGATCTTAAAGAGTAGCGATAGAGAATCTGAGATTTTTGTTATGAGCCGGAATCACCACAGAAATTGTCTGCATAGTGAGTCGTGAAATATCCACAAATCATGAGCGTCAGCAGAACCTGTCTGAGTTTGTGCGCCCATACACAAACTTTATATAAACCTATCTTAATATAGACCTATCAACGTTAACCGCTCATTCGTCGGCGATTTGCATAAGATTCACTGTATTTTATATCTATCTAGAAAAAACTGTGGTTTCCCTTTACTGTCTAAGAAAGCACTCAGCAACTTTCTCACTGTCAAATGTCGATGCAATTCAGCATAAAGACTCTCAAAAGGGGGAACCATGAGAGCAGCCGATCGGCGATTGTAAGAGCACTCAAACTATTCCATAAATAGAAATGGCAAAAATCCTCTGCTTGAAGCGATCGAGTGTGGTGAGCACCTACAAACCCTTGATGGCAGCAAATGATCAACCTCGAAGTGCTCAAGTGACGAGGCAAGGGATGTCAGTCGGTAGAAATTGGTACGTCTAGTCTTTGGTCATCGTGTCAGAATCGTCTTAGATAGAACGTGCTTCATAAACCACGCTCGTCAGTCATGATTCACAGCTCACCATCGCTCCGTTGCTCGTTTAGACAGAACGGATTCCTTTAGTTTCTCACTGAAATCGTTATGACTCCTGCATCTCCCCATCTACCCAACCGAAATTCTAGTGATGTCGTTACAGACGCGGCTATTACAAATAGTCCTGTCTATCTGATTAGCGATCACAATTCTGACTCCTTAACGAGTGAAACCCACTATGGCGACGATGTGGCGATCTGGAGTAATGCGATGATCGTAGAACCCTCTTCGTTTGGTATTGCGACCCATAATTCGTCTGAATCAGGTCTGGCAACGAGTAAGAGTTCGCTGTCGGCACCGAAAGGTAAGTTTGCTTCCTTGCTCGCGCCTCTGACGCAAGACAAGTTTAAGGAAGTCGTTTATGAGGTTGAGCAAAAGCTGAGAATCGTTAATCAAACTCTCTCGATGCTTGATATGCAAGGGTTTGACACCATCTTAGAAGAGATGCTCAACTCGATCACGACTAAAACTGGAGAGTTGCTCAACGCCGATCGCACCACGATTTACTTGCTAGACGAAGAGAAAAACGAACTCTACACGACGGGCACCGATGGTACTGAGGGACGCAGCTTTGAAATTCGATTCCCCGCCGATCAGGGCATTGCCGGAGAAGCCGCTACCTTCAAACGGGGGATCAATATTCACTATGACTTTTTTGATGACCCTCGATCGGGGCAAGCAAAAATTCAGTATCAGAAGCTGGGATATCGGGCTTACACAATGCTGACGTTGCCCCTTCTCAATGACGATGGGGATCTCGTGGCAGTGATCCAACTGATCAACAAGCTCAAGCAAGGGTGCGATCGCTCAACTCCTCTTGATGAGCGAATTGATCTGGGTGGCTTTACCCACTGCGACGAGCAGCTTTTTATCGAATTTGCTCCTTCGATTCGGCTGATTCTAGAGTCGTCTCGATCGTTCTATATTGCAACGCAACGACAGCGGGCAGCCAATGCGCTGATTAAAGCGACTCAATCTCTCAGTCAAAGCAGCTTAGACTTAGATGATACGCTGATGCGAGTCATGGATGAAGCCAAAAAGCTGATGAACGCTGATCGCAGCACCCTTTGGCTGATTGACCGAGAGCGAGACGAGATTTGGACTCGTGTGGTGATGGCAGACGGCAACTTAAAGGAGTTGCGGTTTCCGATCGGGATTGGCTTCGCGGGTCAAGTCGCTGCCTCTGGTGAAGTCATCAATATTCCCTTTGATCTCTACGATCATGAGGGAGCCGAAACCGCCAAAAAAACTGACCAAGAAACAGGCTACCGAACCTGCAGCCTATTGTGTATGCCGATTCGCAACGTCAATGGTGATCTGATTGGGGTGACTCAACTCGTCAACAAAAACAAGCAGGGATACTTTCCCGATTACAATCCCAGCTATTGGCCCGCAGCGCCTGAATTCTGGAAAGCCAGCTTTAATCGCAGCGATCAGGAGTTTATGGCGACCTTTAACATTCAGGCGGGGGTTGCGCTGCAAAATGCCAAAATGTTTGAGACCATTAAACAGCAAGAGCAGATGCAGCGAGACATTCTGCGATCGCTCTCTAATGGCGTGATCTCCACTGATAAAGAAGGTCACATCATCGCTGCCAACGAAAGCGCTAAGAAGCTATTGGGTTTAGACAGCAATGAGTCGCTAGAAGGGCATTCAATCTCAAAGCTGGTGCAAATCGAGAAGGGAGATTTCTCGAAGTGGTTTGGCATGGCGATCGGCGATAAAAACCGCCAGCAATATTATCCTGACCAAACCCTACAGCCCGCAAAAGGAGGAGAACAGCACAGCATTAACTTATCGATCAATACGATCGCCGATGCCAACGACAGCAAAAAAATCTCTGGGGCGCTGGTCGTCATGGATGACATCAGCGATGAAAAGAGACTCAAAAGCACGATGTATCGCTACATGACTCAAGAACTGGCAGAACAGTTGTT
>Ga0209511_1001105_pt1 | contig 24588 bp, 13 predicted proteins | sample SSSSmetaG_FD_184141 | JGI IMG/M metagenome (GOLD analysis project Ga0209511, IMG submission 184141) | Glacier valley bacterial and archeal communities from Borup Fiord, Nunavut, Canada, to study Microbial Dark Matter (Phase II) - ​SSSS... | ecosystem: Environmental > Aquatic > Freshwater > Ice >... | reverse complement strand
ATTTTACCAAGGATTGGCATGGTTGAAATTAGGCAAAGAAAATAGTGCAAAGGAAATTTTCAATAAACTTATCAGTTTTGGTAAGCAACATTTGCATGATAAAATTGCAATGGATTATTTTGCTGTATCACTGCCAGATTTATTGGTATTTGATCAGGACCTTGATATGAAGAATACACTCCATTGCCATTATCTTATCGGCCTAGGATTGCTGGGTTTAGGTAAAATTGAAGAAGCAAAAAATAATTTACAAAAAGTATTAAATAGTAATATCAATCATCAGGGAGCTGCTATACATCTGGATATGATTGAGTTTTTAGCGCAACCAAGTAAAGTTGTGAAAGTTTCATTTTTTAAAATAGACGCTTAATGATTGCTATAGGAAAAATATTCTTTTTTGTTTTAACACTGCTCGCATTAAATGCAACTGCACAAACTGCTGCAAATATTTCACTTGCTGGTAACTGGGCATTTAAAATTGATTCCTTAAATGAAGGCGAAACATCAGCATGGTATAACAAACCAGCGGTATTTTTTAGTCAACAAATAAAATTACCAGGTACGATGGATGATGCTGGCTTTGGCAACCGGATAAACATCAAACCTGAATTAACGAGAGCGGTAATGCTGCATTTATTGCGCAAGGTTTCTTACACTGGAGCAGCATGGTATCAAAAAGAAATTACCATACCTACCGGATGGGATAAAAAGCATATATCACTTTTTTTAGAGCGGATAATATGGCAAACTAATATTTGGGTAGATGGAAAAAAAATAAATGAAATGGGTGAGAGCCTTGTTGCCCCACATACTTTTAATTTATCCAATTATTTAAAGCCCGGCAAGCACATCCTGACTTTGAGAATTGATAACAGCCGTAAATATGATATCAGCCTCGGCACAGCTAATTTTGCTCAGGCATATACCGATGATACCCAAATAATCTGGAATGGTGTAATTGGTAAAATTGAACTTAGGTCCACATCAAAAATCTATCTTGAAAACCTGCAGGTATTTCCAGAAGCCAAAGAAAATATAATCAAAGTAGTCAGCATCATTAATAATAGTCTTGATAAAACTACGAAGGGTTCTATTTATTTATCTGCAGCAAATGGCGCTACAAAATTTACTGCATCCAGTTTGAATATTACCCTAAATCCCGGTGTAAATGAAATTACTTCCTTCATAAAAACAAGTGGCGCTTTAAAAAAATGGGACGAATTTAATCCTGCTTTATACAGCCTAAATGTATCTGTAAAGTCTGCTGAAGGAAATGATGCATCAACCACTTCCTTTGGTGTAAGAACAGTCAGTACGACCGATGCACATTTGCAAATAAATAATAGGTCATTATTTTTAAGGGGAACTTTGGAGTGTAGTATTTTTCCAAAGCTGGGCCATGCGCCAATGGAAAAAAACGGTTGGATAAAAGTATTTCAAACCGCAAAAAATTATGGTTTAAATCATCTTCGCTTTCATAGCTGGTGCCCACCTGCAGCAGCTTTTGAGGTTGCAGATGAAATGGGGTTTTATCTACAAATTGAGTTACCTGCCTGGACATTAAAAATAGGGCAGGACAAATTAGCCGATGATTTTTTAAAAGCAGAAGCGAAAAGAATAATTCAATATTATGGTAATCATCCGTCTTTTTGTTTTTGGAGCATGGGCAACGAAATGCAGGGAAACATGCAATGGCTTTCTGATGAAGTAATGGCATTGAAGGCAATTGATAAAAGAAGATTATATACCACTACTACTTTTACTTTTGAAGAAGGTTTTGGCAAATCGCCCGTGCCAGCCGATGACTATTTTGTTACCCAATATACCAAGAAAGGTTGGGTACGTGGTCAGGGGATTTTTGATACAGAGGCACCATCTTTTAATAAAGATTATAATAATGCGGTTGATAGTTTGCCAGTGCCATTGATTACACATGAAATAGGACAATACGCTGTGTATCCGAACATGAGTGAAATTGGAAAATATACCGGTGTGTTAAAACCAGTAAATTTTATTGCTGTAAAAAATGATTTGATAAAAAAGAATTTATTGACACGGGCAAATGATTTTACACAGGCAAGCGGGAAACTCGCCGTACTGTTATACAAAGAAGAAATTGAAAGAGCTTTGAAAACAAGGGGTGCCAGTGGTTTCCAGCTATTGGATTTGCATGATTTCCCTGGACAGGGAACTGCATTGGTTGGTATACTGGATGCGTTTTGGGAAAGTAAAGGTTTGATAACTCCCAACGAATTTAAAAATTTTTGCTCTCCGGTGGTTCCGCTGATAAGATTTGAAAAAGCTACTTATACCAATGATGAAACTTTTACAGCATCTGTTGAAGTGGCGAATTTTAGTGCAGCTTCCATTAAAAAGGCATCTGTAAACTGGCAAATTTCTACTGAATCAAAACAAGTAATTGCAAAAGGAAAATTCGGCCCATCAACCATCGGAATCGGTAATGGAATTACGCTTGGAAATATTACTGCAGTACTAAATAAAATTTCAACCGCACAAAAGTTAACCCTCACCGTAAGTATTGATAGTACTAATTACAGTAACAATTGGAATATTTGGGTGTATCCAAAAAAATTACCCAAAATAAATTCTGAGGTAGTTTTTACGACAGATTATGCAACAGCAATCAATGCATTAAATGAAGGCAGAACTGTTTTACTAAATCCTGGTAAAGAAAAAATAAATGGAGTAGAAGGAAAATTTGTGCAGGTGTTTTGGAGTCCTGTTCATTTTCCTAATCAGCCTGGTACGATGGGGTTGTTGATTAATCCCGCTCATTCTGCTTTCGCCAATTTTCCTACGGATGAATATACCAACTGGCAATGGTGGGATTTGTGTAAAAATTCTTCAACATTGGTTTTAGACAGCTTAGGAATCAATCCTTCTGCTATTGTGTTAAGAGACATAGATAATTTTTTCAAGAACCGCAATATGGCCAGCATTATTGAAGCTAAAGTGGGTAAAGGAAAATTACTTTTATGCACAATGGATCTTCAGCATGATTTAGAAAAGCGGCCAGTAGCTGCCCAATTGAAATATAGTTTGCTGAAATACATGGAGGGAAACAAATTTAATCCCATAACCAATCTGAATGAAAATAATTTGAAAAAGATAATAAAACAATGATTTCTTAAACTATAAAAACTACTATGATGAAAAAACGATTGCTCCCCATTTTGACGGGCCTTTTGCTGGTGTCAATAATAATGGTACAATGCAAAAAAAACAATGATGGTGTATTTGTGTTGAAAGCTCCTTCACAATCAATCACCTTTACCAACGTGTCTGATTTTATAATTGACAGTACCGGTAAAACAATCAATTTACAAGCTAAAGTTTCATCGCCGGATGGCTTACAAAAAATTGAAATTATTTATCAGCCATGGAATATTTCAAAAACAATTTCTGTGTCTGGTAATGACTATACCGTGAACGAGCCGCTGCTTATTCCCACCAATGCGGCATTGCAAATACATTCTATTACTTTAAAAGCTACAGATGGAAAAGGTGGGACCAATTCTACTGAAATTAAAATTGGCCTGCAGGATCTGAATTTTAATAAAGTTTATTTATCAGATGTGGCGAATGCTTCCAGCCTTGCAGGTAATTTATATGGTGTGCCGGCACAAATGAATAAAATAGCCTCTCACACTTTTGAAATGATTTATTATGCAAAAACTTCCGGTGTTAAAATAAGGTTTATACCAAATAAAACAAGTTTTACGCCCATAGCAATTGGCACAGACCCAAACAATGTTTTAAAATTAATAACTGATGGTACTAAATCTTTACCGGTTACGCTAGGGGTAGCAGGTTATTATAAAATCACCATTAATACGTTACTGTTAAATTATACCGTGAAGCCATACACGCCAATAGGTACGGCACCAGCACAGGTGGCTTTTGTAGGAAGAGGTTTTTATGATTATCCCAATATGAACTGGCAGAATGCTTTACCCGATATTATTTTACTGGATAAAGACCCTGTAAACCCTTTTCTTTTTACAAAGACTCTTAAGTTGGGAACCCCTCCCGGCAGCACCTATGGTTCCGCCCAGTTTATTATGACCACCAATAATGGATGGACAGATTTTTGGCGGTTTGATGATGGCACAGCACCAGTATCAGCAGTGTTCAATGGTGGTGTAAATACAGAAATACCCATTACAACTACGCCCGTAACTTATCTTTTTGTGTTTGATGCTCAAACCAATCTTGTGCAGGCAATAAAACAATAACTATTAAATTAATTTTATGAGAAAATATATTTTCAATTCCGCAATGCTTTGCCTGGTTTTTTTTATTTCAATACTCAGCAGTTGTAAAAAAAGTGACAGCATACCAAGCGCCGCAAACCCACCCAAAATTGTAATGAGCAATGATGTAATTATATCTACACTGGGCGCTGATTTTTTTATGGAAGCAGACCTTACTGACGATGTTGGGTTAAAATCTTTTACTCTCCGGTACGATGACTGGTATTTGTACAATGTTGTTTCTCTGGCAGATTCTGGTAATCCTAAAAGTTACCATGTTAAGTATAAATTTAAAATGCCTGATACCGCAGCAAATAAAATACATAGCATTACATTAACAGCAACAAACGTCGGAAATAATGCAACATCAAACCAATTTAAAGTTTTATTGAATTCAGATTTCCCAAAAATGTACCTGATAGAAAGCACCGACCCTTCAAAACTAACAACTGATTTATTTGGTGTGCCAATGCTTGTAACAAAAACTTCGTCTTATAATTATGAAGTTACTTATTATTCGGCTGCGCCTAATTCACAAGTGTGGTTTATCCCAAGTAAAACAACCCTAAAACCATTTATGTATGGAAAAGACCCTGTTAATCCCTCAAAATTAACCGGAGATTTTACAAAGGCTCTGCCGATTGTGTTACCCAATATAGGTTATTACAAAATTTCATTTAATACATTGAACCTTGCTTTCACTACAACAGCTTTTCCTGCTCCAAATCCGTCAAGTGCTTTTGCACAGGTAGCTATTGTAGGCAGGGGTTTTTTTGATTATCCTAATATGAACTGGCAAAATTCTTCGCCCGATATTATTCTACTAGATAAAGACCCTGTAAACCCATATCTCTTTACTAAAATACTCAAGTTAGGTACACCACCTGGCAGCACTTATAATACTGCGCAGTTTATCTTAACCACCAATAATGGCTGGACAGATTTCTGGCGGTTTGATAACGCCGGTGATCCTGACAATACCATATTTAGCGGAGGTGTAAATGCCGAATTCCCAATCTCAACCACACCTGTTAACTACAAAGTAACTTTTGACAGCTATCTCAATAACTGCAAATTTGAACGTAAATAATAATTTAACCCAAAACGATGAAAGTTATGAAAAATAATATTTTGAAAAAAATGCTATTGATCTGTTTATGCAGTTCTGTTACCACATTATCATGGGCACAAAGCGCTGTGAAGGGGCTTGTAAAATCAATAACTGGAGACCCAATAAGTGGTGTGAGCATTTTACAAAAAGGAACAAAAAAGGGTACTTCAACAGGAACAGATGGAAGATTTTCCATTTCAAATATTTCTGCGGGTACTATGCTGACGGTTACGTCTGTTGGTTATTATACAATAGAAATACCTGCTAAAGCAAATATGGAAATTGTGTTGTCGCCACAAGAAAATCAACTGACAGAAGTAGAAGTATCTGTTGATAAAGGATATGGCAAATCAAAAAGAAACGCCGTTACCAGTGTGATTTCTTCCGTTAAGGGAAGCGACCTAACAGGTATGCCTTCCACCAATCTTGGTTCAGTATTGCAAGGCAGGGCTTCGGGTGTGCAGGTAACCAACAGTGGTGGCAGCAATCCTCCCACGCAAAAAATATTAATCAGGGGCTTTACTTCCTTACAAAACAGTACCGACCCATTGGTAATTATGGACGGGGTAAACCTGGGAAGAACGGGTTTGAACTTTGTAAACCTAAATGATATTGAAACGATTGACATTTTAAAAGATGCATCCGGCGCAGCGATTTATGGTTCTGACGCATCAGGTGGCGTAATTATTATCACTACAAAAAAAGGCAGGTTAGGGAGGTTTCAGACGGACGCAGATGTATCGTACGGAAGCGCCTTTTATCAAAATCCGAAGCTGGCAGGTGCAGATGAATATATTGCTATTCAAAAAAGAAGAAACCCCGCTTATATAGCACCTGTTAATGTTGCCAACACAGATTGGTGGAATGCCACCATAAAATCTGCCAATCAAATCAATGCCAATTTAAATTTTTCAGGTGGTACTGATAAGCTTAGTTCTTTTGGCAGCATCGGGTATGTAAAAACTGATGGTAACTTTACTGTCGGCAATTCTTATTGGCAAAAAATACTGGCTCGTTTAAACCTTGATTTTACCCCAAAAAATTACTTAAAAATAGGCTTTACATTAAACCCGCGTTTTGAAAACTGGGAAAATCCAGGTGGAGGAGGTGACTTAATGCCTGTGGTACGCACAGAACCTACTTTACCTATTTATGTATCAAGACCTCAATACAATGAGTACAGCCAGTTTAGCCAAACAAGCATTGATAGAAATGTGAATCCGATTGCAGCTTTAACTAGAGGAAAGTTTAATAAAAATTATGCTATTGGCATTATTGGTTCTGCTTATCTTGATGTGTCGCCGATAAAAAACCTGCACCTGAGGAGCCAGATGAATATCAATACTACCCAAACTTATAGTGCCGGGTATACACCCAGATTTAATAATGGAAACCTTGACAGAAACTTTGACCCTGCAGATGTTTCCACTTTAAATAAATCTGACAACGCTTATAATAATTCAGGCCATGCATTTAACTGGATATGGACGCAGACAGCCAATTACACTTATACCTTAGCTGCAGACCATACCTTTGGTTTGTTAGCAGGGTATGAAGCAAGAAAAGAATTTGGTGTTGGAAATTCGGCAGCAAGATACAAAAGCCAAGACCCAACAAACTCCGACTATTATTACCTCAATTACATGCAGGGCGATTTTATTTCCACCGGAGGTTATGAATACCAGGATACATGGGGTGCTATCTTCGGCAGAGTAAATTATAATTACAAAGAAAAATATTTTGCAGAAGGAATTTTAAGAAGGGATGTTTCAACCAGGTTTTATAACGAAAGTAAGTATGCTGTTTTTCCATCTGCATCAATTGGATGGATTGCCACAAATGAAAAATTTCTGCAATCATTTAAAAAATTAAATTACCTGAAAATTAGGGCCAGCTATGGACAAATTGGAAACAGTTCATTGAACGATCCGGCAGCTTATCTTAATTTTTTGAGCCCTTCTTATGGAAGCGTAAATGTTGCCACATTTGGTGACCCCCGAACAGGTTATCCAATATACACTGTTGCAAGGCCGGCGAACCCTAAATTAAAATGGGAAAGGGACATTGACAAAAATATTGGGTTTGATTCTTACTGGTTCGGCAATCAATTGTATGTAAATAGTGAATTGTATAAAAGAATTGCCAAAGATTTATTGTTTACTGATTATACAGGCAGGCCTGAATTAGGAATACCCGGCGGCCAAAAATTAAACCTAGGTCAAATTTCAAACAAAGGATGGGAAGCAACGATTGGATATAAGAGTAAACCTAAGAATAAATTAAAATTCGATGTGTCGGCCAATCTTTCTCAAAACACACCTTATCTTGACAGCTACGGTTTAACAGGGGATCCTGTATTGGGTGACGCACAGGGCGCATATCGGCTTACAGAAGAATTACAAGGCCCTTATACCAAATCTGAAATAGGTCAGGAGATTGGAAAATACTGGGGCTATCAGGTACTAAATATCTTTCAAAACCAAACTGAAATAAATGCCTATACAGATAAAAGTGGCAACCTGATTCAACCAAATGCAAAGCCAGGAGATTTTAAATACCAGGATACAAATGGAGATGGTAAATTGGATGACAAAGACCGTGTATATCTTGGCAGCAGAAACCCTAAACTAGAGTTGGGGCTAAACCTAAAAGTAGAATACAAAGGATTTGATTTAGCAGTTTCTGGTTATGGAAGATTTGGCCATAAAGTATTATGGTTTGCAAAAAAATTCCTGAATCAGGGTGCACTTGGTGCCAATGTGTTGGCCGGTTCATTAAATAAAGCATGGAATGGCGAAGGGTCTACAAATTTATATCCCCGGTTTGTTCAGGATGGTGCTACACCGGATTTACTTCGCTTTAGTTCCTGGTTTTTGGAGAAAGGCGATTATTTCAGATTGAATAATATCCAGTTGGGCTATACCATTACTGAAAAATTAATTAAAGGAATCAGGAGGGCAAGAATTTATATCAACACACAAAATTTATTTACGTTTACAAATTATCCTGGTATCAATCCGGAGATTTATAATCCTGATTTGCCAATCAATGCAAATGGTGTAGATATTTCTCAGTACCCGGTTAAAAAAACTATCACTCTTGGGTTGGCTATTGGACTTTAATCATAAAAAAATAAAAAAATAATTTATGAAAAATAATTTTTTAAAAACTGCAACAACTTGCTTAGTTGTGACAGCAGTGATGGTTTGCATAAGCAGTTGCAAAAAAGATTTTTTTGAGAAAAAATTGTATGGAATACAAGATCAGGCAAGGACCATTAAAGATGAACCAGCCGCACTTGCACTGGTTAATGGTTGCTATGCTTTGGCAGACGGCACCGACTGGTACTCCGGGCCTTTTCAACGTCAGATGCTGGAATGCTCAACGGATGATGGTTGGGGTGGAAACGATTACCAGGACAGACCTACAGAGATTGGTACTATGGCATTTGGAAATGTGCTAAATGCAGACAATTCTTGGGCAAGGTACCTATACGAAGTGCTTTACCAGGGAGTACGAAATTGTAACAACACAATTAGTGTAATAGCTAAAGCCCCCATTACTGATGCTCTAAAAGCAAGGATTGTAGGAGAAGCTAAATTTTTAAGGGCTTATTATTATTTTGAGCTCGTAAAGAATTATGGAGATTGTGTATTGTACACAGATTTGCCTACAAGTGACCAGTTGATTCCACGCTCGTCTGCAAAAGATGTATATGCACAAATTGTGTTAGATTTAAAAGCCGCAGCGGTTGTATTGCCCGATAAAGATGTTTATGCAGCACAGGATAAAGGAAGGGCATCTAAAGGAGCAGCATTGGGCATGTTGGCAAAAGCCTATTTATTTATGGAAGATTATCCTAATGCAAAAGCTACAGCCAATCTTGTTATTCAATCGGGCAAGTATAGCCTTTTACCAAACTTTGGTGATTTATGGAAACCAAGCAACCCGTGGAGTAACGAATCATTATTTGAAATTGGTTATCAGCCTGACTCAAAATTTAGTACAGGAACAAGAGCCACTACTATGACGTGGGCCACCAGTGACGGTGGCTGGGGCTGGTTTGGGTTAACAAGTAATCTTGAAAATGCATTTAACAATGAAGGCGATACAATCCGCAGGGGATATACTATTATAAAAGAAGGGCAACCTGTAGCAGGCGAAAACCGGATTTTTCCTGCATATAATAACCAGCATACATCAGGCCGCCATTCAAGAAAATTATATGTGCCTATTGCAGAAAGAGGCGGCTTATATGGTAATCAGCCATATAATCAAATCATTTTAAGATATGCTGAAGTGCTATTGATTTATGCAGAAGCTGCCGCATTTAGCGGAGAGAGTACAGAAGCTTTAACACAATTAAATAACGTTCGTAGTAGGGTAAATCTGCCTGCAAAAACAGGCTTGTCGGGTGATGGATTAAAGACTGCAATCTGGAATGAAAGACGGTTGGAATTTGCAGCAGAAAGGACTTACCGCTGGGATGATATTAGACGTATAAAAATTAATGGTAAAAAATTAATTAGTACATTAATGGGACCAACTGGCACTTTTGTTTTGTACAATACCACACAAAATACTGACCCTGTAGAAAACATGCCGCACCGGGAAAACAAGAATAAAGGGATTGAGTTTAAAGAAGGAATAAACGAATTGTGGCCAATACCAAGAAACGTAATACAAGCAAGCGGTGGTACAGTTACTCAAAATAATGGATATTGATTTTTTGGAAAAAATAAAACTAAAACTAACGTAAAATGCATTTAATAAAGTAAACTTTATAAAAAACTATAAATAACAATGAAACAAAATAATTTTTTTATGTTACCAATATTGCTGCATATAACCATCTCCTTAATAGTGACGGGATGTACTAAAAAAGAAGCACCCATACCTCCTCCGCCAAACCCTTGTTTTTACAATGGTGTCGATACTTGTTTGCTTAATATAAAAACAAAAATCAGTATCAATCTAAATGATGAAAAACAAACCATTCACAGTTTTGGTGCATCGGATTGCTGGACCACCAAATTCATTGGTAAGTGGGGGGACGTAAATAAAAAAAATAAAATCGCTGATTATCTTTTCAGTACCGATACTTCAGCAGATGGTTCGCCAAAAGGAATTGGGTTGTCACAATGGCGTTTCAATATTGGGGCAGGCAGTTATGAGCAGGGCAGTGCTAGTGGCATATCGGATGAATGGAGAAGGGAAGAGTGTTTTTTAACCGGTACCGGTACTTACGATTGGTCTAAACAACAAGGCGCACAGTGGTTTTTAAATGCAGCCAGAGCAAGGAATGTAAAATACATTAATGGCTTTGCAGTTTCTGCGCCGGTGAGTATGACGCTTGATGGGATGGCACATGGTGGCGGGCGTACTTCGTTTAACATACAGGCAGGCAAAATGCCGGACTATGCAAATTTTTTAAGTACCGTAGCCGGTCATTTTAATTTTGATTATGTAAGTCCATTCAATGAACCACAATGGAACTGGGGCGGCGCAAACGCAAGTCAGGAAGGCACTGCTGCTACTAACACTGAGATGGCAGCACTAACAAGATTATTAGGCCCTAAATTACAAACGGCTGGCGTTGTAACAAAAATTGTTTTGGGCGAAGCTGCTCAATTAAATTTTATTACAGATGCTTATGGTGGCGACCGTGGCGACCAGATTTATAACTGGTTCAATACAGCTTCTGCTAATTATATTGGAAATGTTTCAAATGTAGAGAAATCAATTTCAGGACATAGTTACTTTACCACCTGCCCCAATAATAATTTGATTAATACACGAACCGCATTATTAAACAAAAGAAATGCGACAGATCCTTCTTTGGGACTTTGGCAAAGCGAGTTTGGTATCTTGGGTGACATCTGCGGACAATACAATGGCTATCCAAAGAACACGTCTATTGATTATGGTTTGTATGTTGCAAAAATAATTCATCATGATTTAACATTTGCCAATATGAACTCGTGGTCCTGGTGGATGTCAATAAGCCCTTATGATTACAGTGATGCATTAATTTATATTACCGACCCAACCGGCAGCATCAATGTAAATAATTCTAAAAATGATGGCATTGTTTCAGACTCAAAACAACTCTGGTGCATGGGTAATTTTTCAAGGTTTGTGCGCCCGGGTATGAAGAGGGTTTCATCAAGCATCGATGGAATTGATGATGCCACTGCTGCAAGTTCATTTATGATATCAACCTATAAAGATGCAGTTGCAAGAAAAATTGTTGTTGTTGTTATTAACATGGCCAACAGTGCTAAAAAGTTTACCCTGGATGGGCTTGGTTCGTCCATTAATATCACCGGCAACAAACTCGATACTTATACCACCACTGGTTCCAAAAGCCTTAGCCGTTCTTCAAGTACTGCTGATAACATCAATATTGAGCCAAAGTCTGTAACCACCTTTGTAGGTAATTATTTTTAAATAGCAAAGAGAAAAACATTTAAAAGTTTCACAAGCAAGCAGGTTTTTGGTAATCCTGTGGGGTAATTTCATTTTCCCTTTTTTTTAAAATTGAATCCATTGTTGAATATGAAAGAAAAAATTAAAAAGGCTTTTCAGGAAAGATATAAAAATCAGCCTTCATTAATTGTACGTTCGCCGGGTCGTGTAAATATTATTGGTGAACATACTGATTATAATAATGGGTTTGTTTTGCCTGCTGCTATTGACAAAGCCGCTTACTTTGCAATTGCATTAAGGGATGATGATGAAATTCATTTGGCTGCAGAAGATTTGAATGAAACTTTTTCTATTGCTTTAAATGAATTAAAACCTGTTGTCGGTATCAGCTGGCCGAATTATATTTTGGGGGCAGCAGCACAATTTCAAAAACTGGATATTCCGCTGAAAGGCTTTAATGCCATACTAAGCAGCGATGTGCCTATTGGCGCAGGGCTCTCGTCTTCGGCAGCTGTATCATGTGCCGTGATATTTGCCTTGAATGAAGTACTGCAAACGAAGCTTGATAAATTTACGATGATAAAAATGGCTCAAAAAACAGAGCATGAATTTGCAGGTGTGATGTGTGGTGTTATGGATATGTTTGCAAATATGATGGGAAAGAAAGACCATCTAATAAAATTAGATTGCCGTTCGCTTGAATATGAATATGTTCCTTTTAAATTAGAAGGGATAAAAATTATATTGCTTAATACTAACGTAAAGCATTCATTAGCCTCCTCTGAATACAATACCCGCCGTGCCGAATGTATGCAGGCTGTTGAATGGGTAAAGCAACATGAACCACAGGTAAATTCCCTTCGTGATGTTACCGAATATATGCTGGATAAATATGTATTACCAAAAAGCAAATTGATTGATAAACGCAGTCGCTTTGTCGTACAGGAAAATCAAAGGCTACAGCAGGGATGTGAAGATTTAAAGAAACATGATATAAATGCTCTGGGTAAAAAAATGTTTGCCACACATGAAGGCTTGAGTACCATGTATGATGTTAGTTGCAGGGAGTTGGATTTTCTTGCTGATTTTGTAAAAAATAATGATGCAGTTATAGGGGCAAGAATGATGGGCGGCGGGTTTGGTGGCTGCACTATAAACCTTGTAAAAGAACATGAAATAGAGAACCTTATAACCGCCGTGCAACCGGCTTATGAAGTAGCGATGAATTTACCATTGACTTATTACATAGCTGGTATTGAAGAAGGTACATCCATAATTTAATAAATTTTTCGTTAACGATAATATGTTTGATTTAAAAGAACATCCTCATAAAAGATTAAATATTCTAACAGGTGAATGGATACTTGTTTCGCCACACCGAAGCAAAAGGCCGTGGCAGGGAAAATTAGAATCAACACCCGCTGAAAACAGACCTGAACATGATGCAGGTTGCTACCTATGTCCGGGTAATAAACGTTCAGATGGTACTGTTAATCCATCATATAATGGTACTTATGTTTTTACCAATGATTTTTCTGCTTTGTTAAATGATACACCGGAAGGAAAATATCATGAAGGCAATTTACTTAAGGCTGAAAGTGAATCAGGGATATGCAGAGTAATAACATTTAGCCCTCGGCATGATTTAACATTGCCTGAATTACCCGTGGCTGAAATAAAAGGTTTGATTGAATTGTGGTGCATTGAATTTGAAGAATTATCTGCCAATACTTTATTAAAAAATATTCAGATTTTTGAAAATAAAGGCGACTTGATGGGTTGCAGCAATCCACATCCACACGGACAAATTTGGGCACAAACTTCTTTGCCGCAGGAAATTATTAAAGAAACCATTCAGCAAAAAATGTATTTTGAAAAAAATGGCAAGAGCCTTTTGTTAGACTATATAGAATTAGAGTTGAAATTAAAAGAAAGGCTGGTGATAGAAAATGAACACTTTGTTGCGGTAGTTCCTTTTTGGGCGGTATGGCCCTATGAAACAATGATTGTAAGCAAACGTCAGGTACAATGCATTACACAATTTACCGATAATGAAAAGTATGCATTGGCAGAAATATTGAAAGACCTAACGACGAGGTATGATAATTTATTTGAAATATCTTTTCCCTATTCTGCAGGCATGCACCAGGCACCAGTAAATGATGGCGAACATACCGAATGGCATTGGCACATGCACTTTTATCCACCATTGCTACGATCGGCTACTGTAAAAAAATTTATGGTGGGCTATGAAATGCTGGCTAATGCACAAAGGGATATTACGCCGGAGTGGGCTGGCGAAAGATTAAGGGACCAATCCAATGAGCATTACAAACTGAAACAGAAAGAAATCAGACTTCAAAAGAATGGATATTAATAAAGGCAAAATATTAGTAACAGGCGGCCTGGGTTTTATAGGTTCGCATACAGTTGTGGAATTAATAGCAGCAGGTTATGAGGTAGTAATTGCAGACGATTTAAGTAATGCACAACTATTTATTTTAGATAACATTGAAAAGATTTCCAATGCTAAACCATCCTTTTACCAAATTGATGTTGCAGATAAAATAAGTTTATCAGGAGTACTCAATAAAGAAAAAAATATTGATGCGGTCATTCATTTTGCTGCATTTAAAGCCGTTGGAGAATCTGTAAAAGAACCGCTTAAATATTTCAGAAACAATCTGTACTCCCTTATCAATCTGCTTGAGTGCATGAATGAAAAGCAAATCAGCAATATTGTTTTCTCCTCTTCCGCCACCGTTTACGGCGACCCGGATAAATCGCCCGTTACAGAAACCACGCCTTTTAAAAAAGCGCTATCTGCTTACGGCAGCACCAAACAAACAGGAGAAGACATTTTAGAGAAAGTTGCTGCAACAAAAAGTGTCAATGCCATTTCGTTGCGCTATTTTAATCCTGTAGGTGCACATTCCTCAGCATTATTAGGCGAACTGCCTTTGGGCATTCCTAATAACCTGCTGCCTTTTGTTACACAGACAGCAGCAGGCCTCCGGGAAAAATTAACAGTTTATGGAAACGACTACAATACTCCCGACGGCACCTGCATCAGGGATTATATACATGTAGTAGACCTTGCAAAGGCTCATGTAAAAAGTTGCGACAGGCTTTTGCAAAACCAGCAAAAAAATAATTACGAAGTGTTTAATATTGGAACAGGTAATGGTGTTTCGGTATTAGAGGTAATCCAGGCATTTGAAAAATATAATAATCTTAAGCTGAATTATTCAATTGGGGCAAAACGGGAAGGCGATGCGGCAGTTATGTATGCGGATACCGCACTGGCAGAAAGTAAATTGGGATGGAAAGCTACACTTGACATGGGTGAAATGGTAACTAGTGCATGGAAATGGCAATTGTATATCCGGCAACATAAACTTAATTAAAAGCAATCAGGTAATTTAAAAATTAAAATAAATGAAAAGTTTAATCCTAGTATTTGTACTTATACTTTCGCTATTTAACACATCAGCTCAAAACAGTTTTATCATTAACAACGGCAATTTTGTATTGAATGGAAAAGTTACCAAAATTTATAGCGGCGAAATACATTATCCCCGTGTGCCGCATGAGTATTGGAAAGACAGGTTGCTAAAAATTAAAGCAACAGGTTTTAACACAATCAGCACGTATGCTTTTTGGAATGTACATGAGCCTAAGCCGGGCACTTGGAATTTTTCAGGTGATAATGATGTTGCTGAATTTATTCGCACCGCAAAGGAAGTTGGGTTGAATGTAATACTAAGGCCTGGGCCCTATGTGTGTGGCGAATGGGATTTTGGCGGATTGCCTGCATGGTTGTTAAAAGAACCGGGTATGAAGATACGCTGTAATGATCCGGCATTTATGAAGGCAGCAGAAAAGTACCTGATGCGCTTGGGAACTGAATTAAAAGGTTTACAAATAAATGCGGGGGGCCCAATCATAATGGTGCAACTGGAAAATGAATATGGCGCTTACGGCAATGATACCAGATATTTAACAGCCCTAAAATTACTTTTAAAAAAGGCTGGGTTTACCGTCCCACTATTTAGTGCCGATAACCCAGAAGATAAAATGTTAATCAACTCACAGTTGCCTGATGTAAAACATGTGGTTAATTTTGGAGAGATATACCACATGTTGCCTGATACAGCTTTTGGAATTCTTTCAAAGCATCAAAATTATTTTCCGGAAATGTGCGGTGAATACTGGACAGGCTGGTTCACCGCCTGGAGCGATAAAAAATTTGCCACGCCAAATTTCGATATCCAAAAAAGAGATATAGAGTGGATGTTGAAAACAGGAAAATCTTTTAACTGTTACATGATTCATGGAGGAACAAACTTTGGTTTTATGGCCGGTGCAAACAATTGGGGAAACAGATACATGCCCTATATCACCAGCTACGACTACGAATCGCCAATATCTGAAGGAGGGATACCTACTGAAAGAGCATTCGCAATTCGGGACGTGATAAAACAATATGCTACATGGTCAATTCCTGATTATCCCTCACCAAAACCAGTAATAGAAATACCGCCAATAAAAATGGAAGCAACAGCTTCTTTGTGGGACAATTTGCCAACAGCAATATTTTCTGTTCAACCAAAATCAATGGAAAATTACGGACAAAACTTTGGTTATATCTTATACCGCACAACACTAACAGGTACCAGAAGTGGCTTAATGAAGGTGAAAGAATTACATGACTACGCCACCGTTTTTATAAATGGAAAATTGATTGGTACACTGGACAGAATGAAAAACATTGATACCATCCGCATACCTGATGTTACCGGTAAAACAGTTATCCTGGATATTTTAGTGCATGCCCTGGGAAGGAATAATTATGGCGACAGGATGCTGGAGGAACGAAAAGGGATAACAGAGAATGTTTCCTTTGAACCATTTACACAAATGAACTGGCAAGTGTTTCCACTTCCGATGGATAGTAAATATTTGCAAAAGCTAAAATTTGTACCTAAAACTGAGTTGATAAAGGCGGGTGGTTTCTACAGAGGTAATTTTATTTTAAACGATGTTGGAGATACTTATCTCGATTTAAAGGATTACAAAAACGGCTTTGTTGTAATTAATGGTCACAATCTTGGAAGGTTTTGGGATAAAGGCCCACAGCACCGTTTGTATTGTCCGGCACCATGGTTAAAGAAGGGTGTAAATGAAGTGATTGTTTTTGACATGGAAGGCGTAAATATTCATGAAGTAAAAGGATATAAAACGGCTAATTAATTTTCACGATATTAATAACATTTCAAAATGGAGTTATAGACTGTATTGCAGGATAATATTATTACTCATTTTTTAGTTATAAAAATAGACAGCATTATAATCAATCTTTTTAGTAAAAAAGTTAATTATTACCTGTTAAATAAAAAATAGCTCGTAGCATTAAAAAAAACATAAATGAAATTATTACTGATTATTTTATTGGTTCCCTTTTACAGTTTTACAAACGTTATAACTATTAGTAGAAGTAGTTCGCTCAAATTAAATAATAGTTGTTTAAGGGTTAAGTATAAAAAATTTCCAACCCCATTGGAAGACACATTTTATTTGAAGCCAATTATTATGGAATTACAAAAAAAATGGCCGGCAAACAGGATGGTTAATTTTGTTTTTCATGGGCATAGTGTACCGGCAGGTTATTTTCAAACACCTGCTATCAATACATTTCAATCGTATCCTTTGCTGTCAGTTAAAAGAATTACAGATAGTTTTTCTACAGCGGAGATTAATTGTATACGAACGGCAATCGGTGGAGAAAATGCTGAGCAGGGAGCTAAACGATTTGATAGTACAGTGTTGAATCATCAACCAGATGTATTGTTTATTGACTATGCGCTTAACGACCGCAATATTGGTTTGGAAAGGTCGAAGGCTGCATGGAAGTATATGATTGAAAAAGCTCTGTCAAAAAAGGTAAAAATAGTCTTGTTAACACCAACTCCAGACATGCAGGAAGACATTAAAAGTAGTGAGTCGCCATTAGAAAAATATACCAGCCAGATTCTTGCACTGGGTAAACAATATCATATCCCTGTAATTGACAGCTACCACATTTTTAAAAAATTGGTAATAGGTGGGAAAAATCTTAATGATTACATGGCACAATCCAATCATCCCAATGCCTTAGGGCACCAGTTGGTGGCCAATGAAATTTGTAAACTATTCGGTTTGAATTAATCGGTAAAAATTATGTTATGCCATCTTTGCTGCGTTGTTTTTTTTATTTTTCTATTTTGTTGTTGCTTTCATGTGGTAATAATAAAGTGAAAAATAGCAAAACTATTTTTACAAAATTAGATGCCTCAGCATCTGGCATCGATTTTAATAATATTATTCAAGAGAACGATTCCGTCAATCTTATCAATAATGAGTACGCTTACATGGGTGGTGGTGTTGGCATCATTGACATCAACAACGATGGGCTGCCGGATATTTTTTTCTCTGCCAATCAGCAAAGCAGTAAACTGTATTTGAATGAAGGTAACAATCATTTTAAAGACATTACAACAACTGCCGGGGTATCAACCAAAAGTTGGTGTACTGGCGTAAGTGTTGTTGATATCAATAATGATGGGTACCAGGATATTTATGTATGTGTGTCTGGTGGTGTGCAGGGAAATAACAGAAAAAATTTACTATTCATTAATAATAAGAACTCCACGTTTACTGAAATGGCTGCTGAATATGGGTTGGCAGATACGGCGTATTCAACACAGGCAGTGTTCCTCGACTTTGATAAGGATGGCGATTTGGATATGTACCTCGTAAATCATTTGCTGCATGGCCCCAACCCAAACAATATTGTAAAAAAAGATTTGAGTGGTAACTCTAATTTGAATGATCATTTGTACTTAAATACAGGCATGGATAAAAAGTTAGGTCACCCCGTTTACAAAGATATTTCCAAACAAGCAGGCATTAAAGAAGATGGCTACGGTTTAGGTGTGGTGGTAAGTGATTTTAATAACGATGGATGGCCGGATATTTATGTTGCCAATGATTATATCAGTAACGACCTGCTGTGGATAAATAATAAGAACGGAACATTTACCAATGAAATCGCTGGTTCATTAAATCACCAAAGCTACAGCAGCATGGGTGTTGATGCTGCAGACATCAACAACGATGGATTACCTGACATTGTTACGCTGGATATGCAGCCGGAATTTAATAAACGAAAAAAAGAAATGTTTTCCTTTTTAACTTATGAACGCTATGAAATGGAACGCAGGGAAGGCTATGAGCCGGAATTTATGCGTAACATGCTGCAGCTAAATAATGGCAACCTGAAAATTGATAGTACTACTTTACCACGTTTTAGTGAAATAGGACAGTTGGCAGGCATTAGCGAAACGGATTGGAGCTGGAGTGTATTGATGGCAGATTTTGATAATGATGGGTGGAAAGACATGCACATTACCAATGGATTAGGGCATGATTTAATCAATGCGGATTTTGTTTTGTACCGGGCACAAACACCCGAGGATGAAGTTGCCGGTGCAACAGGAAGAATAAAGAAACTACAGCATGAACTTGCTTCATTTGGAAAGGTAGCATTGCAAAATTATTTATACCACAATAACCATGATTATACATTCACCAATCAAAATAATATTTCAGGAATTGATGAGTTGTCTGTTTCTAACGGCGCTGCTTATGTAGATATTGATAATGATGGCGACCTTGACCTTGTGGTGAACAACATTAATCAACCGGCTTTTTTATTGATTAATAATACGATTACAAAAAAGCAAAGGGATAGCATACATAATTTTTTATCTGTCAATTTACAGGGAGACAGTTTAAATAATGATGCTTTTGGGGCAAAAATTTATCTCACTGCCAATGGAGTAACGCAATTGGTTGAACAGAATCCAGTAAGAGGTTACGCTTCATCAGTTGATAAAAGAATTTTTTTTGGAATGGGTAAAGATTCGGTTGCAGCTATAAAAATTGTATGGCCAAATGGAAAAATAAATTTTATAAAATCTGTACATGCTAATCAATTTATTTCGGTTAATATTGACAATGGTACCATAGAGAAAATAAATGAAATAACTAATTTAAATCCATTATTTACAGATATAACCGGGACAAATGGGCTTGAATATAAGCACACAGAAACATTTTTTAATGACTTTGCCTTTCAACGATTATTACCACAAAAATATTCGCAGTTAGGTCCGTTTATTTCTTCGGCCGATGTAAATGGAGATGGCCTGATGGATTTTTTTATTGGCGGCGCTTTCAAGCAATCCGGTAAATTGTTTGTTCAGCAAGCTGATGGTAAATTTATTAATAAAGATTTAGTGGCGGGCAATAAATATGAAGAAGATATGGGCAGTATTTTCTTTGATGCAAATGGAGATGGTTATCCCGATTTGTTTATAGCAAGTGGTAGCAATGAATTTGATGAAGGTTCAAAATATTACCGGCCACGGCTGTATATGAATGATGGTAAAGGAAATTTTACCCTTAGTGAAAATGCAATTCCTGCTTCAGTAAACACCAGCGCCCAAACAGCTGTGGCCTTTGATTATGACGGTGATGGCGATTTGGATATTTTTATTGGAGGTAGGGTTTCTACCCAATACCCAACGGCTCCTAAAAGTTATATTCTTCAAAATGATAAAGGTATTTTTAAAGATGTTACCGGTACAGTATGCCCTGAATTACAAAGAGTGGGAATGGTAACCGCTGCTGTAGCAATTGATTTTGACAATGATAAAAAAATAGACCTTGTAATTGCAGGCGAATGGATGCCTATCCGATTTTTTAAAAATACAGGCGGGTATTTTAAAGAAGTAACAATGCAAACAGGACTAACAAATACGAATGGTATGTGGCGGAGCCTTGTTGCAACTGACATAGACAACGATGGCGATATTGATTTTGTTGCAGGTAACCTGGGTATGAATTCTAAGTATCATTTATCACCCAACAAGCCAATGGTGCTTTATGCAAAAGATATTGATGGCAATGGCAGTATAGATCCTGTTATAGGTTATTACATCAAAGACAATGTAAACAAAAGCACTTTATATCCATCCATTTCATTAAATCAATTTGCAGAACAGGTTCCGGCAATTAAAAAGAAATACATCTATGCAAAAGATTTTGCCACTGCAACAATGAAAGATATTTTTAAAACAGAAGAAGGTGGTGAACCTTTTCTTCAACTACAATGCGATGAACTGCATACTTGTTGGTTTGAAAATATAGGTAATGGTAAATTCATTAAACATTTTCTTCCTGCAGAGGTACAGTTTGCACCTGTCAACACGATACTCAGCGAGGATGTAGACAATGATGGGAAAATGGATTTGTTATTAGCCGGTAATGAATACAATGCTGATGTAATGACAGGACGGTACGATGCTTCTTTTGGCTGCTATTTACAAGGAGATGGTAGAGGGAATTTCTCTTTTATTAAGCCATCCATTAGCGGATTTATTTTAAAAGGCGATGTTAAGGATATGAAAATAATACAAACTTCTGCTAAACAAAAGATATTACTATCGGCTGTTAATAATGATCGAATGAAGTTTTTTTTAATCAGAAAATACATTTAATAATTTAGATTCTTGTAAATTATAAGTAGTCAAATTAAATATTGTAAAGTACCCAAAAAAGTTTGCGCATTAATTTTAAATTAAGGAAAGTTCCAAAAACTATGTTTTCAATAATGAATTATAAAAGGGCAAAAAAATTATTAGCATGGTTAGAGTAACGGTAAGGCATCAGATTGAGAGACCTTCACCAGTGGGGTCCTTACCTGCCCAAAAAAATCTTTTATTACTTTCGATTAACATTTAAACAGATCTAAACATATTCAAAAAAATCTATGAAAAAAAATACGTTTTGCTGCCTCGTCACTTTTCTGTTTTTACAATTATCAGTCGGACAAAACAATCTTTCTATTAATACCGACGCCGGTAAAGTAAAAATAAATCGTAACATTTATGGTCATTTTGCAGAGCATCTGGGGCGTTGCATTTATGATGGTTTTTATGTGGGTGATACCTCTTCAATACCAAACACAAATGGTGTACGCAATGATATTATTGATGCGCTTAAAAAATTGAAGATTCCCAATCTGCGATGGCCGGGTGGTTGCTTTGCAGATACTTATCACTGGAAAGACGGTATCGGGCCAAAAGATAAAAGACCCACCATGGTAAATAAATGGTGGGGCGGAGTTACTGAAGACAATAGTTTTGGTACCCACGATTTTTTAAATATGTGCGAATTGCTGGGCGCAGAACCTTACCTGTCAGCTAATGTAGGCAGTGGTACTGTACAGGAACTTGCGGATTGGGTTCAGTACTCCAATTTTAATGGTAAAAGCCCCATGAGTGATCTGCGTACACAAAATGGCAGAACAGCGCCATGGAAAGTAAAAATGTGGGGCATTGGCAATGAAGCCTGGGGTTGCGGCGGTAACATGAAACCAGATTATTATGCCAATGAGTACCGCAAGTACGCCACTTTTATTTCTGACTGGGAAAACAGGGGTGGGCTGATGCGCATAGCTTCCGGTGCCAGCGATGCTGATTATAACTGGACAGAAACACTCATGAAAAATATTCCGCTGGATATGCTTGGTGGCGTGGCAATGCATCATTATTCGTTGTTAGACTGGAATAAGAAAGGGCCTGCAGTTGAATTTAGTGAAAATCAGTATTTTCAAATCATGAAACAAGCCTTGCTGATGGATGAACTGGTAACCAAACACGCAGCCATCATGGATAAATACGATCCTAAACAAAAAATTGCGTTGGTGGTGGATGAATGGGGCGGATGGTATGATGTTGAAAAAGGTGCCAACCCAGGTTTTTTATACCAGCAAAATACCATTAGGGATGCAATGATCGCAGGCGTTACGCTAAATATTTTTAATAACCATGCTGACAGGGTACGAGTTGCCAATTTAGCACAATGCGTAAATGTGTTGCAGGCTGTAATTCTTACCAACAAAGAAAAAATGATTCTCACGCCAACTTATTACGTGATGGAAATGTATAATGTTCATCAGGATGCAACATTATTACCAATAACCCTTAAAGTGAACGATTATATATTAAATGGCGAAAAATTACCTGCTGTATCTGCCTCTGCATCGAAAGACAGCCTGGGCGTAATTAATATTTCGCTTGTTAATATTGATCCTTTGCAATCACAAAAAATAAGTATTGTATTAAAAAGTGAAACTAAAAAGAATTTGTCAGGCAGAATTCTTACATCAAAAAAATTGCAGGATTATAACTCATTTACAGAGTCCGAAAAAATAAAGCCTGCTACTTTTAACAATGCATCAATCGATAAAAATGTGTTGACAGTAACCTTGCCACCAATGGCAGTAGTTGTTTTAACGATAAAATAATAGCAAAATAAAAAGTATGCTATTAAAGAAATTGCGGTACGTCCTGCCTGTTTAATACGGCAAAAGTAATTTCCATTGATCAATTGAACCCATACGTGCAGGATGCGCTCAATCTAATAGAATTTGCTAATGGCGCTGTTACATCAGAGTGGTGCAATGTGCGGGCACAAATGGCGCATCCAGCTTCTTTTAATTTAATAATAATGGGGTTGTTAATGAAAACTGGGGATCGCAATATGTAGAACGTTTAAAAATATTTTCAAATACCATGAGCCACTGGGGTACCTTAACCCGCCCTAAAATTTATTCTGTAATTTTCAATTAACATTTAAACAGATCATGATGAAAGTTTACCCGCTTATTTGTTTTTTTTTGTTGAATGTGAGTTTGGCTTCTTCACAGAGGGGTCACCTAAAACTTTGGTACAATCAACCGGCAGATGCCTTGATACCGGATGATAAAAATGGTTGGAAAGATGACCCGCAATGGTTGAAAGCCCTGCCACTTGGAAATGGAAATATTGGTGCGATGGTATTTGGTGATGTAAACAAGGAACGCATCCAGCTTAATGAAAAAACTTTATGGAGTGGCAGCAATACCGATAATGATAACCCAGAAGCTCCAAAGTATTTAGCTGAAATACGTAAGTTATTATTTAAAGGGAAATTTAGAGAAGCTACCGAATTGACCAATAGAACCCAGGTTTGCAAAGGGAAAGGTTCGGGTAACGGCAATGGCGGCAATGTGCCATTCGGTTGTTTTCAAACCCTGGGTGATCTATGGATTGATTTTGGAACAAAAAAAAATTATACCCAATATTATCGTGATCTGAATTTAAACGATGCCATTTCCCATGTAAACTACCAACAGGATGGTGTTGGTTTTAAACGGGAATATTTTATCAGCGCCCCTGGTAACGCAATGGTAGTAAAGTTTACGGCAAATAAAAGAGGTTCCATTAGTTTTACCGCAATTCTCAACCGGCCAGAAAGATTTACTACTACAGCCTTAAAGGGAGAATTAATAATGTCTGGCGCTTTAGACAATGGAAATGGTGGAAGTGGAATGGAATACATGGCCAGACTGAAAGCTAAATTAAAAGGCGGGCAGCAATCTATTTTAAATAACCAGCTTGTAATAAAAAATGCAGATGAGGTGATTTTGTATCTAACCGCATCCACAGATTATTTACCTGAATACCCCGTATATAAAGGAAGGGATTACAAAAAAATTACTCGGGATAATTTGGATAAGGCATTCGCAAAAGATTTTTCTCAAATGAAGCAAATGCATATCGCAGATTATCAAAAATATTTCAAACGGGTTTCTTTGCAATTAGCCGATGAATCAATGGAGGATAA
>Ga0209511_1001099_pt1 | contig 24620 bp, 21 predicted proteins | sample SSSSmetaG_FD_184141 | JGI IMG/M metagenome (GOLD analysis project Ga0209511, IMG submission 184141) | Glacier valley bacterial and archeal communities from Borup Fiord, Nunavut, Canada, to study Microbial Dark Matter (Phase II) - ​SSSS... | ecosystem: Environmental > Aquatic > Freshwater > Ice >... | reverse complement strand
CGCTGAGCGGCGCGGCACGCACAATCGCTTCGGCAGCATCACTGAAGGCCACGATCGAAAAAATATCTTTCTCGTTCAGGTTTTCGATGATCTGGTTAGCGGCTACTTTCACCCGCTCCAACCGTGAACCTTTCATCGACGTACTATGATCGAGTACCAGCGTCAGGTTCAGATAAGTTTCCAACTGCTGCGCATTCCGCGCACGTTCGGGCAGCAGCTCAACCAGCAAATACAGCACTTGCGGCTCGTCCAGCAGTGCCAGCGAGCGTTGACTGCTGGTGACGCGCATCGTGAAATAGTTGCCACCGATCTCACGACGGCGCGACATATCGTATTTCTGGCGCTCGATCGGGTCGTTCAGCACCGCATAGGCCGAAGTCACATCGCGGAATTGAGTGGCCGCGCCCGGATTGTGATTGACGTCTGGATGCAACCGCCGTGCCATGCTTCGGTAGGCTATGCGGATACTTTCCGAGTCCGCATCAGGCGCGACGCCCATAATCATGTAATAATCGGGTGCGCTGCTCATAAATTAGCCTGGCACCTGAACGAGGATCGCGGTGATATTATCCGGGCCGCCCCGATCGTTGGCCGTCGTGATCAGCCGATCGCACGCTTCTTGCGGCGTCTTGGTGGAGCGCACAATATCCAGGATCATCTCCTCCGGCACTAGATTCCAGAGGCCATCACTGCACAGCAGCAGACGCGAACCGGGGGGCAGCCGACGTGTCAATGAGTCGACTTCCAGATTTTCGGTTTGGCCGATAGCACGGTACAACACGTTGCGCTGCGGATGTACGACTGCTTCTTCGGGCGTCAGTTGATCGAGTTCGATCAAGCGCTGCACCAGTGAATGATCACGCGTGATTTGCTCGATATTGTCGTTGGTGATCAGGTACGCACGACTGTCGCCAACGTGTCCGATATAGGCCAGATCACCGAGCACGATCACCGCCGTAACCGTCGTGCCGCCTTCCGGGATTTGCTCGGATACCGCATCGTTGGCGCGCTGAATCGCATCAGAGAGCATCTCGGCAATCGTTGGCCGATCGGCGTCGCTGCTGGCTGCTGTCAACAGGTTGAGATACAACTTATCGATGATGTACTGCGTCACAATGCGGATGGTGATTGCCGACGCTTTTTCGCCGTCATGATGGCCGCCCATGCCGTCAGCGACCGCGAACAACCCAAAATCGGGACGCTCTTCAACGCTGACGTTAGCCGTGAAAAAGGTCAGCATCGAGTCCTGATTGTTGGAGCGCTGTCGTCCAATATCGCTGTTCAGGCCGTAGATCAGGTGCTTGCCGGGCTTGCTGACATACGTTTCGATGGGCGGTAGCGGGCGAGTGCCACCAAACGCGGATGCATTCAACGGCGTTGGCGACGAATCGATTTCGACTACATCGCCTGCGGCGGGCGCTTGAATGGAGAGCGTTGGCAGTTCGCTGGAAACAACCGCATTGGGCGCAGTGATGACCGGCGCCGGTGCGTTGTTGAGCGCGTCAATGTGAAGGGGGTCAAGTTTGCCCGTTTTGCCGTTCTTTCCGGTGCTGCCCGCAGCGGGTTCGTTAGAGCGGTTGGTGCCTATCAGGCGACGAAAAAAGTCCATGAATAACTCCGTGTTACGCGTTCAGCGCGTAAAGTGTCTTGTCCGTCGAACCGATGAAAACCGTGCTGCCAAGTACTGCCGCTGAGGAGGTAACCGCGCCGTTCGTCTCGAACTGCCAGCGCATTTGCCCCTTGCGTGCATCAAGGCTGTACACCACCTTGTCAGTGCTGCCAAAATAGATCGCGCCGTTGTGAAAGGTCGGCGTCGAGACGATCTGACCGCCGGTTTTGAACTTCCAAAGGTCTTTGCCGTTGGTCTTGATGTCCAGCGCGTACAGATAACCGTCGGCTGAGCCGATGTAAAGCACGTTATCGACCACCGTTGGGGATGAAACGATCGGCTTGCCAGTGCGGAACTTCCAGGCCGACCAACCCGTATCGACTTCAACTGCGTAGACGTGCCCATCCATCCCGCCGAAGTAGGCAATTTTATCATGAATAACGGGCGACGAGGTGACCGCGCGCTTAGCTTTGAAGCGCCATTTCAGCGACCCACCCAAATCCAGACCGAGCAGATCGCCGCCTTCCGTGCCGAAGATCACCCGATCGTCCGTAACAGCGGGTCGCGAACGGACCGCAATGCCTGCTGCGTATTCCCAGTCGCGTTTGCCATTCGACAGCCGGAGCGCATACACGTAGCCATTGTCGCAGCCAAAAAAGGCATGACTATGCGCGACTGTGATGGATGAGCGGATCGGGCCGTGCGCCTCGAATTCCCAGCTCACCTTGTGATTGCGCAAATCCATCGCGTACAGCTTGTGATCTTCCGAGCCGAACAGGATCAGATTATCTTCCTCAGAAATGGCGGGCGTGCCAGGGATGCCGTCATGCGTGGCGAACTTGAGGGCGGGTTTGCCGTCCGCGACGTTGAAGCCGTACAGATTGTTGTCATAAGTACCGATGTATACGACATTCTTGTAGACTACCGGCGTAGAACGGATTTCATCTTCGACTTTGGCCGTCCACAACGGCTTGATCACCGACACTTTGGCGAACTCGTCCGTCACGCCCACGCTGCCCGCGCTCAGATCAATGCGGCTTGCCTGTGCGGGTTGATCCAACGCCTCAAGAGCAGCTTTCATGTCTGAAGCGCTTTGATAACGATCCCGCCGTTCGGTATTCAGGGCTTTCATAACGATCGCCTCGAACTCCGGGGATACCTTCGGGTTAGCGACACGGATTGGACGCTCCGGGAAAGTGAAAGGCGCTTCCACGCGCGGATCGCGTTTCGTCAGAAGGTGGTGCAAAGTCGCACCGAGAGCGAAAATATCACTGGCTGGCGATGCTTCACCCCTGTATTGTTCGGGTGCTGAATAGCCTTCCGTGCCGATCAACGTTGCTTTTACTTGCGTGTTTGGCTGAAACGGCTTAGCGATGCCGAAATCGATCAGCCGTACCCGTCCTTGCTTGTCAATCATGATGTTCGACGGCTTCACATCGCGGAAAATGATCGGGTCGGGTTGATGAGTGTGCAAAAAGCCAAGGATGTCGCACAGTTCGATCGCCCATTTGCGTACCATTTCGACTGGCAAAAAGTCGCTGGTCTGCGTAACGTATACTTCAAGGTCTTTGCCGTCGATGTATTCCATGACCAGATAGGCGCGGTCACGAGTAGCGAAATAGTCGTAGATTTCGGGTACGGCGGGATGATTAAGCGAGGCCAGCACGTCTGACTCACGTCCGAAGTTTTTAAGCGTCAGTTCGCGTAAGGCCGGGTCTGCCTGCATGTTCAGCATTTCTTTAACGGCCACGTTACGAATGACGTTCGGAAAGCGTAAATCGCGTGCCAGATAGACTGATCCCATGCCGCCGACGCCGAGAATGCCGGAAATCCGGTAGCGGCTTTGCAGGATCGAATTCATTTGAAGCGAACCGTCGTTGGGGCCTGTTTGCTTCGAGAGGTCATTTGAAAACTTTTGAGTAGAATCAACCATTGAGTCGCTCGCAAATGATAATAAGATCGATCCGATGATAATGGATTATTATAATGATCTGCTTAGATTCACGCAATCATTGTTTGATAATTGTGATATTCGAGAGATTTGGCTGATGGATTACTCGTTATACATTCACATCCCATTTTGCAGTGTGCAATGCACGTACTGTGCCTTTAATGTGTACACTCGCCAGGAAGCGCTCATTCCAAATTATGTGGCGGCGTTGTGCCGTGAAATCGGGTGGGTTGGGCAAAGCAGCGCACCGCCGATCCACACGATTTATTTAGGAGGTGGCACGCCAAGCCTGTTGACGCCAGAACAGATTGCCCAAATTCTTGATACATGTCGCCGCGCTTTTCAGGTCAGGCCGAATGCCGAGATCACGCTTGAAGCGAACCCTGGCGGCCTGACCGTTGATTATTTCCGCGCGCTGCGAGCATCCGGCGTTAATCGTATCAGCATCGGGATGCAATCTACGCACGCCGACGAACTGCGCATGTTTGCCCGTCCGCATGGCTTCGACGCGGTGGCAGAAACGGTGGCCGCTGCACGCGCCGCAGGTCACTCGACGGTTAGCCTGGATTTGATCTACGGAGTGCCACATCAGACGCTTGCCATGTGGCAAAGCAGCGTATCGGCGGCGCTGTTCCTGCAACCGGATCACCTGTCGATTTATGCGCTGCAATTAGAAAGTGGCACGCCGTTAGCCGCACGGGTTGAGCGGGGCGCGCTGCCGACTCCCGATGACGATCTGGCGGCGGATATGTACGAGGCCGCCGATGAAATGTTCGGCGCGGCGGGCTTTGCGCAGTACGAGATCAGCGCCTGGGCACGCGGCGATCACGAATGCCGCCATAACCTGCAATACTGGCGCAACCAACCGTATATCGGCGTCGGCGCGGGCGCACATGGTTACGCGCTGAATAACGGTGCTTTGGATAACAGCGCAGGCGGGATCCGCTATCAGGTGGTACGCGGCTTGCAAGCCTATATCACGCGCGCCAATGCGCAAGACGCGCCGCTGCCCTTTCCGCTGACAGCAGCCGTTGAACAGCACCAAACGATTGAGCGTGATCAACAGATGGATGATACGCTCATGACAGGTTTGCGCTTACTGCGTGAAGGAGTCAGCCGCGCCGAATTTCTTGGGCGCTTCGGCATTGCACTGGATACGGTTTACGCGGACGCATTGGCGCATTTAGCCGCCTATGATATGCTGGACACTTCCGGCGATCGACTTACGCTGCGTCCGCGCGCTCGCTTGATCAGCAATCAGGTACTGCTGCACTTCATCCGCGAAAAATCCGATAGCCTATCCGTTAGCCTGTAATATAATGGCGAATCCACTATCCGCTGACGCACGTTTGCTGCGTAATGTGCTGTTCAAAGCAAGCGTGCTGTTCATCGCTTTCAACCTGTTGTATATCATGGTTCAACCGCTGCCACTGCTCGATCATCTGACGTTGTACAATTATGTGTTCCCCGGTCGCGATCGCTTTCCGTGGAGTGAGCAGCCCGCCCAATCGTTCAGCGTATCGCTTTCGCGATTGGATGCTATGTTTGCATCGCACGTATTAGCCGGAACGCCCAAAGCTGCGGACGAATATCGTGTGCTGTTTTTGGGCGACTCGGCAGTGTGGGGGTTAGAGATCGGCGCAGAAGCGGGTACGCCGCCCGCGCTGCTGAATGATCTGGCCTTGCGCACTACCAGCGGCAAACGTATCCGCGCTTACAATCTGGCTTATCCCGGCCCCAATGCTTTACGTGATGCTTTGATTTTGCAACACGCGCTCGCCTATCAGCCCGATTTGATCGTGTGGCCGCTCACGCTGCAAACGCTGAATGCCGCCGAATTTACGCAGTCCGACATTGTGCAGGCACAAGCCGCCGAAGCACAAATCCTCGCACAGCAAGCTGGATTGACGCTCAGCTTTCCACCCGCAAACTGGCTCGATCGCACGTTGTGGGGACAGCGTGCGCAGCTTGCAGCATGGTTACAGCATCAGCTTCAAGGCGTGGCCTGGGCTGCCAGCGGCATTGACTTTGCGCCAGAGCCGTTCCGCGTGCCGCCACCGTTCGATCTGACCGCTAATCGCGAGTACGATCTGACAACTTTTCACACAGGCGAAAAACTGTTGATGACCGCAATCACGAGTGCAGCAGCTCAACAAGTGCCGGTGCTGCTGATCAACGAACCGATTTATGTCAGCAGCGGCAGCAACAGTGATGTTCGTTACAATGCCGATTATCCGCGTTGGGCATATGATCAATACCGTAATGAACTGACCGCACTTGCACGCACTCAGGGTTGGCGCTATCTCGACCTGTGGAATGCCGTACCGCCCGCACAATTCATCCGAACGTCACTGCACTATACGCCGGAGGGGGCGCGCACGCTGGCCGAAAAGATCGGCGCAGCGATTCAGGGCTAGTGTGTTACTTTTACGCTACTTTGTCGGCACAATCGAGCCGATCAGCGTTGGCGCAATGCCGACCGATACCGCTTGAAACCAGTTTGACGGTGCTGCTTGCCACACGACGTAAGTATCTACGCCTTGCGGGCGTAAGTAAATCAAGCCGGTGTATGCCTGATCAGGCGTGGTCATGGTATGCACGACTGCGCTGATCGAGATGATCAGAAAATCGACAGTTTGCTCTTGCAATACGTCGATCGCTCCATAGCGTTGGCGGAGCTGTGCAAGCACTGCTTTTTTCGCCGCGTCGCGATCCTGATTTTTGTAGACGCCCGCCGCCACGAATTGCAATCCATCCGGGCTGCTGAAAAAGGTGAGTGTGCCGTCTTGAGTCGCCTTCCAACCTGTTGGTACCAACCCGCTGAACGTTGCGTCTTTGCTCGAAAACGGCGTGAAGCTAACGCCATATGCGCCCAAAAAGAGCGGCTTCAAATCGGCGGCGGTGCACTGCGTATCAACTTTTTGGGTGGGCGCGTTCAAAAATGCAGCCACAATGTTCTGTGCGCAGCGGCTGTTGACGATCACGCCGTGCGCCTGATAGGGTAAAACGGCCAGCGTGCTGTTTGATAAACGCGCGTGAGTCTCCTCGCCAAACTTGACGGGCGTGATCGGATCAAGGCCACCGGATAGTACCAACACCGGACGATCCGACACGACGGGCGCTACATCGGCGGCGCTCAATTCGGCGCTGCGCCACGCTTTGCAGCCGCTGATATAGTCGTTCGGGGTATCGATCGCGCTGAAAAGGGTGTCCGTCTTGTACTGCTTGATCAGCGCGTCCGTCCAGAACGGCACCAGTTCCGAGCACACCACGCTCTCATACAGCCCTTGCGAGATTTCCGGGGCAAGTTCGGCTTCCGCGATCAGCACGCCCGCCGGAAAGGTGTAATCGCCATTGGCTGCGCTGTGAATAGACGACGGGATCAAGCCGATATTGGCGCTGTTATACAGCATTTCGTAGAGCGCGCCCAGCAAACGCCCTGGGGTCATGCCGACTGAATGTGAGGTGACCGTCAGAGCGCTGAGCGCTGAGATCGTGCGCGGCTGTGCTTTGAGCGTGTCGAGCGCCTTTTGCAGATCGCCCGCCAGATCGGGATACGCTTTGGCGCACGCTGCATCCGCCTTGCACAGCGCAAAAGTCTTGTCGAGCGCCGCCGCACCGTTCGTCGTTGCGTCGAGTGCCCATTGATTCCACGGCCCGGTCACGCTGTCCAGCACCAATGCCGCCACATGAACGCCGTGCCGTTTCAGATACACCTGGCCGAGCGATGTGCCGTAGGAGTTGCCGAACACATCGATCTGATCGTAGCCCAACGCGGCGCGCACGGCGTCGGTATCATCAGCCAGCGCGTTGCTCGTGTAGAACTGCGGATCGGTCGTCCTGGAAAGGCGCGTCAGGCATTGCGCCAGCCGCTTACTGTTCAAATCAGCGTCATCGGTGGGTGACGAAAGTTTCGCCAGATCGCTCAGCGCTGCGTCCGTGATTTCCGTGCATTGCAATGAGGCGGAAGTGCCCGTGCCACGCTGATCGATCAATACTACCGGATGATCGCGGCGCAGCGTTTCATAGGCGCCAAACCACGCCTCACCAAAATTGCTGACAGCCGATCCGCCGGGGCCGCCTTCCAGATGAAAAATCGGCAGCCCTTTCGCGTCCGGCGTAAGCGGCGCAAGCACTGTGAAGTGAATAGCCAACGTGCGCCCCTCCGGGTGCAGGTAATCTTCGGGAACGGTCAGCACGCCGCACTGCGCCGCTACCTCATATTTGGCGCTGCCAATGCCAACCTGAAACTGACAATCCGTCAATGGTACGTTTGCGCTGCGAACAATTCCACGTGGATACAAGATAGCAAGCAAAATGACTAAGACCGTGCTCATGCTGAGCATAGATACTTTACGCATAAACCAACATCCTTAATAACCCATCGCAACTTTCACATCGGTAACAAGCGTACCGCGTTCGCCATATCGATCACAAGTCGCAAGCCGTCTGGATCGAGCGTGACAAACGTATAGAGTCACTTCTCTTTTTGAAGCCACTTGCGGACGTTTTACGCTTTTGATGTTACAATCGTGCTATCGTTTACTGATTACGCAGTTGTCCGAAATTGTGCGCGTCAAGAATCCCCGGTTCGATAACTAACAAGCGTTTTGGGTGGAGGAGTCTGGATGTTCAAGGATACGAAAGAAGTTACGAGCGCGCTGAATGAACAGCAGTACATCGCGTCGGATGAAATTTCGACGGTGCTGTTCCTGGCTGAAAAGCTCGGCAAGCCTGTGTTAGCCGAAGGGCCAGCAGGCGTCGGCAAAACGGAACTCGGCAAGGCGTGGGCAAAAGCCACCAACCGTAAGTTGATCCGGTTGCAGTGCTACGAAGGATTGGACGAATCGAAGGCGCTCTACGAGTGGGAATATGCCAAGCAGATGTTGTATACGCAGTTGATGCGTGACAAGCTGCAAGATTTGCTCAAGGACACCGACAGCTTGCGCGAAGCCGCCGATAAGCTCGGTGCGGAAGAAGACGTATTTTTCAGCGAGCGCTTTTTGCTGCCACGTCCGCTGCTGCAAGCGATCGTTTCGGACGAACCGGCGCTCCTGTTGATCGACGAGATCGATCGCAGCGATACCGAATTTGAAGCGTTCCTGTTGGAAATCCTGAGCGATTTTCAGGTCAGCATTCCAGAGTTGGGCACGATGACGGCCAAACATCAGCCGATGGTGATTCTGACCAGTAACAACACGCGCGAACTGTCAGAAGCGCTCAAGCGACGCTGTTTGTATCTGTACGTGGATTATCCGACCAGCGAAGAAGAACTGCGCGTGGTGCGGATGCGCGTCCCTGGGCTGGATCAGCGATTGGCGAAACAGGCCGTCGAGGTTGTTCAGAACTTGCGCCAGATGGACTTGAAAAAGAAGCCGAGCGTGGCTGAGACGATCGATTGGGCAAAGGCGCTGGTCATGCTCAATGCGGACACCTTAGATCAACATACGCTGGAAACGACGCTGACGGTCTTGCTCAAGCATGAATCAGACGCTCAGCGCGCCCGCCGTGCCCTGAATGGTGGCGGACTCGGTGGCAGTACGGGCGGCAGCAGCAGTGGTGGCGGCGATCAACGCAAGTTACCGCCCGGCATGGGACGCCCCGGCTCACCGAATATCAACCCGTTTGGCGGTCGCAACCGGAATGGCTGATGCCGATCAACACCCGCGCCCCTGGCAAATCGTGGAGCGGCGGGTGATCGCGGATCGGTCACCGTTCGGCGTGGTGATCGATGAAGATGTGCGGCTGCCTGACGGTCGGCTGATCACGAACTTCATGCGCATTGAGCTGCGCGCGTTCGCGATCGTGTTCGCCGTGATCGACTCCGCCGACGGCGCACGAGTGCCGCTGGTTGAGCAATACCGCGTGGGGCCGCGCGCCAATTCGATCGAGCTGCCTGCTGGTTTCATCGAAGAAGGCGAACTGCCTTTAGAGGCTGCCAAACGTGAATTGCGTGAAGAAACAGGCAGCGAGGCCGAACATTGGCAGGCATTGGGACGCTGCTTCATGGATAGCAGTCGGGAAGCAGGCTGGGCGCACCTGTTCCTGGCGACCAACGCCCACCAGATCATGCCACCCAATCATGGCGATTTGGGCGATCAGTTTTTGCATGTGCTGCCGCTGGCGGATGTGCAGCAGTTGTGGCGTGAAGGCACGATCCGTGCGGCGGCGTCCGTCATGACGATCGGGTTGGCGCTTGATTGGCTGCATGGTTGATTGCACCGCCGAGCCAAACCTGTAACCCGTCATGATTCGTGTACGCCCTGCCGCGCTTGAAGATTTGCCCGCCATGACGCATGTGCTGGCGGATGCGTTCAGCGTCAAAATGCGCGTGCTGTATGGCCGCGATCCAGAACGCATCCGGCGCATCCTGACCACCATGTATCGCGGCCCGTTATCGCGCGAGTACGATGGTTTGTTGATCGCAGAATTGGATCGGCAGGTCGTCGGCGTGCTGGTGATCGAGCCGATGCCGTGGGATGGCAGCGACGCGGATCGATTGGTGCGCGTGCTGGCAACAGAACTCAGCGCATGGCGGCAGATGTTCACGCGGATCGGCTTTTCGGTGTTCAGCCACGGGCCGAACGTTGGCGATGCCTACCTGAGCGATGTCGGCGTATTGAGCAGCGCGCGCGGTAAAGGCGTCGGCAAGGCGCTTGTGCAGCACGCCGAAGGGTGGGCGATCGCGCATCAGCGCACGGCGTTAGCGTTGTGGGTAGCGTCGAATAATCCAGTGGCGCGCCGCCTGTACGAACGCGCTGGCATGGTGGCGCTCCATCACGAGATCAACTTGCTTTCCGGCGTGCTGTATGGCGTTCCACGCTGGACATACATGCGGAAAGTATTGACAACTTAGCATAGATTGAGGTTTGTAGGATGGACAAACGAATTGTCGAATTCATACGGACACTGCGCGCCGCTGGCGTGCGAATTTCGGTAGCGGAAAGCATCGATGCGATGGACGCCGCCGATCAAATTGGATTGTTTGAGCGTGAGGAATTTCGCAACGCATTGAAGGCAACGCTCGTCAAAGAGCACAGCGACAAAGATACGTTCGAGCACTTCTTTCCGCTGTTCTTCGATACAGGTGCGCCGCCCATGTTCAACATGGAGCAAGAACTGACGCCCGATCAGCAGGATATGCTGCAACAAGCGCTGCAATCGATGATGGGCAATATGGACGCGCTGCGCCAGTTGCTTGACCAGATGATGCGCGGCCAACAGCTCAGCAAAGAGCAGCTCGATCAGCTTGGCAACATGACCGGGCTGCCCAACGCCGATAGTCAGCGGCAAGACCCGTATTATCAGCGGATGATGCAGCGTGCGCTCGGCTTGCAACAGTTGCAGGAAATGCTGGAGCAGCTTGAACAGCAGTTGCAGGAAATGGGCATGAGCGATGAAGCGATCAAGGACATCATGGAAATGATGCAGGCCAACCGTGACGCACTGGCTGAACAGATCGCGAAGTATGTGGGCAGCAGCATCGCGCAGCAGATGGCCGAACAGCCGCCCGAAGAAAAGCCCGATCTGATGAATACGCCCTTTCAGTATCTCAGCTCGGAAGACGTGGACGACCTGCGCAGCGAGATCAAGCGCTTGGCCGCACGTTTGCGCAGCCGTGCCTCATTGCGTCAGAAGCGCGCCAAAGACGGCAAGCCCGACTCGCGCTCGACGATCCGCAACAACTTGAAGTATGGTGGCGTGCCGCTTGAGATCAAGTACCGCGAACGCCATTTGAAGCCGCGTCTGGTGCTGATCTGCGATATTTCGACCTCCATGCGCTACTCTGCCGAGTTCATGCTGACGCTGATTTACGAACTGCAAGATCAGGTGTCGAAGGCGCGCAGTTTCATCTTCATCGATGATATGCACGAGATCAGCGATTTTTTCCGCTTACAACAACCGACTGAGGCCGTCCACGCGGTGCTCGATACGCATCAGCCCGGCTCGTACAATACGAACCTTGGCAACAGTCTGAACACGTTTGATCATGATAAACTGGATGCGCTCGACAGCCGTACTACGATCATCATTCTGGGCGATGGTCGCAACAACTACAACGATCCGCGCCTCGATCTGGCACAGGACTTACGCCGCCGGGCACGCCGTCTGATCTGGTTCAACCCGGAGCCGCCTGCGCAATGGGGCAGCGGTGACAGCGATATGCACAAATACGCGCCGATCAGCGATGGCGTGTTCGAGGTGCGCAACCTGGCACAGTTGGTCGAGGCGATCGATCGCATCATGACCGACGGCTAGGCGATCAGCACAACCCGATCAGGAATTTTGGGGGCGTGGCATGGTCGCCCCCTATTGTCATAGTTTTGCCCTGACTATTCGTCATTCTGATGAAATTCGCCAGCGGCATTATGCGCCATGCGGATCGGCTCAGGCAGCCGATATTTGCCCGTGCAGCGCATGACCAGTTCGACTGCCGTTTGCGGATCGGCCAGATGTCCCACTGAGATGAACACTGGTTTGGTGCCTGCGCGTGTCCGCAAAATATCCCCGATCGTTTCGCCTTTGTCGATCAGAGGCGCAAACTCGCCGCGCACATCGGGCGGTTCTACATACTTGCCGACAAACAGCGTTTTACCACAGCCGATCGTCGGCTTTTCAAGCAGCAAGCCCATGTGGCAGGCGATTCCGAAACGGCGCGGATGAGCACGCCCCATCCCATCGAAAATGAGCACATCCGGCACGTTTTCGATCTTTTTGAAGGCTTCTTCAAGTACCGGACCTTCGCGAAAGCTGAGTAACCCTGGAATGTATGGAAACGGCGTCGGCATTTGCCAGCGTGCCGTCTCGATCACTTTCAGATCGGGAAAGCTGGCGATCACCACTGCCGCTTGCGAAACGTTGTCCTTAACGCTGACATCGACGCCTGCCACGCGCGTAATTTTGCTTAAGTCCAGTGGGTGATCATAAATTACTTCGCTCACCAGTTCTTTTTGCAGTTTGATCGCCTGTTCAGGTGTGAGCGTCCAATCGTGCCGATGATTGATGTACATAATATTTGTGCTTGCGCCTCGCTATAGGAAATTAGTATACACGACGTGGATGCAGCTAGCATTTTTATCTTAAAAAGCGATGAGGCTCAAGAGAATAGCCGTCTCTTGAGCCTCGGTTTACCGCTTATGTGTGCACATCAGCACGTTTAAGTCCGGGTTCAGTTTGATATCGCCGCGTTCTACTATTGAACTACCGGCCCATGTGTGCGGTGGGCGGGCCAGGCAAGAATTGCACTTGCATCCGGCGATTGGTGACCCAGGATATTTGACCTGACGTTAAGCGGTGAATGCTGAGCTTGGAGCAAGAGCTTGATTTTGGGGTGGCGCTAGCGCTGCCTCTTCCGTTGGGCTACCCCGCCATGTAGATTGAGGTGGCGGGAGCAGGAGTCGAACCTGCACTGGGGCGTTGTGCCGTCAAAAAGAGCTTTAGCCTAAGATTGCACTCCCAAAGGCCATTATAGCACAGTATCATATAGCACAGTATCAGGCATTTTTAACGATCAGCCGAACAAATATTGAAAGACTTTTTCGCCTACTTTCTGATCCTGAACTTCAAGGTTATTGGCTTCTTCGCGAGCATATTTGACAGCTTCCTGCAACCGTTCGACGCGCTCCAACAGTTCGTTGACACGTTTGGCGGGCAGCGCGCCTGAAAACTTGACGGTGCGCCAGTAGCCAACCGTCACGTCTTCGTAGTAAACGTCAACCTGTGCCGGATGTTTATCTGTCGCTTCGGCTTTAACATGGTTTCGCGGAATCTTTTTCGTGCGTACTGTTTGAACCGCTTCCGTTGCCCAGCAGTCTGCGGACGAGTCGAATACCCACGATTCGGAAGCGTCCAATATGGGGAGCTTTTTCACAAAGGTATGCAGATCGACGAGCTGCTTTTCAAGGAACAACAAATAGGTAATCGGCACTTGTTCCAACAGTTTTTTGCCGTCCACGAGCACGTCGGCATGTGCGCTGCCGTTTGACCAATCCTTTGTAGCCGTCACATCGAACAGCCGTGTCAGGATGTCTGCGGTTTGCCGCATGATCTCTTCTGCTTTGATCTGCACTTTGGTGGATTCTGGCGGAAGCTGCTCGCCTTCCTCATCTTTAGATCGGTACGTGCGCGAAATGCCAGACAAAAATGTCGGCTTTTGCAGCATGTGATGTGCTTCGGTCAATTCCTGGAAAGAACGACTCTTAACACCTTTTTCAATAGCGACAATCTGATTTAAGCGCGTCATGGGTATCCTGCAATTTAATTTCGACCGATCACAATTCCGATGAATTCCCTATTTGCCCAAGGTGTGATCAACCGAGCGTCTGATAGCATCTAGTTTACTTGAATGCGCGCTCTTTTTACACCCCGATGATCGTCTGACTCCCTTGTCCTGTAATCGGGGTCAAAGCGGGGGTCAGGGGGCAATGATTTTGCCTATCGCCTGCCCGCCAAAAATTCATGGGTTGCGACAAAGCACGCTGTCTGTTATACTTACCGCCGTTTGTAACGTACAGACCGATAGGCCCACGTTCGGCCTGTTTGGTGACAAAGTATGAAATGAGGCTTGAACGGCTATGCCACTTGCTAAAGAAGAAAAAGACGAAATTTTCAAGAGCTATGCCCGTCACGAAGGCGATACCGGCTCACCTGAAGTGCAAATCGCGATGCTCACCACGCGTATTAATCAACTGACCGAGCATCTCAAAATACATAAGCACGATCAACACTCACGACGTGGGCTGTTGAAGATGGTTGGCGCACGCCTGCGTCATCTGCGCTATCTGAACGAGAAGAACCCGCAATCGTACCGCCAGATGATCGAACAACTTGGCTTACGCGATTACGTCAAGCGCTAGACAACCGTACAAACAACATTAGCCCGGTCACTACTGCCGGGCTTTTTATTTGGCAGGGCTTTTTGTGATCGGACATGATCGCGAAACAACCCTGAAAACGCTGAAACAGGCGTTGGAAATTGCGGTCAACCCGCGCAGTCTGAAAATTGCCTTGCGTTGATAGTCTTTGACAATAATTTCCAACTTCTTTTTGAACGCTACTTGAGGGAAAACGAGTAAATTATGTCCCCATCTTATCCCGTTGGCAGCATGGGCACCGCCCATCGTTTCACCGCCAAACTTGGCAAAGCTGACCTGATCATTGAAACTGGCAAATTGGCTGAACAGGCGGGTGGTGCCGTCACTATTCGCATGGGCGATACGATGCTGCTGGCAACCGCGACCATGAGTCCGAGCGCCCGTACTGGCATCGACTTTTTTCCGCTGTCGGTCGATTACGAAGAGCGCTTATATGCAGCGGGGCGCATCCCCGGATCGTGGTTTCGGCGTGAAGGGCGTCCGGCAGAACGCGCAATTTTAACCGCCCGGCTGACCGATCGGCCACTGCGCCCATTGTTTCCTGACGATCTGCGCAATGAAGTGCAAGTCGTCATCACGGCATTGGCGACCGATGGCGAGCACGCAATCGATATGCTGTGCATCACAGCAGCCAGCGCAGCACTCATGATCAGCGATATTCCGTGGGAAGGCCCGATCGGCGGCGTGCGCGTGGGCATGATCGACAATGAAATCGTGGTCAACCCGCCCATTTCCGAGATGATCAACAGCACGCTCGATTTGCGCATTGCGGGCACGGCGGACGCGATCATCATGGTCGAGTGCGGCGCTGATGAAGTCGATGAAGCGACGATGGTCAAGGCGCTGCAAGCGGGTCACGCTGCCATTCAGGAAGTGATCCACATTCAAAACGAAATGGCGAAGGCGCTAGGCCGTCCCAAATCGAAGTATATTCCGGCGCAATTGAACGCAGCGCTCGCATCACGCGTCAAGCAGCGCGTAAGTGACCAGATCGCCAGCATCATCGCCACTACCTTTGATCGCGATGAACGGCAAGCCGAACTCGACGATCTGCGCGATAACGTGATCGCTGAATATAGCGATACGACCGAAACTGAAGAAGCGATCGACCTGAAAGCAGTGCGCGAACACTTCGAGGACGCCTACCGTAACGAAGTGCGCCGCCGCATTCTGGATGAGGGCGTTCGACCGGATGGCCGTCCGCACGCACAAATCCGCCCGCTGTCCGCTGAAGTCGGCTTGATCCCGCGCGTTCACGGCTCAGGCTTGTTCAAGCGCGGCCAAACGCAGGTGCTCAGCATCGTCACGATCGGCACGCCGCGCGATGTTCAGCAGCTAGACGGGCTTGATCCTGACGACAGCAAGCGCTACATGCACCATTATAACTTTCCGCCGTACAGCACGGGTGAGGCGTCACCGTTACGCGGCCCCAAGCGTCGCGAGATCGGGCATGGTGCGCTGGCCGAAACTGCCTTGCGCTCGATGATCCCGACCGAAGACGAGTTCCCGTACACGATCCGCGTGGTGAGCGAAGTGCTGTCCAGCAACGGCAGTACCTCCATGGCGAGCGTCTGCGGCAGTACGCTGTCACTGCTGGACGCGGGCGTACCGCTCAAGCGTCCGGTAGCGGGCATTGCGATGGGCTTGATCAAGGAAGGCGACAAATACGCCATTCTGACCGATATTCAAGGTCTGGAAGATCATCTGGGCGATATGGATTTCAAGGTCGCAGGTACTGAGCGCGGCATTACGGCGCTGCAAATGGACATCAAAATCAAGGGCATCAGCGAGGCAATCATGGGCGAAGCGCTGGCACAGGCGCGCGACGCTCGGCTGGCGATCCTCGAATTGATCCACGACACCATGCCAGCGGCGCGCAAACAGTTGAGCGCCTATGCGCCGCGCATGAATCGCGTCAAGGTTGATCCTGAAAAGATCGGGCAGTTGATCGGACCCGGTGGCAAGACGATCCGCGCTATGCAGGAGCGTTTCAACGTCAAGATCGACATTGCCGAAGATGGTACAGTGTTCATCAGCGGCGCTGACGGAGCAAATGCCGATCGCGCGGTTGAGGCGATCATAGGCATGACTGAAGACGCTGAGATCGGGCGTATTTATACGGGGCGTGTCACGCGCGTTGAACCCTACGGTGCGTTTGTCGAATTTTTGCCAGGGCGCGACGGTCTGGTACACATCAGTCAATTGTCGGATCACCGCGTCGAGAATATCAATGACGAAGTGGCGCTCGGTGATGAACTGATGGTAATGGTCACGGACATCGATCCGGGTGGCAAGGTACGCCTGAGTCGTCAGGCCGTGCTTGAAGACTGGTCGCCCGAAGAAGCGCGCGAACGAGATGGTGGCGCACGCGGCGGTGGCGGCGGTAATCGTGGTGGCGGCGGTGGTGGTAATCGTAGTGGTGGTGGCGGCAGCGGTTTTCGTGGACCGCGCGAATAGCCTTGTCTGATTTATGACCGTCATTTTGGGAATTGAAACGAGCTGCGATGAAACGAGCGCTGCTATCGTCCGTGATGGGCAGCGTATCGCTTCCAACGTGATCGCCTCGCAGATCGATCTGCACAGCCGCTTTGGGGGTGTGTTCCCTGAGGTGGCCTCACGCGCCCATATCGAGGCGATCAGCGCGGTAGTGGCGCAAGCGCTCAGCGACGCCATCGTGACGCCTGCCCAGATCGACGCGATCGCTGTCACGCGTGGGCCGGGCTTGTCGGGATCGCTGTTGGTGGGTGTCAACTTTGCCAAAGGACTCGCGCTCGGTTGGGGCAAGCCGCTGATCGGCGTCAATCACATCGAAGGCCATATTTACAGCTTGTGGTTGGATGAAAGCGCGCCAGACATTGTGTTTCCGGTGTTGTGCCTGATCGTATCGGGCGGCCATACTGAGCTGATCGAAATGCGCGGGCATGGCGATTATCGGTTAATCGGCAGTACGCTGGACGACGCGGCGGGTGAGGCATTCGATAAAGTGGGGCGCGTGCTTGGCTTACCGTACCCCGGCGGCCCCGCGATCGATGCGGCGGCGCGCAAAGGCGATCCAAACGCGTTCAATTTCACGCGCGCTATGCAGGATGAGTCGTTCAATTTCAGCTTTTCGGGGCTGAAAACAGCAGTCATGCGCGCCGTACAAGCGCCCCCTGCGGACGGCAAACGTACGCGCGGCGTCGAGTCGATGGATGCGGACAGTGCGCGGCCAGATGTGAACGTCAACGATGCAGCGGCCAGTTTTCAGCAAGCGGCAGTCGATCAGCTGGTGGATAAAACGATTCGCGCGGCAAAAGCGTGCGGTGCGACTGAAATTCTACTGGCGGGTGGCGTCAGTGCCAACAGTTTGCTGCGAAAGGAAATGCAGCGCCGAACCGCTTTGCCTGTGCGTTATCCGGCGATCAAACTGTGTACGGATAACGCGGCCATGATTGCAGCGGCGGGTTACTTTCGTTTCATGGCCGGGCAGCGCGATGATCTGAGCATGGACATTGCGCCCATGATCGCGCTCGTCTCCTGACTTCGACTCCCTTGCCCTGTAATCGGGGAAAGGGTTGGGGTTAGGGGTCAATCATCCTGCACGCCCTAATCAGCCACTTGACAATCCGGCGCGAATTCCGTACTCTTAACGGCAGCAGGGCACGCTTTTCGTGGCCTTTTTTGTTTGTCGCTTTGTGTTTATCAATCGATCCGTTGGCATTACAAGGATTTTGGTGGAATGAGTCGCGTAGTCAACACCGATAGTGTCGGCAAGCAGCGCAATCAGCAAATGCGCCTGGCCGCCGAATTGTTACGCCGCCTGAGTCAAAAAGCGGCGCTGGATGATGAAGCGCACGATATGGCAGCCGCGTTGGTGCTGGCCTTCAAGCAAATTGAAGACGGCATTGAAGAAGCGATGGTTGCCTGGGAAAAGCGCAATTATTGGAACAAAGTCGAGGAGTTCCGCACGCAGTGGACATGGGTAGGCGTGGCCGCCGCCCGGCTCGAAAACCTGATCCGTACCGATAGTTGGGATCAACTGCCGCCCTATCTGGTGGGCTTGCTGCCACGCTTTGCGGATATTACGATCAGCAAATTCACGCGCGGTGAGGATGCCTGGCAAGGTGCTTATGCGCGCCTGCTGAAAGATACGCCGCCCACCCGTTGAATCATACCTGAGCGCGCCTGAACCGCGCCCTATCAAGGAGTTTGCCATGAGTTTCGGGGATGTTGCCGCCCGTTTACGCAAAAAGTCCGACGAACAGACCGCTGCCGATGCGCCGCCACCGCGCGATCATCAAGAACTGTACACGCTGCGGGCGCGTATTTTGGGGGTTCTGATCAAGGATGCGCGGCTTGCCAAAGGGTTCACCGAACAGGACTGCGCCGCTGAAGTAGGCGTTCCGCTCGAATATTTTTACGAGTGGGAACTCGGCAAACGTTCGCCCACGCTGCCGCAGTTGGAGATGCTGGCTTATTTCGTCGGCGTGCCGGTCAGCCATTTCTGGAACACCAAAACGATCACCGCGCAGCAAGACGAGCGGCATGTCCCCAAAGAAGCGTATACTGAACTGCGTGATCGCGTGATTGGCACACTGCTTCGCATGGCGCGCAAAGAGGCTAAGCTGAGTCAGGATGAACTCGCGGAAGCCGCTGGCTTGACTGCCGACGACATCAACGCTTATGAGTTCGGCCAAAGCCCGATCCCATTTACCGAACTGACCTCGCTGGCAACCGCTGTCAAAGTGCCGTTGTCCTACTTTATGGATGATAGCAGCCGCGTTGGAGAATGGCTGTCTACGCAAGAAGCCTATCGGCGTTTCAACGAGCTGCCCGATCCGATCCGCGAATTCGTGTTGCAACCCGCACATCAGGCATACATCGAAATTGCGATAAGATTGAGTAAACTTCAAGTGCAGGAATTGCGTGAAGTCGGCGAAAATATCTTGAATATCACATTCTGATAGGCACTCTACATTCTGATCGGTCATTCTAAAAGGGGTTTTCAATGGCTACCGGACAACAATTGCAGGATGAAGGCATCAAGCTGTTCACGCAGCAGCGCGACTATGAAGCTGCTATCGAAACATTCAAACAAGCGCACGCCGCTTATCAGGCCGAAGGCAAGCCCGATATGGCTGCCGAAATGCAAGTCAATCTGGGATTGGTCGATCGCGCGCTCGGCAATTATGAAAGCGCCATTACCGCTATGAATGAAGCGCGCACCGTATTCGCGAATATGCCCGACCGGTTACGCGAAGCACAGGTGATCGGCAACCTGGGTGGCGTTTATCTTGCGCAAAACAACACCGAACAAGCGGTCACGTTATATCGCGAAGCCGCCGATACCTTCCGCGATTTGGGCGATGATGAAAAATACGGCCAAACCTTGCTTGCCATGGCCGATATTCAGGTGCGCAGCGGAAAGCTCATGCAGGGCTTGACGACTTACGAAATCGCCTACGACTCGATCAAGAGCCTGAACTTGCGCCAAAAAGCGCTCAAGAGTTTGATCGGCGTCAAGAATCGGTTGATGGGTGGTGGTGCGCCGGGTGGTGATGAAGTGCCCGCCGATGAAGTGCCGACTGCTGATATCGTGAATCCCGACATGTTACTCAATAACCCAACTCCCGCCGATCACAGCACGCCGCATACCGATCAAAAGTAAGGGTAGGTATCACTGCATGACGCAGCGCTTTGTCGAGTTTCCGAGCAAATTAGGTATGCTGCGCGGCGTCTGGCATCAGCCCGACTCCGATCAGCCGGTGCCCGCCGTGATGTTGATGCATGGGTTCACTGGCAATCATGTCGAGCATCAGTTTTTGCTCGTCGAAACGGCGCGGCGGTTGGCGGCTGAAGGGATCGCGGTGCTGCGCGTTGATTTCTACGGCTCCGGCGACAGTGACGGCAATTTCGATGAAATGACAGTCTGGACAGAACGCGACGACGCGCAAGCAATCTTCAACTTTGCCGCAGCACAGCCCGGCGTTGATCCAGCGCGCGTTGGCGTGATGGGCTTCAGCTTAGGTGGATTGGTAGCCGCGCTGTTGGTGGGTGTCGAGCCGCGTATTGCAGCGCTGACGGTGTGGGCACCCGCGCTGGTGCTCGCCTCAGCCGCTCATGTTGAGCAAGCATTTCCGACACGCTACCGGGGTGGCTTACTCATCGGTGACGGCTTTTTCCAGAGCTGCCGCGAGATCAAGCCGCTTGAGGCGCTCGCCAACTTTGCGCGCCCAACGCTGGTATTACATGGTGAGCGTGACGAGGCCGTGCCGCTGCTGTATGGCGCGCAGTTTGCCGATAAAGTCGGCGGGCGGCTCAGCGTGATCGAAGGTGCTAACCATACTTTCGATGATCCCGATTGGCGCGAAACGCTCATCAGCGAAACCGTCCGTCACTTTGCGGATCACCTGCTAACTCCGCGTGACTGACTCGGCAGCCGATACTGCAACCAATAAAAGCTCGCCGCATGTGATCGTCGTTATCGGCGGTGGGCTGGCGGGATTGACCGCTGCGGTTCAGCTTGCCGAAAGTGGTTTGCGTCCGCTGCTGTTGGAAGCCGATCCCGAACGACTCGGCGGGCGGCTCAGCGGCGGCGCATCTGTAACGCTCGTTCATAACGGTCAGCAGTGGTCGTTTCCGGGTGAACACGGTATTCACGGCGTGTGGGGTCAGTATCACAACTTGCGCGCACTGCTCAAGCGCACAGCACCCACCACCAAAATGATCGCTGCCCGCCGTGAAGCCTGGTATTTGCGCAGTCCCGCCGGGCACATTCAATGGTCAGAAGGGGGCAGCGCACTCCGCCGAAGTTGGATTCCCGCGCCATTTCACTATCTGGCATTATTCATACGTCCGCGCTTTTTGCAGATGCTCACCTTGCGCGATTTGGCGAGCATGTTTCGCGTATTGAGCGGCTTGCTTTTCGCGTTGGCTTTTGATCCGGCGGGCGAAGGCGATCAACTGCATGGCCTGACGCTGGCGGATTACTTTCGAGGCTGGTCACCGACATTGCAGGCGTTATTCACCGGGTTAGCGCGCAACTTCACATCGGCGCACCCTGAAGACGTGCCGCAATCCGGCTTCATTGCGTTCTTGCGATTCTATACGCTGCTGCGCCGTGACTCGTGGGCGTTCAGCTATTTTGAGCGCGACTCGGCGCACGCATTGATCACGCCGTTAGCCGATCGACTGTGCGCGGCGGGCGGATCAATCCAACTTGACGCGCGGGTCACAACATTGGCGCGTGCCGGAACAGGTTGGCAAATTACGTGGAACAACGGCGAAGTCTATGCCGATCAAGTGGTGCTCGCTTTAGATGCGCCCGCCGCTCGCGATCTGTTGAGCCGCTGTCCTGACACAAATGTGCAAGGGTTATCATGGCCGCTCACCATTCCAACAGCGGTAATGCGCTTTTGGTTCAGCCGCACACCACGGTCAGCGGCTGAGGCGGGCATTTTTACGGGCAATTTTGCGATCGATAATTTTTTCTGGCTGCATCGCTTTCAAACGCCGTTTATCGATTGGCACGCCGCAACGAATGGCAGCGCGATTGAGGTGCACGTCTACGGGCCACCTGAATTAATCCGTGAACCGGACGCGGCTTTGCTAGCGCGCGCACTGCTCGATCTGCAACGGGTATGGCCGGAGCTGCGCGGCGCATTGCTACAACAGTCGATTCGGCGCAATCCCGACACGCATACGTTGTTCAGCAGCGATGGTGAATTGTTAGCGGTACAAACACCATGGTCGGGGCTGGTGGCATGTGGCGATTGGGTACGTTACCCACATCCGTCATTATATATGGAGCGCGCCGTTGTGACCGGAATCGCCGCCGCTAACGCAATTCTGCTAAAATTTAATCAGGATCAACAACCGATCCAAGCCGCCGATCCGCCGGAAATGCTGGCACGATGGTTGCAAAATTCGTTGCGATGGGTACGCCGCCGTGCCCGCGCTTACAAACGCTCGCGATTGTAGTGGTGGATGAATAATGAGCAGCAAATACAGCATTTTTGCCAAGGTGATTCGAGCAGGGCTAGCAGGCGTCAATGCGCATACGTTGACTGTTGCTTTATCGCGCGCCGATCAGCTTGGCGTTGATTTTGATGTACTCACAGAACAACGCGCAGCTTTACTGCTGCTTGAACAAAACAGCTACCCTGAATCCGAAGATGAGTTGAAGCTATTTTTGGAGGTCGGCCAAGCATTGACGCCTGCCGCGCTTCTGGATGCAACGCTGACGGATGAACATGCTGTCGCGTATATGTTTTGGCTACCGCCATTTTTGGTGAGCACTGAAACACACGTCCAGAAGAATGCGAGCGTCTTGCTTCAATGGTGCATTGCCAATCGGCAAACGGCGATCGCGGCTAATCAAGCGAGTTTGGAAGGCTTGCGCCAAATGGCAAACGATCCGCATGTGAGCCGCAAGCAGGCTGCGTTGTTGGCTTATGTGTTGGGGCGCTGCGGCACGCCGGAGGATGCCGATACGGTGATCCGCCTGGCTGAGTATGGGATCGAGCATGGCCGCGAAAGTATTGCGCTGGTCAGCGAAGCAATTTACAGCCTCAATCCAGAAGGCTTGATCAGCGCGCTCAAATTCTTTTTGAACTCGTCCGATGAAAAACAATTCGCGACCGGGTTGCAGGTGCTCGAACACATCACCGAAATCGATATGCCCGATTTTTGGAGCACCTATTATAAAGATATCGATCACATCACCAAACGGCTCAGCAAACTATCGAGCAAACATCGCAGCATAGGGCGCATTTTGGATGCAGTCGAGAAAAATCTGTCGATGGTGCCCTGAAACTCAAGAGTGCTATGAGGCTGGCAATAGATTAGGTGTTACTAGCTTTGCACTCCGTGTTCGCGCTATCATATCTGACCTATATACGTACCAGCCCATAATAATCCATGTGATTAACAGCATAGCTGTCCAATAATACCCGCTGTAGTAGTATAAAAAATCAGCCGGTGCAAAAAACAATAAATCACTTAGCACCAGCAGAATACCACCGATGCGCGGCTTGACTAGCCACAATGGGATGATGCCAATTGTAACAATGGTTAAAAAGCTGTTACCAGCGGTGTAGGGGGCAAGCAACATCGAAGCGCATAATAAGAATGCAGCTTTCTCACGACTGAGTATAGGCTTAGTTTTGGCTATCAGATAGATAGTTGCGCCTGAAAAAATTAACATTGCGATCGCGAATGCTATGCTCGGCAACCCAAGCCGCCCAAAGGTTGCGCTCAGGCTGATATCTACAAGCGAACCGCGTTCGAGAATCGCACCCATAGAAGTAAGCCACAAACGCCCTACCCATATCAAGCACGGAAGCACTACCACCGCAATAATTGCCGTCAGCGTAACTTGTTTCCGACGCGGCCATGTCCGTATTACAAGGAATCCACAAGCGATAAGGAATAACCAGGTCTCTTGTGGCTTTGCACTTGCCAGTAACAACCCTATTGCGCCGTAAAGCGGGTTTTGAGTACGGTATGCATACAAAAATAAAAGGATTCCGCTGATCACGATCGCTTCAAAATTCCCGTCAATTAAGTGACGAAGCGATAAATAAGAAGTGACGAGCAAAAATACGCTGACCCAGTATAACCGTCGTTTGCTGCGCATTTGCGGAACGCTTGCGATCAAAATGCTGAGCGTGAAAAGCGTCAGAAGTGCCCAACTATCGCGCATCGATAAAAGACCAAGCGGCAGCACCAGTAACGCATCCCACGGGGGAATTCGGAGCTGATCTCCATAGTTAAGTTGTCCATTTTGGATATCAGGCCACAAAATTTTCCAGTCAATACCGAGGGATGTTCCCTCAACAGGGGGTAAGCTGCGAAAGAAATAAATCATGACCGCCGCTGACAACATGACGCATAAAGCGACAAATCCATAGCTAAAAAGCGATTTAGTTGGTAGCGGCATGAGAGCATTCACTCCGGTAACGACAAGTGAAGTTATTGTAATGCGAAGGGGTCGAGAGGTCAAAACATGAGTAAGTAAGAACGCAAAAAAACAGGGTGGGGGCGCATGGCGAAGGCAGGTCAACAGTCGGGACGATGTGAAAGGTGAGAAGAAGAACTTGGCAGCGACCTACGCTCCCAGGAGGCTGCCCTCCAAGTACCATCGGCGCTGGCGGGCTTAACTGCCGGGTTCGAGATGGGACCGGGTGTACCCCCGCCGCTTACGTCA
>Ga0209511_1001089_pt1 | contig 24786 bp, 22 predicted proteins | sample SSSSmetaG_FD_184141 | JGI IMG/M metagenome (GOLD analysis project Ga0209511, IMG submission 184141) | Glacier valley bacterial and archeal communities from Borup Fiord, Nunavut, Canada, to study Microbial Dark Matter (Phase II) - ​SSSS... | ecosystem: Environmental > Aquatic > Freshwater > Ice >... | reverse complement strand
AGCCAAGCGTGCAGCTTCGCGCTGACGACCGCGACGGCGACGCTCCTGCTCTCGGTGTGCTTCGCGACCCGCAGGGCTTCGCCGATACCGCCGCCGGATCTCGGCGAGGTCGAGACGTCGCGTCTCGACGGCGCAGTTGCGCGTGCAGTGCTCTTGGTTACGGTCGCAGGAGCGACAGACCGCAAACTGGGCGCCGCATCGACGGCACCACTGGAGACGGACAGCATCGACACATCGGCCACGCGCGCGTTCGCACTTCGCGGAACGGCCGGGCTGCATGACGACTTCGGGGTCGCTCACCACGTAGGTCACCAAGGCAACGATCAAATCGAACTCGACGCCGATGTCCAGCGATCTGCGTGTGCGTCGCCGCTATCGATGAAACGGCACGTTCTTCGACACCGCGATGAACGTGCCGATCGACGTCAGCGTCAAAACGGGAAGGAATCAAGCTGCCGTTAACAAGAGTCACACCCGTGTCGTCAGCTCCGACGGCAGCTTGCCGCCGTCGACGTACTTAGGTGCCGTCTTTCGATCCATGCCGGCCTTCATCGCGGCCTGCCCCATGTGTCCGTGTTTACTCATCTCCTCCATCAACTTCCTTACCTGGGCGTCGCTTGCTGGTCGCAACTGGCCTGCCTCGCCACCACAGGGAAGAGCACGCCGCCGACCATCGAGGCCGCCTCTGAAATGGGGCGATGTAATTGTCGCCAGCGGGGAGATGTAATTGTCGCTCAGCACGCAGGTAAGGACATCGCGATCCTTGCCGCGCGACGCACGACGTACGAGCTCGCTCGGAGCAAGCATCCGGAACGGTGGGCTCGGCACACGCGCCCTTGGTCGCGACCCGAGACCGTCACCCTCAACCAGAAAGTCGATCACGTCGCAAACAACACCGCTTCGCTCGCCACGCGACAACTATGTTGATTCCTACCGAAACCCCCTTTGTTTCACTTATGCGCTCGGTGCTGATTTCGGGCGGGCTGGTTGAGGTGATGCCGCTCCGGCGCCCTCGTCGCCCTTGATTGGCGACGAGCCCGCTGGTTGAGGTACACGCGGCGTCCGGCATCGGAGCTGAGCGTGGTGCTCGCCGAAAAGTAGGTGACGTCGACGGTGTACCTGCTCTGGCGTAGCTTGACTCGACTCGCGAGTCCCCCGATCAGCTCGGCTGAAGACTTGTGACCGCCGACTTGATCATCGACCGGAGCCGCAACTTCACCGTGTTCGGAACGTTTCCGTCCATCGATTCGCCCTCGAAGCTCACAGCGGTGAAGAGCAATGGCGTTCCTCCCATGCAGAACACGCCCGATATTTTCGCGTACCACGCACCGGGCTCGATGCTCGTTTCGGGCAGTTGCTGACGCATGAACAAGAACAGCAGTTTCTCGTGTGTGGGCCCAACGGTTTCTTGCTCTATCTTCTCGCTGACGATGTTGCCGAACGCTTTCTGATTCGATTTGAGTACGCGATCCGTCTCGTCACCCATAGCAACCAGCCAGGCCGCGCACTCTTCCGGGGACCGCTCGGGGAATTGGCTAACCGAGAACTCGGCCGCACCCGGCGTTTTGTATGAGCGCGTTGGAACGGCGTCCGAGCTCGTCTCCGTGCGCAGCAACGAAAAAGGTTGCGGTAAAAGTATCGTCAAGTCAGCGGTCGCCGCAACGCGCGCGGAAGAGGGATCAGCCCCTGCGCGTTTGAGGCTTCGCGCAGCCAGTAAGGCAGTCGCGCCAACCTTGGCGATCGTGTTTGGATCGTCGTCCACCGTAGACGTGACGGTGATTATGAGCGACTCGGGTCCGTTGCAGGTCATGAGCTCCGCGAGCGCAAACCAGCTCGGAGTGAAGCGTTGCCGGCCAGTCGCGAGCAAAATATTAGGTTCACCGCCGGTAGCAGGAACGACGCGGAGTTGCAGATCACCACTTGTCGTTGAATCCGAGAATTGCGAGTCCATCACTTTTCTCTGATAGTTGAGGTGGTCAGCGCAGCCGCCGTCAAGGACATCGCGCTGAACGATGACCTGCGAGCCGGGTACCTCGTAGCCGATCGCGCCTATGCTCGACGCGCTGACCGGGGCGAAAATCGGCGTAGCAGGCGATGGCAGCGTCATCGTCAGGAACGGAGTCGCCGCAACCACGCTACCGTTTGTTGGTTGAGGAACCGGTGTCGGCCGCGAGCAGGCCGCGACTGCAAACACAACAACTAACTCGACGCTTTTCGTCGTGAGCGAAATGAGGATTGAGCGCATGACTCCGATTTGTTTCATTGCACGGTGGAGCGCTCAGAAGCGTCGCAGTCGCACCGTGTTTGGTCGCGAAACACGACAGAAATGGGATGAATTGCACCATGTTTGATGGGTGCGGCTCTTTCTGGTCGCTGCTCGACGGGAGCGATTCCGATCACGTACACGAGCTTCAAGTTCGGTCGGGCGCGTGTCGCGGGCAGCGGGTTCGGGACCTCGCCGTCAGCGTAGCGTGACGTGTGCGTGCGCTCGTACTCCTTCGCGAGGTGGAACATCCAGTAGTCGTCGAAGTCGCCGCTGGCGCGGAGCGCACGCAACCGCAGCACGGCTTCCGCACCTGCGAGCGACTAACGTGCGCCCGTTCGGCCCATGCGGTCCTGGACCAAATATCGCCACGCACCTTCGATGACCCCAGTGGCGATCGGCAAGCTGTCGGCGAGGCCGCGATCGTAGTGGAGTTCGCGCGTGTGTAGGTGGCCGCAGCCTCGACGGATGCGCCCTCGGCGTCGTCGAGGTGGTGCGACCTGACCATCGCACGCAGGCTCTTGGCGATGGCGCCGCCGCTTCGGCCGGTGAGCAGCTTGAGCAGTTTGTTCTCGACCCAACGCTCTGCGGCCGTCATGCCATCGGCATGGAAGGCATATGCCGCGCGCCACAGGTATTCGACGGTGTTACGAGCACCGCCGACGTCGTGCTCCGCGCCAGTGCGGAATTCACTCGATGGCGATCACCGAAACCGGTCCATCGCGATCACCGAAACCGATCGATCGCGATCACCGAAATCGGTTCATCGCGATCGGTGGTCCGGCCAATCTGGCCGTGATCACCTGAACCAGTCAGAGGTAGGGATCAGGCTCGGCGCCATGTGAGCGCCCGGTCGAGATCGTGGTGGGGACGGTGCTTCGGGGCGCTCCAAGAGGAGCGCGATGCCTACGGAGCGACTGTCCATGAGAAAGACCAGAGAAATCCTTCGACTGAAGTGGCAGCACGGGCGCAGCCACCGGGAGATCGCGCGCGCACTCGCGGTCGGAGTCGGCACGCCGAGCGACGTCGCGAAGCGCGCGATCGCGGCGAACCTCACGACGTGGGACGCGATCGCAGCGCTCAGCGAAGAGGAGCTCGATCGTAAGCTCTACGCCGATCAGCCGCGATCACCAACGACGGCGCGACCCAAGCCTGATCCGGCGACGCTGCACATCGAGCTGCGCAAGCCCGGCGTGACGTTGCGGCTGTTGCACGAGGAGTACGCGACGGCGAATCCCGACGGGTACGGGTACACGCAGTTTGTCGCGCACTACAACGCGTGGGCGGGCCGGCAGAAGGTCGTGATGCGCCAGGTCCACAAGGCCGGCGAAAAATGTTTCGTCGACTACGCCGGCAAGAAGCCGAAGATCATCGATCCGAAGACCGGCGAGCGGATCGAGGTCGAGCTCTTCGTCGCGGTGATGGGCGCGTCGAACTACACGTACGCCGAAGTGACGGCGACCCAGCAGTCCGCTGACTGGATCGCGAGCCACAATCGGCTCGTCGAGTACCTCGACGGTGCGCCGGGCGCCTTCGTGCCCGATCAACTCAAGAGCGGAGTCACGACCGCGAGCCGGTATGAGCCCGCGATCCAGCGCACGTACGAGGAATGGTCGCAGCACTACAGCACGACGATCCTTCCGGCACGACCGGCGAGCCCGCGCGACAAGGCGAAGGTCGAAGGCGGCGTGCTGATCGCCGAGCGCTGGATTTTGGGCCGCCTGCGCAACCTCACGTGCTTCTCGATCGACGAACTGAACGAGCAAATCCATGCGCTCCTCATCGATCTGAATAGCCGCGTGATGAAGCGCTACGGCAAAAGCCGTCAGCAGCTCTTCGACGAGCTCGATCGACCGGCGCTCGCGCCGCTGCCGACGTCTCGCTTCACCTTCGGCGACTGGGCGTTTGGCACCGTCGGAATCGACTATCACGTCGGCGTCGATCACCACGACTACTCGGTGCCGTACACGCTGGCAGAGGAGTACGTCGAGAGTCGGCTGACTGCGACGACCGTGGAGATCTTCTTCAAGGGCGAGCGACGAGCTACGCACGTCCGAAGCTTCGAGTACGGCGGAACGACGACGCTGACCGAGCACATGCCAGCGTCCCACCAAAGGTACCGCGACGAATCGATCGCCGACCTTGAGACATGGGCCGAGCGCGTCGGCCCGTGCACGCATGCGCTCGTGCGCGCGATCTTCGAAGAGCGCCGCCATCCCGAGCACGGTTTCCGATCGTGCCGCGGCCTCAAGAGCCTGATGAAGCGCTACGCACCCGAACGGATCGAAGCCGCGTGCGAGCGCGCGCTCGTCGTCGGTGCGCGGTCATACCGCAACGTCGAATCGATCTTGCGGCACGGCCTCGACAAGCAGCCGCTGCCCGATCCGACCCCGAGCGGCGAGGCGCCGCCGCCGCTCGACCACGAGAACATCCGCGGCCCGGACTACTACCACTGAGACTGAGGAGAATCATGCTGAAGGAACCGACGATCGAGAAGCTCAAGGCCATGCGCTTGGAAGCGATGGTGAGCGCGTGGAACGAACAACATGGCAAGCCCGACGTGAACCGCCTGTCCTTCGACGAGCGCTTCGGAATGCTTGTCGATGCCGAGTGGCTGCATCGCGAGAACCGCCGACTCGACAAGGCGCTGCGAGAAGCGAAGCTCAAGCTCGGAAGCGCCTGCCTCGAGGACATCGACTACTCGACGAAGCGCGAACTCGACCGCGCGCAGATTCGCCAGCTCGCCTCGTGCCGCTGGGTCGCCGAGCACCAGAACGTGCTGATCACCGGCATGACCGGGACCGGCAAGACGTACCTCGCGTGCGCGCTCGCGCAGCAGGCGTGTCGCAAGGGCCACCGTGCCATCTACCGTCGAGCATCCCGTCTCTTCGCCGAGTTGGCCCTCTCTCGCGCCGAAGGAACCTACTCACGACTGCTCACGCGCTTCGCTCGCGCTGACGTGCTTGTACTCGACGACTGGGCGATGGCCCCGATTACCGACCCCGAGCGCCGTGATCTCCTTGAGGTCCTCGAGGATCGCTATGCGCCGACGACAAGGGTCAGTACCATCACCTCTGGACCAGTGACGATGGCACCTCCGGAAGCCTCACCTCGAAAGGGTGGGACGGCGACCAGCTCGTGTTCGAGGAAGATCATCCGCCACCGTCATCGAAGACGCGGATGACGTTCCACAAGGTCGATGCCACGCACTACTGGCATCGCTCGGAGATCGATACCGGCGCGGGCTGGAAGACCGAGTTCGAAAAGACCTGTCACAAGCTGTGAGGTACTTCGCGGTCAGCGCGATCTTGAATTCGCCAGCGTCCTCGGTGACGACGACGTGGCGCGTCGCCGTGTCCGCGAGCGCTTTTAGCGCCTTCGCAGTCTCGGGAGTCGAGGCCTTCGTCGTGAACGAAACCGCGGTGACCGTGTCGTCGCGATATTCGAGATACTCGTCATTGAACAGCGCGGGCTCGAGCTCGAGATCCGGCAGCGCGACCGATGTGAGCGGCTGATCGCTGCCAAACTCGATCGGCCCCGGCGCGTGATTCTGGATCCGCGCGCGGGACTCCGCGAGCTCCTGCGCGGTCTCTTCGTGCAAGCGCTTGCCGAGCTTCGCGCGCAGCTCCGAGAGCGAGGCACCGATGAACGGTCCACCTGCTTCCATCGCTTCGACGAGCGCCGCGACCGGTGTGTACGGCTCGATCGAGACGACATCGATCGTGTCCAACCGTCGCAACACCGCGCGGATTCGAGCCGTGGGATTGTGCCAGATCCACCGATCTTTCACCCCGACAGGTGGGCCCCAGTGCGCGGTCAGCAGCGCACGCGTATCGCGATGCGGGAGCGCGAGGTCGACCGAATCGAGCCAACCGTGGCCGAAGCTGACCCGGAGCTCCGCGGTCGCGAAGCCCGGGATCGAAGATCCGTAGTTATCGAGATCGTCGCGCCGCTCGGTCAGGAGCGTGGGTGCACTGCGCCGGGCATCGGCGCGCGACATCCCGAAGGCGAGCGGTGAGACCGGGCCGGCGAGGCTCGGTGCAGGGCCCGCGAGCAGGGGCGCGAGCGCCGCAGCCTCCGCGGCCGAGGGCGCAGGATCGGAATGACACGCGATCAGTGCCGCGCAGAGGATCCAGGCTGTTCGCACGCCGCGAGCGTAGCGCGGTAGATTGCGCGCATGTTCGATCCGGCGGTGTTTGCCGCGCGACGTGCCGCGTACATGGAAGCGATCGGGCCGCAGGCGGTCGCGATCGTGCGCTCGCAACCAGAGCGCCTTCGCAATGGCGACGCCTATCATCCGTTTCGCCAGAACAGCGACGTGCTGTATCTGACCGGCTTTACCGAGCCGGAGTGCACGCTCGTGCTGCGGCCCGGCGCGGAGACCGAGAAGGTCGTGATGTTCGTGCGCCCGCGCAATCCCGAGCTCGAGACCTGGGATGGTCGGCGCGCGGGCCTCGAAGGCGCCAAAGATCGCTACGGGGCCGATGCCGCGTACGATGCGAGCGAGCTCGCGGTGAAACTGCCAGAGCTCGCCGCGAACGTCGACGAGTGGTACGTCGGACTCGGCATCGACGACGAGCTCGATCAGGTGATCGCGAAATCGATCGCGCGGTTGCGGCGGACCGAGAAGAAAGGCCAGCGGCCGCCCCGCGCGGTCGTCGATCCGCGCGCCGCACTCCACGAGCTGCGCTTGATCAAGCGGCCCGAAGAGCTCGACGCGCTCCGGACCGCGAGTGCGATCGCGAGCGACGCGCACATCGCCGCGATCCGCCACGGCCGGCCCGGCGTGTTCGAGTACGAGCTCGAAGCGATCATCAACTACCAGTTCCGGCGCCGCGGTGGAGCGGGTCCGGGCTACGCCACGATCGTCGGCGCCGGCGAGAACGCGACGATCCTGCACTACATCGAGAACCGCAAAAAGATCGCCGATGGCGACCTCGTGCTCGTCGATGCGGGGTGCGAGTACGAGCACTACACGTCCGATATCACGCGCACCTGGCCGGCGAACGGCGCGTTCACACCCGCGCAGCGCGAGGTGTACGAGCTCGTGTTGCAGACCCAGCTCGCCGCGATCGCGATGTGTCGCGTCGGCACCACGCTCGACGACATTCACCAGTTCTGCGTGAAGGCGCTGACCGAGGCCATGATCGAGCTCGGTCTGCTCGCGGGCCCCGTCGAGGAGCGCATCGCGGACCTCGGCTACCGCAAGTTCTACATGCACGGCACGTCGCACTGGCTCGGCCTGGATGTCCACGACGCGGGCGCGTACACGCTCGGTGGTAAACCGCGCCCGCTCGCAGCCGGCATGGTCATCACGATCGAGCCCGGCCTCTACATCGCGCGGGATGCGGAAGGCGTTCCGGACGCGCTCCGCGGCATCGGCGTGCGGATCGAAGATGACATCCTGATCACGAATGGCGATCCGGAGGTGCTCACGGCCGCGTGCCCCAAGACCGTACGCGAGCTCGAAGCGCTCGCTACGGCAGGCTGATCTTCGGATCCTCGGGGTGAGCGCGGTACAGCAGCACGATGTTGCCGATCACCTGCGCGACCTCACTCTTACTTTCGGTCGCGATCTTCTCGGCGGCTTCGTGGCGATCGAGGTCCGCGGTATCGCCGACTTTGACCTTGATAAGCTCGTGATCCGCGAGCGCTTGATCGACCGCCTTGATCAGGCGCATAGATCCTACTTCGCGCGATACGTGATGATGCCCGGCAGGGCGCGACCTTCGTTGTCGACGCCATCGGGGTTGAACTGCATCTCATAGAGCGGCAGCGCGCGGGGCGGATGGTTGCCGATGATCGCGGAATGGATCTCGCGACCCTCGATGAACTCTTCGACCAGCGCGGGCATCTTCGCGGCGCCGACGACCTTCTCGACCCGCGCATCGAGCTCGTAGCGATTTCGCACGACCGAGCCGGCATCGATGCCACCCGAGGCATCGTCGAACGCGGGCTTCACGATCAGCGGGTAGCGGAGGCCGAGCTCGGCATCGGGCAGCGCAGCGCCACGCTCGACCACGATGCCGCGCGGCACCGACACACCGTTCGCGGCGAGCAGCGCCTTCGCATGCGGCTTCTTCTGGCAGAGCGCGAGCGCGATTGGGCGATTGCCGGTGTACGCGGTGCCCAGGAGCTCGAAGAGTGCCGGCACGAACGTCTCGTTCTCGAGGTCGTCGTGGAACCACTCGATGAGGTTCATCACCGCATCGGGATCGACGCGCCCGACGACTTCGCGCAGGTTGTCGAAGCTGTCTTCGATGTTGTGCGAGATGCGCATAGGCGATGTCGCGGAACTCGCGGAACCCGCGGAACCCGAAGCCGAGCGCTGGGACATGTTCGCCCGCTCGCCGGGCTCGCCGAACGATCCGATCACGACGTATCTCGATCGCTACCTCGCGGTCCGCACGCGCGAAGGCTTCGCGATCGAAGGTGGCGAGGCACCGCTGTTCCTCGACGGTTATCGGATCCTCACGCGCCAGGGAGACGGCACGCCGATCGTGACCGCGCCTGCGATCCGGCAGCTGTGGCTGAGGACCAGCGGCGATGTGATGTACGGCGACAACGGCACGCTCGATCTGTCGAGCGGCCGCAGCCCACGCGGCGCGGAGCTCTCGACCCGCGAAATCGCGCTCTACCTCGGCTCGGTCACGCTGCGGTTCGATACGCTCGGCCTCGCGATCCCCCACTTCGTTCCCGCCGATCGCGAGCTCGCGTTCGAGAGCGCACCGACCTCGGTCGGGTTGCAAGTTCACGGCACGTACCGCGCATCGCCCGAGCTGTGGCTCGCGGTGAGTGCGATGACCACGCTCGGCGGCGTCACGTACTACACCGATCGCACCGAGCACGCAGATCAGCGCGTCCACGTGGAGGTGTACGAAAACTCGACCTCGCTCGAGGAGCACTACCGCCGCGGGCCGTGGCACGCGAACCTCTCGCAAGCGTTCGGTCAGAGCCGGTTGGAGCACGATCGCGGGGTCGTCCAGCACGATGATCGGGACATCCTCGCATTCGAGACGCGCGACGAGCTCCGTCGAGACCTGGGCAGCGTCGCGGGGCTCACCGAGGTCACGTGGTCGCTCGGCGGCGAAGCCCATCTTCGCCGCTACGACCTCGATATCGTGGGCGCGCCGGAGGATCGCGAGAATGTCCCGCGCGTGGTCGAGACGCCATTCGACGATGCCTCGCACGTGTTCGAAGGCATCGTGTGGACACCCGACTTCGCGGGCTCGACCGCCGTCGTCGCGCATCTGTCGTCGAAGATCACGAGCTACCTGGGCCTGCGCCTCGATGCATTCGGCACCGATCTCACGCTCGAGCCACGCGGCGTGCTGCTGTTCGACCTCGGCCACCTGCGCAACGCGCAGCTGCTCGCGGGGGCGTATCGCCGCGCGCCCGAGCACGGCGAAGAGCTCGAGCACGAGCTGCATCCCGAACGCACGACCCGGATCGCGTTTCAAATCGGTCAGGGCCGCAGCGGCAACGAGCGCGGCTTCGAGGGTTACGCGCGGGTCTACTACGACGATCGCACGCGCCTGATCGAGGACGATGGTCTCGGCAATCTCGCGAACACCGGCACCGGCACGACCTATGGCGTGTTTGCGCTCGCGAGCGAGCACCTCGGCCACTGGCTCGGCGAGCTCTCGGTCGCGGTGGAGTCCTCCGAACGCCAGGATCGCTTCCGCACCCGCGTGCGCCCGTACGAATACGATCAACCGGTACGGCTCGATGCGCGCCTGCAGCGTCGCCAGGGTACGTGGCTCTTCGGCGCGCACTTCTCGCTGCGCGAGGGACTGCCCTCGACGCCGGTCACCGGCGCGATCTACGACAGCGATCGCGATGTCTACCTGCCGCAGCTCGGCAGCCTCTACACGGAGCGCTTGCCGTGGCACCACCAGCTCGATCTCCGCATCGATTGCATGCTCACCAGCGGACGCGTGAAGTTGTCCGCGTATCTCGACGTCGCGAACGTCTACGATCACCGCGGCGCGATCGGCTGGGCGTACAACTTCGACTACACGCAGCGTCGCGCGATCGAAGGCCCATCGATCCTGCCGACGCTCGGCCTTCGAGGTCAGCTGTGAAGTGGCTCGCGATAGCAGGTCTCGCATCCCTGGTCGCGTGCCAGGATCCGATCGAGCCCGAGCAGTGGCAGCTCGATCAGGACCGCGCCATCGCCGTGCGCGTGACGCCACCGCGTATCCTGGCCGGCGAGCACGCGATCGTCGACGGTCTGCTCGCGCATGGCGAGCGGCCGACGACGGTCGACGCACCCGGAGTGGTGGTCGCCTCACCCGCGACATCCCGGTTCGCGCTCGCGGTCAACTTCATCTTCGATCACTACGAAGTGATCGCGCCCGACGAGGCGGAGCTCGCCGCGGCGCGCACGCAGCTGGGCCTCGCGACGGGCGATCCGGTGCGCTTCGAGATCAGCGTGTACTTCGGCACGGTCGCGCATCCGATCATCACGCAGAAGGAGATGTGGTTCGGTGCCAGCACCGCGAACCCGACCCTGCCACCGATCACGATCGGTGGTGCGGCACCGGGTGCGTCGCTGGTCCTGCCGCGCGATCGCGATCTCTTGCTGGTCGCGACCGCCACCAAGGTCAGCTGGTTGACCTCGTGCGGCACGCTGCGCGATAGCCAGGAGCCCGATGCGATCCTGCGCCTCGATGCGGCGTGCACCGGCGAGCTCGTCGTGGTGGTTCGCGATGGTGGGGGCGGGACCACGTGGCAAGTCTGGCCGCTCGCCACGGAATAAAGTTGCGACCCTTCTCGCCACAGCCGACCCTTTTTTCATGAGGCTGACGAGTTTGGTGAGCATAGGACTTCTTGGTGGGCTGCTCGGCGGAGTTGCCACGGCACAACCGACGGAACCGGGGCCTGGAGGTACGACCGACGTATCGCCGACCGTACCCCCACAGCCCCCACAGCCCCCGCAGCCGCAGCCGCCTCGCGCCGATCCGACCACGCTGCCGGTGATGCACGAGGAGAGAGAGCCCGAGATGCGCGATATCCGGCCGCGCGAGCTCGCCTTCGCGATCGGCCTCGGTTACGCGCGTGCGCCGGGCGGCACCGTCGATCTACAGATGCCGAACATCGCGAGCGTCCGGTTGCGGCTGTCTTCGGGCATCACCTTCGAGCCCACGGCAATCATCGGGAATTCTTCGGTCGAAGAGAACACCGGCGTGACCGATACGACCGAGACCGTGACCAGGCTCGACCTCGCGACGTTGATCCGCTTTCCCGTGATCCGGCACGGCCGCGTCGATTTCGAGATCCTCGGATCGATCGGCCTCGATGTCGTCAAGGATGATCCGAGGGGCGATAACAACACGAAGACCACGACGAGCTTCGGCATCGGTTGGGGCATCGGCATCGGCTACTGGCTGACGCCGCATTTCCAGCTCAGCATGTCCGCGACGAACTCGATCCTCGATAGTACCAGCACGAAGCAGGAGACGACCGCGACGACGAGCACGAAGGACTCGGTCACGAACTTCGCGCTCCAGTTCAGTCCGACCGTGACGGTCATGCTTCACCTCTACAACTGAGGTAGAAGCGGGAGGTGGATCCCGCAGCCGCCGCAGCCTTGAGCGCCAAGATCGTGGTGCACTACACGGCGGTCAAGCGCGACCTGCCGTGGCGTAGGTCGCGCGATCCGTATGCGATCTGGGTCAGCGAGATCATGCTGCAGCAGACCCGGGTCCAGACCGTGATCCCGTACTGGGAGCGGTGGATGGCGAAGTTTCCGACCGTGAACGCGCTCGCGACGGCATCGCTCGACGACGTGCTCGCAGCGTGGGCCGGCCTCGGCTACTACTCGCGCGCGCGCAATCTGAAGAAGGGCGCCGAGACGATCACGACGAGCTTCGGTGGCGAGCTGCCGCGCACGGCGAGCGAGCTCCGCGGCGTACCCGGCATCGGGCCGTACACCGCCGGTGCGATCGCCTCGATCGCGTACGCCGAGCGCACGCCGCTCGTCGATGGCAACGTGGCGCGCGTGCTCGCGCGGGTCTATGGCATCACCGACGACATCAAATCGACTGCGGGTCAGCGCGCGCTCTGGCAACGCGCCGGTGAGCTGGTCATCGCGTTGCCGGCGGCGCTGGCCCCCGGCGATCTCAATCAAGGGTTGATGGAGCTCGGCGCATCGTTGTGCTCGCCGACCTCGCCGAAGTGCCTGCTTTGCCCGCTCGCGAAGGACTGCACCGCCGCACGGCAAGGCCGGCAGACCGAGCTGCCCGTCGTCGCCGCTCGCAAGAAAGAGAGCGAGCTACCGATCCTCGCGCGGGAGGCGCTCTGGCTCTCGAGCGATGGCGAGCTCGTGCTCGCACGCCGGTCACCGGGAGGTTTGTTCGGCGGGCTGTGGGAGCTGCCGCAAGGCGATGCGATCGGAGATGTCGCTCGCGCGCTCGGTGTTACGCGCGTCGATCACGAACCGGTCGCGTATCACGATCAAACGTTGAGCCATCGCAGATTACGCATCCGTGTGTTCCGCGGCGCGATGCCCGCAAACCTTGTCGGCCGGATCATTCCAGGTTACGACGCGGTGACTCGCGTCGCGCTCTCGAATGTCTTGAACCTCGGCATCGCCGCTGCTACGAACGCGATCCTGACCCGCTACGAGGACACACCATGGCTATCGAGCTCGATCCCCAAGCGCTCTCGCTCTTCACCGAGGGTTACGACAAGATCCTCCAAGGCCTCGCCCGCCTCGGCTACACCACCGGCGACGACAACTTCAAGGACACGGCGAAGCGCGCGGCCAAAGGCTTCCACGAGCTCGTCCACGACCAGAACCAAGTAGGTGCCGAGGTCGACGCGCTGCTCGCGAAGACGTTTCCGGCGAAGTACAGCGAGATGGTGATCTCGAAGCACAACACGTGTTTCGGGATCTGCCCGCATCACTTGCTTCCCGTGATCTACCGCATCTCGATCGCATACATCCCGCACGACAAAGTGCTCGGCCTCTCGAAGCTGTCGCGGCTCGCTCGCATGATCGCGCGCGGTCCCAAGCTGCAAGAAGATCTCACGCACGACCTCGCCGAGATCCTGCACACTCGGCTCGGCAGCCACGGCTCCGCGGTCTACATCGAGGGCTTGCACATGTGTATGGCGGCGCGCGGTGTCGGCGCGCACGAAGCGCGGCTGATCACGAGCGGCGTGCGCGGGGTGTTTCTCGATCAAGCCACGACGCGCCAGGAATTTATCAAGCTCGTCGTCGCGCCGCAGATCACCGTGGTGTAGTGCGCTGCGCGCTGATTCACGGGTTCGCGGGTGCCCCGGCAAACTGGGGCGACGTCATCGATCGATGGCAGCTCCCCGAGCCGCCGCGCGCGATCGCCCTGCCGGGTCATGGCGGCGGGCCGGTGCTCGCGGGCTGGGAGGCGAACCTCGCGACGGTCGCGCGTGCGACCGCGGGGTGCGATGCGGTCGTCGGCTATTCGCTTGGCGCGCGCGTCGCGCTCGGCTTGATCGCGAATGGCCATGCCGCGTTCGGCGTGTTGATCGGAGTCAACCCTGGCATCTCTGGGATTGCCGAGGCCGCGCGGCTCGAGCGCCAGCGGCTCGATGCGGCGTGGGCACGGATACTCCGCACCGAGGGCCTCGAGCGTTTCTTCGAGGCGTGGGAGCAGCAACCGCTGTTCGCGAGCCAGCAACGCGTCGCTCCCCACTTGCGGGCCGAGCGGCGTGCACGAAGGCTGCGCCTCGACCCCGAGCAACTCGCGCAGAGCCTCGAGCAGATGGGCCTCGGCGCGATGCCGGACTACGGGCCCGCCATCACGGCGCATCGCGATCGCATCGCCCTGATCGCTGGCGTCGACGATGCGAAGTACATCGCGATCTCGCAGGGCCTACCCGCGCGGGTAATCGAGACCGTGCCGGGTTCGGGTCACGATCCGACGCTCGAGCAACCGGCCCTCCTCGCGGCAGCGATCGCGAGCGCAATCGTCACGCTGCGAAGTTGAACAGCGCGCGCAGCTGTTCGGGGATCCGGATCGGGCGCTGAGTTGCGAGATCCATGAAGGCCCACATGGTCTGCGCGCGCAACACGATCTGATCGCCGCGAAACACCTCGGTCATGCGCGTGCACGAGGCCGCACGCCAGGCCGGGACCCAGGTCTCGGCGCGGATCTCGTCACCGAGCTTCACGGGTGCGAGGTAATCGAGCTCGTGACGACGCACCACGAACGCGGCGCCGAGCTCGAGGTACTTCGGCGTATCCCAGCCGAGGTGCGCGGAGTGCCCGGTCGCGACGTCGAGGACCCACCGCAAGTAGACCTGATTCGAGACGTGGTCGAGCTCGTCGATGTCCGCCGCGGTAACCTGGATCGGGAGCGTGAAGCGCACCAGCGTGATGATATCGTCGGAGCATAGGTGATGACAGCGCGCGCACGCCGCGATCGAAGCTAGAGGCTGGGGCAGTGCACGTCGCCGATACTCCGGCGCGGCGCGTTACAGCCCGTTCGAAGGCCTCGTCGCGCTCGCGTAGCTATTGATGCTCGCCGCCGCCGTGTGACTCGAACACAGTCGTCATCATCTTGTCATGGAAGTCACTCATCGCGTCGTCGAACGTATCGAGCGTGAGCCCATCACCGACGCGCATGAGCTGATGAAAATCGAGCGCCTGCAGCGCTTGAGTGATCCGCACGGTGACCGTCAGCGCGGTGGCCTGGCCCGGATCGAGGGTCGCGGTCGTGTCGAGGCTGATCGCGAGCGGCGAGCGATCGTGAATCATGAAGGGCGTGACGACGTTGTCGAGCTTCACCGTGCCCGCGATCTCGTACGAGTAATCGATGAGGTTGCCATCGGCGAGCAAGATGATGCGCGAGTACAGGCCGGTCGGCGCATCGGCGAACCCCACCGCTTGCGGGGTCATGCCTTGCGACCACTCGACCTTGATCGCATCGACCGACGTGCGCGTATCGCCCGGGCCGGCATCGCCGATGATGCGGAGAGTCGCGACGCGAAACAACAGGCGCGAGATAATGACGTTGCTGCCAGCATCGCCTGGAATCGCGACCGGCTCTGTCGCCCACCGCACCGACAGCGCGGGCGTCGCGTTGTTCGAACCATCACCTGTAACGACAGGTGCATCGATCAAGAGCCCCGCGGAGTCGCCATTTCCGCAGCCGGTTGCGACTACGCACGCAAGCAATCCTCTACCGAGGAAATGACTCACGCGGACCACACCCTGCATGGAGACTCATCGTGCAATGAGGAGACCAATAAGAACGACCTCAAAGATCCCGAAATCCCGCCGCCGAGCGCTACGATGCGTGCGCATGGTTCGGCTACTGCGCACGATCCGTACAATTCGATGGTGACCGAGCCACTGACTCAAGAAGCCGGAACGTTCCTGGCCTCTCCCAACGGGACCCACGCATTCGTGGTCATCCATGTCGAAAACAGCGGCTCGCGCGTCGTCGATCTCCCGGAGAGTGTCGATGTCACGTTTGGCCGCTCGCGTAGCGCCACGGTCCACGTCGATAGCGAGAAGGTCTCGCGCATGCACGCGAAGCTGCGTCGCACCGGCGACGTGATCGAGGTCGAGGATCTCGGGTCGCGCAACGGCACCCGCGTCAATGGCGACAAGATCGAAGGCCCGCGCAAGCTCGCCAATGGTGACGAGATCCAGATCGGTTCGATCCAGGCGATCGTCGGCCTCGCGAGCAGCTTGCGCGCGGCAAGCTCCATTGCCGACGATGCCACCGGTGAAGCGCGGCTGACAGCCGAAGTCGATCGCTCGGTCCGCTATCACCGCCCGCTCGCGCTCGCCCTCGTGCGCGTTACGAGCGAATCCGTCATCGATGCGATGGCGCGATCGCTGCGCCCGATGGATATGCTCGCCGAAGATGCCGGCGACGACTACCTCGTGATCTTGCCCGAGCTCGATCGCACACAAGGCGAAGCCGCGCTCGAGAAGCTGCTCGATTTCGCGCACGCCGCCAATGCGATCGCGCTGTCCGCGCTCGCGGTCTGTCCCGACGACGGCACGACCGTCGAGACCCTGATCGGCGAGCTCCGCGGTCGACTTCGCTCCGGTCGCAGCACACCCGCGATCGCGATCAAAGAAGGCAACGCGATCATCCTCGATCCCGCGATGAAGCGCGTGTACACGCTTGTCGAGCGCATCGCCGAGACCGCGATGACGTGCCTGATTCTCGGTGAGACCGGTGTCGGTAAAGAGCTCGTCGCCGAGGCGATCCACAAGCGCTCACCACGCCACGCCAAGCCGATCATCAAGCTCAATTGCGCGGCGCTCCCCGAGACGCTGCTCGAGAGCGAGCTGTTCGGTCACGAGCGCGGCTCCTTCACCGGCGCCGACAAGCGCAAGATCGGCTTCTTCGAAGCGGCCGATGGCGGCACGCTGTTCCTCGACGAGATTGGCGAGATGCCGCTCTCGCTCCAAGCCAAGCTCCTGCGCGTGCTCGAGCGCAAGGTGATCACGCGCGTCGGCGGCACGACCGAGGTCGCCACGAACACACGCCTGATCGCGGCGACGCATCGCGATCTGGAAGCCGAGGTCCGTGCCGGGCGGTTCCGCCAGGATCTGATGTTCCGGATCGGCGGCTTCACGCTGGTCGTGCCACCCCTCCGCGATCGCGCCTCGGAGATCGTGCCGCTCGCCGAGCACTTCGCGCGGACCGCCGCGATCGAGCAAGGCCGCACACCCCCACCCCTCTCGGCGTCCGCGCGCGACGCGCTCGCTGGCTACGCGTGGCCCGGTAACGTGCGCGAGCTCCGCAACGCGATCGAACGCGCGCTCGTCTTGTGCGGCGAACAGATCGAAGCCGGCGACTTGCCCGACAAGCTGCGCGATGCCGCGCAACGCACCCGGCCCGTCGCCTCGGCCGCCGACATGCGCGGCCACCTCGCCGAAGTCGAACGCGCCGCGATCGTCGCGGCGCTCGAGGCCGAGCACCAGAACCAGACCCGCGCCGCGCGTCGCCTCGGGCTTTCTCGTCGTGCACTCATCTATAAAATGGAGAAGTACGGGCTAAAGGCCCCGCCGAGTCGCAACGAACCGTAGCCGCTGGGATCAGTGCCACGTGTTACGGAATCATTTCGATCGAGATCGACTTCGGGTCGATTCAGGCGCGGACGACTAGCGTCACGGACCGATCGAGGATGTCGAAATCGTTTGGAAGCACCACCGCATCGAGCCAGTCCACGGCGGGACGCGGCGTGAAAAACAGATCGATCGCGCGCAGCGCCTTGGCATTGCGACCGCGCTGGGTCGACATCGAGACGATGATATCGGTGACCTGGCCCTCGATCACGGTGATCGAGACCGTCGAGGCTGCCGAGAAGATGCGCCAGAGACCGAGACCCGCACCACCGCGCGTTTCGTCAAGCGCAACCTCGGTCGTGCTGCAACGAGCGAGCACTTCGACGAGCCGCGAGCGCGCGAGCGCACCGAACGTATCGCGCAGCCGAACAAAGACCTCGTCACCTTCGATGCCGTAGCTGATCTCGCACGCGTGTTCCTGCGGCAGATCGATATTTTCGCTCCGCGGGACCGCAGTCTTGAAGTAGCCGGCTTCGAATGGCGCATCGTAGAGCGCATTCATCACGAGCTCTTCCGCCACTTCGAGCACCGAGGTCGCGGTGCGATCCGAGAGCTTGTGCCGGGCAAAGAACTCGCGCATGCGGACAAAGCGCTCCTCGCGGCGATTCGCGCTCGCGAGCATCGCGAGCCGGCCGATGCCCTTCGCACCGAGCACGCGATGCTCGGCACCCTGGAACACGCGATCGAGAAACTGATCGAGATACTCGCGAGCCGCCGGCGGATTCGCCAGCACGCTCGCGGTGAGCGTGTGCGAGAGCCACGGATAGGTGGCGAGCGCTTCGACGGCGCTCGGCAGCTGGCGCGATGATTCGGTCACGATCGCGACGACCGGCAGACGAAGCTGACGAGGATCGAGCTGCGGCAGCAACTTGGCATCGACGAACGCGACCGCGAAGCGCCGGATCGCACTTTGTGCGACGAGCTCTGCGTGAGAGTGAACTCGCACGCACGGACGAGGGCTCGCCTCGCCAAGCGCCTTGGCGGAGGAGGCATTGGCCAAGACGATCACGGAGTACGGCTTCATCACCACGACGCCCCTAAAGCATGCAGTTTGCGCCCTCGTCAGGCAACAAATTCCAGGTCAGCGCGTACCGGATCAGCCCGCGACCTGTGGGCTGGCAGGCTACCTCACAGCCTGTCCCACGCCATCGCGGAGAGCCGCGCGAGAACGAGGAGTGCTCGCCGATTCGCCGTCGGGAAACCGGGTTCCGGCGATGAACATGGCGTACCCGGGCGCCGCGATGAGCCAGTGCAAGCTGACGCGGGCGAGGACAACCCCCGATGTCGCGCGCTCGTTGCTCAAACCAACCGCGTGAATCAAACCGTGTCGGTCTCTTTGTTGACACCTTCGAACAGGACGGTCGAGAGGTAGCGCTCCCCGGTATCCGGCAGCATCGCGAGGATCACGCTGCCGGCCGGCGCCTTCTTGGCGACCTGGAGTGCGGCGGCGAAGGTCGCACCACACGAGATCCCGACGAAAATGCCTTCCTTGTGCGCGATCGCGCGAGCGGTCGCGATTGCCTCGTCGTCCGTGATCGGAAGGTTCTCGTCGAACACCGTGCGATCGAGGACCTGCGGAATGAAGTCCGGCGTCCAGCCCTGGACCTTGTGCGGCTTCCATTCGCCCCCTGCGAGTAACGCGGCGTTCGTCGGTTCGCACGTGATGATCTTGATGCCGGGACGCGCCAGCTTGAGGACCTGACCCGCACCGGTCAACGTACCGCCAGTGCCCCAGCCCGTGACGAAGTAATCGAGGCGCTGGCCGGCGAAGTCCAGGAGGATCTCCGGGCCGGTGGTGCTGCGATGGATCGCCGGATTCGCTTCGTTCTCGAACTGGCGAGCATAGAACCAGCCATGCTCCTTCGCGAGCTCGGCTGCCTTCCTCACCATGCCCTGCGCGCGCTCGGCGGCAGGCGTGAGCACGACCTTCGCACCGTACGCGCGCATGATCTGGCGACGCTCGACGGAGAAGGACTCGGCCATCGTCGCGACGAACGGATAGCCACGCGCGGCGCAGACCATGGCGAGCGCGATACCGGTGTTGCCCGAGGTCGCTTCGACGACGGTCTGGCCCGGCTTGAGCTCGCCGCTCTGCTCGGCCGCGTTGATGATGCCGAGCGCGAGGCGGTCCTTGACCGAGCCGCCCGGGTTGAACATCTCGACCTTGACGTACATCGTCACGTTCGGCGGAGCGAGCCTGTTGATCTTGACGATCGGGGTGCGACCGATCAGCTGCGTGATGTTGTCGTAGAGCACGCACCGACTCTACCGTGCGTTTCGGCATCGATCTCGAGCGCGGCGTTGCAAACATCGCGAGCCCTTACACACATGTCGGTACGCCACGTCCTCGCCGGGAACGCCCCGATCAACGACTCATATCCTGGGTCACCGTCAACGCGTCGTCGTCGGGCACGGTGACCACGACGTCGTGATGGGTGGTATCGCGCGTGAAGTGGATCGTGTGTGTACCTGCGGTCACGCGGATCGTCTCGAGCGTCTCGTGCCTTGTCGCATCGGCGTCGACGGTGAAATACGACCACGGGCTCGAGTTGATCTTCACGGTGTGCAGGGTTAGCTCGCGAGCGTGCGTTAGCTGCACCGGTGGCCTCGACGTCACACGCTTGACGCCCGCGTCCGGCTCGACGACCTCGGCGAGCTGCGCGACTCCGGAGACCGAAGCGTCGGGCAGTGCTGTCTCGGCGACGAGCGCGGCGTCGATCGGAGTCGACGCTACCGGCACCGGCAGTGGACGTGGGGGCAATGACGACGAAGCCTCGGTCAGCTTCGCGATCACGATCGCGAGACCGCCCGCAAGCACGACGCCCACGATGCCCACGATGCCCACGATGCCCACGACCACCCAGCGAGGCCGCACGAAGGCATTCGCGGGCGCTGGCAGCGGCGTGACGTCTGTCGCTGGCAACGGCCCTTCATCCGCGGTCGCCGCCATCGAACGTTCCGTGCCGGTGCCCATCGCATCGAGGCCGGCGTCGTCGAGAAAGCTCACCAGATGCGAGCCCTCGATCGCTTCATTGCCTGCATCGTCATCGCGCTCGCCCGCGAACGTCGCGGCGAGCCAATCGGCGAGGCGTCGTGCGGGCGCATCGGACTTGTTCGCGGCGCGCTCGCCGACGATGAAGGCGTCGAGCTCCTCGAGCATCGCGTGAGCATCCGCGTAGCGCGCTTGCGGAGCCGCCGACGTCGCCTTGTCCGCGATCCTGCGGAGCTCACCGTTCGCACCCTCGGGCCACGGCAACAGCTCGCCCGAACGCGCGGCTGCGAGCGTCGCTTCGCGTTCGCCGCCCGCGCGTCCGCGTTTGCCGGTGAGCGCCTCGCGCAACACCATGCCGACTGCATAAACGTCGGCACGAACATCGACCTGCTCGCCGCGAGCCTGCTCGGGTGCCATGTAGCTCGGCGTGCCGATCACCGAGGCGGTATCGCCCGCGAGCGACGCGATACCAAAATCCGTCAACTTGACCTCGCCCGACCACGACAGCATCACGTTGCGAGGCGTGACATCGCGATGAACGACACCGAGCGCCGTGCCATCGGGTCCTCGACGAAGATGCGCGTAACTGAGAGCCTGGCAGCACTCGGCCGCGATGAAGGCGGCGAGTAGTGGAGGCAACGGCACGATCGCCTTTGCGAGGCTGGAGCCGAGATCCTGACCCTCGACGCGTTCCATCGCGATGAACACCTGATCGTCGATCCGCCCGAAGTCGAACACCGGCACGATGTTCTGGTGCGCGAGGCTCATCGAAAGCCGGGCCTCGCGCACGAACAACTCGAGGAAGCGCGGATCGTTGGCGCGCTCGGGGCGCATCCGCTTCACGACCAACCACTTCTCGACACCCGCCGCGCGGCGCCGCGCGAGGAACACCTCGGCCATGCCGCCGCGCGCGAGCGGTCGCAGCAGCTCGTAGCGACCGAGGGCCCGGCTCATATCGCCTGAACTATAGCCTGTGCCAAACTGTAGGGGAGTGAGGCGAATCCTCGTCTTGACGGCTCTGGCGGTGGCGGCCCCTGCGCTAGCTGCGCCTGGCGCCGACCTCGTCGTGGTGTGGGCACCGGGGACCACGATCCAACCGATCGAGGTGGTCGGCCATGCCCGCGGTGCCGCGGTGATCGACCGGTCGCCTGCACCGCCCGCGACCGTCGAGACCGAGCAGTTCTTGTCACGCGGTATCGCGGCGTACACGGTGATCCGGCTCGACGAAGCGACGAGCCTGCTCGATCAAGCGAAGGGGCTTGCCGACAAGACCGGCGGCGCGGGGCTCACGCGCGCGCAGCTCTCCGATCTGTTCCTGTATCGCGGGCTCGTGCGCGCCGCGCAGGGCAACGAGAGCGCCGCCTGGGAAGAGCTCGTCGAGGCGCTCGTGATCTATCCCGCGCGCACGCTCGATCCTTCGCAATACGCGCCGAAAATCTCGGCGCTGCTCGCGCGAGTTCAAGAGGATGTCGCGACCAAGCATCCGACCGCGAAGCTCGTGCTCGATGCACCGCAGGGCTGCACCACGCTTGTCGATGGCGAGCCGGTCGCGGGTGCCGTGCTGCGTCCGACCGGGCCGCACTTCGTGCGGGTGGTGTGCCCGGATCACGAGCCGTGGGCGAGCCAAGTCGATCTCACGTCGCTCGACATGCACCTGGTCGGAAGTCCCAAACCGTACGAAGCGCCGTCGGAGACCGAGGTCTTGATCCAGGCGCGCGCCGCGAATGCGCGCGCGGTAATCGTCGTCGAGGTCCGCGGCGCGCTCGCGATGGTACGGCTCGTCGGTATCGATGGTCGCGAGCGCGACCGACGGAGCGCGAGTGTCGCGCACGGCGACCTCGCAGCTGTCGCGACGATCGTCGATGGCATGCTCGCTCCACCTACGATCGCCCGCGAGCCTTGGTATCGCTCGCGCTGGGCGTGGGTCACCGGTGCGGTGGTCGTGACGGCGGCGATCGCGATTCCGCTCACGGCAGCGATCGCGGGCAACACGGGCGCGACCGATGCGACGGTCCGGCCGACGCTGCCGAAGGGGCTCGCGTTTTGATTCGCGTGGCCGTGCTCTGTCTGTGTGCCGCGTGCGCCGACAACGAGGTGGTGCTCGCGCCCGTGATCGACGTGCCCATCAACGATTCGGCCTCGGCGTTTCCGCTCGACGAGATCGTGATGTCGGCCGCTCATCGAGGTTCAAAAGCTGATCTCGTGTCGCAGACCTTCTTCTCGGGCCAACAAATCTCGCTTCCGGGTGTGCCGTTCGCCGATGACCTCGTGATCCACATGACCGGTCGCGTCGGCACGAGCGAGGTCGCGTACGGCCGCACGTGCCCCGTCGCGGTCAGTGCGAGCGGCGCGCCCACCCCTCACTTGTTTTTTTCGCGCTCGGTGAAATTCGCGGAGCTCGAGCTCGTCCCACTAGCACGTGAGAGCGGCCATGCGATCACCGATGTCGACGGTGCCGGACTGATCCTCGGTGGCGTCGCCCCCGGGACCGCCACGCCGACCGGCGAGATCGAACGCTTCGATCCGCAGACCGGTGAGCTCGCGCTGCTCGCTTCACCTCCCGAGGTCACCCCGCGCATTGGGGCCGTCCCTGCCTTGCTCGGCACGGGTGGCGATACCCGGATCGCGGTGCTCGGCGGGACCGTGGGTGGCGTGGGGGCCACGTTCATCGAGCTCGTCGAGCCGGATGCGCCCAGCGGTCGGCGCGTCGAGCGTGTCGACGATGCGCAGATGGCGCGCTGGGACCTTACCGCGACCGCGCTGACCGACGGACGAGTGATCGCGATCGGTGGTCGCGACACGAGCGGCCCGTCGAGAGCCGTCGATGAAATCTCGATCGCGAACGGCACCGCGACCGTACGCGTCCTGCGCGCGCTGCTCGTGCATCCGCGCTACGGCCACACCGCGACCCGGCTCGGCGACGACGTCGGCGCCGCGGTACTCGTCGCGGGTGGCCGCGACGCGGCGGGTGTGTCGGTCACGAATGCCGAGCTGTTCAAGCCGCTGAGCGAAGATTTCTCGGCGACGTTCACCGCAACCGCGATGGTCGTGCCGCGCTCCGGTCATCACGCCGTGCTGATGCCGGATGGAAGCGTGTTGATCCTCGGCGGCGTCGATGCGACGAACACTCCGGTCGCGACGATCGAGCTGTTCACGCTCGATGCCGGGTTCGTCTCGGTCGGCCAGCTCCCGGTCAACGCCGGCCTCACCGATTTCGCGGCGACTCCGCTACCCGATGGCCGCGTATTGCTCACCGGCGGGCGCAAGGTTACCGGCGAGGTGACCGACACCGCCTTCATCGCGCGCGTCGATCCGATCGATGGGTCGGTCGATGTCGTCGCGACCGATCGCATGTCCGTGCCGCGCGCGAATCATAGTGCGACACTCCTTTGCGACGGCACCGTCCTCGTCACGGGCGGCACCAGCGCTGCGGCGCCGGCTGCGCGGTACAACCCGCCAGCGCTCGGTCGTCGCTGAAGCTAGCCGCTGCGACAGCGGACGCGATGCTCGAGGTTATCGGTCGAAGCCGATGCGCGCAGACGATCGTTTACATTTCACGCCACGGTTTCGGCTAGGATGCCAACCATGCGCAGCATGCTCGTCGTCGGGTTCTTGATGGTTGCAGGGGTGGCGACGGCCGAGCCGATGGAAGACGCGTACATCGCGCGCCAGAGCCCGCGCGTCTCGTACAGCGGCATGTGGGTCGACTTCGGCGTCAATGCCACGCGGATCGACGGCGGCAACGGCCTCCTCTATCGCGGTGACTTCGGTCGATTCGCGCCGATGATGCAAGTCAATCGCACGTTCTACATCGGTGGCGAGCTCGACATCGGGTCGATGACCGCCGTGATCGGACCGACGAACAACGCGGTTCGCACGACCACGAATCAGCCGATGGAGCTCCAGACCTCGGGCGCGCTGGCGGTCGGCAAGTTCGTCGCCGGAGCGCGCGTGACGGCGGGTCCGGTCGCGGGTGCCATCGAGCTCGCGCCCGGTATTCGGTACATCGAGCTACCTTCGAATCACGGCTCGTTCATCGACATCAAGACGGAAGGCGTGCTCGAAGCGCGCGGTCGGTTGGATCTGTGGGCGACGCGCGTGTTGACGGTCGGCGGGATCGTCGGCGCGGATCTCGCGCATCACAGTGACGTGATGGTCGGGTTGCAGCTCGGCTTGCACTTCGAGCGGACGAATCTGCGCTCGCGGTTGTAGGCCTCGCCGCCGGCTGATTCACTTACGCGACCAGCTGAAGTCACCGATCGAGAGACCGGTGAACTCGATCTGCTGCGCGCTGCCCGTGTCGTTGAGCGCGACCGCGCCGGTGTTTAAATTGTGGGTCTCGACGGCATTGCCATCGATGTTCGCCTTCAGCGCATCGGCGGAGAGCTGGAGCCGACCGCCACCATTGCCCGCACCGTGGAGGTGACCGCTGATCGCGCCCGTACCCCCGCCGAG
>Ga0209511_1001088_pt1 | contig 24787 bp, 19 predicted proteins | sample SSSSmetaG_FD_184141 | JGI IMG/M metagenome (GOLD analysis project Ga0209511, IMG submission 184141) | Glacier valley bacterial and archeal communities from Borup Fiord, Nunavut, Canada, to study Microbial Dark Matter (Phase II) - ​SSSS... | ecosystem: Environmental > Aquatic > Freshwater > Ice >... | reverse complement strand
TAGTTAAGTCGGGTAACGTGGCACGCTACAAGGCATTTTGGATAGTTAATGGCTTCTTTGTCAAGGGGACTGCCACTGCCGTAAACATGATAGCTGCCCGCAAGGACGTAGCTCATGTGGAGTGGAGCAAGCCATCCCATGTGGGTCCTGCTAAGAGTGGCTTTGGCACTGTGGGTCCGTCAAGCAGCCCAACGCCAGCAAGCAACTCCAGCACCGACACAGGTACCAACTCAATTACCGACCCACAATGGAACCTAAGCTTGATTAACGTACCGCGTGCCTGGCAAGCTGGCTAACCGAGGTGGCTTTAGGGGTACCCAGACCGCTGTAGCAGGCACCCAGACAGCGTAGGTTAGAGGAACACAAACAGCGCAGGCCGGTGCCACCCTCACAGTTGCCCCCACCTTGACCAACAACGCAGGTTGGGGCGGAGAGTTCCCAGCTACACTTACCGCAGCAGGGGCTTTTTGCTTGCCCACTGAACCAGCCCCTCCCCTTTGGCCGTATGATACAATAGAGTGTCAGAGAGGAGTGCAGCGCGATGGATCACGACTTGTGGGATGAGGCTTTCTTGCGAAAGCTAGAGCGGTTGGCGTTGGTCAGCCAGCGGCGGCGCATGGGGCGGCTCAGTGGGGCGCGCCGTAGCCCCAAGCGCGGCAGTTCGGTAGAGTTCGCCGACTATCGGAACTACACCGCTGGCGACGACCTGCGCCAACTGGACTGGAACATCTACGCCCGCCTCGAAAAGCTGTTCGTCAAGCTGTTTGAGGAGGAGGAGGATTTGACCGTCCACATCCTGCTCGATGCCAGTCGCTCGATGGACTGGAACAGCCTGGCGGTGGCCCGCACCCTGGAGGCAGAGGGGCGACCAGAGTTGCAGACGGGTGGCAAGTTCCGCTACGCTCGCCGCATCGCCGCCGCCCTCGGCTATATCGCGCTCTCCGATCTCGACCGTGTGTATCTAGCGACCCTGCGCGGGGCAGCCTGGCAGCGGCTCGGCCCACTACACGGTCGCCAGCGAGCGGTCAGCCTGCTCAACTACCTGGAACGCTTGCAGGCCGAAGGCGACACTGGCCTCAACGCCAGCCTCAAGTCGTTCGCTGGGCGGATGCGCCAGCCGGGGCTGCTCTACCTGATTAGCGATCTGCTATCGCCCGATGGCTGCCTGGACGGTATCCGTGCCTTGCAGAGTGCAGGCTATGAAGTAAACGTGATTCATCTGCTCGACCCCGCCGAGGTCAACCCCCAACTAGCCCTGACCGGCGATCTCACCCTGCGCGATATAGAGACTGGACAGCGGCTGGATGTTAGCATCGAACCGGGCCTGGTCGCCAGCTATGAGGAGAAGTTTGCTCGTTGGCGCGACCCAATCATCCAGTTCTGCACCAGGCAGGCGATCCCCTACCTGTTGGCAACCACCGACGTACCATTCGAAGATATGGTGCTGCACTATATGCGGCGACGTGGTCTGCTGAGCTAGAGCCACTTTAGAAGGACAGATTATGGGCATCCTGACCCCGCTTGCATTGTTGTTTGCAGCCCTGGCTCTGCCAATCCTTGTCTTCTACCTGCTCAAGCTGCGGCGACGAGAAGTGGCGGTCAGCAGCGGGATGCTGTGGGAGACCTTCCTGCAAGACCGTCAGGCTAACGCTCTCTGGCAACGGCTGCGCGCCAACCTGCTGCTGTTCCTCCAACTGCTGCTGCTGGCATTGCTGGTTCTGGCCCTCGCTCGCCCCTTCTTCTACGTGACTACGGCGGCACGAGGCAATGTAGTGGTGCTGCTGGATAGCTCGGCCAGTATGCAGGCAACCGACGAGTTGCCATCCCGCTTCGCCACCGCCAAAGCTAAGGTCGGCGACTTGATCGACGCGCTCGGTGCAGGCGACCGCATGACGATCATCAGCGTGGGCAGCAGCAGCCGCCTGCTGGTCAGCAGCACCGACGACAAGCGGCTGTTGCACGAGGGGCTAGATCGCCTGGCAGTCGGCTACGACAGTGCTGACATGGCCGCAGGCCTGACCCTGGCCGCCTCGGTTGCCGCCCAGACGAAGGACAGCAGCATCGTGGTTGTCAGCGACGGGGCGGTTGGCGACCTGAGCAAGCTGACCAACCTGCCTGCCAGCCTACGCTACCTATCGGTCGGCAAACCTGCTGCCAACAACAGGGCGATCACTGCGCTAGCTGTGCGTGAGGGGCAGGGCGGCCCACAACTGCTGGTTGGGCTGGCAAACTATGGGCAGGTGGCCGCCAGCGGCACCCTGACGATCAGCGTAGACGGCAAGCTCTGGTCGGCTAAACCGCTGGAGTTGCAGCCCTTGGAGCGCAGCAGCATCACGGTGGACGACCTGCCGCGCACCGCCAGCATCATTGATGCCCGCTTCAACAGCAACGACGACCTCGCTACCGATGATACCGCCTGGACCACCCGCAGCGGTGGCAAGCCGATCCGCACCCTACTAGTCAGCGACGGTAACGTATTTATAGAGAAAGCTCTCGGCCTGATGCCGAATATCGAACTTAGCAAAGTTGACACGCGCGGCTACACCACTGCTGGCGACGTGGACATTGTGGTGTTCGACAGCATGGTACCGCGCCTGCCCGCCACCTCAACCATCGGCCTCTTGGTGATCAACCCGCAGCAGAACCCCAACAAGCCGAGTGCCACCGGCGACATTGATGCACGCTCAGCCTCGGCCTTCAACGTCCTCGGCAGGATCGAATACCCACAGATCGGCCCGGTCCAGGTTGGCGACCCGGTAATGCAGTACGCCGACTTTGGCAACGTGCAGGTCGCGCAGGCAATGAAGCTGCCACTGCCAGACTGGGCGCGGGCGTTGGTGCTAGACCGCGAGGGCAACCCCCTCCTCTATGCTGGCGACCTCAACGGCGCACGGATCGTCACCATCGCCTTCGACCTACACGACTCGACCATCCCGCTCCAGGTCGCCTTCCCCATCCTGGTCAGTAACATCGTGGACTACATCCAGCCAGGGGCAACAGGCAGCAGCGAGATTGCCGCCGTCACCCACCCCGGCCAGCCGCTCAATGTGGCACTGCTGCCCGCTGCGGACAGTGTGGTGTTCAGCGGGCCAGATGGCAAGGCTAGTGAAGCGATCCCAGTGACCAACGGCCAGCAGCAGGTCAGCTATGCAGCCACCGGTCAGCCCGGCATCTACAGCGTGCGCCAATACGATGTGAATGGTCAGCAGTTGGGGCGGTCGCAGACCCTGGCGGTCAACCTGTTTAGCGATCAGGAGTCGCAGATCGCCGCCAGCCCCAGCCTGCGCGTGGCCGGGCAGACCGCCAGCGGCAGCGCACAGGAGTTGAGCCAGCGCGAGTTTTGGCTGCCAGTGATCGGCATTGCCCTGCTACTAGCCATTGTCGAGTGGTGGATATATTTTCGGGGCCGCAGCCTACCCAGCCTCTGGCGCAGGGCAGCTAGCTAGCCAGCGCGCCACAACAGCATACCTGCACCACGGCACTCTGTGGCTTAGCAGACGATCTACCAACCTGCGACGGTTGGACAGCCACCACTCGTTGTTCTAATACATACTTGCTGTGCAAACCACGAGTTACTGCCCTTGCGTTGCATCCACTACTTGTCCCCGGCTAGCTCTACCGATCCGCATCGCTATGCACATGGTTGAGGCTAGTTGTCCACATCCTTTCCGCAGAGGGTGTAGACAAGTGGACATAATGTGGCTACAAAAGTCGTTTTCTCAACAAGTTATCCACAATTGTGGATAACTTACTTATCCACCAACAAGGCTCTAGCCGGTCAGTGGGCGGCGAAAAGCGGGGTATTTACCACCGCTTTTCCACCAAAGCGGCTAGTTATCCACAATGGCGGTGGAAAGTCTTGTCCCAGCAAGAACACAATATGTTGTGGATTTCGGTCTTCCAACGCACGTTATTTTGTTGTCTGGGGTGGTAGTAGGCAGTTTTACCCACATCCTTTGTGGATAAGTGGAAAACTTGCCACCAGGATGCTGAAGCGATTTGAGGCTAGCAAGTTCGCATGATTCGACACGGAGGGGGGCAGGTATAAGCAAGTCTTATAGATTCTCTGCTCTTTACCCCTTGAAAATCTGCAAGCGGCGTGGTAATATCTCCTCTGCACCCCTGTGACAAAGGGTTGGAGGAGAGACCTTGATGAACGCTAGACAAGTTTGGCAAGCCACCCTCGGCGACTTGCAAGCTAAGATTGGTCGGGAGGACTTCAACCTGCTGGCAAACGCCAGCATCGTTGGCGTGGAGGAGCAGACCGTGCAGGTCGGCGTAGCGAACGACTTTACCGCCAACTGGCTGGAGCGCAAGCTGACCGATGAGGTAAGCAACGCCCTCGGTAGCATCCTCGGCTATCAGGTGGATGTCCTGTTCGTGCTGCGCCAGACCAGTGACGGCGTGACCACTGGCCTTTATGCCCCACCAGGCAACTCGGCCACCGACGGTGAGCGGCACGCCAGCGAGCAGCAACGCAACCTCCCGCCTGAACGCGCCCCCGGCTATCAGCCCCGTTCCACCTTCAGCGACAATCGTGCAAGCACCAGCAAGAGGAAGGTCAGCAATATGGGCCGCAACTCACTTGACGACGAGCAGGACTCGCGCCCCAACTATCCCCAGACTAGCTACAGCGGCTACAATACCTACGCCAGCAATGGTAGTGGCAGCCGCACCAGCACCAATGCAGAGGGCTACCGCAACGGCAACAGCAACGCCAGCAGTGGTGAAGGCTATCGCAATGGCAATGGCAACGGCAACAGCAACACCCGCAACGGCAGCAATGACGGCTACCGCGCCCCCATGCGCCGCCCCCGCTTTGGCGAGGGCAGTCGCCAGATGGAACTTTCGATGGACGAGTCGCAGCTTAACCAGCGATACGTCTTCGAGGACTTCATCGTGGGTAGCAGCAACCGCTTCGCCCACGCCGCCAGCATCGCAGTTGCCGACTCGCCAGGGCGCACCTACAACCCCCTGTTCCTCTACGGTGGGGTAGGATTGGGCAAGACCCACCTGCTGCATGCGATTGGCAATCGGGTGTTGCAGAACAACCCCAACGCCCGCGTCCTCTACGTCTCCTCCGAACGCTTCACCAACGAACTGATCAACGCCATTGGCGAACGGCGCACCGAGGAGTTCCGCGCCCGCTATCGCACGATTGATGTGCTGATGATCGACGACATCCAATTCATTGCGGGCAAGGAGAGTACCCAGGAGGAGTTCTTCCACACCTTCAACACCCTGCACCAGTCGATGAAGCAGATCGTGATCAGTTCGGACAAGCCGCCAAAGGCAATCCTGACCCTGGAGGACCGCCTGCGCTCGCGCTTCGAGGGCGGCCTGATCGCTGACGTGCAGACCCCCGATTTCGAGACGCGCATCGCCATCTTGCGGGCCAAAGCGCAGCAGCAGCAGCACCCGGTGCCAGGCGAGGTGATCGAGTTTGTTGCTCGCCGAGTACAGAGCAACATCCGCGAACTGGAAGGTGCCTTGACCCGCGTGATCGCTTATGCCGGTCTGAACAACGCCAACCTGACCGAGGAACTGGCCGCTGAAGCCCTGAACGACCTCAGCATCAGCAGCCGCCGCCGCAGCATCACCCCAGCACGAGTGATCGAGATCGTCTCTAGCTTCTACAACATCGAAGTGACCGAACTGAAGGGCAAGTCGCGCAGCCGTGAGGTAGTGCTGCCCCGCCAGGTCGCCATGTACATCATCCGTGAGGAGACTGAGACTTCACTCTCCGAGATCGGCGATGCCTTCGGTGGCAAGGATCACACGACGGTGATGCACTCATGCGAGAAGATCGAGCGTAGCATAGAGGCGGATAGCAGCCTGCGCCAGGAAGTGCTGACTCTGCGCCAACACCTATACAACGAGACCAAACCCTGAGCCAGAGAGGGCGGCTGGGGGCGGTTAAAAGCGGGGGCGGGGATAGCGTAAGCTGCTCCCGCCCTCTGCTTTTTCCACCGCCACTGCCTAATTGTGGATAGCTTTGGGCTGAATCAGCCGCCGATTGTGGAAGCCGATTGTGGATAACTGTGGAGATTGTGTGGAAAACCACCTCCGTTTGTGGATAACTAGGCAGCTTTCAGCCCTGACATCAATGTTAGCCTATTCCTACATCCACAATCCATCCCATGCCGCTTCCCGAATCTAGCCCCCCTTTTCCACCAGTGATGCTGCGCTGACTACCCCGATCTACGCCCGAATTACGCCACTTTCCACAAATCCACCGCCCCTACTACGTACTACCTACTAGAATCTTATAAATATAAAGAATAACAGGTTGGAATGTGCATCATATTGTGGATTGGGGACGAGCTAGCGCAACGTGGTAGGTTGGACAGGAGCCGGGGCAACACCTGCCTCCGGATCAGCGGCGGTTACGCAGACCGAAGATGCGGTAGCGGAACTCTGCACCCTGGGCAGCACGGCTGGCGGCGTAGAGGCCATAGGCGATGGTGCCAAAAAAGAACATTACGAAGCTGATTAGCAGGATGAGGAGGAGTAGCCAGAACCAGATCTCTGAGCCTCTCGGCAGCAGCTGGCGGCCCAGGAGCGGTGCGCCGAGTAGGTAGCCGAGCAGCACACCCGCCCCAGCCACCAGCAGGAAGTCTACTAGCATGACGATCACCTGGAAGCAGCCCGCCTGCTCGACCTGCCGCCGAATGTAGGGCGAATTGCGGCTGGCGTACCAGAAGTAGATGTTGACTACGATGGTGATCAGGAAGCCAACCCCGAATAGGCCAAAGGCTATTGCCCCATGCGCCATTGCCGCCGTTGTCCGCTCATGGGCAGTCGGGGGCGGCGTGCCGGTCGGCGGTGACCCCTGGTAGCCCCCTTGCAGCCCCCTGTTGCCTACTGGCTGCTGGATTGGTGTGAGAGGCCAGCCATAGGGCTGACGTGGCTCCTGCGGCTGCTGTGGAGGCGGTTTGCTCATTCGGCTTTCTCCTAAACCATGCGAGAGGGGAGATCAGGGTCGGGTTTTGCTGCTTTAGACAGCCTCTAAGCTGGTTTTGTGCCAGGGGCAGGCACAAAAAAGGGGCGAGTCCTTACGACTCGCCCGCACTGCTGCTACTGCCCGCTACTTGGGCAGGTGCATAGGCATGATCACATGGGTGTAGTCGCTGCTGCCAATCGGCTTGAACACGCCAGGGTTGGTGTGCGCCTGCACTTCAAGGGCGACTTGCGGCGTGTCAATGATGCTGAGAACATCAATGATGTACTCGGCATTAAAGGCGATCTGGCCGCCAGCCCCTTCGATGATCGTTTCCAGGCGACTGACGTTGTCGCCTACCTCGGCAGCATTGGCAGAGATGGTGACGCGCCCAGGGGTCAGGCCGTCGCCACTACCCGGCTCTATCTTCATCTTGACGATAGAAGAACTGGCGCGGGCGAAGTAGCTGGCGATCTTCATCGCCTTGAGGAAGATGGCGGTGTCTACCACCATGCGGGTGTCGTACTTGACGGGGATGATCTGGCTGATGTTCGGGTAGGGACCGTCGATCAGGCGGCTCACCAGGTCCACGCGCTCGGTGTGGAAGATGACCTGCGATTTGTTGGCAGTAACGATAATATCTACCACCTCGTCACCGCCAGGCAGGATGCGACCCAGTTCGGCCAATGCCCGCCCAGGCACGATGATGCTGGTACGCTCGATCACTTTGCAGTCGGCTTCTACATTGAGGGTCGCCAGGCGGAAGCCGTCGGCGGCAACCATCTTCAGCTTACCACTGTCCAGTTCGATCTGCACCCCAGTTAGCACCGGTCGGGTGTCGTCGGTAGCAGCGACAAAGACCAGTTGAGTGAGTGCGCCATGCAATACGCTGGCCTTGATCGTGGCGACCACCGGTTGGTTGCCTACCTGGGGGATGACTGGGAACTCGGCAGCGTCCAGGCCCTTGATGTTGGCCTCGAAGCGGTCACACTTCATGCTGAGGTTGTGACTGCGCTCGTCACCGATCATGTCAATGCGCTCGTTTGGCAGGCTGGAGATGAAGTCGTTGAGCAGCTTGGCGGGGATCGTAGTCGCCCCCTCCTCCTCCACCTGACAGTCGATCCAGGTAGTAATGCCCATCTCCAGATTGGTTGCCCCCAGCTTGAGGCGACCGTTCTCGGTCTCCAGCAGGATGTTGTTCAACACCGGCAAAGTGGTCTTGTTCGCTACAGCCTTGCTGACCAGCCCCAGACCCTTCGCCAGGTGTTCTTGCAGTACAGTAATCTTCATCTCAATTGCGCCCTCTCTAGCAACTGTTGGGTTCAGGCGATTTATCCCAGCGTGGGGATTAGTCACGTTCGATGTGTTTATTCTAGCACATCTAAGAATCGGGCGCAAGTGGTTATCCACAAATGGGGAAAAGATGTGGACAGTTCTGCTGGCCCACTGACCTCTCAGGCACGTTGGCTGTCTCTGCCCCAACCAGCTTGCTCCAGGGATCGCAGCCCAGGCTGGTTATCCACAAGTTATACACGAATTGTGGAAAGCCGAGTATGGAAGCAGAATCGTGCTTGCACCAGGGCCTCCGCCGATCAGCGGGCAGCCGCGATATAGCCTTCTAGCTGGTGGGCGCGGACGGCATAGGTGTGTTCACGTAGCACGCGCTGGTAGGCGGCCTGCCCAATAGCGCGTAGCTCCGCAGTAGGGCGTTGCAGGTGTGCGAGTACATCGGCGGCGTTCTCGGCTAGCAGAATCTCTTTGTCGGGCGTGAATAGCTCGTCCAAACCCTGCCAGACATCGCTCAGCACGGGTGCCGCGCAGCCCGCCGCCTCGAACAGGCGCACTGATGGGCAGTAGCCGTAGTAAACCATCGCCTGCCTTGTGGCGTTGACCGTCAGCCGGGTAGAGCAGTAGAACGCGCTGTGGTCTGCTGGGTAGAGGTGGGGGATGTGCAGCACGTTGGCAGGCCAGCGATCTACGTCGGGGTACTGTGGCCCAGCAATGATGAAGCGTCGCTCTACCAGAGTGCGGGCGGGCTGAAAGAACAGGTAGTCCACCGCCGCCACCCGATCCACCGAGTAAGTCCCCATGTAACCAAGCTCTGCCTGCAAATCGTCGCGGATCGGCACCGGGCGGTGCAGGTCGGGGTCGACCGCACAGTAGAGCGGCACCGCTTCCCGCGCTCCGAAGTGGCGCAGGTCAGCCAGTGCCTGTCCGCCAGTGAAGCTGAGGACTGCCGCAAACTGGGTCAACTGCCGCCGCTGGATGTAGGCTACCTCCTGCCCCGCCCGCCAGGCCTTAAGCGTCACCGGCGTATCAATGTCGTAGTAGAAGCTGGGGCCGTCATAGCTAGCGGCCAGCCAGTTGGCGATCTGCACGCCGTCGGCGCAATAGGAGCCGAGGACGACCGCATCGGCCCCCAGGGCGGCGGTGGCGGCTTGTGGCTGCCCCTCCTGCACCCAATCCTCGTACAGTATCACGCGGGCGTAGGGGATGGCTGCTGGAGGCGCGTCGGTGTTGGCCGCATAGTAGTCGGTGCGCTTCTCGATAAAGGTGAGGTCATGACCTGCCGCTGCCAGGGCCTTAAGCAGCCCGCGATAGGTGGTCGCGTGGCCGTTGCCCCAGCTAGAGGTGATTGAGAGACCAAAGAAGATCAGTTTCATTGTTGGCCTATGTGCGCGAGGTATTGCTGCCAGATCGTGTCTAGCTGTGTTGCACGCTGGTCGTAGGTGTGGGCGGCAAGGACGCGCTGGCGGGCTGCTGCACCGATAGCCTGGGCCTGCACTGCGCTGATCTGGTACAGATAGCTCGCGATCTGCTCTGCGCTGGCAGCAACCAACACCTCGTGACCCGGCTCAAGAAACATCTCCACCCCCTTCCAGGCATCGGTGATCAGGCAACTGGCGCAGCCCGCCGCCTCGAACACCCGTGTGGGTGGCGAGTAGCCATAATCCACCATCGCCTGGCGGTTGACATTGAGGACAAATTGCGCCGAGCAGTTCATCACGTTGTGTTGGGTGGTTGGCACATGGCCGACGTAGCGCACGTTGGCGGGCAAGTCCACATCAGCCCAGCCCTCGCCGCCGAGGATGAACCGCTTGTCAGGGGCTAGCCGTGCCGCCGCAAAGAACAGGTCGTGGATGCGCGCCTCGCGGTCAGGCAGGCGGTTCGCCATCAGCAGCAGGTCGCAGGCTAGCTGCGGGTCGGGGACGACCACGTGGTACTCCTCTGGGTCAACCGCGTTGTAGACTGGGTAGACAGCCCGCGCCCCCAGTCGCTGGTAGCCCTCGACAACTGGCAGGCCGCCGCCGTAGGTAAGGATCATGGCAAAGTGCTGCACGAGGCGGCTGAAGGGCCAGTCGCGCTCTGCGGCCTGCTCTAGCGTAGCCGGTGCGTCCACATCCCAGAAGATATTGAGCAGCCCGCGGCCCGCCGTTCCCGGCAACTCGGCCACAAGCTGCTGCACCAGCCCGTCATTCGCGCCCAGCCCGCTGCAACAGATCACGATCTCGCTCTGCTGCCCAGCCTCGGCGATGGCGGCTTCTAGCTGCTCTGTCCCCGCGCTCACGTCCAGCAATCGCCAGGCAGCCAGGTAGGATGGTGGCTCGATGTCGCGCCGCTGCTGCCGCTCCAGGATGTCCTGTTCGACGAAGGTGATAGCGTGGCCCCGCGCTGCCAGTGCCTTGCAGATGCCCCGATAATACGTCGCTGCGCCATTCCAGTAGGCAGAGACGATGCTGCTGCCGATCATCGTGATGTTTGCCAAAAGTTGCTCCTCAAGTTAGTGAGCTGCTGAAAAGATCACTGCACAGTACAAGCGTCCGCCGCGAGGCTCTCTTTTCTCTTGTTCCCTACGCCCCGTTAACTACTGCGCGGTAACGATCTCCACCAACTGCCGCGCCCGGTGGGTGACGGTGTGCCGCTCCAGGATGCGCTGGCGACCGCTCTGCCCTATCTTCTTGCGGGCTGCCTCATCGTCCGCCAGGGCGCGCATGGTTGCCACCATCTCTGCCTGATCGCGCACCACCAGGTAGTCCTCCCCGACACGGAACAGCCCCTCCGGGTCAGGCCAGGGCAGGCTGAGGAGGGGGAGGCCGCAGGCTAGCACCTCGAACACGCGGATCGTTGGCGTACCCCAGACTGCTTCGGTGTACTGCTTGCGTGGCAGGTGGATGCTCATCTTGCTGGCGGCATAGACCAGCGGCGTGCGGTAGTTGGCGACCCAGCCCCGGTAGCGTACCCGCGACTGCTCGTGGACGCGGCGCAGGGCTTCCTCATGGTAGCGTACGCCGTAGAGCGAGAAACGTAGCTCTGGTAGCAGGTTGCTCGGCTCCAACAGGTAGCTTTCCAGCGGCTCATTGCGGTCGCCGTCGCCCCAGTTGCCGATGAACACCACGTCCTGTTCCTTCGGCATGGTCAGCGGGCGGAAGGTGTCGGGGTCAGCCGCCTCGTGCAGGGTATAGACGTGCGGCAGGCCAAACTCGCGCTGGTAGATTTCGGTGATCGCCGGGCTGAAGGAGAGGATGCCGTCGTAATGTTCCAGCCGCAGGGCGCGCATCACCTCCGGCTCGCTGTAGGCCCGATAATGGGTGTCGTGGAAGTAGACGCGACTGCCAGGCAACTGCCCACTGCGCCGCAGTTCGCCGACCGCGTGGACCAGGTCAGGTTCGTTCCACTCATGTACAATCGCCACATCCACCCCCGCCAGCGTCTCACCCAGCCACGCCCTCAATGCGGCTGGCTCTTGCAGCAGGCCAGGACGGTAGAGTTCCATCACGATGTCAGGGAAGCGCGCGGTGAACTCGATCAGCGGCGCGTCGCCGTGATCGCGGCGCAGGTTGTCCAGCGACCAGTTCCTACGCGCTTCATAGAAGGTAACGCGGTGGCCCAGCCCCTGCAACGCCCGCACCAGACCGCGCAGGAAGTGGGCGTTGCCGTGGTTCCAGTCCGAGCGGATCGAATGGCCGAAGATCGCAAAGTTTAGTTTGCTATGCTGAGGGCGGTCGCTGCCAGGCTTGTCGATCATCATCCTCCGTCCCTGTGCTGCACCGTGCTTCTATACAGCAGATTGTATGCCGCTGCCATTGTGTTGGCGTTGTAGAGGCGGGCTGACCGCGCTCTTGCGCGCTCACCGTAGTCGGCCAACTGCTGCGGGTGGGTTAGCAGCCAACTGAGGCGCGAACGAAGGCTGGCAGGGCTGTTGTGGGTGAAGTACACCGCATCGTCGCCCCAGACTTCACGGAAGGTAGGGATGTCGTTTGCCAATACTGCGCAGCCATGCAATGCCCCTTCGACCACCGCCAGGCCGAACGGCTCGTAGCGGCTGACCGCCAGATAGATGCTGGCGCGGGCAAGCTGCTGGTAAAGATGCTCGGTGTCGAGATAGCCGAGGTACTGGATCGCGCCGTCATTGCGGGGGCGCAGGCGTGGCAAGCTGTCGTTCAACTTCACCGCCGTACCAGTGCCCGTCACATCTCCCTCCCCGGCTAGCAGCACGAGCAGGTTGGCGGTAGCCTGGTAGCTGCTGCTAGGCAGGCTCTTGAGGGCTTCAACCATGATACCCACATTCTTTGCCTTGTCCCACAGCCGCCCAGCCACAATCGCGATCCGCTCCTTCACTGCCGTCGCAGGCTTGATGTTGATGCCGTTGGCGATCACCTGCGGGGTCGTAGCAAAGGCATAATGCTTTTGCAGGCAGCCTGCCATGAAGTGTGAGGGCGCGACCACCGCCTGCGCCCCCCGCAAGCCAGCCTCTACCAGCCGTTGGTAGTACGCAAGGAAGGCCAGCCAGGAGGGTGCGGTGTAGTCATCTGCACACCACTCGCGCCAACTGAGTATATCGCTGTGGCCGACGACCAGGCGCGGGCAGGCGGTCGGCAGGTCGCCAAAGCAGAACTGGTTGGTGTGCAGCAGATCAGGCTGCTCCTCGGCTACGATGCTGGCTAGCTGCTGGCGGGCCGCCACTATCTCCGCCGCGCTATCCTGCTCCCACTCCAACTTGCCAGGGATCAGGTGCAGGCGACGCAGGTTTGGTATGCTTGCTATCTCCGCCTGCTGCTCGCTGTCTGGCGACCGCCCAACGCAGACCATCGTCACCGCGACGTTGTGGGCGGCCAGGGCGCGGCTAAGTTGCAGGCTGTATCGCCAGACCCCGCCCACCGCGTCGGTGGTCAGCATTAGGTGCAGCGACGGCTCGCCGATTGTGGTCATTTACCCGTCCTGTCCTTCAAAATGTACTAACGTACTGACGTACAGACCCGGCCCCACTTCGCGCACCATCCCTTTGAGGGCCATCATTAGCAAGGTTGCGCTGACCTGGGCGGCGGACAGTTCGCTCTCGCGGCTGATCTCGTCCAAGTGTTGAGGCTGGCGGCTGAGGATGGTCAGCAGCCTGCTCTCGGTCGGGTCGCTCGGCAACATCTGCTTCATCTCCAACTGCACCGGCGCGTCTGCCAGGCGCAGTTCATCCAGCACATCTTGCGCGCTACTGACCAGCCGCGCGCCATTCCTGATCAAGTCGTTGGTGCCAATGCTACTAAGCCTGGTCACGTCGCCTGGCACGGAGAACACCTCGCGGCCTTGCTCCAAAGCAAAGGCGACGGTGATCAGCGCACCAGAGCGCGCCCCCGCCTCGACCACGATCACCCCCAGGCTGAGGCCGCTGATAATGCGGTTACGGGGCGGGAAGTTGGCCGCCTCTGGCCGTATGCCCACCGCATAGTCGCTGACCAGTGCGCCACTGGCGATGATCTGCTGCCCAAGCTGGCGGTTGCTGAAGGGGTGGATCGTGTCTACCCCACAACCCAGCACTGCGATGGTGCGCCCGCCCACCGCCAACGCCCCCCTATGTGCCTCTGTATCCACTCCACGAGCCAGCCCGCTGACCACAGTCACGCCGTTCTGGGCCAGGTCGCGCCCCAGTTCGTAGGCAATCTGCTTGCCATAAGGTGACATCTCGCGGGTGCCAACGATAGCCACCGCCGTCTCATCCCTCAACCCGACCTCACCACGCACGTAGAGCAGGGGTGGCGAGTTGGCAATCTCGCGCAGACGCAAGGGATATTCATTATCATCCCAGGTGACGATGCTCACCCCCAGCCGCTCCAGCTTCGCTAGCTCTGCGTCAAGGTCGAGCTTCGCCCGCTTGCTGAGGATAGCCTCCACCGTCTTGCCGTCAAGCCCTGTCGCTTGCAAGGTTGCTGCGCTGGCCTGCCAAGCCGCCGCCAGGCTGCCGCAGCGGTCACGCAGCAAGCGCAGGCGCGTGGGGCCAACCCCACTGGTAAGATTAAAGGCCAGATAGTACCGTCGCTCATCGTTCATCGTGTTTGCCATTATAGCGGCTGGGTGGTTCAGCGTCAACAGGCTAGCCGTATCGCTGTTTAACTGCTATAATAAAAGCGACGACCCTTGTTCAGGATCGTCGCTGGTTGGTACCGAAGGTGGGACTCGAACCCACATGGCTGTTAACCGTTCGCTTTTGAGGCGAATGCGTCTGCCGTTCCGCCACTTCGGCCTATCGCTAATTATAAGAAATCGCAGCGGGATAGTCAAGCCTTGTCTACCAATGGTACCGACCACGCCGGGCAGGAGGAATTGCTGGCTCACACGCACTTGCAAAGCGCGCTGGAGGGCAACCTTGATGCCTTCAATAAGCTGGTGACCACCTACGAGCAGCGGGTCTACAACCTGTGCTACCGGATGTTGGGCGACCCCGAAGCGGCAGCCGACACCACCCAAGATGCCTTCCTCAACTGCTGGCGGTCGCTGGCTCGCTTTCGTGGGCCAAAGGACGAGGGCGAGTTGGCCGCCAGCTTCCGCGCCTGGTTGTTCCGCATTGCCGCCAACGCCTGCTACGATGTGCTGCGCCAGCGTAAACGCCGCCCAACCAGCAGTCTGGATCAGCAGATTGAGCTAGCGGGCGAGCGCGAGTTCGCCAGCCTCGGCTTCACCAGCCTGCATGGGGACGAGCCAGAGGCCAGTGCTTTGCGCTCCGAACTTAGCCGCGAGATTCAGCGTAGCCTCGTCCAGCTAGCCGAGGATCAACGCCTCGCCCTGATCCTCTGCGATGTGCAGGGCTTCAGCTATGAGGAGATCGCGGTGATTACCAGCAGTTCACTAGGTACTGTCAAGTCGCGCATCAGCCGTGGTCGCAGCAAGATGCGCGATCTCCTACTAGAACGCGGCGTGCGCCTACCCACCGACCGCCAGAAGCGGTAATATTAGAAGATCGTTTGCGGGGGAACAATCGCTGGCCCCACACCGTTTGCATAAGAGAACAATCTAGTAGTGCTATCCTAGGAAGAAAAGAAGAACTTAGATGACTGGCTCCAACCAAAATGTTAATGACCTGAATGGCCCGCACCTGACCGACCGCCTGTCTGCCTATCTGGACGGTGAAATGTCGGCTGGTGAGCGTGGCCTGGTGGAAGCGCACCTGCGCCGCTGCCCCCTTTGCGAAAACGAGTTGGCGACCTTGCGTGCTACCGCCACTATGCTGCGCGACCTCAAGCCGCTGTCCACGCCGCGTAGCTTTGCCCTGCGCCCTGCAATGGTGGCTGCTAGCCCCCGCCGCCCCTTTTTCGGCGGGCTGGATAGCCTCAACGCGGCATATGGCAACCTGAAGGCAGCTACCGCCTTCGCCACCTTGCTGCTGATCTTCACCCTCGGCCTCGACTTTACCCTCAACACCCTGAACAGGGATAGCTTCACTCAGGCAGTGGCCTCCGTAGCCGCCTCTGCGCCCAGGCCAGACCTGGATGGGGCGAAAGGGGTGGCGCGCTCTAGCGAGTCGGCCAAACAAGCCCCGCTCGCCACTGCTGCAAGCAGCACAACCCTGCCAGAAGTTGCAGCCACCTACACGCCGTTGCTGGTGGCTGCGGCGGCCTCCAATGTGACCCCTATCGATCCTGGTAGCAACCCCGTAGCGAGCGACAGTGCGCCCGCATCCACCAGTGACAGCACTGGATCAGCGGCCAGCCCAAACAGTGCGCCCACCACCAGCCCCGACATCCCAACCGCTCCCGTCCTCAGTGAGACCCAGGCAACGACCATGACCAGCAACTCTACCTATGCGATGACCGTGAGTAACTACTATAATTCCCCGACGAACAGCCCACTTCCCGCCTACGCTCCCTCAGTAGGCAGCAACACGGAGCGGACTGGCGACAGCGTGCTGCGCAGGCAAAGTAGCACCGTTACCACCTACCTGGGTCAGGCCAGCCAGCCGCCGACCACCGTTGCTATCGCCCCACGCGACACCTTGCCGCAGAACAATACGGTTGGCACCACCGTCTACCAGCCGACCACTGTGGCTAGCGGTAGCTTCAACTGGCTGCGTGCCTTCGAGGGGCTGCTGATCGCGGCTCTGCTGCTACTCGCCGCCGCCACCATCTACGCCCGCCGATACGCGTAGCTTGCCAGCCGCCCGCCGCTCCGTTATAATGAGCCTATCACACTAGGGGAGGCTGCGCGTGCCTAATCTCAACAATATTGATCTGGTCTACACCCTCGGCTTGCTGCTGGGCCTGATCGTGGGGACTACCGTGCATGAGTTCGGCCACGCCTACTCTGCCCTGCTGCTGGGCGACAACACGGCGCAGAGGATGGGCCGCGTCACCCTCAACCCGGTGGCCCACTTCGATCCGGTTGGCTTCATCTTCATGGTGTTGCTGGCCTTCGGCTCCTCTGGCTTCGCCTGGGGCAAGCCGACCCCAGTCAACCCCTCCAACCTGGCGGGCGGGCGGCGCGGTAGCTCGGTGGTCTCCTTCGCTGGGCCATTCGCCAATATCATCCTCGCTGCCATCGTGGTCATCCCCCTACGCTTCGGCAGCCTCAGCCACAGCAGCGACCTCTACAAAGTTCTGGCTGCGGTCTTCACCGCCAACCTGCTGCTCTTTGCCTTCAACCTGATCCCGATCCCGCCGCTCGACGGCTTCGGCCTGATCAGCGGCTTCGTCTCCGACAGCTGGTATCGCTTGATGGCCCCGCTGCAACGAACGGGCGTGGCCGTGCTGCTAGTCGTCGCTTTCCTGCTACCCTACGTAGGCCAGGTAATTGGGGTGCCGCTCAACTTCCTCGGTCGTATCATCGGCCCGGTGCGCGACCTGGTTGGCAGCCTGCTGCTCGGAGTCTGAGCTTGCCCAGGCAATCGCTCTACCGCATCCGCCAGTTCTACCTGGCCGTTAGCAGCCTCCTTGCCCAGCCCGACCAGCAGGCAGACGCGGCCCTGCTCGCCCTCTACCTTAGCCCTGATCTGCAACACCTGTTTCGGCTGCTGCCCGCGCACGACCGCCGCCACAGCCTGGCAGTAGCCAATCACCTGCTGACCGCAGGGCAGGACGCACCAGCCTTGCTACAGGCTGCCTTGCTGCACGATGTGGGCAAGAGCGTGTTTGTGGGCGGCAGGCGGGTCTGGCACGTGCCGCTTTGGGCGCGGGTGCTGACGGTATTGCTGCGGCTGCCGTTGGGCAGAGGGCGGCTGGCGCGGGTTGGCGGGCCGGGGGCGAAAGGCTGGCAGCGCGCCCTCTACGTCAATGTGCATCATGGTGAGCTTGGTGCTGACCTGCTGCGTGGCTATAGCCTGGACAGCGCGGTAGTGGAGCTTGTGCTGCTCCACCAGCGTCCGCCGCAAGTGGGCGGCCCGCCGCTGCTGCGCGCCTTGCAGCAGGCCGATGACCGCAACTTAGCCCCACCTTGCCTCGCCCACAAGGGGAAAGCCACCGTGATGACTACCACTGCCAAGCCGAACATCCTGCTCAACCGCTTGCCCGCCTACGAGGTGCAGTTGCCGCAGTTCAGCGGCCCGCTAGCCTTGCTGCTGCGCCTGATCGAGAAGGATGAGTTGGAGATCACCTGCCTCTCGCTCGCCGCCGTCGCTGACCAGTACCTCGTGCTGGTGCGTGCCGACCAGGGACGGCGCGACCCGGCAGAGATGGCTAGCTTCCTGGTGCTGGCGGCCAAGCTGCTCCAGATCAAGTCGCAACAATTGCTACCCCGCCCTGCCGCCGCTGCTGCCAACGCCCCCGACGAGGATGATGTGGCTGAGGAACTAATCCGCAGCCTGCAAGAGTACCGGCGGATCAAGGAGCTAGTGGCCGAGTTGCGCCCGCTAGAGGGGCTGGTCACCTACCTGCGCCAGCCCCTCCCTACCCCACCGCGAGGGGCGGCAGTGACCACCGACTACGGCTTGACCAACGTGAGCCTGGCACAACTGGCGGCGATGGCTCGGCGCAGGATGCAGCTTGCCCTCAGCCTCGATCTCAGTCCAGGGGCGGGCGAGCCTTCACCGCTGCAACCGCACCGCCTTACCGTGAACGGGCGGCTGAAGGAGCTACAGGCGGCATTGCAGCAGGGCGCAGTTAGCTACAGGGCGGTGCTGGCGGCGCACCCGGCGGCTTCGCGTAGCGGGCGGGTGCAGGAGGCAGTCGTCACCTTCCTGGCGATCCTTGAAGTGCAGCGGCGGCGGCTGGGCCGGGTGGCGCAGAGCGAACTTTACGGCGATATCACGATCAACCCAACGGAGGGTGCAGATGGATAGCTTGATTACCCTGACTACTGATTTTGGCCTGGGCGATGGCTACGTGGGCGCGATCAAGGGGGTGATCTACACGATCAACCCGGCAGCCACCGTTGTTGACCTCAGCCACGAGGTGGCCGCCCAGAACGTGGCGATGGCCGCTTTCGTCCTCTACCGCGCCTACCGCTTCTTCCCGCCCCACGCGATCCACCTGGCGGTGGTTGACCCTGGGGTGGGTAGCGACCGCCGCTGCTTGCTGCTCGAAACGCCGCATGGTCGCTTCATCGGCCCCGATAATGGCATTCTCAGCTATATCTACCTGGTTGAACGTCACTTGCTGCGTGCTGACCGGGAGCAACTACCCTTTGCGGTTTCACCCTTCGACCTTGAGGGGCTGGCCGACGACCCACCGTTGCCGCTCTACGAACTGAAGAACCCGGCCTACTCCCTGGCGACGGTCAGCAATACTTTCCATGGGCGCGACATCTTCGCCCCCGCCGCCGCCCACCTCAGCCTCGGCGTGCCAGGGGGCGAGTTCGGCCCCGCCGTCCTCAATCCTGTTCTCCTGCCCAACCTCAGCCCCCAGCCAGAGCCAGCCCGCCAGCGGCTAGTGGGTCAGGTGATCCACATTGACCGCTTTGGCAACCTGATCAGCAACTTGCACCGCGACCAACTGGCCCGCCTCGACCCCGACTTCAGCCACCTGCGCGCCACAGTGGGCCGCGATAATGTCTTCCCCATCCACCACACCTATGCCGCTGTGGAGGAGGGTGCGCTGCTTGGCCTCGTAGGCAGCGAGTTGCTGCTCGAACTGGCGGCGCGCAACGGCTCGGCAGCCCGCCGCCTCGGTGTGCGGGTTGGCGACGCACTGGCCGTCTACGTAGCGCACGAAGGTGGAGCCTGATCGCCCCTTATTCGGGCTGCAAACCTGACGAGCAACACGAAACCCCTCTCCAACTTGCGGAGAGAGGTTCGTCTTTGACCGTGTACTGCTACCAAGCTATTGGCAAGGTTAGCGGGTCGGGCGAGTGGCAGAGTAGTAGTGAGCCTGGTAGTAGCTCGAATAGAGGTCGCTGATGCGGATGCCAGTGGCCTCGCTCTCGGCGTGGATGAAGTTACCGTTGCCGATATACATCCCGACGTGCGACAGGCCACGATGGTAAGTGTTGGCGAAGAAGACGAGGTCGCCTGGCTGGAGGTTAGCCATAGCCACGTGGGGGCCACTGGCAAGCTGCTGACTGAGGCTGTGGCCGATGCTCCAGCCTGTATTGTTCATCACATAGGCGATATAGCCGCTGCAATCGAAGCCGCTGCGGGGGCTGTCGCCACCGTAGACATAGCGGTAGCCGAGATAGCGGTAGGCACCAGCCACCATGTCACCAGCCTGGCCGTTGACGGCTGGGGCAGGGCGGCTAGCCGTGTCGTCAGTGCTGGGGCGGGGGCTGCGCGAAACGCCAGTGCGGGCAGTGGTCAGTGCCTGCACTGCGGCGGCCTGTACTGCGGCGGTCTTGGTGTTGACTTGGGGCGCAGCGGCCTTGCTGGGGGCAATGTAGTCGCTGGCGACCCAGCCGACGGTGTAGCGACCGTTGACCGGATACCACTGCTGGCCGCTGCCGTCGGTCACTGGCTCGGCACGCACGCGCAATACTGTACCAGGGTCAACTGTTGCCAGCACTGTGCTGTTGCCATTTGCCTTGCTGCGGATACGCAAGCCAGCGTTGGCAGCATCCTTGACCACAACCGCTCCGCCAATCTTGATCTTAGCCGCGCTACTGCTCGTGGCAGCCTGCTGCTTGCTGGTCGTGGCGGGGGAGGTCTTGCTGCTGCCGGCAGGCTTGCTGCTGCTGGTGGCGGGCTTGCTGCTGGTGCTGGCGAGGAAGTCGCTGCTCATCCAACCGCTGCCATTTTGGTTACGAACCTTCAGCCAGCTGTTGCCTTCGCTGTCGGTGCGGGGGCCGTCGTAGACTTCGACTGCTTCACCAGCAGCGAGGCGGGTGTTAACCTCGTAGTTGGTGCTGGGGCCAGTGCGAAGATTGATGCGGTCGCTGCTGTCACCAGCAACGCGAGCGATGCTACCTGGCTTGGGGGCAGCCAACGTGCTGCCGGTCATGCTGAGCAGGGCAACGGCAACCAGGGCCATGACCACTGCGTATTTAGTTCCTATCTTCCGTTTGGACAACTTGATTCTCCTCTATCCTTTAGGGTATTGGTTGATCGCCTTGCCGACATTCGGGCCGGGGGCGGGGCTGCGGGTGCAGCGTACGTGTACTGAGCTTAAGCTGACAACTAACCTCCTTTCCGCTTGTATCTGGAACGCTTGTAGCATAGTCGCACTACCACAGCTAGCTGACGTGGGGCGACTAGCTGCTCGACTAGGCGCGCGGGCAGCAGAGTACCACCCTGCGGCTGATAGCCTGGGGGTGGTAGCTATGGCTGATCCCCGATTGGCGGGATGGCTTGCTAGCTATCTTTGCGGGGGACACTGCAAGGGTAGCTGTGGGCCGAGCCGAAGCGGGACGCGCTATTATATGGCAGAGGGATTGCAGGTGGGTAGCAAGGCTGGCAGGGTTGCAGAGCGCAACCACGCTGAGGGCCATGAACTTGGGCAAGATTGTGGCTGCCGAGGTCAGCAACATGAGGCTAAAAGCCAGAAACCGTCTGCTGTTCGGGTTGCCTGCTTCACCTGAGATTGACAAGACTGCTCCTCCTGCGCTACCTTGCCGCTGAGAACGCCGCTGATAAGGGGCAACCGCATCGCTGCTGGCTACCGGCGCGGAACTCGCGCCTGGCGTTCGGGGGTACTACTTTGGCAAGGAAGGTTTTGGGCTTCAGCCCTCAGCAACAGCGTTGCCGAAGGTGAGCCAGGAGGTAGGCTGTAACTGAAGCCTACCCGCGTAGACCAGGCCGTAACCTCTGTCTACGTGATGCGCTGAAGAATATCATAGCGGACAATGCTTTGTCAAACTTTTCTGTTAGATTTGAAGCGAATTGTTTTAGTCGCAAAATGTGACAGCATCGTTGTCCCCTTTTGTGCAGAGCCTGGACAATTCCTCCTCCTTTAGTAGGAGATCAGCGTAGCCTGCTCTGCTCATAACTCTCGGCGGCCTGGTTGAGGAAGATCAGATAGTTGTTGATCGGCTGGTGAAGGGCGATCTTGTTCGCCACCAGGTAAGAGAGGTCGCGGGCTAGCGTCACCTGCCGCTCGTAGGGCAGTGCGAGGCGGCGCATCAGGTAGTCGCGCACCAACTGGTACTCGAACTCGCTCATCCGCTCGATGTTGGGTACGTACTGGTAGCCGCTGGGCAGGATGCCGCTTTCAGCAGCGGACAGCACGCGGGCGGCTTGGGGCTGGTAGGGCAGGGGCTGGCTCAATGGCACCGCCTTCTGCAAGAGATTGTTGCCGCTGCTGACGGCGTAAACTGGCTGCTGAGCTTGTGGCCGCACACTAATCTGGCTTAGTTGGTAGACATTCCCCTCGCGCACCACCACCGTGTTCGCCGCCAGGTCGCCCAGCCTACGCCACTGACCATCAAAGAACATGGTTACCACACCGAGGGCGTACGAGACGGGTAGGAAGTCTACGACCCGCAGGAGATTACGCAGCAGCGAGTCGCTGAAGGTGATCGGCAGGCCGCTCTTGCGGATTACGCGCAGGCCCAGCGCACGCTTGCCAATGCTCTGCCCCCGCTGCACCGTCTCCAACACCACATAGTAGCCCGCCAGCACCACGAAGCTGACGATCACGATCAGGGCGGTGAGCAGCGAGGCGGACAGTTCTGCGTCACCCCGCTTCAGGAAGTTGACTGCGATCCCGCCCAGGAAGATGACCAGCAGCAGGATCAGCCCCATGATCAGGTGGTCGATCAGGGCGGCGCAGAAGCGTGACCCAATCCCCGCCAGCGTATAACGGAACTCCACGCTCTCTGGCGTGTCCACCACAAACTGCTGCTCGATCTCGTCCATGCTGGCTACCTCTCTCTGTGGCTAGCTCTAGCCGTTGCTTTTGTCCCCTGCCTACAAGGACAATCTTGCAGTAGCCCCGGCTCTAGCCGTTGACAAAAACGCGACCTACAACTATTATATAACATAAGTAGGCCAGGAGAAAACGATCAGGAGGGTGGCAGATGCCCGGTCAGTCGGTCGAACAGTTCATTAGCAGCAGGCAGGGGCAGTGGGGCGAGTTGGAGAGCCTACTGCACAGCGTGCGCGGCGGCAATATGCGTCTGCTCAACGCGCCCCAACTAGAGCGGCTCAACCAACTCTACCGCCACGCCACCGCTGACCTCGCGATAGCCCGCCGCGACTACCCCCATGACCCGCTAGCTGCCTACCTCAACCGCCTCGTTGCCCAGGCCCATGCGGTAGTCTACTACCGCGAAGCCTTCGATGGCAAGCGGCTGCTACGCTTCATCACCACTGGCTTCCCCCGCCTCTACCGCCAGACCTTCGGCTTCACCTTGCTCTCCTTCCTGTTGTTCTTCATCCCCGGCGCAATCGCCTTCTGCCTAACCGCCTTCGTAGATGAGCAGACAGCGGTGACGATGCTCGGCCCGACCCAGGCTTATGGGGTGATCGAGAACTTCCGCCAGCACGAAATCTGGACCAAGATACCCTTCGCTGCCCGTCCCGAAGCCGCCGCCGAAATCATCACCAACAATATCCGGGTGATCGTCGTCGCCCTGGCCGGGGGGATGACCTTCGGCCTGCTCACCCTATACGTGGCGATCTTCAACGGCATCAGCTTCGGGGCGATCTGTGGCCTGGCCGCCCGCTATGGGATGCTGACCCCACTGCTCAGTTTCGTCAGCGGGCATGGGGTGATCGAGCTTTCGGTGATCTTCCTGGCCGGTGGGGTGGGCTTGATGATGGGCAACGCCCTGCTCCGCCCCGGCCAACGCAGCCGCACCGAGGCTCTATCGCTGGTCGCCCCGCAGGCAGGCAAGCTGGTAATCGGCGGCGCGGTGCTGCTGGTGATCGCGGGAACTATTGAAGGCTTCTTCTCACCCGCATACAGCATCCCTCCGCCCTACCACTACCTGTTTGGCCTGTTTACTGGCATCGTCCTCTATAGCTACCTGCTCTTTGCTGGGCGGGAGCGCAAAGCAAAGGAGCTAGTGGATGCGAACTCTGCGCGCCCTGACCATGATCGCCTGCCTGGTTCTGCTATCGGTCGGTTGGGGTCTGGTTGAGCGGCTAGCCCGCAACGACTGCCAGCCCGCTCGTGGCTACAACTACGCCGCTGCGGAGATGAAGGTTAGTGCAGTAGACTTCGTGCGGGTAGAGGGTAGCCGCCTGGTCGTTGGGGCTGATAGCCACAGTGTCACCCTCAAGGGGCTGAACTACTATCCGGGCGACCATGCGTGGGCCACCTGGCGCGAGTGGGATGAGCAGGCCATTCGCGGCGACTTCCAGCGCATGGCCGACCTTGGCAGCAACACCGCCCGCGTCTTCGTCACCCTCGGCGACTGGCAGCAGGGCGACTACAGCGCAGCCAAAATGGACACCGTGCTGCGGATCGCCGACACACAGGGGATGCGCCTGCTAGTCACCCTCTTTGACGGCTACCGCAAATACCCCGCGCCCGGCTGGGATGCCTGGCCCGGCGCAGACGATCTGGCAGCCAACGACGAGCGTGCTTACTTGAAGGCGGTCGTTGCCCCCTTCGCAGGCGACCCCCGCATCCTCGGCTGGGATTTGTCCAACGAGCCAGACGTGGTGAGCGAACGGGAGTGGCTCTGGCTGGATCACGCCAGCAATCGGCTGGATTGGCTGACCCGCATCGCGGCCCAGGTGCGGGCGTTGGACGGCAACCATCCGCTGACCGTCGGTCTGGCATTGGCAGCCGCCGTGCCAGTGGCCGAAGGCAGGCTGACCAGGCTGGTGGATTTCATCTCCTTCCACTACTACAGTCGCAACTACCCAGGGCGCAGCCTGCGCGACGTGCTGCTCGAACTGCGCAGTTGGACAGACAAGCCATTGCTGGTGGAGGAGGCTGGTCAGTCCAGTGCGGGTGAAGGTGCAGGCAGTGAGGAGGCCGAGCGCGCCTTCTACGCCAACACCCTGCCGGACGCAGCTGAGGGGGTGGGCCTGCTAGGCTGGACGCTCCACGACTTCCCCAATCATGCCGCCAACAGCGAGGGGCATTACGGTCTCTACCGCAGCGACGACACTGCCAAGCCCGCCATCACCACCTTCCGCGACAGCCTATCCGTCGCCCCCTTCGCCCCAATAAGTTTGGATGCACCACCGCCACCCGCCTGCGAGTGAGCCAGCCCACAACCTGCTATACTAGCGGCATGAGCGAATACACCTTTAGCGACCTGCTCGCTTAC
>Ga0209511_1001087_pt1 | contig 24815 bp, 22 predicted proteins | sample SSSSmetaG_FD_184141 | JGI IMG/M metagenome (GOLD analysis project Ga0209511, IMG submission 184141) | Glacier valley bacterial and archeal communities from Borup Fiord, Nunavut, Canada, to study Microbial Dark Matter (Phase II) - ​SSSS... | ecosystem: Environmental > Aquatic > Freshwater > Ice >... | reverse complement strand
CCGATTAGACTCGGAGCAATGAGCGGCAGTACAATCTCCCAAAAAGTTTTACCGTCTCCGGCTCCTAAATCGCGCGCGGCTTCTTCATAAGCAGGATTGAAGCGATTAAACACGCCGAGCATAATTAAGAATGCGAAGGGAATCGTCCAGGTGAGGTGTCCAGCTAATGCGGACGAATACCACTGACTTTGAATTCCTAATAGACTAAACACAATGCCAATGCCTAATGAGATGAGAATGCTCGGCACAATCAGACTCGAAATGGTCAAATAGAAGATGAAATTAGAGCCAATAAACCTGCGGCGAAATGCCATTCCGGCTGAAACGCTGATGACGACCGTGATGACCATCACAAGCAATCCTAGCAGCAGCGATCGCTGAAAGGCTTCGACAAAACTACCGACGCGCTGTTGACCAAACACCGATGCCAGCCAATAAAAACTAAAGCCACGCATGGGAAAGGTCAATTGCCCTTCAGGACCTTGAAGCGACAGCAGGAAAATGGCGGAAAACGGTCCGTAGAGAAATAGCACAAACAATCCGAAGAAGGCAGACAGAAAGTAGAACGATAAGGGACGTTTCTTCATTACAACTCCTTGCGAATATCAACGACGCGCAGAATGGCAAACACCAGCATCAACGTGATGATCAACAAAATCACCGCATTCGCTGCCGCTAAGGGATATTGCAAACTACCGATTTGATTTTTGATTAAGTACCCGATCGACGACGATTGTCCCCCGCTCATCAACCGCACGGTGGCAAACTCGCCCATGACGAGCGTGACGATAAAAATAGTTCCGATCGCGATCCCAGACGACGAGAGCGGCAGAATAACCTCTTTTTGAATCTGAAAGGCTGAGGCACCCGCATCTTCAGCAGCAGAAACGAGCATCCGATCGATTCGCATCATGCTGTTAAAAATTGGACCGATCATAAACAACACATACAGATGCACCATCGCCAACACGACTGCGAAATCTGAAAACAAAAACATTTCAACAGGTTTATCCGTAAAGTGCAGCGCCATCAAACTTTTATTGATGACTCCCTCACGTCCTAGAAAGGGAATCCAGGAGATCATGCGAATGATATTTGAGGTTAGGAATGGAATCGTACACACCAAAAACAAAATCACCTGCCAGCGCAGTGTTTTGACGTGAAACGCTAGAAAGTATGCAACCGGATACGCAATCAGAATGGTAAAAAACCAAACTAATCCGACAAACTTAAACGTATTGAGATAAGTAGTCAGGTAAACTTTAGACGCGAAAATCGCCTGATAATTACTCAACGTAAAGCCAGGAGTCATCGAATAGCCGTTGAATTCCCAAAAACTTACCGCCACGATCGTCAGAATCGGAATCACCAGAAATAATAGCAGCACGATCGTCTGAGGGGCGACCAATAGATAGGGTTGTAGCGTTCTCCAGTTTTTCAACATGGTAGGGAAAGTGGCAAAGAACAAAAAACGTGCAGACGATGCTCAGTCTAAAATTTTACAGAATTGCCATCCGCTACATCCGTCACAAAAGCAGGATCAGGTTTCAGCAACTCGATCCTGCTGCCAAACCCTTTAGAAGTTAAACGTAGTCCGAATAACACCTAAATAGATAGTGTCGTTTGCACTGTTGTGTTCTGGATTCGCAATCAGCACTAGCCCAGGCGTAATGCCCACATGATCGTTTATCGTATAGCGGTAAAACGCCTCAACCTGAATCGAGGTATTGGGATCTTTGAAGCCAGAGATATCGTTCGAGGTGGTTTTAGACGGCATTCCGACGATCAATCCACCTAAGTTGCCTTTCTTGCCCAAGTCAGGAAACGCCAGCGCCACTGCCCAAGCTTGAATCGTTGCACTCGCGCCTTTGGTCGCTCCGCCTTGAGACTTTGCGTCACCCAAATAATACCAACCACTCAGGCTAAAATTGGGATTAAACCGATATTCTGCCTCGACTCCATAGCCATTTGTGATCACGGGAGCCGCGCCAAACGGAAACGCCGAATTTTGGCTACCAAAAAAGCCACCGGGAGGCGCATTTCCGCTCCCATTGTCGTAAGCATTTAAGTAAGTCAACGCTACCGCTAAACTGTTGTTTGGACGAAAGGTGATCTGACCCAATGCTCCATAAGGTCCACCTGTTAAACCTGTCTTTGGATCGTTTGCGGTCGGAGTGCCTGCCAAATAGCCGCCCCCAACGTTAATAGAATTGCTGAGATTGTAGTTAAAGCCCGCTCCACTTACGCCACTCGGAAAGTAGATCGGACTCCGCAAGCTGAAGCCCGTCAGCACCGTGTCATAGTCTCCGTCCAACGGGTGCAGCGTGGGCACAAACAAATCTAAAAAGCCGAACGCTTCTAAATAGGCAGTGCCTCGATCGCCGATCGGGAACCGATATTCAAGCTGGTTAATCGATACTGAGTTGCCACTTGCTGACTGAAACGCCAGCTTTGAAGAAGTCGCGCCCGTTGCATCCGCGAGGCTCGGCGTGTTCCCGGCTTGCAGACGAGCGATCAGTTTGTCGCGTCCTGTGAAACTGCTAGTTAGGACTAGACGGACTCGATCGCTAAAAATGATGTTGTCATTAACTTTAGTTCGCGGTTGGGCAGGCACGATCGTCGGACCCGGTGCCCCAGATTGTCCAGGTGGTCTCGCCACCAAGCCAGCGCTCGAACTGACGGCTTTATTGCCTCCAAAGGCACCCAACACACCAAACACCACATTTCCTATAAGTTTGGTGGTGGTTGAGAATTGTTGTTTCTCTAAGGTCGTAGTTCTGGCTTCTAATGAGTCCACTCGACCGCGTAGCGTTGCTAATTCGGCGGCGAATTCTTCTTGCAACCTTTGTAGCGTTGCCAAATCTTCTTTTTTGACGAGATCCGCCGTCGATGCAGCGATTAATTCATTGACTCGATCGAGACACGAATTCAGTCCCGCTGCGAATTCATAGCGTGTCAGTGCTCGATTACCGCGATAGGTTTTATCGGGATATCCTGCAATGCATCCATAGCGTTCGACCAGCGATTGCAATGCCTGAAATGCCCAATCTGTCGGGCGTACATCAGAGAGCTGCGAGATCGATGTAACTTGTGATTCGATCGCGCCATCCTGGGAATATTGGCTGACTGGTTGCAGCGATTCAGGTTGGCGATCGATCGTGACTTCAGTCTCTGTTTGAACGGTTGGCGCTTCGGCTGCAAAGACAACCTGAGACAACAGAACCGAACTGAACACAGTAGAACTCAGACCCAAGGCAAGCTTGAGAAAACTCGTCGTCATGATTCACTCCACACACAAAATAAAGTAGTTAGACCAATTTTTTTAGGTGCGTCAGAAACCCCCTGACCGCACCGCTGATATCGCTCAAATCAATGCATCTTGATGATCACGCAGCGATAAATTCGTTCCACTTTTGAATCAGATAAGTTTGCTCTTTCATGACTGAGTTCCAGCAAACCACGTTGCCCAAGCGCTCCTTGAATGAGCCGCCATCGCGCACCGCGCCTTTAGACTCAATCTTTTTGCCGAACGGATCGATAATGTCGATCGCCGCAGGTTTTCCTTCATACCAAAAATCGGCTTCTTCGGGCTTCATAAATTTCTTGGCATTGTCAGGAATCGCGCTGTAGTAGCCTTGTCGTCCCAAAAAGCCGCCCACCCAGCCGTCTAGCAGCCAGTTGAGATATTCGTAGGCTGCGTCTAAGTTGATGCCCGACAGGTTTTTAGAAATGCCCACTCCGCCACCCCAGCCGCGATAGCCTTCTTTAAGCGGACCATACACGCACTTTAACCCTTTGGCTTTCACAGCAGTCACCGCAGGCGACCACATCGATTGCAAAACCACTTCACCTGATGACATCAGATTGACCGACTCATCAAACGACTTCCAAAACGCCCGAAACTGACCCTCTTTTTTCTTCTGAATCAGCATCTCGATCACTTTGTCGAGTTCTTCTTTGGTCATGTTGCCTTTGTCGCCAAACTTCATCATTCCAGACGCTTCCAGCACCATCGCGGCATCCATAATCCCGATCGAGGGGATATCCAGCAACGCCGTTTTGCCTTTGAACTTAGGATCAAATAACTCTGCCCACGACTGAATTTTGCCGCCCGTTAAATCAGGACGATAGCCCAGCGTATCGGCATTGTATTGAAACGGAATCAGCGTTGCCCAATCGGTCGGCGTGGCTGAAAACTCTTTGGAGTCTTTGTCTTTGAGATACATCACCTTACTGGGTGACGTGCCTTGAGATGTGTTGACAGGCGCACCGTCATAAAACTTTCCAGTCGTGAAAAACGGCACAATTCTGCTGAATTCTTTGATGCGTTTAACGTCGATCGCTTGCAGGTTGCCCGACGGAACCACTAGCGGCAAACTAAAATATTCGCCGTCAAACATGTCATATTGACCGGGCTGCGTAATCGCAATCTGGTTATTTTCCTCGGTGCTGAGGGCGCGTAATTGCAGCTTAAAGCCGAGGTCTTTTTCTGCCTGCTCTTTGATCTCGTTGATTTGGGCAACCCCTGTGCCAATAAATCGCAGCGTGACATCTTTGATTTTATTGGTGATGATTGTCGGACCTGTGCCCGTCGATGCGGTGGGCGTAGAAGTCTGATTGTTAGCGCTACAGTTGGTCGTGGCGAGAAAGGCTCCCGCTGCTAGACCCGTTTGAATGAGTTTACGTCGAGAAATATTTGTCATTGCTGAGATAAGGGTAGAGAACAAAAAGGGGTGAGAAGCGAACGAGATATTCCGGTGTGAGGGAAGACTGTGACGAAACGAGCTAACTCGGCAGAAAAACGCACTCTTCAGCCGACCAGCGCAGCGCAATCAGTTGCCCCTCCTGCAGCGAACTGGTTGACCATTCATCGGTGCGGACTTTGTAGAGCAACTCCTGCCCCGTTTTTTCCTCCATGAGTGAAACGCGCGTCACAAATCCTGTCAGCTCGACTGCCGTAATTCTTGCCTGAATAGAGTTTGGGTAGGGAGACGGCTCTGCCGAAGGAAGCTCTAAGTGCATCAGATCAGCCCGAATTGAACAGGCTCCGATCGCGCCCACTTGAGAGGCGTGTCCCCGACAAAACAGAGGACCGATGCCGTCTACGTCTAGCTCGATCAAGTCGCCGCGATTAGTGTCAGAGGCAATCCGGGCAACTTTGCCTTGAAAGATGTTGTTGTCACCCATAAACTTGGCGACAAACTGCGACGCAGGCGTGTGAAAAATCGTAGACGGAGTGCCGACTTGCTCAATTTGACCCTGATTCATAATCACGATGCTGTCAGAAAGTGACATTGCCTCATCCATACCGTGAGTGACTTGAATGAAGGTCATACCAAACTGCTGCTGAATTTTGCGAAGTTCGCCCCGCATTCTCACCCGCAAACTCTCGTCTAAAGCGCTCAGCGGCTCATCTAACAGCAACACTTGAGGACGTGTGACGAGCGCCCTTGCCAGAGCAATGCGCTGCTGCTGCCCGCCGCTCAACTGGGTGGGTTTACGATCGCTCAAATGACTTAACCCTACCAAGTCCAAAATTTCTCCAACTCGGATACGCCGCTCACCCAGCGGAGCCTTTCGCATTTTTAGCCCAAAGTCTACATTGTCCCAAACGCTCTTGTGGGGAAACAGCGCATAGCTCTGAAACATCATCGCAGTGTCGCGCTTGGCAGGCGGCAGGTGACTAACGCGCCGATCGCCGATCAGCACTTCTCCACTCGTCACATCTTCGTGTCCCGCAATCATTCTGAGGGTGGTGGTTTTGCCGCAACCACTCGGTCCAACCAGGCAGCAATAAGTGCCTGCTGCAAAGTCTAGAGTCAAGTTTTCGACCGCGACAAATGCGCCATATTTCTTAGACACCGATCGCAGCGAAACGCCTTGAGTGCTGCTAAATTCCTTCTTAATTTCAGGGCTTGCTGCGATCGTGTCAAGACTAGGAACTTCTGTGGTCATGGTGCCTCCAGCCAGGGTTGGAATGGATAAGGTAGGTTAAGCCTTTCACACAAAACTCAAAAAAAATGTGACAATTCATGCAAAAAAATCTGTAGAAGGCAAGCAGCTATCAGTCGAACCGCTCAAATCAGCTAATCTCCTGAACTTAAACTCACTCGGTCGTTTTCGCTGTACACTGTATACAACGTGAACAAACAGATTAATGTGTTGCCTTATACTTTTTGTGGAAAAGGCTTTCTAGTCTGATCAGTTTACGCCAAACGGATATTGCCAATCATCTGCACAGGCTGTTAGAACCAGACAGCGACTCGCATCCGCTTCAAAGGTAAGGAGTAACACTTTGACTCGATTTTCCCACAATGCACAAGAGCCGATGGCAGCGATCGAGCGCAGTTTATCGCTACAAGAGCAGACCTATCAAGCGCTGCGAGTGGCGATTTTGTCTGGAGAGTTAGCTCCCGGAGAACGCTTGATTGAGACTCAGCTTGCTCAACGACTGCAGGTCAGCCGAACTCCGATTCGAGAAGCTATTCGGCAACTTCAGCACTCTAATTTGGCAACGATCGATGCCAGTGGAACGCTGCGAGTCGCGACGTTTTCTAAAATCGATGCCATTCAGCTTTACGACTGCCGAATCGCGTTGGAATATCTGTCTGTCACCGGAGCCTGCGAACGGATTACAGCCCTCCAGTTAACCGAGCTAGAGGCATTCGTGACCCAGGCTGAGAAAATGATGCAAAGTAAGTTTTCTCAACTGACTAATTTTCAATTATTGGATTTAGATTATCGGTTTCATCGACTGTTAGCAAAGAGTTCTGGTAATCTGTGGCTGATGTCTCTATTAGATCAGGTGTTTGACCAAATGGCGCTGCTGAGAATTCAAACCATGCAGCAAAACCCAGAGGTTTTAGAGGTTTGCACTGAGCATCGGCGGATTTATCAGGCAGTCGTCGATCGAGATACTGATACGGCAGTTCGAGCGATCGCAACTCACTTGATGGCGAGTAAAGAGCGCGTTGTTCAAGAGGTTGAGCAGTTCGTTCAGCGCTCTAGTCATCAATCTAGACGCGAGATCTGAAGGACTTGCGCCGCACATTTTTAGCTAACCAAAGGTGACGTGATGACCGAAACGAGTTTAGGGGTGAAACGAGTCTTTATTTGTGGGTCGGCACTCAAGGGGCAACCCGACCATGCAAATCTTCAGTCTGCTAAGTTTATTCGACCTGCCAAAACCCGTGCGCTTTATCGTCTCCACTCGGCAGCAGATGGCTGGCACCCAGCGATTTATCAGGTCGCAGAAAATGGGGTTAGCATCCCCGGCGAGGTCTATGAGTTAACGATCGAACAATATGACTACTTGGTGTCAACTGAGCCGCCAAATATGTATCCGAGTGATGTGATTTTAGACGACGGAGAAGTGGCAACGGCGATGCTTTACCCTCGTGAGCTAGTTGAGAAACATGGCTGGTTAGACATCTCTGACTTGGGCGGATGGGCGGCTTATAAAGCCACTCAGTAGATAGAATTTTGGGCGTTGAATGCCGCTACAACCCAAACCGATCGAGCATTCCAGTATAGGGTTTAGCGATCGGAAATTCCAAATCCCCAGCTTTACTGGTTCCCAGCCCCAACCCGATGAGCGCTTCGACAAATTTTACGCCTGCCGTTACGCCATCAATCACGGGTGCGCCGATGTCTTGGCTGATCTGGGCAGCGAGATCTGCCATGCCGCCACAGCCCAACACGATCGCGCCCGATCGGTCTTCTTTGAGGGCTAGACGACATTCTTCGGTAATGATTTTTCTAGCATCAGATCCTTCAAGATCGAGATCCAAAACGGGCAGATCTGTGGCGCGAATGTTGCGGCAAACGCGAGTCATACCATAGGCTTCAACCAGATGTTGAGCGATAATGCAGGTACGACTGAGGGTGGTGACGATCGAGAACCCCGTTGAGATAAAACTGGCAGCGTGCATGGCGGCTTCAGCAATGCCAATCACGGGACAGCGCGTGATCTCACGAGCCGCAAGCAAGCCCGGATCGCCAAAACAAGCGATTACATAGCCATCCATGCCGTCAGCATCGCCTTTACGAATTTCGTCTAACACTCCGATTACGCTCAGGGCTTCGTCGTAGTGCCCCTCGATCGACACGGGACCCATCGCAGGATTGCACGCAAAAATCTCAGTTCCGGGAGATGCCACCGCGATCGCAGCTTCGCCGATTTTGCGCGTCATCCTAACGGTCGTATTGGGATTAATGACCTTAATTTTCATAAGTTCAACAAGGCGATATCAATAGAGCTTTCATTAACATTAGGGTTTGTGATACTGATGCCAATGGTGAGCGATATCAATGCGACGACAGAGCCATACTCGATCGTGTTTCTGCACATAGTCCAAAAACCGTGACAAAGCCGCTGCCCGTCCTGGTCGCCCGACTAATCGGCAATGCAATCCTACGCTCATCATTTTAGGTGCAGTTTCGCCTTCCTCGTACAGAACATCAAAGGCATCTCGCAAATAGGCAAAAAACTGATCGCCAGAGTTAAACCCTTGATTAGTGGCAAACCGCATATCGTTATTGTCCAACGTGTAGGGAATCACTAAATGAGGTTTGCCATAGTCATGAATCCAGTAGGGCAAATCATCAGAATAGCTATCAGAATCGTAGAGAAATCCGCCTTCTTCGGCAATTAATTTACGACTCACGGGGCTGGTGCGCCCGATATAACAGCCCAACGGACGATCGCCCGTTACGCGCGTGTGAATCTCGATCGCTTTGTGCAAATGATCTCGCTCTGCGTCTTCGCCAAAATATTTATAGTCGATCCATCGATAGCCATGACTCGCGATCTCCCAATTTGCCTCCAGCATGGCAGCCACCACATCGGGATTGCGCTCTAACGCCATCGCCACCCCATACACCGTGACCGGAATGCCGCGCTGCGTAAACAGTCGATGCAAGCGCCAAAAGCCCGATCGACTTCCATATTCATAGCAAGATTCCATATTCATATGACGCAACCCGTTGAGCGGAACGGCTCCCACAATCTCAGAGAGAAACGTCTCAGACGATTGATCACCATGCAAAACGCAGGTTTCTCCGCCCTCTTCGTAGTTGATCACAAACTGCACCGCGATTTGCGCCTGATGTTGCCATTTTGGATCGGGGGTCGTGCGCCCATACCCAATCATGTCTCGTGGATAGGTTTCTGCCATGCGTTGTGCTGAATAGATTAAGAGAATGTCTGAGAAGACTATCAAGCAAGTCGTCGCAGCATTAATCGAATGTTGGCGATGTAAACAAACGCTTCTGCCATCTCCGGCAAAATCTCATAGTCCTTACTCAAGCGACGACACCCATTGAACCAGCCAAACATGCGCTCCACTTTCCATCGCTGGGGCACTGGCACAAACCCCTTGACTTTATCGGTGCATAGCACAGTTTCAAACACCCAGCGGTGTCCATCACCCATTGGCTAAAGTCCGCACCCATATTGCCCCCATCGACCCAAACCACTACCAAGCGACTGACCTGATGCCGCACCTGTTGAATTGGCATCCTCACCGTCCTAAAGGAGCGGTGATTCCTCACCACGCCACAAACCACGAAGTGGAAAAGTGGTCGCTGAATGGGGTTAACAGTTCAACGTGAACAACATCCAAAGAGGTCTTACACTCGCTCCCTGTCCGGTTTAAAGTCTCGGAATGCTCTCCCGCGACTATCAGAAAGAAATTGGTTGTTTTTTGGTGTCTTCAGCATGGTTCATCCAGTGGCTTCAGATTCTTTCCCTCTTACTGGCTCAGGCTCGGTTTCAACACTCGATGGTATATGTATCGCTGCAAACTTAGGTGGGCATTCCAACCGCCTCAACTATAGCAGGAAAGCCGCCCTGCACGTTGTTAAAGGGCGGGGCTTGTATCCCAATTTTTCGGTCATCAACTAAGTAGTTACGGATAATTCAGGAAATCGCTATTTGGCGGTCAATTTAGGATAAGCAATGCGCTGGTGATTAGATTGTTGCCAGACTTGGACGAAGACTTGCCCGATCGTCGTCATCTCTTCTCGCGTTAAACCCGATTCTGCGAGTTGCCCATCTTGCCAACGGGCGCGCAGAATTTTGTTAATCATATTCAGCGCATCATCAGGCGTGGCATCTTTGAGCGATCGCAGTGCCGCCTCACAAGAATCTGCCACCATCACAATGCCCGTCTCTCGTGATTGAGGCGCAGGTCCGGCATAGCGAAAATCGTCGTCGTTGACCGATTTAGTCGGATCTTTCTGCGATAGCTGCTGCGCCTGATGATGAAAATAAGTGATCAGCATCGAACCCTGATGCTCTGGAATAAACGCCTGAACAACTTTCGGCAATCGAGCTTTGCGCGCCATCACAATGCCCTCGGTGACGTGCTTTCTAATAATCGCTGCACTCTTCCAAGGGTCGTTAATTAAGTCGTGTTTGTTAGGTGCGCCCATCTGGTTTTCGATAAAGCCTTTGGGGTCGTGCATTTTGCCGATGTCGTGATAGAGCGTTCCCGTTCGCACGAGTTCTACATTGCAGCCTAATTCTCGTGCGGCGGCTTCGGCGAGGGTTGCGACAAACAGCGTGTGCTGAAAAGTGCCCGGAGTCTCGGCAGCGAGTCGCTTGAGCAAAGGGCGATTGGGATTTGCCAGCTCGACCAGGCGAATGGTGGTGACTAAATCAAACAGATTTTCGAGATAGGGACTCAGCCCGATCGCCACCACACTCCACGCCAAACCCACGAGCGCATAGATGGCGGTGGCTCCTAGCAGACCATACCAACCCATCCCTGATGCCACGCTGAGAATCAGAAACAAAGCACCTTGAGTTAAGCCAACAGCAACGCCCAACAGGGCAAGCTCTTCCCGCGATCGCAGCCTGCCGCCAAAAAAAGCAGCCAGCAAGCCACCCGCCACGCTGGGCAACCAGTGGCTAACCCCAAGCGTCATGCCCATTGGCAACAGCCCACTCACTAGCCCCGTGAGGGCTAACGCCATCGCAGACCCGTAGAACGTGCCCATCAGCAGCCCGATCGCAGGCAAGTTTGTAGACGGAACTCCTAGCGTTACCAGCAGAGGAGTGCTGAGGGTTAGCAGCCACACGAGAACATAATCCCGGTTTCGCAAACCTTTGGCATGGAATCGCCGATCGACAAACCAGAACAACCCCACTGCCCCACTGACTACCACTCCAAACGCGATGAAACCTACCCAATTTGTCCCTCTGAGACTGAGATTAAACGAGTCGAGCAGCACAAATTCTCGTTCAGTGATCGGTTGTCCTGCGCTGACAATCACTTCACCCTGCCGAACTGAGACGATTTCTGGCTTGACTTCTTGAGCCGCTTGCTCTGCCTTGAGTTTGCTCTGCTCTTCATCTTTGATTAGGTTAGGTTGCAGCGTCGTCAGCAGCAGTTTGGCAGCGATCGCTCTTGACCCTGGCGAGATGCCAGCCTGAACTTGCAAATTGACGGCATTTTCTAGCAAACTTTGAGGCAAGCCGGGAGAAATCCCCTGGGCAAGAATGCGCTCATTTGCCTGAGTGATTTGAAGCTGCAACTGCTCCCAGTCACCATCAGACAGATCTAAGAGAGAAGCATCGTAGACGTTGCCCGATTGAGCCATTGCTGGATCTTGCAGCGCAGCGATCGCGGCGGCATAGAGTCGGCGTGTCTCGGTGACTTTGTTGAGCAACGCGGCAAGGGTTTGAGAAGTGCCCGATCGACGATAGGCTTGCAGTTCTGCGATCGCTTGCCCTTGAGCAGGATTGGCGATCGTTAGATTAGGGATTGGAACAGCAGGTTTGCCAGGAACCTGTTTAGTCGGTGCCTTTTCCTGCAAGGCAGCTAAGACTCCTCGCCACTCTCCTTCTTCAACCTGTCGCAAATAGCGCTGCGTTTGGGTCGAAAGCGTTTTAGTCTCTACAAACGGATATGCCCCCGCCAGTTGCCGAAAGGCACTTCCTTTGGAAAATGCAGCCTGTAAGTCTTGATGAATCTGGTCGTTGATTCTCGAATCTGCCGTCAAAACGGTGATGGCGATCGTCCGTGCCGCTTTGCGTTTTTCTTCAGTCGCTTTCGTGTCAATGACGTTGGCATCGGCAGGTGCCTGAATGGTTTGAGGCGAAATCTTGCCGACGTTTAGCTGGGGCTGATCATAAAATCGCTGCCCAAATGCGCTGGTGATTGAAATGACGGTGATAGCAACGACGATCGTCGGGTGCGCTCCCTCTCGAACGCTAAATTGTTTTTGCAATCGCTTGCTGCGCTGAGACAGATTTGCCGATGCTGGAATCGATGACAAAAGCAAGCGCGGCAACCCTAAATTTAAAGCCTTTTGCTGCAAAAACCTGCCAGAACCGATCCATATCTGTTGAATTCGTCGCGCCAAAGACTGAGGAGATCGCATAGATGCTGACGGGTGAGGTGATTCGGAATAGCCAAATCGAAGCGAGTGGATTGAAGCGGGTGATCGATTCAGGTACAGAGCGAGTTTCTTATACAACTATCATGTTTCTTTAAATTTCATATTTTATCTACAAGGTTCGGTTTAAATATTCGTTCAAGAAATCTGTTTTTTAGGGTTACATCGCCTTTCGGATGACTTGAGGAGCCGCGATCGCGGGAAGAAGTTGCCCAAATTCGTTTGAAGAAGTCAGAGGATCATAAACACCAGCCCAGCCTGCAAGTAATCGATTTGCCAGATCTAATTCAGATTGAGTCGTCATTTCTTGCGAAGGGGTTTCCCAGGAGTCGATCGCGAACTGCCACTCGATCGGAATGCCACTCATGCTGTTAAACGCTCCCGATAATGCCCCCGTGATTGCACAAATGACGGACGATCGAGCACCCGTTTGGGCACTTCTCAGCAAGGCTAACCGCAGATCATGTGGAGTGCTCAAGAAACAATAAAGCGCCAGCCCAACGTCTGGATTAACCTCTTGGCTGATCAAAGTTGTTAACGCTGTTTCCAATCCTGCTTGCTCGTCGAGGAGCCTCTGAACTCGCTGGAGCTGCTGAGTGGTCGTCGTTTCCTCCATTTCACTCAAGGATTTGAGATGAGTGATCACGGTGGGAATCAGCGTCAGCGGATCGAGCTTTTCTTGCAGGACAGCGGCGATCGTGCAGCCCACGGCAAACAATTCTGACTGCACAATTGCGGGGTTTTTCCAACCCGCCGCGTGCTCTAAGTTTTGCCACAGTTTTAGCCGATCTTCGTGAAAAAATAGAGCTACGGGCAAGAGCGCAATCACTGCCTCTGCGGTCGTTTGGGGAGTCGGTTGCTTAGAAAGGTCAACGGTCTCGAATCGGTTGTGATGAATCAACTGCTGAGTGTAGAAACGAGTCAACGGTGCCCATTGCAGTTTGGGCAGAGACTTTTTGGAGACAGAACCCAATTTTAGAGACGGATTTTTTTGATGCTGAAGTCCGATCGCTTCTCCTAAAACTGCCCCCAATAGAGTTGCCTGAAACCGATTGAGAAGCGCGTGCTGCATGATTTTGGTGTGCCTACTCTCTGGACGAATGCGGTAATTTAGATAACACAAATGACGATCGCAGCTTCTCTCAATGTTCCGAGCTTGAGGTAAACTCAATCAGCAGTCAGGATTAGATACGATCGTCAGATATAGCATCGTTGGTCTCATTTCTTTAAACTTTTCCCCATATTTAGCTTTAGTATGGTTCTATTTAAAGCCACAATCTACAATTTTGCTAAGGGTCAAGTCTCATGGATAGATGCCTGATCAAAGCCTCAAAAGCCCGTAATGTCTCACGTTGGTGGGTTTGTTTCAGCACCTTGAGTTTTCTATGTCTGAGCAGTGCGTCTACTCAAATCGCTGCCAGCGCCGAGAGCCGTGCTTTAACCATATCGCAAGCTCCTGCCCCTGAGCGTCTCAATCCCATTCCTGCAAGTGAGGGAACAGGTCGAGCGATTCTGCGATCGGGCAGTCGGGGCGCAGATGTCAATGAGCTTCAAGCCACCTTGAGACTGTTAGGGTTCTATGATGGCGCAGTAGATGGCTTTTTTGAAGAAACGACCGTCGCGGCAGTTGGGCGTTTTCAAGAAGCGGCTGGATTGAGCAAAGACGGCGTGGTCGGACCTGCCACTTGGGAGCGGTTGTTTCCACCCAATCCGGTTGAGATCGCTCCGACTCCGACCGTTCAGCCTGCTGCACCCGCTGTGAAACCGCGAGAAACGGCTCCTGCCAAGTCAACGCCTCAGGCGGCTCCGACTTCTGCCGCATTTCCAATTCTCAGAAAAGGAATTACGGGTGATGCCGTGAGAGGCTTGCAAGAACGGCTGCGATCGCTGGGCTTGTTTGACGGCTCGATCGACGGGGTGTTTGGCGAAGCCACCGAGACAGCAGTAAAGGCGGCTCAACGCAAATATCGACTTGATCCAGATGGCATTGTTGGACCCGGGACTTGGAGCGCACTGCTCCGCTAAAACGGGCGTTTGTAGACGATTATTTCGTCTGATTAACTGATATAAACTTCGTGAAACAATTCCGCTCTAGTCTTGATTTGAGTGCTAACTTGAATATAGGCACAAAGGAAGCAAGGCGCTTCTCTAAACCCCTCGATTAAAGTCTGTGTCTCCTGCTTTAATCCTCTCGCAGAGCCTGATCCTATTCATCACGATCTCGAAATTATTAGTTTTAGGTTGTCTCATTTCACTTCAGATTTTAATCACTGAGACATCAAAACCTAACTAAAAGTGCAGCCTGAATTGGTTGAGAGCCTGATCATTAAGCAGCGCTATTGCGAAACCAAGTCCACCTTATTTTTGGTTCATTGAATCAGTTATCACAAAATCAATCGACTGCTCTTAAAGGGTTTAGCCATGTTCCGCTAGACCCTTTAACATTTTGAGGATTCTCTCGCGGTTAAATCAGGGTCAGCCAACGCTTTTTCCAGTGAGAGGTCGGCTCTAGGGATGAGATTTTCCACTCCTCTTGACGACGCTGAAGGATCGTTTCTGCTGAATCATTCAACGCTCGATCGCGATAAGGAACTGCCGCGCGAGTCAGCAAATGCTCTTGTTGACGAGGCGAAAGAGCGGGTAAGTCGATCGAAGCAGACTGTTTGCAAGCCACCGTTCCCGTCGATCGTCGCCCCACCGGATTCGTCGAGCCAATCTTCAACCCAGCCGCCATCAAAGCAGTACGAACTGCGGCAGAACATGAATAAGTGGTGAGTCTGCCATCCGGTTTTAGGTGACGGGCAACCAAAGTCAGAAATTCAACCGTCCATAGCTGAGGGCAATGAGGCGGAGAAAACGGATCGAGAAACACGGCATCAAATGGCGCTTGCTTTAGCTGCTGAAGCGTGTGACGAGCATCTCCTAGTAATAGTTGAGCTTTGAAATGCGGCGCTTGAACGCGGAACGTCTGCGCTAACTCTGCAAGAACTTGCTGAATTTTGGGTTGCCAACCGTCGAGGAGATGGTGAGCGATCGCCGCCTGCGCCACTGTCTGATCAATCTCCAATCCAATCACGTCAACCTGACAGTTTGGATTAACCCGCCAAATTGCCTCTAATGCCGCCGCCGTGTTGTAACCGAGTCCGTAACAGATATCGAGCAGTCTCACATTGGGACGGGTTGCCTTCTCGATCAGGTTGGTCGGCTCAACAAACTTGCAGATGGCTTCTTGACGCGCCCCATGCTGACTGTGAAAGGCTTCTCCATAGTCGGTTGAGAAAAAAGTGAAAGAGCCATCAGCCGTTGACTCTGGTGTAAACAACATCGATCTAAAATAATTGGGCAGCATTATTTTGAGTGTAGATCAATGGTTGACCCGTCTCCGATCGTTTCAGCAGATTGGTTGCAGCAGCATTTAGACGATCCGCAGGTGCTGATCGTAGACTGTCGTTTTTCGCTGATAGAGCCAGAGTTAGGTCACCAGCAGTATGAGACAGGACATATTCCGGGAGCCTATTATTTGGATCTAAATCGGGATTTGTCGAGTCTGATCGGTCAACACGGAGGACGGCACCCGCTGCCCAACCTCGAAGAGTTAGCGGCAAAACTTTCAAAAATCGGGATCACCGAGTCAACTCAGGTGATTGTTTATGACGATTCTCGCTTTGCGTTTGCGGCTCGTCTGTGGTGGCTGTTGAGATATTTAGGTCACGATCGGGTCGCCATCCTCAACGGTGGGTTCAAAAACTGGCAAGCTGCTGGATATTCTGTAACGACTGTGAAGCCCGATCGCAAAGCAGGACAGTTTATTCCCCGTCTGCGATCGCAGTGGCTTGTAGACATCGACGCGGTGAAAGCCCGAAAAGATTTGCCCAATATTGCGTTAGTCGATTCTCGTGAGGGAGAGCGCTATCGGGGAGAAAAAGAGCCGATCGACCCGATCGCGGGGCACATTCCGGGAGCCGTGAATTATCCCTGGCAAGACGTGACGGATGCAAATGGCTTTGTTCGGTCTGAAGAGCAGCCCGATCGCTGGTCAACCCTGCAATCAGCGGATGAGATTTTAGTGTATTGCGGGTCGGGCGTGACTGCGTGTGTGAATTTGCTATCACTGGCGATCGCGGGCATCGACACCGGAAAACTGTATGCAGGAAGCTGGAGTGACTGGTGTTCTCATCTCAACCCGTAAAACTGTCATCAGATAACAATGGAGACGTATCTTGAATCGTGCGTCTTTCTTGCAAACGGGCTTGCCAGTCTCGAATTGCGATCGCCGTCCGAACTAGGGGAGAGATCACCTCTCGCGATCTGCTAGACCGACTCGGACTGATTGCAGATACAGACAGCGGATGGTTGCTCATACATGGGAGCAAATGATCGAGATATGGCTCTAACGCCAATGTTCGCAGCACTTCTTCGGCTGACTGATAGCGATCGCAGGGAGATGCCCGCAGCATCTTGTCTAACACGCGCCCGAAGTGATCGCTAACCCGCACCAAGTCGCGCCATTTGATCTCGCCCGTCCTCAAGTCATATTCAAACTCGATCGGGGCTTTGCCCGTCAGCAGATAGAGGCAGGTGACACCCACTGCATAGAGATCACTGGCATAAACCGGACGCAACGAAAGCTGCTCTGGTGGAGCAAACCCGATCGTGCCGACAAACTGAGTCGAGGTGCGAATGCCGGAATGATCGACGATTGCAATTCGCTCTTTGACGGCTCCAAAATCGATCAGCACCAGTCGCCCGTCATCTTTGCAGCGCAATAGATTAGGCGGCTTGATGTCGCGATGAATCACCCTGTTTTTATGCACATAGCGCAGCAGAGACAACAAATCCTGCAAAAACGCTTTGACCTTCTCTTCAGAAAAGGTGCCCGATCGCCGCACTTCTTTCGTTAAAGTCGAGCCACGAACATATTCTTGAATTAGATAAAAATCGCCATTGGTCTCAAAATAGTTCAGCAATTGCGGAATTTGAGAATGGCTTCCGAGCCGACCCAGAGATTTTGCTTCTTGCTCAAATCGCTGACGAGCTTTTTGCAGAGCGGCGACATCCTGCACTTTAGGACACAGTTGCTTAATCACGCAGAGAGGGCTTCCGGGCAACCCACGATCGTGCGCCAAAAAGGTGACTCCAAATCCGCCTCTTCCTAACAATTTACGAATCTCATAACGATCGTGAAATAGCTGTTGAGAACCGCAAATTTGCCCTAAATAAGTTTGATTAAGAACATCCGATCGAAAATGAGTGAGATTCGTGGGTGAACAATCCATTGCGGTCAGTCAGACGAGAAGAACTCCAGGTTGCTCTAGTCTAAAGAGGATTCTGGCGAGATGACGAAATCTTTAAAGTTCACCTTTTTGGGATGCCTCCTCAACGATCATTTTTTCCAAAAGTCAATCACGTCGTATCCCACTTCAGCCATCATTCTTCTCAAGAGAGGCATACTCAACCCGATCACATTCGTGTGACAGCCCTCTATTTTTTCAACCAACCAACTGCCTCGCCCTTCTAGCGCAAAACAGCCTGCACACACGAGCGGTTCGCCTGTCGCCACATAAGCTTCAATCTGACGATCGCTAACCTCTGCAAAAAAGACTCGCGTCACCTGGGCACGCACCAGCGTTGCAGAGGGCATGAGCATCCCTTGTTCTGAGTAGGGAACGAGCAGCGCGTGACCTGTATAGAGTTCGCCCACCTGACCGCGCATCTGCTGCCAGCGGGCGATCGCGTCTGCCGCGTTTGCAGGTTTCCCATAAATTTCGCCGTTTAGGGACAAAACCGAATCACAGCCCAAAATCAGCCCTGGTGCGCGAGAAAACAGACGACCATAGCCAACTAGCTGCAAATCGCTTCGGTTTTCCCAGAGCGATCGCATCGTCGCCAAGGCTTTTTGCTCTGCCAACACGTTGACCAACTCAGCCGGATCGGTGAGTTGCACTTGAGATTCGTCAAAATCACTGGGATGTGCGATCGGATCGATGCCTGCCTGTTGCAGCAGCCGTTTTCGAGCCGGAGAAGCAGACGCGAGAACAAAGGGAAGGCTCATAGAATCGGATTATCCGTCAACCGAGAAGGACTTCGCTGCCGTCGTCAGCAGATCTTTCATCCTGTCCCAGCGCTCTTCTGACGTAGAGGCATTAAACGTATAAAGCTTGCCCCGATAGACGATCGCACTGGCGATGTTGTGCCGCTCCTGGTTTTCGGGCAGCTTGACCAAATATTCGAGCAAATAATAGGTCTGATCGCCGACTTCACGTTCTTCTGCGTTGACTAATTCTGCGGTGCGCCCAGAGTCAGGAGGCGCGATCGCGCTTTTGCCCAACTTATAGCCCACTTCGCTCGGCGTTCCTAAATCGCTGAGGGTTTTTTGCCCCTGAGTCGGATTGATCACCACGCTGACGTTTTCGGTCGGCTTGATAATGTCATGAAAAACCACATCGGGACCGTTGGCAACCTTCACCTCTGCCCAGCCGTTGGGGTAGAGAAACCGATAGCCATCGGTGCTGTCTGCATAGCTTTTCAAGCCACCCACCCCCGACACACAGCCCTGCAAACTCAGACTAAATACCACCAACACCAGCGCGACTAATCGTTTGAGCATTTCTCTAATATTCCTATCAACTCGGCTGAGAGCAGAGCAAAGTCTCTAACTTCCCTAGTGAACTCAACTATTTATTGTCCCATTTCTTGGGATCAGTCAATGCTGCATGGATTCAGACAATTAAGATTTCAGCATAGGGATTGAAGAGATCGTAGGATTTAAGACTGGGCTGATTTGCTGAAAGTCGGATAGACTGAAATGTTGCTAGCAGTGCCAAGTCGGGTGAGGAAATTACACCCTAACCGCCCTGGTAGACGATCTGTTTCCTGAGGCACTCTACAGATAAATTGTAGGAACGTTTTAATGCCAGATTATTTCTGTTGCTACAGTGGCAAAAGAGCCGACGATGAATGCGTCTTAGAGTCACGCCTGGGCGATTCATCAAATCACCGTTAACCGACCACACCTCGCAATTGGAATAAGTGTTTCTGTGAGCGTAATGCAGTTAAATAGCCCACCCGCCCCAACTATCCCGCTGATTTTAGACGGTTTGCCCGATCCCGTCGTCCCAGAAGGCGTTTGCCCCCGACGGGCACGATTGCAGATTGACTTGCTGCTGCTGGCGATCGAAGCCCTCGATCTGGGCGGTTCAGAAGCAATTTTGTCTACAGCCGATGATTTAGACCTGCGGGGAATTATCAAAAATCGGGTGATTCTCTGGCGCTTACGCAGCACCAATCCGTTTAGGCGCTATAGTCAACGTCGCCCCCTGACGCTGATTGAGGCAAAAGCTCTGGTCGTGATCACCTGCTACTTAGCGCGTCGTTTAACCGTGCTGGTGCGGCAGTTGCTTTTGGCACAGCAGCAGCTCAACGAAAAGCAGCTATCTGCCGAGCATCATTTTCGCCTGTCAGAATATTTAGAGCGATTTCGTGCCCATTTTCGCGGTCGGATGAATGCCCGACGTGCCGGGGTGATGGTGTATAGCTCTGACGAAAAGCTCGATGAACTGGCACTTGATTTGCTGGCTCAGTTGCTGTTTTGCACGGGCACATCAGGAATGCAGCGCTTATGGATCAGTTTGTTTGACGGAGAAGTAGGATGACCATCCAACGCCAATATAGTTTGCCCAATTGCACTCTGGTTTTGGAGGGTTTAGCCGATGCGATCGCGGCTCCTCAATCTGAGATGCGACCCGTAATGGCGCTGCTGATTAATGCAGAGTGCTATCTGCCAGGGCAAGAGAAGCCTCTAGCAGGAGGACGAGAATTTTTTGAAAGCCTGGTGACCGCCGTTAGTTTGTACGCCCAGGAATTTTTGAGTGGCATTCATCTGCCGCGCCACACCTACAGCGATAAGCCATCATTTGTGACGTTAGAGCGGCTGGATCGCATTCATCACCGCCTCACCGTTGAGCCAAGCGCCGACCACACAACAACCACTGCTCAAAAAGTTGATTTGAGCACTGTGCAGCTTTTTGACTTGGTGGAAGCGATCGACCAATTTGTTGCTGATACGCAAACACTGCCCTTCTGGTCACTCAATTTAGCGCCCGTCTCAAAACGCTATGCGTTTGCGCGTGAGCCGTTGGCAAAGCAGGCAGTTCCGGCGGCGATCGGGCTGTCGAGTTTGGCACTGGCAGCGATCGCCTTTTTCATGATTCCTACGCCGAAGGTCAACAAGCCTACGTGTCTCACGGCTGGAGAATGTCCAACGTCAGCCTCTCCGCAAGCAACCGGAAGTCCTGCTCTCAGTCCTTCATCGCCAAATGCGCAGGCATCAGCTTCACCGAGTCCGAGTCAGTTGGCTGAACCCGATTTGGCACAGCTTGAGAAAACGCTGAACACGACTCCTGCGATCACCGACCCGCAGGAACTCGATCGACTCCGGCAACGGCTTTATGACCAAGTTAATAACAAATGGAAGCCTCAAACCAACCCGGCTCAAGACTTGATCTATCGGGTCGGAGTGGGGAAAGACGGCGCGATCGTGGGCTATAAACCCGAAAGTCCGGGTGCGCTCGAAAATGTGAAACAAACGCCTCTGCTAAATTTGCTGTATATCCCAGCCGCCGGAAGTGCTCCGTCCCAAGAGCCGATCGGACAATTTAAAGTCGCCTTCACCTCGCAAGGAAAACTAGTAGTCAGCCCGTGGGAAACCGCATCGGAGTCACCTAGCCCATCTGCTGCATCACCCAGTCCAGATGCTTCGCCTAGCCCAACTGCCTCCTTGAGTGGGTCTTCGACTGCTCCCGCAGAGATCACCGAGCAATCACAGCTAGAGGCGTTGCAGCCTAAACTCTATGACCAGCTTGACCAAAACTGGAAAGGCAGCCCGTCGTTTGATAAAGACTTGCTGTTTAGGGTGAGAGTCAAGGCAGATGGCACGATCGTGGGCTATGAAGCCACTAACCAATTTGCAGCCGACCACGTTCAATTTACACCACTGGCTCAGTTAGCCAAACCAGCCGACCCAAACGGAACCCCTGCTGAATCTCTGGCTTCCTTTAAAGTGGTCTTTAAGCCGAGTGGCGCATTGCAGGTTAACCCGTGGTACGGGCGACGATAGAAAATAGGATGGTAAGGAACGTGGATTAAATAATGTGTGATTCGTCGGGTTCGCCCCCCAACCCCCAATCTGGGGGAGCCGGAGTTCAAAGTCCCCCAGATTGGGGGATTTAGGGGGCGACCGTTAGGCAAGTTAGCGTCAGTTCAAAATGACAGGTTATTTAATCCACGATCTTAAGGGAGGCTGCTGTGAATTTTCAGACGGTGATTGCGACGCTGCATCAGTTTTGGAGCGATCGAGGCTGCTTAATCGCTCAACCTTATGACACCGAGAAAGGGGCAGGAACCAAAAGCCCGCACACGTTTTTGAGGGCGATCGGACCTGAGCCGTGGTCAGTGGCGTATGTTGAGCCGTGCCGTCGTCCAGGAGATGGGCGCTATGGCGAGAACCCAAATCGCTATCAGTATTACTATCAATATCAAGTGTTGATTAAGCCGTCGCCCGATAATATTCAGGAAATCTATCTAGATTCTTTGAGAGCGTTGGGAATTCGACCAGAGGATCATGATATCCGGTTTGTTGAAGACAACTGGGAAGATGCCGCCGTGGGCGCATGGGGCGTGGGCTGGGAAGTTTGGCTAGACGGGATGGAGGTGACGCAATTCACCTATTTTCAGCAGTGCGGCGGAATTGATTGCCGCCCGGTGTCGATCGAGATCACTTACGGTCTAGAGCGGCTGACGATGTATCTGCAAGGTGTGGACGCGATCGCCAAAATTCAATGGAACGATTCACTAACCTATGGCGATGTTCACCTGCAAGGTGAGATCGAGCAATCGACCTATAACTTTGAGGCATCCAATCCTGAGTTGCTGTTTAACTTATTTGGGCTTTATGAACAGGAGGCAGGGCAGTTGATTGAGCGATCGCTCGTTCTGCCTGCCCTAGACTATGTGCTGAAGTGTTCGCACACCTTCAATTTGCTAGATGCAAGAGGCGTAATTTCGGTGACAGAGCGGACGCGCTATATCGGCAGAATTCGCACAATGGCGCGGCAAGTGGCACACCTCTATCTAAAGCAGCGTGAGGAGCTTGGGTTTCCGCTCCTAAAGAAAGAAAAGGTTGGTGCAGTTTGATTCGTAAGGGCAACGATCGCTCGAATCAGTCCTGTAGCGAGACGCAAAATGTTACGTCTCGCTACAGCTATTAGGATTTGAAATTGAGGATAGCTTAGATCTTGCACCAGTCTTTTCACTGCGATGGTGTCCCGCCCGTGAATAGAATTCCGGGCTAGCCTTGCGAAGTCCGTTGAAACGGACTGAATGCCTCAAAGCCTCTTCCAGTCCCTTCAGTGGACTTCGCACGGTTAGACCGTGATTTTTAATCACGGGCGGGTAAATGCTAGCAACGAGGGAGTTTTAATCTGGTGCAAAATGTGAGATAGCCTTACATCGTCAAAGATTGTGAATTTGTCTCAATTAACTTCGCTAAGTCTTTCAAGAAAGCGGCTGCATGAGCACCGTAGATGATTCGATGATCGCAGGTGATGTTGACTTTCATTTGCCGACGCACACCCAACATTCCATCATTGGTGGCAACGACTTGGGGGCGAGATGCCCCGATCGCTAAAATCGACCCTTGCCCCGGCGGTAAAATTGCGTCAAACATCTCGACACCAAACATTCCCAAGTTAGAGATGGTGAAGGTTCCAGAGTTATATTCTTCAGGCTGTAGCTGTTTAGAACGAGCACGATCGACCAAATCTTTCCAGTTGCGCGATAAAGAATAAATATCAACCTGATCAGCGTTTTGCAACACCGGAGTGATCAGTCCGCCATCATCCATTGCGACCGCAACTGCAATGTTAATTGCAGCGTTATGGCGAGTCCCTTGATCGACATAGCTCGCATAGAGCAGCGGATGTTTTTTCAACGTGAGTGCAACTGCTTTTGCCAACAGGGCAGTCATCGTCACCCCTTTAGATTTAAGCTGCTTAGAGAGGCTGTCTAACTCATCGGTTGTAATGGTGTAAGCGACGTGGTAGGTGGGCACCTCTAAGCTGGTGAGCATATTTCGGACGACCGCACTTTGCAGCGTGGTCATCGGCGTAATCTGCCCCGGCACTGAGGGAAGTGGGGCGGGTTTTGCGGAGGTTTTGGGGGTGACAACTGGGGCGATCGGAGCTACAGCGGGAGCGATCGGAGTCACAACCGCAGCTTTCCCAGAGGCGGCTTCGACATCTTCTGCCACAATTCGCCCGTGAGGACCACTGCCTTGCAGCGTGGCGAGGTCGATTTTCAAATCTTTTGCTAGCTTGCGTGCACGAGGAGACACCACAACCCGTCCGTTTTGTCGAGGGGCAGCGTCGCCATTGGTCGCACCCGCTTCTGTTTGCACGGCGACGGCTTCTTGTCGAGCAGTCGTCGTTGCGGCAACGGGGGCAGACACCGCCGCAGGTTGAGCAGATCCCACGCTCTGCTGGGCGGCTTTAATTTCAGCCTCGGTTTCTGCAAGCAGCGCGATCGCCGAACCCACTGGGGCAGATTCTCCGGCTGGGGTGACAATGACTGCCAGATAGCCCTCATAAAAAGACTCGACATCCATGTCGGCTTTATCAGACTCAACCACCACGACGGTTTCGCCTTTTTCTACCTTATCGCCCGGAGATTTGACCCAGGAAACAATCTTTCCTTCGGTCATAGTGGAACTGAGAGCAGGCATGAAAATTTCGTTAATCATTGCGGTGATATCTGGGTCAGCGAGAAGTTTGGGGTTTGCCGTTGGTCGGGGTAAATGCCTAGCAGCCGACGAAATTCTGTCACCAGAACTTGCACATCAAATCTTATCGGATTCACACCCGAATCTCAACGAATATAGTTCAAAAGATTTGGGGTGAAGTCTTCGAGCGGTCGCTGCGGTTGCAGAGATTTTTTCCCGAATGCTTCACCCAGACGAGGGTGGATTTGCTAAACGTCGCCTCGAATTTCTTCGACAATGCCGTCTCGGAGAAGAATTTCAACTTGCATCTTCTCGATCAGATTGTCACCCGGCTCAATGCGAAAGGTGCTGTTGACCTGCCCTTGAGTAACTTCTTGATTGAGTTCTAACATTTGCACTTGCTGAAGCTGCTGGAGAAGCTGATTTTTTTGCTCTAACAGCTCACTTTTGCGTTGGTTAAATTGAGTCTTGACCCCTTCAATTTGTTGAGAAGCTTCAGGTCCGGGTGGTTGAATCGTTTGCCGCTGCATCTCAGAAACGACCTGCTGCAATTGCATCTCTAGCTGCTGCAACTGGTTATCAATCTGATTGAGCTGTGACTGAAGTTGTTGCTGCGCTTCTTCCTTCCAACGAGAGGTCA
>Ga0209511_1001086_pt1 | contig 24822 bp, 18 predicted proteins | sample SSSSmetaG_FD_184141 | JGI IMG/M metagenome (GOLD analysis project Ga0209511, IMG submission 184141) | Glacier valley bacterial and archeal communities from Borup Fiord, Nunavut, Canada, to study Microbial Dark Matter (Phase II) - ​SSSS... | ecosystem: Environmental > Aquatic > Freshwater > Ice >... | reverse complement strand
GAAACGAACTTCAAATGGAGCGAATTTTGTACTTTTGTAAAAAATAAAGAGGAACTGAAGCATTGAAATTATGGCATTGATAGTACATTTGGAAACTTCTACGAAAATTTGTTCGGTGGCATTGAGTCTGGATGGATGTATTTTGTTTTCAAAAGCAGATATGAATGGACCATCTCACGCAGCTCAACTGGGACTTTTTGTAGATGAGGCGCTTAAAGTGGCAGAAGAAAAAGGTCTGAAGCTGGATGCGGTTGCTGTAAGCTCCGGACCAGGGTCATATACCGGTTTGCGTATCGGTGTTTCGATGGCCAAAGGGGTTGCTTTTGGTGCTGACGCCAAAGTGATCACCATACCTACCCTGGATTTGCTGGCCGATCAGGTTCGTAATCTGATGGATTTACCTGAAAATGCCCTGATTTGTCCCATGCTGGACGCCAGAAGGATGGAAGTCTATACGGCATTTTACGATGTTAACGGACTTTGTGTAGAGCCTGTCAGTGCTGAGATCATCGATGAAAACAGTTTCGCGGAAATATTACAGAACCACCCTGTTTGGTTTGTTGGTGACGGCGCTGAAAAATGCCGGTCAAAAATAACATCGGACAACGCACATTTTGAAGAAAACATTTACCCACTTGCCCAAGCCATGATGCCCTTGGCTGAAAAGGCTTTTAAAGAAAATATATTTGCGGACACAGCTTACTTTGAGCCTTTTTATCTCAAGGATTTTGTGGCTACCGTCTCTAAAAAACAGATTATTCCAACCAGATAATACATACTTTTTTATAATCAGGACTAAAAGTTTGGTGGGCTTATGCAAAAAAAATTTATGGAAGTAAACGAACTGGATTACAACACTCAGTTGAAACGTATGGATTTGCCGGAATACGGCAGAAATATCCAGCGCATGGTTGACTATGCCTTGACCATTGAAGATAAGGAAGAACGCAAACGTTGCGTGCAAACGATTATCAGTATTATGGGAAACTTGTTTCCCCATCTTCGTGATGTGCCCGATTTTAAACACAAACTGTGGGATCACCTGGCTATCATGTCCGATTTTAAACTGGATATCGATTATCCGTATGAAATCGTACGCAAGGAAAACCTCTATTCCAAACCCGAAAAGGTGCCTTATTCCGCTCAAAGGATTAAGATTAAGCATTATGGCCGCTCCATCGAGGATCTGATTGTAAAGGCAGTAGCTATGGAAGATGGTCCGGAACGTACCAGACTCATTCAGTTGATGGCCAATCACATGAAGAAAAGTATTTTGACCTGGAACAGGGATGCTGTAGACGATCAGAAGATTTACGACGATTTGCGCACGCTTTCTGACGGAAAGATTGATGTCGATGAAGAAACCGTACACTTGCTGGAAATCCGCGATATCGCTGCTCCGCGCAAACCCATCATGCCCAGACAAAATCAGAATCAAAACAACAGAAAAAATCCCAGATAAATTATGGCTTCTTTTCTAGTAGAGGGTGGTTTCAAGTTAAATGGCGACATCGAGGCTCAGGGAGCCAAGAATGAGGCGCTCCAGATTTTATGCGCTTGTTTGCTAACCCCCGAAGAGATTACGGTCGAGAATGTGCCCAATATTCTGGACATCAACAATCTGATTAGCTTGATGCAATGCCTTGGCGTTAAGGCAAAACGTCTGAAACCCAATACCTGGAGTTTCCAGGCAGATAACATCGATCTGGATCAATTGTATTCAGCGGAATACCTTCAAAAAAGTGCTGCACTTCGCGGCTCCGTCATGATGGTGGGTCCGATGGTTGGCCGTTTTGGCAAGGCTGTGATCTCTAAACCCGGAGGAGACAAAATCGGACGGCGAAGACTGGATACCCATTTTATTGGTATTCAAAAGCTTGGTGCCAGTTTTGAATACGAATCCGAACGTTCCTTGTTTGAGGTAAAAGCCGATAAACTTTGTGGAAGTTATATGTTGCTCGATGAGGCTTCCGTGACTGGTACAGCCAATATATTGATGGCTGCTGTGCTTGCTGAGGGAACGACAACCATTTACAATGCTGCCTGCGAACCTTATATTCAACAACTTTGCCGCATGCTCAACAAGATGGGTGCAAAGATTTCTGGTATCAGCTCCAACCTGCTGACGATAGAAGGTGTTGAAGCTCTTGGTGGTTGCAATCATCGTGTCTTACCCGATATGATTGAAGTGGGTAGTTTCATCGGAATGGCAGCCATGACTGGTTCTGAACTGACTATTAAACGTGTAGCCTACGATGAGTTGGGAAATATTCCTGAAAGTTTCCGCCATCTGGGCATCCAAATGGAAAGAAGGGGCGATGACATCTTTATTCCTGCTCAGGAATCATATACCATCGATACGTTTATGGACGGCTCCATTCTGACAGTCGCTGATGCACCTTGGCCGGGTCTGACCCCGGATTTGCTCAGTGTTATGCTGGTCGTTGCCACTCAGGCTCAGGGCAGTGTCCTGATTCACCAGAAAATGTTTGAAAGTCGTTTGTTCTTTGTAGACAAACTGATAGATATGGGTGCGCAGATCATTCTCTGTGATCCGCACCGTGCCACTGTTATAGGTCTAGATAAAAGACAAGCTTTAAGAGGTTGTACCATGTCTTCACCCGATATCCGTGCCGGTATTGCCCTTTTAATTGCGGCCATGTCTGCCGAAGGCGTGAGTTGCATCAAGGATATTGAACAAATAGACAGAGGTTATCAGAATATTGACAGTCGCCTGAATCAATTGGGTGCCCACATACGACGCATTTAAGATGATCAGAGAAACGGACGTTTTTCCCATAGGGAAGCTTTATAAGCCACATGGCATTTCCGGTGAAATATCCTTTGGATTCACCAGTGACGTTTTTGACCGAACCGAGTCGCCGTACTGGGTTTTGGAAATGGATGGCATTCTGGTTCCCTTTTTTGTGGAATCCTACCGTTTTCGTTCCGAGGAAACCGCTTTAGTGCGCCTGGAAGGTATCAAGAATGAGATTCAGGCCAAAGAACTTTTCAACAAAGTGGTCTATTATCCGGTCCAGTTTGCCGATGATGAACCAGAGGAAACCTCAGACGAGTGGAGTGCTTTTATTGGTTTCAAGGTGTATGATGAAACGGCCGGTTATCTGGGAGATGTGGCCGAAGTAGACGATTCTACCATGAACGTACTTTTCCGGATTGTCAAGGATAGCGGGGAATTTCTGATGCCGGTGGCCGATGAATTTTTCACCAACATCGATCCCAAAAAACGGGAGATGCACGTAAAATTGCCCGAAGGTCTTATTGAACTTTAAGCCCATGATTCAGACCTTTGATTTGACCATCGGTTACAGACGGGGGAAGAAAGAGATTCTGGTGCAACAAAATCTAAACCTGCAGGCAAAAAAAGGGGAAATGATCTGTCTCATCGGCCCCAATGGCTGTGGCAAATCAACATTACTCCGGACGCTATGCGGATTGCAGGAACCTTTAAGCGGAAGCATTCAGGTTCAGGGTGTCGCGCTACCGGACGTTTCATTGTCTGAACGGGCCAAAAGCTTCGGCCTGGTATTGACGGATTCTGTCCGGTTGGGATACATCACCGTCCGGCAGATGGTTTCCATGGGACGCCACCCTTACACGACTTTTTCCGGAAAACTCAGCGAAAAGGATGAACAAAGCATTTCCGAATCGATGGCAGCTGTCCATTTGCAGGATTTTGCCGACAGGTTCATCACAGAACTCTCCGATGGTGAGCATCAGCGAGTGATGATAGCCAAAGCTTTGGCTCAGGATACCCCTTTCATTTTGCTGGATGAACCGACTTCACACCTGGATTTGCCGAATCGGGTGGAAATGATGCTACTTTTGAAAAAGCTTGCTCATGAAATGCAGAAAACGATATTGATTTCTACACATGAAATTGATTTGGCCTTAAAACTATCCGATAAAATATGGCTAATGACTCCCGGTACCAGTGTAGAGACCGGAACTCCCTCTGAATTAATGAAAAACCAACGGATACAATCCATATTTCACAGTGAATCTTTCGGTTTTGAACCGGAAACCGGACATATTATTATTTTTTAAGAACCATAGATGTCGGATACCTGTGAAATTCTGCTAATTTTGTATCCTTTACACAACGGATGAAGAAAACGAAGATAAAAACACACGTCGAAAGACTGAAAAAGAAATTTCAGCTGTCGATCTTTAATGAAAGTACGCTGGAAAATGTTTTTTCTCTCAGGGTTTCTCTGATGGATGGACTATTTCTTGCTGCATCGGTGTTTATTGTCCTTTTCTTCTTTTCCCTTCTATTGCTTTCACATACCCCTTTGAAGTCCCTTTTACCCGAAGATTTAGATCCTGAACTCAGGGAAGAGTTGCTTGCAGAAGCCATTCGTGTCGATTCGATGGCCGATGTCATGACCAAGCAAACGCAATACATTGCCGTCATGAAGGACATCATTGCCGGAGATTTACCGGTGGATACTTTGGATAAGAATGGCAGGAATATATCCTTGGATACCCTTGCCAACCGTCATTTGGAACTGATGAAGGCTACAAACAAGGAAGTATCCTTTCGTGAAAAATACGAGGATTCGGAAAAATACAATCTATCCATCCTGAACGATCAGCCAAAAGCAGAAGGGGTATTGTTTTATCCTCCTACAAAAGGGAAGATCATCATCGCTTTCAATCCTAAAATGAAGAGTTACGGTGTCAGTCTTCAGATTGCAGACAGACAACCAACGCTTTCCGTATTGGACGGTACGATTCTTTTTGCCGGTTACACCTCGGACTACGACTATGTGATCCAGGTACAACACAACAACGATTATATTTCAGTATACAAACACAATACAGAATTGCTCAAAAAGCAAGGTGATAAAGTGAAAGCCGGTGAGGCCATAGGCATCGTCGGTAAAGATGCCGGCAGCAAGTCATTGCCAAATCTATACTTTGAGTTGTGGCACAAAGGGGTTGCATTAAACCCGCAAGACTATATTGTTTTTTGAGAACAGAAAACCTGAATGAAAGATAATAACCAGATAACTAAAAAACAGATTGCAATTCTTGGCTCCACAGGATCCATTGGTAAGCAGGCCCTGGAAGTGATTGAAGCCCATTCGGATCGTTTTGAGGTCTATGCTTTGACCGCCAACAATCAAGTGGACTTACTGATTGAGCAGGCCAGGAAATTCCAGCCGGAAGCTGTCATCATTGCAAACAAAATACATTACAACAAACTCAGGGATGCTTTGGCTGACCTGCCCATAAAGGTCTATGCAGGAAACGAAGCCATAGACCAGATTGTTGAATCCGGGCCCATTGATATGGTTTTAGCTGCCATGGTGGGCTATTCCGGTCTCAGGTCTACCATTCATGCCATCAAAGCTGGAAAAGCCATTGCACTGGCCAATAAAGAAACGATGGTTGTAGCTGGTGAAATTATCACTGCTCTGGCCATGGAGTATAAGGTACCCATTTTGCCTGTTGATTCGGAACATTCAGCCATTTTTCAGTGTCTGGAATTTTACAATCCCATTGAAAAAATTATTCTGACGGCTTCCGGAGGTCCTTTTCGCAATTCCACCATGGATGAACTGGCTTTGGTTACAAAACATCAGGCATTGAAACACCCGAATTGGGCCATGGGATCCAAAATTACCATTGATTCTGCTTCTATGATGAATAAAGGTTTTGAGGTGATTGAGGCCAAATGGCTTTTTAATCTCAAGCCCGATCAGATCGAAGTGGTGGTCCATCCTCAATCCATCATTCATTCGATGGTTCAGTTTCACGATGGTGCCGTAAAAGCACAAATGGGTTTGCCCGACATGCGATTGCCCATTCAGTATGCTTTCAGCTATCCAGAGCGGTTGAAGATGAATTATCCCAGACTTGATTTCAATCAATTCTCTTCCCTGACATTTGAGAAACCAGACCTGAATCGTTTCAGGAATTTATCGTTGGCGTATGAAGCGATGGCAAAAGGTGGCACCATGCCATGTGTCCTGAATGCAGCCAATGAAGTGGCAGTCGATGCCTTTCTTCACGAACGGGTCGGTTTCCTTGAAATGTCAGAGTTGATTGAGAAAACCATGCAAAAATCGAGTTTTATACCCAAACCAACCTACGAAGACTATGTGGCTTCGGATGCTGAGGCCAGAGGGTTTGCAAAATCGTTTTTAAAAAACTAACAATACAAACAATTACACCAATAATAAATTATGGAATCATTTTTGATACGTGCGTTGCAGCTGATTTTAAGCCTGTCCATTCTTGTCCTGGTTCATGAGTTTGGACATTACCTATTTTCCCGCATGTTCAAAGTGCGGGTGGAGAGGTTCTATATGTTCTTCAATCCTTTTTTCTCCATTTTCAGGGCAAAAAAGATCAATGGAAAACTTCGTTTTTCCTGGTTTTCAAAGGAAGCTCCGGAAGACTTCAAGGCAGAACCGGATAAAACTGAATTTGGCTTAGGATGGGTACCCCTCGGTGGTTATTGCGCCATTTCAGGTATGATAGACGAGTCCATGAATAAGGAACAAATGGCTCAGCCTGCCCAACCTTGGGAATTCCGTACCAAAAGCGCTGGTCAACGTCTGTTGATTATGGTGGCTGGTGTGTTATTCAATTTTATCCTGGCACTGGGTATCTATTCAGCTGTGCTCAATGTTTGGGGGGATGAATACCTGCCCATGGCAAATGCAACGATGGGTATGGATTTCTCTCCGGCTGCACACGATGCAGGTTTTGTGGATGGTGACCGATTTGTTTCTGCAGATGGTGTGAAATTGGAACGTTACAACGACGAATCCCTTCGTTTAATCGTGGAAGCTTCCCAAGTGGTGGTCATCCGCGACAATAAGGAGCAAATCGTAAAGATACCTGCTGAATTCATGCAAAAAATTATTGCAGGTGGAGAAGGATTTGCCGGTTACCGCTTTCCAACGGTCATCAAGGATGTCATGAAAGATTCCCCATGTGCACTGGCCGGATTGAAAGCCGGTGATAGTCTCACGGCCATTGGTGGAAAGGCTTTCGCTACTTTTCCCGATTTTGCCAAGGAACTGGCTTTGCACAAAGACAGCGCCATTCAGCTGACTTATTTCAGGAATGGCCTTTCTCAGACGATATCAATTACCCCGGATAAAGACGGTAAACTGGGATTCTATACTAAGATGATCAACGAAATTTATCCGTTGAATAAACAGGATTTTTCTGTGATAAAATCGATTCCTGCTGGGATCAATAAAGGTCTTGGTAAATTGACTGGTTATGCCAGTGACATGAAATATGCCTTCACCAAGGAAGGTGCTCAGAGTCTGGGTGGCTTCGGTGCTATCGGTGGTTTATTTCCTGCTGACTGGGATTGGAAAAACTTCTGGGAAACGACGGCTTTCCTTTCCATCATTCTGGCCTTCATGAATATTTTGCCCATTCCCGCCCTGGACGGTGGTCACATCATGTTTCTGCTCTACGAAATTATCGCCAGACGCAAACCCAGCGACAAGTTCATGGAATACGCCCAAATGGCCGGTATGTTCTTGTTGTTTGCACTCTTGATTTACGCAAATGGGAATGACCTGTACAGGCTGATCTTTAAGTAAAAAAAGTGATAGTGCTATAAATTTAAAATGGGTGTCTCAGGATTTGAGGCACCCATTTCTTATATATAGCACATTGGTTTCTAGAGCGCTACCAGTTTATAGCGACATAACTTCCGGCTCGTCGCACTCAATTATTGGAAGTTATTCCGCCAAAGTCTTTTTCTCAAACAGCCTGTACAACCAAAACTCAAACACAGCCGCCACTACGAGTATTGTCAGCCCGGTAAAGAAGGAATTCATGAACATGCTTGCCACAAAATAAACGACTACCACAAAGATATTGAATCCAAGCAGCGTCCATGTGATGGAATGGTGACCCAGACCAAACGCCAGTAGACGGTGGTGCGTATGACGCTTATCTGCGAAAAAGGGTGAGATTTTCAGACTTAAACGGATGATGATGACTGTTATCATGTCCATGATTGGAACAATAAGCAAAGCCAATGCCAGACAGGTCGGATTCTTAATGGGCAGGAATCCCAGTCTCAAAGGTTCCATGTTGCTCAGCTTGATGGCAAACACTGCCATGAAAATTCCCAGCAACGTACTGCCGATATCCCCCATAAAAATCTTGGCAGGATGAAGATTGAAGAGCAGAAACCCAAGTGTGCTGCCAGCCAATGCCAGCGCTATGAAAGCGTACGAATACTCATTGTATTGGTAAAAGACAAAGCCAAAGAACAGGAAGATGAAAAGTGAAATGGAACCTGCCAGTCCATCAATGCCATCAATGAAATTTACCGCATTGATCATAGCCACAATGAAAACAAGGGAAACCATCATATTGAGAATCTTCAGGATGACCCCTTCGGATTCGTAAAAAGGCAGATGAGAGAAATAGACCTGACCTACCAAAATGATGATAAGCGAAATGACAAACTGATAAAACAAACGGAGTTTCGGAGCTGTGCAGATCAGATCATCCTTGAGTGCTACAAAAAAGAGCAATACAGATGCTGCACACAGCGCACTCAATTCAACGGAGTCACAAAGCACACGGAACATCAGGGTGCTGAAGTAAAAACCCAGAAAAATGGCAACACCACCCAGATTTGGTATACTTTTTGTATGGATTTTGCGTTTTTCATTGGGTCTGTCGTACAGACATTTCTCCTTAGCAACTTTAATGATGCTGGGAATTGCTATCCAGGAAACTATGAATGAAGTTAAAAAAATGAGTAGAGATGTATACTGCATAAAGTTCATTTTATATAGTTGTAGTAAGAACTTAAATACAGCTATTTTATTGTACTTTTATCGGTATTTTTTTTACATATTTTAATTTATTTTTGGTTCTGAAAAACCTGTTTTTTTTGTCATGTAATATACGTTTTTGATGAAAAATACGTTCTATTCTTGCGAGCATAGGTTACGAATGCAACATAATTATTAAATTTATGATAGAATACATTAAAGGACAGGTTGAAACATTAACGCCAACCAATGTAGTATTGGAAAATCAAGGCTTGGCCTATTTCATAAATATCAGCTTAAACACGTACTCAGACATACAAGCATTGACCACTTGTAAACTCTATATTTACGAAGCGATCAGAGAAGACGCCTACATTTTGTACGGATTCTCCAAACTGTCTGAACGTGCCACTTTCCAGCAATTGATCGGTGTATCCGGGGTAGGGGCCAATACAGCCAGGATGATCCTTTCCTCTCTGTCAGTGTCGGAACTGGAAAACAGCATTCTGAGCGAAAACTTAGGCGTTTTAAAAGCAGTCAAAGGCATCGGTCTGAAGACCGCTCAACGCATCATTGTCGATCTGAAGGATAAAATCGGGAAATCCGGTGCGCATTCCGATGAATTCTCTGCAAGAGGCACTTCAAACAGTCAGGTTCGGGATGAAGCTGTTGCTGCCTTGCAAATGTTGGGTTTTGTGCAATCGGTATCCTTGAAAGCAGTGAACAAATTATTGCTTGATCTGCCCGACATGAAGGTGGAACAGGTTATTAAAGCAGCTTTGAAATTAGTGTAAATCGTTGAAAAACAGTCGTTCCATATATTTTAGTTTGCTGTTTGCACTGATAGGTGCTTTCAGTTTGTTGGCTGCCTCTTCACCGGAGATTTTGCAGCAGGCAACGACTGTCACAAAAGATACGCTGCAACAGACCAATCAAGGCATGAAATACCCTGTTGCCAAAACGGTGCCTGAAACGTACGAGGATCTGGGTCAAACTTCTGCTGCGGACCTGAAAGATCCGGATAATATCAAGAATGTCGTGGAATACGACTCTGAGACCGGTAATTACATTATACGAACCATGCTGGGAGATCAGGAAATCACTACGCCCATCAGCATGAACGCCGAAGAATACATCCGGTTTCAGCAACAACAGTCATCTGCAGCGTATTGGCGGGAGAAAAATAAAGTGGATTTCACCAAGAAGAAGGATGCTTTTTCTCTGACCGACATGTCCTTTGACATTGGGATGGGTGACAAGATATTTGGTGAAGGCGGTGTGAAACTTACGACTCAGGGATCCGTTGAAACCAAGTTCAGCATTAAGAACAACAAAGTGGATAATCCCTCCTTGTCAGAAAATGCCCGAAACAAAACGTATTTCGATTTTGACAACAACATCCAGATGAGTGTCAATGGAAAAGTGGGTGACAAGATTGACGTAAAAATGAATTACGACACGGAGGCCGTTTTCGACTACGATGCCAAAGCCATCAAGCTGAATTACAAGGGCAAGGAAGATGAAATCATCAAAAGTCTGGAGGGTGGAAATGTCAGTATGCCTGTCAATAGTTCCTTGATCAGCGGCGGGTCCTCCCTGTTTGGTGTCAAGACCGAACTTCAATTCGGTAAATTGTCCCTGGCAGCTGTCCTTTCACAGCAACAATCGCAGACGCGGTCCGTCAGTTTAAGCGGAGGTATTCAAAAAACAGAATTCACGGTGGATGTTGCAGCCTATGATGAAAACCGTCACTATTTCCTTTCCCAGTTCTTCCGCGGAAACTTCGATCAATGGATGAGCAAATTGCCTTATATTTCATCCGGTATTACCATCACCAAAGTCGAAGTTTGGGTCACCAACAAAAGTGGTATGCTCAACGATGCCAGAAACATTGTGGCTTTTGCGGATATGGGTGAAACTTCAAAATACCTCTTCAATGATTATTGGGTAAATGATAATGGTGAATTACCGGCGAATGCCAGCAACAAACTGTACTCGGAATTAATATTGCGGTTCGCAGCCGCACGAAATTTCAGCGAAGCCAATGCGACACTGGAAGATCTCAGCTCAACCGAGGGAATCAATGTCGGCAAGGATTTTGAACGTCTGGAAAGTGCACAGAGACTGGAACCCTCCGATTATACCCTCAACAGCAATCTGGGATACATTTCACTCAAAAGGTCGCTCAACAGCGATGAAATTTTGGCTGTGGCGTATGAGTATACCAAAAATGGACAGACTTACCAGGTCGGCGAATTTTCAACGGACGGCATCGAATCTCCCAAAACCCTGTTCCTGAAGATGCTGAAAGGGACCGATTATTCCCCATCCTCCCCAACCTGGGAGCTGATGATGAAGAATATTTATTCCATAGGCGCCTACCGCATGGAATCAGAAGATTTTGAAATGAACGTGTCCTACAAGAACGACTCGGTCGGTACGTACATGAACTATCTCAATGAGGGTAAAATTAAAAACATACCCTTGCTCAGAGTGATGGGTCTGGATCGTTTGAACAATCGGAAAGAAGCGTATTCGGATGGAATATTCGATTATGTGGAAGGCTATACCGTTCAATCATCCAACGGACGCATCATTTTCCCTGTGTTGGAACCATTTGGAGAACATCTTCGGGAAGCAATTGCTGACAGTCTAATTGCAAATCAATTTGTATTTGAGGAACTTTACGATTCAACGCTGACCATTGCGCAGCAGATGACCGAGAAGAATAAATTCAGCATCAACGGAGCCTACAAGGCTTCCTCGGGAGCAACCATATCCCTTGGGGCAACCAATGTTGCAAAAGAATCTGTCGTTGTCACGGCAGGTGGACAGACATTGACGGAGAACTCCGATTACACGGTGGATTACGGTATGGGAACCGTGACTATCCTCAATGAAGCTTTGATCAATTCAGGGACAGCCATCAGCGCAACCTGTGAGGATCAATCCACTTTCAGCATGATGCGAAAATCCATGGCCGGGCTATCCATGGATTACAAATTCAGCGACAACTTTAATTTGGGAGGTACATTGATGCATTTGTCCGAAACGCCTATGACCACCAAGGTGGAAATGGGACTGGAGTCGGTTTCCAATACCTTGTGGGGACTCAATACATCCTTTAAGACCGAATCGCAGTTACTGACCAACCTGATTGATAAGATACCTTTCCTGAATGCCACCAAACCCTCCCAATTTCAGATGAATGCTGAGGTGGCACAGTTAATTGCCGGTTCATCCAAAACCATGAAGGACATGTCGTATGTGGACGATTTTGAGGATTCCAAGAAGACCATCAATCTGAAGGACATTACTCAGTGGTTTTTGGCAAGTACGCCTTTTGATCCAACGGGGGGGCTGTTCCCGGAAGCAAAACTATCCGACAACCTGGAGTACGGTAAAAATCGTTCCTTGTTGTCGTGGTATACCATTGATGGCATTTTTACCCAGAACACCAGCTCACAGACACCCAGTCATATCCGAAACGATCTGGAACAATTGTCCAACCACTATGTGCGGTTGGTCAAGGAAAAGGAAATTTTCCCGGATCGTGACATGGCATACAACCAGACCGGTCAGATTTCCGTGATGAATCTGGCCTATTATCCCAAGGAAAGAGGTCCCTACAATTACAATCTGACGGAACTGAATCCGGATGGAACCCTCAACAACACGGAAAGCAAGTGGGGTGGAATCATGCGTAAAATAGAATCCGGTTACACCAATTTTGAAGCCAACAATGTCGAGTACATTGAGTTCTGGATGATGGACCCCTTTGTTTATGACAGTCTTGGAGTGGCACAGGGTGGGGATTTGTATTTCAACCTGGGTGAGATATCCGAAGACGTCCTGAAGGATGGAAAAAGGTCCTTTGAAAATGGTCTGGCCACCAATGCCAACGACAGCAACCTGATTGCGACAACCAATTGGGGAAAAGTGTCCGGTAAGACCTCGACGGCCTACGCCTTTGACAACACGGATGGAGTTCGTGCCATACAGGATGTCGGTCTGGATGGTCTGACCACAGACGAAGAAAAAAACTGGCGTGCCGAGTATGTTCAGAATGTTCGTGCCAAGGTCGATATCACCACACAGGAAGCGATGGAAAACGATCCGTTTTCACCCATCAACGACCCTGCCGGTGATAATTACCATTATTTCCGGGGTACGGATTACGACAATCAGCGAATGAGCATCCTTCAACGTTACAAGCATTTCAACGGTATGGACGGAAACTCTCAGTCCACCGGCACATCCGGGGAATCATATTCTACTGCGGCCACCACATTGCCCAATGTGGAAGACATCAACCTGGATTTTACCCTGAGTGAAAGTGAAAGATACTATCAATACCAGGTTTCCATTCGCCCAAATGACATGGTCGTTGGACAAAATTACATCAACGATAAACGAACGACTTCCGTCACACTTAAGAACGGTAAAGTGGAGCCCGTTTCCTGGTATCAGTTTAAAGTGCCCATTGCAAGTGGTAAAAAAGTTGGAACCATCAGCGGTTTCAACAGTATCCGTTTCATCCGTATGTTCCTGACAGGTTTCCAGGATAGTACCATTCTTCGTATGGCCAGTCTGGATCTGGTTCGGGGCGATTGGCGCAACTATACCAAAGATTTGAAAGCGGTTGGAACAGTGGCCTCTACGGAGGCAACAGTCGATGTCTCTACCGTCAGTCTGGAAGAAAATTCAGGTCGTACACCCATCCGGTATACCATGCCTCCAGGCGTTTTACAGGAAACCGATCCAAGCCAGCCCGGTGTGTTTTTCCAGGACGAGCAATCGCTTTCTGTCAAGATCGGTAATTTGTCTCCAGGGGATGCCCGAGGTGTGTATAAAAATCAGACGTTCGATTTCAGGCAATACAAAAAGTTACAGATGTACGTCCATGCCGAAGCATTGGAAGAGGAAATTGACAAACCCAGAAACTATGAAATGTCCGTATTTATGCGCTTAGGAACCGATAACCAGCACAATTATTACGAATATGAAATACCGTTGGAAATTTCAGAGCCCTACAACAACGTGGCAACTTCCATCTGGCCGAACAACAATTTCATGGACATACCCTTTGAACTTCTGACAGCGGTCAAAACGAACAGGAATACCAATGGGTCAAGCTATACCCGGGAATATTTTGAATACGATCCGAACAACAAGCAAAACAAGGTCAAGATTGTTGGTAATCCATCCCTTGCAGAGGTGAAAACCATCATGATTGGTATTCGTAACAATGCTACGACCACTAAATCCGTTGAAGTGTGGGTCAATGAACTGAGGCTTTCCGGATTTAGGGAAGAAGGAGGTTGGGCAGCTTTGGGAAGCACCGTACTTGGTTTGTCCGACTTGGGTACCATCACTGCCAGTGGCCGTTATGAGAGCGCTGGTTTTGGAGCACTCGGTCAGAGTGTCTCTCAGCGTAGGATGAGTGACTACAACCAGTACAACATGTCCTTTAACTTCAATTTTGGTCGCTTCTTACCTGAAAAAGCCAAAGTGAGCATACCTTTATATTATTCCATTTCATCGGAAAAGACAACACCGAAATACGATCCACTGAACGAAGATTTATTGATGGATGAAGAGCTGAAAGCCACCAAGACCAAGGCAGGCCGCGACTCCATCCTGAACTACAGTCAGACGAGCAAAAACTACCGGAGCCTGAACCTGACCAACGTCCGTGTCGACCTCAAGAGTAAAACACCGTTGCCCATAGACCCGGCCAACTTCTCATTCAATTACAGTTCAACGGAAGCACTGGCGCACGACCCGACTACCGACCATGAAATTACCCAGAATTACAACGGAGGTATCAGCTATTCGTATGCCTCACCACTGAAGCCCTGGCAACCGTTTGCCAAGGATAAGAAGATGACCTCTCCCTGGATGAAGTCGCTGAAGGAATTAAACCTGGGTGTATTGCCCAATTCGATTACGGCAAATACCAATCTGATGCGGTATTATTACGAATTGCAGTCCAGGGACCTGACAGCAGGCTCTGCAAACTCCGGGGAATTGTTTCCTTTGACCGTGAGCAAGAACTTCTTATGGAATACAGACATGGCCGTCAATTGGAACATCACCAAGGATCTCAAACTGAATTTCAGCATGAACAACCGGGCAGAAGTGGAGGAAACATTATACTCTCCCGTCAATAAGGAATTGTTTGCCACAGAATATGAAAACTGGAAAGATACTGTGACCCGGAGTTTGCGGGAATTTGGCACACCGCTGGATTATACCCAGACAGCCAACCTGACTTGGCTAGTGCCCTTGTCCCGCATTCCGGTGCTCGATTTTCTGACGCTCAATACCCAATACAATGCGGTATATAGTTGGGCGAGAACTGCCGTTTCATCCACAGAAACCAATTTAGGAAATCAGATAACCAACAGCCGGTTACTGTCCCTTACAGCTTCTGCGAAACTCATTACCATCTACAACAAATCCGATTTTCTGAAAGGCGTCTTGAAGAAAATGAACGAGACGAAAAAACCTGTTCAACCCAGTCCCAAAAAGAAAGTACCGGCAAACGGTAAGGCAAACACTCCGGAATCACCTGAAAAACCGGATGAAAAGCCCGTCAAGGAGGCAAAGAAATATGAAAAGGAAGTGACTTTGATGCCTGACTCCATACTGATCGTCAAACACGACTTGAAGAACAAGCGGATATACGTGATGGCTATTGATTCACTGGGCAAGAATATTCCGCTCAAATACAAGGTAAAAGATGAGAACAATGTCGTGATTTTCGCCGCCGTAAATGAAGCCGTCAAACTGACAGTTGTACAAAAACCACCTTTAGAAAATGAAGGTTGGTACAAAACAGCAGAGATTGCAGCCAGAACCCTGATGTCCTTGCGCGATGTATCGATGACGTTTAATAAGAACGATGGCATGATTCTGCCAGGATTTCAACCCGAATCCGGATTGTTTGGGAATTCCAGTTATGGCTCGGCTCCCGGCTGGGATTTTGCCCTTGGCTTCCAACCCGACAATTATCTGGACAAGGCCATGGAAAAGAATTGGCTCATCAATAATGACTCTGTTGTAAGTCCGGCAATTGTGACAGATGTGACGGATTTGAAACTGAAAGCTACGCTTGAACCTCTGCCAGGTTTTAAAATTGACTTGAATGCAGCCAGAGCCTGGAATTACAATTCTCAAATACAGTATATGTTCACAGGCATGCCCAAGACCAAGACGGGTACTTTTACGATGACAACCATTGCCTTGTCCACAGCATTTGATTCGCCCAAGGCCTCCAATGGATATGCCTCCAAAGCCTTTCAGAAGTTTCTGGATAACCGAGCTATTGTGGCAGGGCGCCTGGAGAAGAAAATGGCCGGTGTGAACTATCCGGATGCCGGCTTTTTAGTGGGCACTAAATTCAAAAATACGCCCTATGACCCTTTTAACGGAACTTTCGACAAAAATTCGGCCGATGTCTTGATTCCTGCATTTCTGGCCGCTTATACCGGTAAGGATATTCAATCATCCAATCTGAACATCTTTCCGGCTCTAAGCGCTTTGTTGCCCAATTATGGATTTACGTACGATGGTTTGTCCAACCTGGACTTTATCCGGAAATACTTCAGGAATGTCACCCTGAATCACAAGTATACGTGTACCTACAGTGCTGCACAGTTCACTTCCTACAATACTTTCGTGGATGCCGGCAATGGTTTGGGGTTTGTCAGGGATGTTCTGAGCGATCATCCGATACCATCCTCTATGTATGATGTGTCTTCTGTTACCTTGATGGAAGCTTTCAACCCCTTGTTTGGGGTACGTGGTACGCTCCTGAACGGTTGGACAGTCAAAACAGAGTGGATCAAGAGCAGAACAATGAACCTCAGCATTGCAGGTGGTCAGGTCATTGAAGCGGATAATGACAAGTATGAAATAACGACAGATTACAAAATCAGCAATTTCCATCCATGGGGATTTCTGGAAAAATCCAAAGTCAAGAATGATTTAAGCTTATCCGGCTCCTTGTCTTACAAGAGTATGCATACCCTTCTGCGTAAGATTGAACAGAATTACACACAGGCTTCCTCAGGCAACAAGACTTTCGGCATCAAGTTGCAGGGTGACTATGTCATCAGCAAGAATATGAACATGATGATCTTCTACGACAGAAATGCATCTGTGCCGCTGGTCTCTTCGTATCCGGTAACAAGTTCCGATTTTGGATTTAGTCTGAGGTTTACGCTGAACAGATAGATTAGTTGCTGTCCGTAGCCGCATCGAAGTTTTCCTGCTTTTTCTGGATGTAGTTCATTTTTGCCTGAGCCAAACGAATTTCATTGAGCAAGCGGTTGATGTCGGTTAGTATGACGGATAGGTCAGAAGCAGCCTTCATGGCTCTTCTATCATCTGTTTTCAATTTGTAGGCAGTTGAATTCCCTCCTGTGAGAGTGATGGTTACAGGGTTATTTTCGTGGGTCAGGATGAAATTGACAACGCCGTTTTCTGCCTTTTGATTGAAACGGACTATTTCATAGTGGGTGTTGCCATCGTTGAACTGATAATTCAAGGCACCATCTCTGGGGACGACCTGACTTTCGGCATAGGAATCGTCGTTTGAGGACACTTTCAATGCAGTGTGGTTTAAGGAACGACCGCCACTGTAATAACTGGTCAGGATCAGATTGCCTTTTTCATCCACTTTGGTCTGAAGAAAGGTTTTACCAATCGTACTACCTTCCGCCTGAGATTTATAGACATAATGACCTATACTCTCATATTCCGCATTTTTTTCAAAGACAAAAAGTTTCTGAACATCAGGCAATTCGTTCTGACGCACCTTCAGCATACTGTCGCAAAATGCCAGGCTCCGTTTTTGTTCGGCAAAGTTTATTTCGCGAATCACCGTAATGCCTTCGCGAATTTTGACGTATTCTTTGGGAAACTTGATCCGAACGCTGTCAACGTACAATTTGGCCAGCTGAAACTGTTGAGATTTAATCAGTTCCCTGGCTTGATATAAATAATCATCAGCCTGTACATCATTTTTTGAGGCACAAGAACCGAGTAAGCCGGTGAGGCTTAGAAAAATATAGGGTAAAAAAACACGTCCAAACATGCTCGAATAATCTTTATGGGATGCAAAAGTACTCCATTCCCCGAAAATAATATACTTTTGTCGTATAATAGATGGAAAGAATTGTGAATTTACGTGAAAAATTAGAAAATAAGGTCTTTGAAGTCATTTCAGAGGCTGCGGACGAACTACAAGTTGAATGCTATGTCATCGGTGGTTTTGTTCGTGATATTTTTTTGAACCGGCCTTCCAAAGACATCGATGTAGTGACGGTTGGGCAGGGTATTGAGCTGGCCAGACTGGTTGCCAAAAAACTGGGAAAAAGCAGCAAAGTGACCGTTTTTAAGAATTTTGGTACGGCCCAGGTACATTTGAAAGAATTCGACCTCGAGTTTGTCGGTGCACGCCGAGAGTCCTATCAACGGGATTCGCGTAAGCCCATTGTGGAAGATGGTACCCTGGAAGACGATCAGAAAAGACGGGATTTTACCATCAACGCTTTGGCCATCTGCCTGAATAAGGCTCAGTTTGGCGAATTGCTGGATCCTTTTGACGGACTGGAGGATATGCGTGACATGTTGCTTAGGACACCCCTCGATCCGGACATCACGTTCAGCGATGACCCTTTGCGCATGATGCGTGCCATCCGTTTTGCCTGCCAATTGGATTTTGACATTGTTCCCGAAGCTTTTGAAGCCATCGAACGTAACAAGGACCGCATAGCCATTATCTCCGGTGAACGCATCGTTGATGAACTGAACAAGATGATGGCCTCCAGAAGGCCTTCCGTTGGCTTCAGGCTGTTGGAAGCCTGTGGGTTGCTGGATATCATTCTGCCCGAGCTTACCGCCTTAAAAGGCGTGGAAACCAAGGATGGGGTAGGTCATAAAGATAATTTTCACCACACGCTGGATGTTTTGGACAGACTGGCAGTGAACAGCGACAATGTATGGCTGCGTTGGGCAGCACTTTTCCACGATGTGGGCAAACCTGCATCCAAACGCTGGGACAACAAGGCCGGCTGGACTTTTCACAACCATAATTTCATAGGAGAAAAAATGATTGCAGGCATTTTTCGCAGGATGAAATTTCCGATGAACGAAAAGATGAAGTACGTCCAGAAAATGGTCGGACTTCACATGCGTCCCATCGTACTGAGCGAAGAAATTGTCACCGATTCTGCCGTCAGACGGCTTCTTTTTGATGCAGGCGACGATATTGAAGATCTGATGATGCTTTGCGAGGCCGACATCACGTCCAAGAACAAGGAAAAAGTCCGTCGTTTTCTGGGAAATTTCCAGTTGGTGCGTCAGAAATTGCTGGATATAGAGCAAAAGGACAGTATTCGGAATATGCAGCCACCGGTCAGCGGAGAGCTGATCATGGAAACATTCGGATTGACTCCTTGCAAGGAAGTGGGTTATTTGAAATCAGCCATCAAGGAGGCTATCCTTGACGGGGTGATTCCAAATGAGTTTGAGGCTGCTTTTCATTTTATGCTGGAGCGTGCTAAGAAAATGGGATTAAAGCCTATTGATGCACAGGACGTAATAAATCATTGACCGTTTTTACCGGATTGAATGTTTCAATAGGAACTTCCACGAAAATGGTGTTCCAATCGGACATGGCTCCGTTCCACAGACCTGGAAGTTCAAGTGCTTTCAGGTCTTTTCCATTTTTGGACTTCAGTGAAATGAAACCGGTCTGTTTATCCACAAATTTTGTCAGGTCGAATTTTTCGCCTTTGTAGTTCCTGACTGCACAAACCAAATCGACCGGATTGAAGTGTGTACCTTGCTCAAACAACGTTTTCATTTCGGGATCCGTCAGATCGATCTGGGAGCTTTCCAGAATCTGAAGGGAAATGGATCCATCGCGATTGTATGCCCAGAACGGTCCGCCACCGGGTTCACCTGCATTCCGGACCATACCGCAAACACGGATGGGACGATTGAGCTTGTGCATCAAATAGATGGCCAGCTCGCTGTCTTCCATCGTTTTGGTTTCTGGATTTCGGGTGTACAGTTTCTGTTGGAGAAAGTGGATGATGTCCAACAGTTCTTCGTGGTTGTATTTGCCGCTTTCAAGCACTTTCAGGTAATCAAAGACTTGATTCTGAAGGGTCACCAGTACACCGGCAATCAATTTCTTGTAGTTGACTGTCACATCCTTTAACCGGTCCGGTACTATGTTGTCTATGTTCTTGATAAAAATAATGTCTGCATCCAGATCGTTCAAATTTTCAATTAAGGCTCCATGACCACCTGGCCTGAACACCATCTTGTCGTTTTCACGGAATGGCTTGTTGGAAGCATCAGCGGCCACTGTATCTGTGCTGGGCTTTTGTTCTGAGAAGCCAATATTCAGCTGAATGCCAAATTTACTTTCGATCGTAGGTGCTGAGGTTTTGACCTCTGCTTCAAAAAGAGCCCGGTGTTCCCGGGAAACAGTGAAGTGTACATTTACTTTGTCGTCGTTGCCTTTTGCGTACAATGCGCCCTCAACCAGATGTTCCACCACGGCTTTTCGGGGTCCTTTGGCATAAGGGTGAAACTGAAGCAAACCTTTGGGAAGTGCTCCATAATTCAAACCATCCGCGGTCAAAAGGTTTTTTACGATGGTCTTGTATTTTCCTTCTTCCATCAATTGGTCGATGGTTTTGGAGGTGCTTTTAAGGCATGCTTCATTCAGTTCCGCCGCAAAAGCAAAGGCTTTAATTTTTTGAAGGAATTGGGTCTCAAAGTCTGTTTGTGGCTTTTCTGAGGAGCCTTCCATAAATTCAAACAAATCTTTGAACATTCGGCTCGCTGCACCAGATGCCGGCACAAACTTGAGCACTTTGTGTGATCCGTTCAGATAACATTCCCAGTTGTTAATGTATTTTTTATCTTCCTCAATGCCAACACTCATGATTCCTTTATCAACGGATGCTGATCCCTGGAGTCTGAGGAAAGGGAATCCTTTCTTGAAATAACCAATTTGATTCTCAATCTGTTGAGTGGTAATGCCTTTGCTTTCCAGCTGTTTCAGGTCTTCTTGAGTAAACATGATGTGTCTGATTTTTGTATGAGTCACAAAGATAAAAAACTTCGGTCAATAAGGAGAAATATTCCCTAAATACTGTACTTTTACAAGAACATTAAAAATGGATTGCCATGTACTTTTCCGAAGAAGAACGTCTCCGCCTGTTAAAGCTTTACAGGAAATTATTAAAGCTGGTTTGGGACTATACCACACCAGCTCAGATTAAAGATGTGCGGACGGTTTTGGCAAATGCTGTGGAAACGGGGAAGTTGCCCCGTACCGTTACCGAAATCAACCCCATTGTCCGGAACCTGAATACTGCACTGGTCGTTTCGGGTGAAATTGGCCTGCGACACTCGTCCATCATCAGCGCTATGCTTTACGACGTGGTGGTCTCCAAAAATTACTCCGTAGAGGAAGCTGAAAAGACTTTTGGTCCATCTGTGGGCGGCATTCTCCGTGGCTTGACCAAGGCTAACGAACTTTACGATCGAAATACAGCCATTGAAACGGAAAATTTCCGCAACCTCCTGCTTTCTTTTGCCCAGGACGGAAGGGTCATCCTCATCATGATAGCCGACCGCCTCAACACCATGCGGGTGCTGAAATATTATCCCGAAGAGCAACGTCTGAAAATAGCCGGTGAAGCATCCTATCTGTTTGCACCCTTGGCTCACAGAATGGGTCTATACAGCATTAAGACAGAACTGGAGGACCTTTCGATGAAATTCCTTCAGCCCGGCGTTTATTTTGAGATAGCCAAGAAGCTGGATGAAAGCAAAAAATCGCGCGAAGATTACATCCAGAATTTCATTGATCCAATCAAAAAGCGTCTGCAGGAAACGACCAACCTGAAATTTGAAATCAAGGGTCGTACCAAGTCCATCAATTCCATCTGGAACAAGCTCAAGAAACAGAAGATCCCTTTTGAAAATATATACGATTTATTCGCTATCCGCGTGGTCATCGATACCGAACGTGAAAAGGAAAAGTCGGACTGTTGGCAGGTATATTCCATCATTACCGATATGCACATGCCCAATACTTCACGTTTGAAGGATTGGCTTTCCATACCCAAAAGCAATGGATACGAATCGCTCCACATCACGGTGATGGGGCAGGACGGCAAATGGGTGGAAGTGCAGATCCGTTCCCGCCGGATGGACGAGATTGCCGAGCGTGGTCTTGCTGCGCACTGGAGATATAAGGGTATCAAGAGCGAATCGGGTCTGGACGAAATGCTGACTCGCATACGCGAAATATTGGAGACTCAGGAAACCAGTTCCTCCAAGCTGATGGATGACTTCCGGATGAATCTCTACGAGCACGAAATATACGTTTTCACCCCCAAAGGTGAATTGCATAAATTACCAAAAGGGTCCACGGTCCTTGATTTTGCATACAGCATACACACCAATCTTGGCAGCAAATGCGTCGGAGCCAAGGTCGATGGCAAAAACGTACCCATCCGTTACGAGTTGAAGAGTGGTGACCAGGTTGAGATACAGACCAGCAACAATCAGACGCCCAAACAGGACTGGGTGAATTTTGTAGTGACTTCCAAAGCCCGCAACAAGATTCGGCAGACTCTGAAAGAAGCCGAACTCAAACAGGCTGAATTTGGCAAGGAAAATTTGCGTAGGCGCATGAAGAATCGTAAGATCGATTACGACGAATCCATGTTGATGAAGGTGATCAAGAAGCTGAAATTCAAGACGGTAACCGATTTCTTTGCTGAAATTGGGACGGAACGCCTGGAGGTCAACCATGTCATCGATTTGTATCAGGAGTTTGAGCGTGCCGAAAAGACAACCAACGAACCGACGGAAGTCCGGTCTGCCGATACGTATTATGTGGAAACTCCGCCTTCCGCTAAAGGTGGTAACAAAGAAGATGTGCTGCTCATCGATCAACAGTTGAAAGGCATCGATTATAAATTGGCCAAATGTTGCAGTCCCATTTACGGGGATGAGGTTTTTGGTTTTGTTTCGGCCATGGGTGGTATTAAGATTCACCGCAACGACTGTCCCAATGCGCCTCAGATGATGGAGCGTTTCGGCTACCGTATGGTCAAGGCCAAATGGGCCGGTAAGGCCGATGGCTCTAATTATCCCATAACTTTACAAGTGGTTGGAAACGATGATATTGGCATTGTGACGAACATCACGTCCATGATTTCCAAGGAGCCCGGGGTAACTTTGCGGTCGATTACGATTGATTCGACGGATGGGTTGTTCCGGGGGCAGTTGACGGTGATGGTGGGGGATACGAGTCAGTTGAAGTCGTTGTTGAAGAGGATTAAGACTGTTAAGGGGGTGAAGCAAGTAGAAAGATCTAAATAATTTTTCACAAGCGTTGCCTATTATTGCTCCCGCCATTTACCGATAAAAACGCATCCAACGCTCAAAAGGCTAGTCATCGCTTATGCTTCGGCACAAATTTTATACTTTTCGATTAGTGAGAGCAGAAGACAAGCTAGCTTGGATTATGCCGATCGGAGAAAAGTACGTATCGGAGATAGGAAACTCGCCGAAATACGGCTCAAACAGAAAAAATTTGTTTTGCCTCGCTTGGCGCGCATCCTTTAACGCCTTTTTTCGAGTCGGATTGCTTCCTTTTATCGGCAAATAGCTCACGCTTGCTGGTATCGTTTAGATTTTAAGGATGAAAGAAATTGCTTGATTAAATATTTCCTTTCAGGAAATCCAATCGTTGTTTTTCGGGGAATTTTTCGATGGCGTAGCGGAGCATGGTGCGGGGCATTTGCTGATAGCGACGGTTTTCGAGTAGGAATTCTGTTTCGGCCAGGGGGTTGCGATTGCCGACTTCGCGGAGCATCCAACCCACGGCTTTTTGAATGAGGTCGTGTTTGTGGTTCAAGAGTATTTTGGCTATCTCCAGTGCATCGTTAAAATCATCCCTTCTGAGCAGGTAAAAAGTGGAGATGATGGATATGCGCTGTTCCCAAAGATTGTCGCTGGCTGCCAGTTTATACAAGGGTGCCCTGTCCTTGTCGTAAAGCCAGGCACCTACAATGTGGTGACAGGTCATGTCCACCAGGTCCCAGTTGTTGTAAAAAGTGGCATTTTCAATGTAAAAATCGTAACACGCTTTTTTCCCGATTTCGTCCGAGCGTTTGTAACATTCCACCAACAAAAAACCGGCTGCCATCCGTACTTCATGAATCGGATCCGGGGTGAGTTTAGCAATTTCCCTGAGGGGCATTTGTTTGTATTTCTTCACCAATTCGCGGGTATAAGGCACTTTAATGCCCCAGAAAATATCCCCTTCGCCGTATTGACCGGGTCCGGTTTTAAAGAATCGTTGAAGTTGGAAGGCATTCTGAGGGTTGGACAGGTGTTGGAGTTCCTGCCTGAAGTGTTCTGCTGTCATGAATTCGTTTCTTTTTTGTGGTGTTTTTCCATGTCACTGAGGTAAAGATCCAGTGCGCCGATTGATATTTGAATTTCACGGACTGAAATGCCGAGTGAAATCATGAGCATGATCAATGCCATCCCGAAAATGTAGGTGGCGTAAAGTTGAAGATTGATGTAAATAAAAAACATGCTGAACACGCAAAGGAACAAACTTCCAATACCCAACATCTGCATAGCACGCGTCAGAGTCAGGCGTCTGCGTAAGTTTTTGATCTGAGCCGCAGTCACAGCTGTCGGGCTTTCCATGTATTTATCCTTGAGCGTCCGGACCAATTGGGAATAGGAAAGAAAACGGTTTGTATAGGCCAGCATCAACAAAGAGATGGCTGAAAAAAGGAATGTTGGGGTAATTAGAGTCAGTTCTTCCATAATCGTTTGGCTTTAGGTTTTACAAATATAGCATAATTGATTATTTGTCTTTCAAGATTTTATGGTAAAATCTTTTGGCAACACTCCAAATTGACGCTGAAAGCATTTTGAAAAATAGGAGGGAGTGTTGAAACCAACG
>Ga0209511_1001083_pt1 | contig 24891 bp, 22 predicted proteins | sample SSSSmetaG_FD_184141 | JGI IMG/M metagenome (GOLD analysis project Ga0209511, IMG submission 184141) | Glacier valley bacterial and archeal communities from Borup Fiord, Nunavut, Canada, to study Microbial Dark Matter (Phase II) - ​SSSS... | ecosystem: Environmental > Aquatic > Freshwater > Ice >... | reverse complement strand
AAATCGCTATTTACCTGGTATTTAAGAATGAAGGCAGATTTAATAATCATTTAAGGGGTATACTTCATACAGCAATATTTTGGCAAGAGCAAATCGATTAGTGAAATTATAACTTTGGTTTAACATCAAATAATTTAATTGATGATGTAAAAGACTGCAAATGTTTTCGCAAACGTTTGCGGAGGATAAAAAATTAATGAAATGCCAATTTTACATTTCAACCCGCCTGTTTACCTTAGTTTTATCTTTTTTCTTTTAAAGCACATTTATAGGTGGAATTAAAAATAGACGTAAGCAGGATTAGGTGTAACCTATAAAGAAAATTATTACCAAGATATATTTACGTAAACAGGTATGCCTTACTTTAAAAGCATTTCATGATGTTGCCTTAAGCACGGTAATTTTAATTTATGCAGCCTATGTCTAACCCTGATTTATTGTTACAGTTAGTTAAAATGCCAATGGCTTTGGTAAATACAAAAACTATTTGCTTTGCAATTTGCCAGTTGTCTATTTGGAATGGTTTAAACGAAAAGGATTCCCGAAAGGCAAAATGGTGATATTATTGGAACCCATTTATGAAATAAAAATAAATGAACTCGGTATTTATTAACTCCATTAAAGAAATGATAGTTATTGAATTTTAGCACATTACATTCACGTCCATTTTGCACTTGTAAACTATCTTGCGTTGTTACCTTCGGCAGGTTCTTGGTATTACACGACAGTTATGTTTCATCTTTATCTCCTATTTTTTTATGATCATTTTTCCGGCAAAAGCATCATTATATTGAACACGCAAATCGCTTTTTTATAAGTTTCTTATTACATCAAGTAATCTAACGCCTCTCTTTCCACATCCTGGCCAAAGCAGTAAAGCCCTTGCACCATTTGCTTGGTGCCCCTACTTACACTGCTCTTTCATGCCTTTTCTGTCTAAAACGGCAGCAGCGGCACCACTATTTTTAAAATATAAAACTCCTTTTTAAAATTGTTGTGCGATTAATATATATCACAATCAAAGGCTTTAAAAGGGTGGGGCTCTTATAAAACATCCTTAAATATGGTCTAGCGCTTTTCTAAGAAGTATAACAGCGCAATAAATCAACTCTTTACCAGACCTTTGGCACAGTGTAAATTAATTTAATCGTATGAACGACTCTTTTTAGAAACCTCTTCTTAGTTTTTTAACTGCACTAGAAAAAAGAAAAAATATTTTATTACTTTTAAGTATGCATTTTTTAGGCAATAATAATAAAACCATTAAACGACGCCCCGTCTAACCCCGGTTACTGCTGCCGCATAATTTTATTTAAATCTATCTATAAACTGCTGCTATTTACTTATGCTGATTGCCATGGGTATCGGGCATATAAATGCTACCTGATTATGAAACAGGAATACAATAAGTATACATCCGTTGATTTTGATGTGTGGAAAATTTTATTTGAATCTCAGCTACTGTTGGTAAAGGACAAAGCGTGCAGTGAATTTTTAAAAGGTGTTGAGACCCTGCAATTCAAGGGAGAAAAAATAGTCAACTTTGAGGAAATCAATGCTATCCTTTTGCGGGTAACGGGCTGGCAAATTCAGGTGGTACCGGGACTCATTCCTCCTGCTGATTTTTTTAAATTATTGCATGAAAAGAAATTTTGTGCCGCTACCTGGTTACGGAATATGGATCAGTTAGATTACCTGGAAGAACCCGATATGTTTCATGATGTTTTTGGGCATATCCCTTATTTGGCAAATCCGCATATCAGTAGTTTTTTACAAAGACTTGCCGGCATTGCTTTGCAATATATTTCAAATGAAAAAGTAATTGAAATGATCGCCACACTTTACTGGTACACCATTGAATTTGGCCTGATAAAAAGCAAGGATGGCTATGTAAAAATATTTGGCGCCGGTATTGTCTCTTCTCCCGGCGAAAGTATTTATTGTCTTGAACAAAGGCAGCTTCATCAGCCATTTGATGTAGCAACCATACTTAAAACAACTTACCGGAAAGATGTATTTCAAAGTACCTATTTTGTGCTGGATTCTTTAGAACAATTGGAGCTTTCGCTGTTACCGCTGCAGCATATATTGGACGAGCAGTTTGGTTCAGTGAGTAAAAAATCAGTCCCAGGATAAACTGCTTTTTATTTCCCGGCAATTTTCAGACGCCTTTGTAATTTACTTTCTTACTAAAGTTTTTATAGAATTTAAATTAATGGCACCTTCCCTTAGAGGGGTAAATTAAAGGTTTTTTTATTGCTGGCTGTAATCAAAAAAATGAGCTGAAAGAAGCTGCCGGAATTATAACATTACAGTTGGCTCAATGTTGCTGATTCTTACAGTGGTATGATTTCTGGAGTTAATCCTCTTATATAAAGTAACAGCTCTTTGATTGTTGGTGTATTAGAAAGGTTGGCAACCCTGGCACAAATAGTTAGAAGACCAAAGATTTGAAATGCTCCTTTTTATTTGGTCCTTTACAACGGATGTTTTTTTTGCTGTAAAATGCTCCAGTCGGTTTTATTTGCTACGATGATGTTGGAAAGGGTACCCAGTCTTTCCATAGTCATTACTACAGTATCTCCGTCTTGCAGCCACTGCTCTTGATAAGTGGGATCATTTAATTTGCCTGTGCCGTTTAGTTCCAGAAAACAACCTGTGCCAACCGTGCCGCTGCCAATAATATCTCCGGGATAAAGATCAACACCATAACTAATTCTTTCAATTATTTCTGCAAAAGTCCAGTCCATATCTTTCATATTGCCTGAACTCACCTGCACCCCATTTACACTACAGGTCATAGGAAGGTTCCAGTTTTTACCTATATGATTTGCCTTGGCTGGTACTTCAAAAGGTGCCAGTTCATCTATTGTAACCAGCCACGGGCCTACACATGTAGCAAAGTCTTTTCCTTTAGCCGGGCCGAGGTTCAGTAGCATTTCTTCCTGTTGCAGTTGTCTTGCACTCAAGTCGTTCATAATCATTAGTCCGCCAATATATGCATCCGCATTGGCAGCCTTAATATTACATCCTGCCTTGCAGATAACGATAGCAACTTCCAGTTCAAAATCCAGCTTTTCAAAATGATCGGGCATGCACAAAATTTTACCCGGCCCCTGTATGCTGTTGTGATTGGTAAAATAAAAAATCGGGTACTGGTCAAATTCCGGAATCATAGCAACACCCCTGTTTTTTCTTGCAGCCGCTACATGCTGTCGAAAGGCATACCCATCCCGGCAGGACGTAGGATGCGGAACGGGTGCCAGCAACTGCACTTTGTTGAACTCAACCGCTTTATCCATCTCAATATAATTTTCATTCAGTTTTTTTAATCCGGCTGTTGCCAAAGGCAAATACTGTTCCCAGTGATTGAGCATAATTCCCATTTTGGCCGGTAAATCAGGATGAAGGGTTTCCATATCATAGAGCCTGCCTTCCACCATCACTGCCAGTTGTTCTTTTTCGTTCTTCAGGTAACTAACCAGTTTCATTGTTTGTTTTATTTATCAAATACATCAAAAAAATATTCATTCTACTACACTTCACTATCATTCCGCCAGCTCATAACATAATGGCTGTTTTCCAATTCCAGGGCTTGTTGTGTCAGCATCAGCGGATGAAAAGTGTCAATCATTACAGCCAGTTCTTTTGTTTCTTTTGAACCAATATTTTTTTCTACCGTACCGGGGTGCGGTCCGTGTGGTATACCTGCAGGATGTAAGGTGATCATACCCCTTGTTACATTTTTGCGGCTCATAAATTCTCCATCCACATAATAGAGAACTTCATCGCTGTCAATATTACTGTGGTTGTAAGGAACGGGAATTGCCAGCGGGTGGTAATCAAACAGTCGTGGACAAAAAGAACATACCACAAAATTGTTACCCTCAAAAGTCTCGTGTACGGGTGGCGGCTGGTGTACCCGGCCGGTGATAGGTTCAAAATCATGAATGGAAAAAGCAAAAGGATAACAATTGCCGTCCCATCCAATTACATCAAAAGGATGGGTGGCATAATGGATATTGTATTGCATGCCCTGCTTTTTTATCTTCACTAGAAAGTCGCCTTTGTCATCATGCGTGAGAAGATTTTTTGGAGTACGTATATCCCTTTCACAATAGGGCGCATGCTCCAGCAATTGGCCATACTTACTTAAATATTTTTTTGGAAAACGAATTGGACTGAACGATTCAACAATCAACAACCGGTTTTTTTCATCATTAAAGTGAACCTGGTAAATGGTGCCTCTTGGAATAACCAAATAATCGCCATAAGAAAAGGCCAGTTCTCCGTACATTGTTTTTAAGGTGCCTGTTCCTTCGTGAATAAAAATCATTTCATCGGCATCGGCATTTTTATAAAAATAGGCGGCAAGGCTTTGCTGTGGTGCAGCTAATATAATATGTACATCTTTGTTTACTAAAACAGGCACACGGCTTTCAAGATAATCTTTGGCCGGTTTTACATTAAAGCCTTCAAAGCTTCGGTGGCTCAGCATTTTGTCTTCTGCTATCTGTGGTGCTACATTTACCGGTGCGAAAGTTTTAATAATCTGTGTAGGCGGATACACATGATACAACAAAGACGAATCATTGGAAAACCCTTCTGTTGAAAAAAGTTCTTCCGAATACAATCCACCATCCGGTTTGCGAAACTGCGTATGGCGTTTATGCGGTATTTCACCTAAGGTATAATAGTATGGCATAATCGTTATTTTTAAAAATAAGTAAATCTAAAACAATATAAACCCTGCAAAAAAGCAGGCACAAATCCCAATATCTCAATATTGACATAGCTTGATATCCCAATACTAAAACAATTTACAAATTCCCCCTAAGCCCCTGTTCAAATTCTATGGCTTCAAACAGCGCTTTAAAATTTCCTTTGCCAAAACTTTTTGCTCCTTTGCGCTGAATGATTTCAAAGAACAGTGTTGGGCGGTCTTGCACAGGTTTGCTGAATAGTTGCAACAGGTACCCTTCGTTATCCCTGTCTACCAGAATACCAAGTTCTTTTAATGGTGCCAGGTCTTCGTCAATTTTACCAACCCTGTCCAGCAATTCATCGTAATAAGAGGTGGGTACTTTTAAAAATTCAACTCCCCGGCTCATTAGGTCTTTTACTGTTTTTACAATATCATTCGTAGCAATCGCTATGTGCTGTACCCCTTCTCCATTATAAAAATCCAGGTATTCTTCTACCTGCGATTTCTTTTTTCCTTCCGCCGGTTCATTAATAGGGAATTTTACAAAGCCATTACCATTGCTCATTACTTTACTCATAAGGGCAGAATATTCAGTTGAAATATCTGCATCATCGAAAGATAAAATATTTTTAAACCCCATTACATCTTCATAAAACTTTACCCAGGTATTCATCTGGTGCCAACCTACATTTCCTACGCAATGATCAACATATAATAAGCCGGTATCTGCCAGGTGCGCTGCAAAGGAGGGAGCCCATTCTATATACCCCGGAAGAAATGCACCGTTGTAATTTTTTCTTTCAATAAAAAGATGCACCGTATCCCCGTAGGTGGAGATCCCGCTGATAACCGCTTCGCCAAAACTATCTTTCAGATACTGTGGTTCCTGGTAACTGCTGCCTCCACGCAGGGTGGTTTGCTTCCATGCATCTGCGGCATCATCCACACGCAATGCCAACACTTTTACGCCATCCCCATGTTTGCTGATATGTGCTGCAATGGCACTATCAGCCTTTAGTGGGGTGGTTAATACAAAGATTAATTTGTGCTGGCAAACCACGTAACTAACCCTGTCTTTTAAACCTGTCTCAGGGCCTGCATAAGCTAGTGGCTTAAAGCCAAAAGCATTAATATAATAATGCGCCGCCTGTTTAGCGTTGCCTACATAAAATTCTACGTAATCTGTTCCCAACAAGGGTAAAAAATCATTGGAAGCAGCACTTGCTGGTAACTTTTCTGTTACTGTCAACATAAGCCTAATTTAAAATAATAAATAAATTTTTTAATAACTCTGGCAGAAATAAAAGAAGTTGGTAAATAAATTCCACTAAGCACAATTAAAGCTTGATTTGTTACATGATATAAATAGTAGCAATCATAACAGAAAGCGTTGACCTGAAACTGCAGATAATTAAACTTAAAACTGGAATATATTTAAAAAATAAAGGCTTCTTTTAAATTAAACAGTAAGGCATCAGCAGCAAGCGCCTCCATCAGGCAGCAATAACTATGCGATTTGTCGTTAAAGATTTTATGTGGATGGTCTGGTCTCATAATTAATTCAATAACAAAGTAATAACTTTTAATGCTAATCGGGGGCTTTTATTTTTATCCTTGTGGCCTTTGCACTTTGCCATTTTTAATAGCCTGTTTTATTCCAATTGCTTTATGTGCAATTAAGCGCAAAAAGCCCGTCCGGGTTTTTTGAATGAGATAGCCGGTGAGGTACCGCTACTTCAAGGCAAAGCCCTCGATAAGCCATGGATAAGCCGACACTGCAATAGTATAAATTCATCTCCATTCAAAGCTTTGTTTTATATTTAAGTATGGAACATCTGCTTCACCTTACTAAAGATAAAAACCTTAAAAAAATAATAGCCCTGCAGGAACCTTATGTTTTAGTAAGCCGCAAAAATGTGTACCTGCATTTATGCAGCTCTATTATGAGCCAGCAGTTAAGTACAAAAGTAGCGGCTGTTATTTACAACCGTTTTTTAAATTTGTACAAAAACAAAAAACCAGGCCTTCAGCAAATCATTGATACCCCTGTTGAAAGCCTGCGCAGTATTGGTTTATCAAATGCCAAAGCCCGGTATATTCAAAATGTTTGCCGGTTTTTTTTAGCCGAAAAAATCACCGATGCAACCCTGCATAAAATGAACAATGAGGAGTTAATAAAATATCTTTCTCAAATAAAAGGAGTGGGGCAATGGACCGTAGAAATGATATTGATGTTTACATTGGGCAGAGAAGATGTGTTTGCGTTGGATGACCTCGGTATACAGCAAAGCATCGCTAAATTATACCAGCTTGATGCCACAGATAAAAAAACATTGAAGGAAAAAATGTTAAAGCTTTCTGCAAAATGGAGCCCCTACAGAACATATGCCTGCCGGTATCTTTGGGGATGGAAGGACAATAAACCAAAAGTTTAAAACATAATACCTGCTACAATTTGTTCCAGGTATTTTTTGTCTGTTTCATCAAACAGGTCGGGCTTTTCACTGTCTGCATCCAACACGCCGATCACTTCATTATTACGGATGATAGGTACAACAATTTCTGATACAGATAAACTGCTGCAGGCAATATGGCCTGGAAATTTTGCAACATCCGGTACTATTATTGTTTGCTCCTGTTGCCAACTGCTGCCGCAAACTCCACGACCCTTTTTAATTCTTGTACAGGCCACCGGACCCTGAAAAGGACCAAGCACCAATTCTTCTTTTTTTACCAAATAAAACCCAACCCAAAACCAGCCAAACTGTTCTTTTAATGCTGCCGCAATATTTGCAAGGTTAGCAATAAGATCCTGCTCTCCATCAATTATACCTTGTATTTGAGGAATAATGGTAGCATACATTTCTTCTTTTGTTCCGGTAACTATTTGAAGGTCTTCTGCCATAGTACAGAGATAATAAAGCAACTACACAAATTAACACGAGACTGGTTTCTTAATTCGTGTAGTTGGTGTTTTATAATTTGTGTAATAAAATGATTTAGTACTTTAAGTAATTTGCAAAGCATTAAAATATCGTCCAAAAAAAAGCTTTCATATCAATCCATGATTTTTTATCCGCTGCTTCATTGTATGCAATTGGCATGTTGAATTTTTTTCCGGTTTCTGTTGATTGCGGATTGGTAAAAGCGTGCAGAGCGTCAGGATAGTCAATAAAAGTATAAGGTACTTTTAAGGAATCGAGATTGCCTTTAAAGTTTTTAATATCATCCGGACTGATGAATTTATCTGCAGCACCATTACAAACTAAAATTTTTGCCGTGGTAGATCCTTTTGTTGCAGGTACCGTAGCGAGGCCACCATGAAAACTTACCACCCCTTTAAAATTCATTCCTAATTTAGCCGCATTCAATACCATTGCTCCGCCAAAGCAATAACCGATAGCGGCTATTTTATCAGCATCTGTTTGAGGGTATTCTTTTATCTTAGTTAAAGCAGCTTGCATTCTTGAAAGACCCAATTGCGGATCTTTGTAAAATGGCGTAGCGTAAGCGTTTGCATCTGTAGGATTTTCTGCAATCTTTCCCTCTCCATAAAAATCAACCGCAATGGCAATATATCCCAGCTCTGCCAATTGCCTGGCCCTGGCTTTTGAGTACTCGTTATTACCCCACCATTCCGGCACCACAATAATAGCCGGTCGCTTTCCCTGCTGCTTTTCATTGTACGCAACATAACCCTTTAAGGTTGTTCCGTTAGCTGTATAAGTTACTTCTTCGCCTTTTATGGCCGCTTTGTTTTGAGCTGAAATGGATAATATGGTACTCATCAGAAGACAAGTTAAAAATGATTTTAAATGATTTGTCATTGTTTTTATTTTAGTTTGATTTATTGCAGAAACATTAATTGTGCCTGATTGTTTACACAGCAAAAATAAAACCGTAGTTTTTTAAGGACTACGGCTTTCATACATTTTTTTATTTCTATTTTACCAGCTTTAATTCATCTATAATATTTTTTGCTCCTCCCTGTTTATCAATACACCACAATACATAACGAACATCCGCACAAATGGTGCGGTTAAGGTCTTTATCAAAAGCAATTTTATGACTTAGTGCTTCATAATTGCCATCAAATGCAAGTCCTATTAAATTGCCACTGCCATCCATTACCGGGCTTCCGCTATTGCCGCCTGTAATATCGTTGGTGGTAATAAAATCAATCACCAGATCATTTCTTCCTTTATCAATGTATTGACCAAAATCTTTTTTCTTTAACAGCTCAATTTGTTTTGACGGCAGATCAAATTCATAATCGCCTGCTTTGTATTTTTCAATAATTCCTTTAGCCGTGGTTACATAATCATAATGTACTGCGTCCCGGGGGTTATAACTTTTTACATTTCCAAAACTTACCCGCATACTAAAGTTTGCATCAGGATACATCTTAGCCGCCGCTGCCGGATTCATTTCCTTTATTCCTTTCAGATACGCTCTGCCCAGCTCTGCATTTTTATTCGTAAAGGCTGTATATAACGGTGCATATTTTAGGTTATAATTTTTTACAAATGTTGACGCATATGCAAATGCCGGATCGGCCTGTAATATACCGGCATCCGGATTGGCAATAAAAGCAGTCCATTTGGCATCATTAAAAATAAGCGTGTTTGCAAATACATCCTTTGCCCATTTCCTATACGTTTGGTCTTCTCTTAAATCACCGTAAGAGGCTTTTATACCTTCATAAAAACCAATCGGGTGCTGGCTTTTATCTATATCGTTGTAAAATAGTTGTGCTATTTGTGCCAGTATTTTTTCGTCGCTTATTTTATCTTCTGCATCCAAAAATTTCTTTCTTGTTATTATAGCTGCATCAACCGACTTTTTGATGTCTGCTGATGATATACCCGTTTTAACCAGGTTGGTTTCAACTCCAATTAAAGATGCTGCAAAAGCTGCCAGCGGAGAACCCAAAATACCTTCATTCAGATATTGGCGTTGTTTGCTGTAAGGTGTCCAAGCTGCATAATTTTTAGCATACTCATTAAAAATATTTTCGTATTCGGGTTTGCCTTTACCCCATGTTAAAAATTTATTTTCGTAGGTCTGTTTTTGGTTGAATGTTTCAAACTTAATCAACTGCTTTGTTTCTCCATCAAAAAATTTCCAGTAATTAGCAACACTTGCATAATTACTTGCCAGCTTTAATTTTACAGCCGGGTCTTTTATCATTTGTTCGTGCATTAGTTTTAAACGCACCTCTCTTAAGTTAACCAGTGATGGATTTTCAATGTCATTTTTTAATTTAATGCCGTAACTGGTTTCGTACCGGTTTGTTCCTCCGGGATAACCATAAATCATGGCGTAGTCGCCATCTTTTATTCCTTTAATGCTAACGGGCAAAAAGTACTTTGGTTTTAGCGGCTGATTTTCTGCACTGTATTCTGCAGGCTTTCCATCTTTGGCAGCATATACCCTGAAGATGGAAAAATCACCTGTGTGACGGGGCCATTCCCAGTTATCTGTATCTCCGCCAAACTTACCAACGCTTTCTGGTGGTGCACCAACAAGTCGTATATCCCTGTAGGTTTTATACACGTACATAATGTACTGGTTTCCTTTAAACATGCTGTAAACTCTTCCACTTAAGCCATTTTCTCTATCCTGCACTTTATCTGTAATGCTTTTAAATACTTCCGGCATTTTTGCAACCCTTTCTGCCCAGGCCAATCCCTTTACGCCTTCTTCTGCTTCTGCTGTTACATCAACAATTCTGTCCAAGAACTGAACCGTTAGCTGGCTCTTAATTTCCTGGCTTTTGTTGTAAGCGTAAAACCCATCCTGTAAATAGTTGTGTTCAACGGTACTGGCACCTGCAATGGCTTCGTATCCACAATGGTGGTTGGTAAAATCAACCCTTCACTGCTCACAATTTCACCCGTACAACCACCACCAAAAATTAGTATGGCATCTTTTAAAGAAGATTTATTGACAGCGTAGAGTTGTTCTTTGGTTAATTTTAATCCCCTTTTTACCATGTCATTATATACCTGTTGACCAAGTAACATAGGCAGCCACATACCTTCATCTGCACTGGCTTTTAGCAAGCTAATAGATAATAAAACTGAAACAAAAAGCTTTTTCATAGACGTATTTTTAGGATAGCAAACCTACAGCAAATAGCCCGTTTCAGCATCATTATACATATTATTTTAACAGATGAATTTTTGCATCTTTAAGAAGTCGGACAATTTGATTTTAAACAAATTAAAATACACAAAATATAAAAGCACAAGCCGTTTATAAAATAATAAGCATAAGCCAATTGTAAACATTAAATTTGTTAACCTTAACAGGCGTAAGAATGGCTATCATTGATTTAAAACTTCCGAAAAGTATTGCAAGGGCCCTTAATCTGCCCATCTACAATCCAAGGCGGCAGCAGCTTAAAGTGCTAAAAAAATTATTGCGCCTCGCAAGATTTACACAATTTGGCCAGGCATTTAAGTTTGATGAAATATTGATGAGCAGGCACAGTGGTAAAAAATTTCAGCAATTGGTACCCACCTATAACTACAGTAAAATTTACGAAGAATGGTGGCACAAAGCTGTTGAAGGAACTCCGGATGTTTGCTGGCCGGGCGTAATAAAGTATTTTGCACTTAGCAGCGGAACAAGTGAAGCCGCCAGTAAATATATTCCTATTACCAAAGAACTAATTCGCAGCAATACCATTACAAGTTTTAAACAATTACTAAGCCTTACAAAATACCAGGATGTACCTAAAAGCGCCATTGGTAAAGGCTGGTTATTATTAGGCGGCAGCACCCAATTGCAAAAGGGAGCAACTTATTATGCAGGCGACCTGAGTGGTATACAACAAAAAAATATCCCTTTCTGGTTTCAGGGACTGGGCTTATATAAACCCGGCAAAAAAATTGCAAAAGAAAAAGACTGGGCAAAAAAATTAGAAGAAATTGTTGACAATGCCCCCAACTGGGATATTGGTTTTATTGTGGGCGTGCCTGCATGGCTACAGTTGTGTATGGAGAAAATAATCGATCGGTATCAATTAAAGAACATTCACGAAATATGGCCCAACCTTGCTTTTTATATACATGGGGGGGTAGCGCTTGAACCTTATAAAAAAGGGTTTGCAAAATTGCTGGGTAAGCCTGTAACCTACATTGAAACTTACCTGGCCAGTGAAGGATTTCTTGCTTATCAAAACCGGCAGGATTCAATCGGTATGCACCTTGCCTTAAATAACAATATCTTTTTCGAATTTGTGCCTTTTGATGATTACAACTTTGACAGTGAAGGCAACATGGTTGAAAACCCGGAGGTACTGATGATACATGAAGTTGAAGAAAATAAAGATTATTCTATTTTGATTAGTACAAACGCAGGAGCCTGGCGCTATGCTATTGGTGATACCGTAAAATTTATTGATAAAGAAAGAAGTGAAATCGTTATAACAGGACGTACCAAACATTTTTTAAGTTTGGTTGGCGAACATTTAAGCGTAGATAATATGAATAAAGCCGTAGAGATGGTGAGTGAAGAACTCAATATTTCTATCCCTGAGTTTACTGTAGCCGGTGTACCACATGGATTATTTTTTGCCCATCATTGGTATGTTGCTACAGATGATGCTGTTGATAAAGAAGTGTTGCGTTTACGCATAGACGAAAAATTAAAAGAGCTGAATGATGATTATGAAGTAGAAAGAAAGCATTCCTTAAAAGATGTATTACTAACGGTACTTTCAGAAAATACCTTTATGGAGTTCATGCGTTCCAAAGGCAAAGTTGGTGGGCAACATAAATTTCCCCGGGTTCTAAAAGGTAAGATGCTGGAAGACTGGCAGAAGTTTTTGAAAAGCAATAAAGTTGACGCTGTTTTAGCAAGAATGCCCCAATAAATACGCTGTTCTTGCTTACCCTTTTTGCAATAAAAAAATACAACATTTTTTTTATGAATGAGGTTATAATAACTTAGCCGCTCTCACCAAATCTTCCGGCGTATCAATTTCTATACCCATGTATTGTGTAACAACCATTTTCAAGGTAACGCCATTTTCAAGGTAACGCAGGCATTCAATTTTTTCAGCAATTTCCAGCGGCGTCATTGGCCAATTGGTAAAATTCATCAAAGCATTTTTACGAAATGCGTACACACCAATATGTTCGTAATAAACCGGTATTATTTGTTGGTCTCTTTTATAGGGAATTACACTTCTGCTAAACATCAAAGCGTTCATGTTTTTGTCTACCGCTACTTTTACATAGTTGGGGTCTTTTATAAATTGGTCATCTTTTAAAACCTGCATCAGCGAAGCAACCTGCACTCTTTGCCCGTCTTGTCCTTCAAAAGCCTGTAATAATTTTTGCAGTGGTTCTCTTTGAACAAAGGGTTCATCGCCTTGTACATTAATCACAATGTCAACGTTCATGTCTGCAACCGCTTCAGCAATTCTATCGCTGCCACTTTCGTGTTGTTTAATGCTCATTATAGCTTTTCCTCCATGTTGTACTACTTCATTATAAATAATATCACTGTCTGTAACCACAACAACTTCGTCAAACAGTCCTGTGGTAAGGGTATTGTCGTAGGTGTGGCGGATAACTGTTTTATTCCCTAATAGCTGCATCAGTTTTGCAGGAAAACGGGAGGCGGCATAACGGGCCGGAATCATCGCAATTGTTGTCATGTAGTAATATTATTGGCAGTAAAGTTACCGGGAAAATTTTTTGCTGCGTATCAAAAACAACATTGATTTGCTATATTTGGGTATAATCGGTTTTGTTGATTTGCATGCCAGCTAATCTCTTAAACGATTTATTATGCATACAAGTGAGTTACTGCAGTCTTATTTAGTAGACGCCAACACCTGGGACGAGATGTACAGCGTTGCATCCGTTAGGGAACAATACAAAAAAGCCATTGTGTTTATGCAGCAGCTTTCTGTAGACGAACTCAATAAAAAAGAAGAACTGGCCAAACGACTTTTTATGAGCCAGGGAATCACCTTCACTGTGTACAGCAGTGGGGAAGGAATTGAAAAAATATTTCCCTTCGATATTATTCCTCGCATTATTACCGGTGCTGAATGGGACTTTATAGAAAAAGGAATTAAGCAACGGCTTAAAGCGCTCAACCTATTTTTAAAAGATATTTACAACAGCCAGTTTATTATAAAAGATGGTGTAATGCCGGCTGATATGATATACAGTTGTCCACATTACCTGCGGGAGATGCACAATTTTCCAGTGCCTTACGACATCTATATTCACATTTCAGGTATTGATTTAATTCGCAACAACGATGGCTCCTTTTATGTTTTGGAAGATAACCTGCGTACACCAAGTGGTGTAAGTTATATGCTGGAGAACAGGGAAATTACCAAACGTATTTTTCCAGATCTGTTACCACAAAACAATGTTCGTAGCGTCACAGAATACCCCACCATACTACATAGAAACCTGGTATCACTTTCGCCAAGGCAAAATAAAAATCCTACGATTGTGTTACTAACGCCGGGCATTTATAATTCGGCATACTTTGAACATACTACCCTTGCAAGACTAATGGGTGTTGAGCTGGTAGAAGGAAGTGACCTTGTGGTAGACAATCACAAAGTGTACATGAAAACCACTTCGGGACTACAACAGGTAGATGTTATTTATAGAAGGGTAGACGACGACTTTTTAGATCCATTGGTATTTGACGCCAACAGCAGGTTAGGCGTTGCCGGTATTATGAGCGCTTACCGAAAAGGCAATGTGGCCATTGTAAACGCAGTAGGAAATGGCGTTGCAGACGATAAAGCCATTTATACTTTTGTTCCGGCAATGATACGATATTACTTAAATGAAGAACCCATCCTTAAAAATGTGCCTACTTATCAGTTAGGTAAAGATGAAGAAAGAGAACATGTTTTTAAGAACATTACTGAAATGGTAATAAAAAAAACCAATGAAAGTGGTGGATACGGAATGCTAATGGGCAGCGCTGCAACAGAAGAAGAAATAACAAAATACAAAGCAGAAGTACTGCTTGATCCAAGACAGTTTATCGCTCAGCCTATCATCAGTTTATCTTCCGCTCCCTGTTATATGGATGGCAAATTACAACCAAGGAGAATTGACTTAAGGCCCTATGCTTTATGTGGTCCGGGAGGTATAGAAATTGTACCCGGCGGTCTTACAAGAGTTGCTTTAAAAGAGGGTTCATTGATTGTTAATTCATCCCAGGGTGGTGGAAGTAAAGATACATGGGTGTTGGCACATTAATCTTTCTGAAGTTGAGGTTCTATTATTTAAACTTTTTTTAAAATATTGCTCAGCAAAACTTTAAAAAAATTATTCACTTTAATAAAACAACCCTTTCTAAAACCCGGTTTGGGAATAAGAGAGGCCACTATATTTATTATGCTTAGTAGAGTTGCTGATAGTTTATACTGGATGAGCCGTTACATGGAAAGAACAGACGGCATTTTGCGCATGCTTAAAATTAATTACGCCTCTTCGCAGGATGATGTGCAGGCTTTCTCCTGGAAACCGGTACTAAAAATTTTTACTTTTTTAGAAGAGGGGCCTGCCAATGCGCTGGCACATGATACAAGGGGTGTTTTACAATACATGGTAATTGGAAAAGACAATCCAAACTCTGTGTTGAATATGGTTACTCATGCAAGGGAAAATGGCAGGAGTGTGCAGGACCATATTACCAAAGAAATGTGGCAATGCCTGAATGATTTTTACCACACAGTGCGGCAGGAAGAGTTGGCAAATTGGTTACAAAAAGACGATCCTATTACCATTTTGGATATGCTTATAAAACATGGCGTTTTATATTTTGGAACCACAGACATTACCATGGCAAGAGGTGAGGGCAATTCATTTATCAATATGGGTAAGTACCTTGAAAGGGCTGTTCAGTCGGCGGATATTTTAGATGTAAAATTTAGTGATGTTAATTATGATATGGATGTAACAACCGACACTACGTATTGGAAATATTTACTCTTGTCCATATCGGGTTACGAACTCTATTTAAAAACCTACCGCGGTGTTTTTGAGGCCATCAATGTGGTTGGGCAGGTTGTTTTAAATGATCAGTTTCCCCGTTCGGTATTGTATTCAATTAACCGGCTGCACCGCTATTTTGAACGGCTGAAAAGCGAAAGAAATGTGGCTGATTTTTACCAGATAGATTTTATGATCGGCAAAATAAAAACCAAAGTAAAATACTCAACCCCCGATTCTATTATAGAAGAAGGCCTGCATGAATTTTTAACTGAAACCAAAAATGAACTCTTTGCAATTGGAAAAACACTGAGCAAAAATTATTTTGGTTACACCTAAATCAATAAGCGTTATTTTTTATGTCCCGCTTGTTGATTAACAAATTATATTATTCTTGCTTAGGAAAAACTATTTATGCCTAGATTTATTATACACCATGTTACCAAATATACTTACCCCGAGCCTGTAAGAGATAGTGCCAACCAGATTATGCTTTTTCCTATAAAAGATGAATACCAAGAGGTTCAAAGCCAGCAGTTAAATATTACGAATAAGCCGGCGGTAGAAATTTTTACTGATTATTATGGTAATCAAACCGGGTCTTTTATGCACATTGAACCGCATACTGAATTGTTAATAGATTCAACGATTGCAATTATTACCAAAGCAAAAATATTACCGGCTGATGATATTGCCATTGAAGAGCAATGGAACCATTTATACCAGATAAGGCATGTGGTATCTTTTATTGATTTTTTGAAGCAGGAAAATTTTGTAGCATTGGACGAAGTAAAGAAAATTGCAGATGCTGGTTTTTATAAATCGGTTTCTGTTTTTGTAGCTGTACAGCAACTGAACACTTATGTGTACCAAAATTTTAAATACATCAAAGGCATTACAAGTGTAGAAACCACGCTGGATGAAATATGGAAGTTAAGAGCCGGCGTTTGCCAGGATTTTGCCCATATTTTATTGGTAATGTTACGGCTGCTTGGTATTCCGGCAAGGTATGTAAGCGGCTATGTTTGTCCACATGATAATAACCTGCGTGGCGAAGGTGCCACACATGCCTGGGTAGAAGCCTACATTCCTTTTTACGGATGGCTTGGTCTTGACCCTACCAACAATTGTAATGTAAATGACCTGCATGTTCGATTGGCAATTGGAAGAAATTTTAACGATTGTTCTCCTGTAAAAGGAACTTACAAAGGCACCGCCAAACAAGCGCTTGAAGTTGGGGTATCTGTTTCGCACGAAGATGGAACAGTGGCTAAACAGGTAGCTGCAGTTTTAATGCCGCAGGTGATTACCGTAAAATTAAATGAAGATGGAACCATTAATAATTCTTACAGAAAATACATGGAGATGTTGCAGCAACAACAGCAGTAATTTTTAATTTATTTCTTCGTCAATTTCTTCGCTCTCGTATCCTGGCAGTCTTTCTGTTTCGTAACCGCAATTACCGCATTGATATACGTAATCTGTTGCCAGCGCATAGCTGCCAAACAGGGTAGTGGTTATGGCGGTTAAAAAATTAGTAACGCCAGGTTTAGCAATATAATTAAACTGGTGGGCACCACATTGCGGACATGTTGCAGCGTTCAGGTATTCTTCATCATATCGTTTTAATATTGCGGTAACGGCACCTTCATCTTCTTTTTTTACAATGAGTTTTATGCCCCCGATAGCATTGGTTAAAATAGGGTCCATCGTTATGGTGGCCTCATCTTTTAAATAACATTCAACGCCTTCCGATTGCAAACGACCCAATATTATATTAGCTAAAAAATAACTGTCGAATGTTTTAACAGTAACTAATTCCATAAAGCAATTTTTTATTTTAATTTTCAATTACAATCTTTCATATAATTTCCTAAGCGTTGTTCTGGTAATTTGTTGCTCCCAGTTTTTCCCAAGGGCATTTTCCCATAGCGGTTTCATACCCAGCGAAACATCAATCATTTTATCAAACTCTTCGTCGCTAAGGTTTGCACAGATATTTTTTGGCAGGTCAATTTGATTTTTTTCAACCATGTATTTAAACTCTTTTACTCCTTCGGGATAATATGCTTCCAGGTGATTGAACACAATGCAATTACCAATGCCGTGTCTTGTACCAAGTAAATAACTCAACCCATAACTCACCGCATGTGCTACGCCAACCTGGCTGTAAGCAATACTCATACCGCCGGCGTAAGAGGCCATCATTAATTTGTCATCACTTTCCGCATCCCAGCCATCTTTATTTACATACACATCTCTGCAAAGTTGCAATGCCTTTTCGCCATAGCTTTTACTAAACTCATTTAGGTAAGTTCCGGTAAGGCTTTCAATACAATGTATATAACAATCCATTCCTGTATAAAAACGTTGGTTGGCAGGGGCGTTAGTTGTTAATTCCGGGTCTAAGACTATTTGATCAAACGGTGTAAAGTCTGAGTTCATACCCAGTTTTTTTGTTGGTCCGGTTAACACTGTTGTGCGACTTACTTCTGCACCGGTACCACTTAATGTTGGTATGCCGGCTTTGTAAACGCCCGGTTGTTTTACCAAATCCCATCCTTGGTAATCTGCACTGCTGCCGGGATTGTTCATCATCAGGGATACGGCTTTTGCCAAGTCCATGGCAGAACCGCCTCCAATACCAATTACTCCACTTATTGTTCCGAATTCGTCTTTTAAATCGTTGGCAAGTTTGTCTACGTAGGTTGTCTTGGGTTCGTTGGTTACATTAACAAAAATGATTTTATCTTTTGCCCGCAATGGAACCCTTGCGGCAAGCGGTTTGCCTTCAAAAAAATGATCTACTAAAAAAATCATCGGGGCTTCGCCTTTACGGTTGGGCTGCAATATTTCGTCTAATTGATTGAAAGCGCCACGACCGTAAACAACGTAACCAATCATTTTAAAGTTTCTAAAATTCATTCTGCAAATTTCTTAAAAATACACCATATGGCGGCAAACAATTTTTGACAAAGTGACTTATTGATTTAAAAGTAAAAGAAAGAGAGGCAAAGATGATCCACGTTGCTGTTGCTTTAGCTGGAAAGTTTTATTTTATCAAAGCTTCAATATCTTCGTCACCATCAAGGTTATTCATTTGCCGAATAATTTCATTGTAGCGGTTACCAACATAAGAACTTAATGGTTTTACCGTATAAACTTTGGGATTAGGTAACGATGCGGCTATCATTGCCGCTTCTGCCCTGGTAAGGTTTTTGGCATCCTTATTAAAATAGGCTTTTGATGCGGCTTGTACACCAAATATTCCTTTGCCCATTTCCGCCACATTTAAATACATTTCTAAAATGCGCTTTTTACTCCATACCTTTTCAATCATAAAAGTAAAATATACCTCGAGCCCTTTTCTAAATAAACTTTTTCCCTGCCATAAAAAAACATTTTTTGCTACCTGCTGGCTAATGGTGCTTGCTCCCCGCACTTTGGTCGCATGCTTTTTATTATAGTTCATGGCCTTTTTAATGGCTTTAATGTCAAATCCATTGTGGTCGGGAAATAATTGATCTTCACTTGCCATCACCGCCAGTTTTATATTAGGGCTCATTTCATCGAGCGAAATATAATCTCTGTGTAACCCGTTTCCTTGTAAAAGACTTGCTGTTTGGGTAAGTGTGATCGGGGGATTTATCCATTTACAAAAAATGATATAAACAAACTGTAAAATAAAAAGCCACAATAAACCTTTTTTAAAAAGACGCCAGGCTTTTTGCATAGGATAACCACTTAATTTTTATGCAATATAGTGCTTACGGGTTTTTTATTATTAGATACGCCAACATAAACCAATGAATATTTTTTTCCTATTACCATTCCCTTACCGCTGAGCTTGGCCATCAGGTAACCAATACCTCCTAAAGCCACCGCACCTATCATTAGCTGGGGGCTAAATTTTTCTCTGTCAACAACATAAACAACAGCACTTGCTATGGTAAGCAATGCCCCGCCGCCCATCAATGCTGCTGCACTACCGGAAATATTAAATTTTCCTCCCGCTTTACCAATAGCTTTGATTTGGTTGTAGTGATATTGATACCTGTAGCTGGCAACGGTATCCAAAACATACACTCCTAAAGTTGTGGGGATCTGTTGTATCACGAACTGCCGTAAAAAAAGAGAGTCATTCTTTATTTGCGTAATCAACGCTTCGATATAACTGCCCTGCTCGTTTGTGAATGATATGTTGCTGCCGGCATAATATGTTTCGATAGTTTTGTGATTTTTTTTAAATAAAATAAAATCTGCCGACTGGCTAAAAAGATGTTGGCCAATAATAAGAGAAATGATAAACAGTGTTGGCTTCATATTGTAAAGTAAAAACAACTGGTGATAAAAAAGGAAAACGATTCGTTAATGTTTAAGGTTTGAATAAAATACACCTACGATTAAGACAGCTCCAAATACAAGAAGTATCAATCCGGAAATTTTATTTATAAGCGAAATGTTTTTTTCGTTTAGTTTGGTTCTAAGTTTCCCTGCTAACACAACTTTTAAAATATCGGAGGCTCCATTTAAAATTAGACAGGTAGAAAAAATTATAATCCGCTGGTTAATGCTATGTGTAGCCGCAAGAGCGGTTGCTGTTGTAAGCCAAAAGAACATTAGGGCCGGGTTTAACGTATTGATAAAAAAGCCGGAAACAACCAATTTGGCATGTGTTCGAACTGTAATTACAATCTTGTTTTCATCTTCCTTAATATGTATTTTTTTAAAGAAAAGATAATAGATACCCATGGCAATCAGAAAAAAACTACCGGTAAGTCCAATTGCTATTTTAAAGTCCATCAATTGAGATACCCATTCTGTAAAAACGTTGCTTACTATTGCCAATAACAAATCGCTAAGCCAAACGCCGGCAACAAAACTTAAACCTCCAACTCTTCCATTATTAATACTTTGCTTTATGATTGTGAAGATAACTGGACCTACTGTAAATATCAGCAACAGGCTAACGGCAAAACCTTTTAATAAAGCTTCAATCATTAATAAATAAATGAAATAGAAAGATGTAAGGTGAAGATAAAAAATAAAGCCGACGGAAGATATTAATTACTTCTTTTTATAAATCGGCACAGTACTACAGGGTTCTCCATACATAATACTTTTAACAAAAGGCCTTAGTAATTTGGTTGCCTGTAAATAAGCCGCTTCGCCAACCGGAATTTGGCCACAGCCTTTTATTACCACCCTTTTATCCGCAAAGTCCGTAACAGGAATTTTTGAAATATTTTTTAACAACAGGCTGTTTTTTAATTCTTCCGCTGTGCCAAATGCAACTTCTTTTACAATGGGTTGCAGGTAACTTGCTGCCAGCATGTAGGCCCACATTGGTATTACTGCATCTGCACTACATGTTACAGCCACTGTTTTGCCAGCGTAAATTGATAGATCAAGATTTTTGAGACTTTCTCTATAATCTTTTTCTTTTAAAATAAGACCCATAAAAAGATAATCCTTCATATCGAAAATAACTATTTCTTCCATTGGATAAAATTCCTCCAGATCCAACGTTATAATGCCACTTTCACTTATCTTGTTTACAAATATTTCTTCCATCTTTGCAAAATTAATACTTATAGCTTTGCTTTTGTTGATTATCGTTTTCGATTGAGGAAAATATTTTTCTTATAAATATTGCTACTAAATTATTAAGGACAAAAAAAGCCGGGCACAAAGCCCGGCTAAATATTTCCCTTTTAAGTACTAAAATATTTTACTTCTGTTATCTTTAATATCTGCAAGTTTTTTCAACGATTCAAAAAAACTGTATGTTGTTTGCACCATTGATGTTGTTTTTTCTTTTGCTGTTGCCGCTAATACTTCTGGTATATCTGTAGTCTTATTTCCTACACTGTTAACTTTTATTAGATAAACACCATTTGTTCCCACAATTGGCTCAGACATTTTAGTTTGGTATGCTTTGTTAAAAGCTGCGCCAATTATTTTAGGTTCTTGACCTACGCCATTTATTATTTGTGCACCAAAGATTAGTGTTGAATCTGCGCCCGCAGATCCTACTGGTACACTATACGATGCTGCTGCAGCTTCTAATGAGGCTGAAGTACTTAGTTTTTTTGTTATGTTTTCTGCCTTTTTTAAATTTCGCACTGTTAACTCAACCATGGGTCTCGCTGTTTTGGCATCTGGCAATCCTTCCGGTTGAATCTTATCTACTACGGCAACAATAAACTGATCTTGTATATTAAATGCTTCACTAACATCTCCCTGTTTTGCTTCAAAAGCCCATTTAATTAATTGTCTTGCATCCAGCAAAGCGCCTAACTGGTTATCATTTTCTTTAACCAAGGTAGGCATATCTATTTTCTTCAAGCCGTTTTTTGCTACATAGGCTTCCAAAGCTTTTGCGTCTCTTGCCTCGCCTGATAATTTTGTTGCCTGCGTACTTGCTCCATTAATTGTTTCATCGCTTGGTAAAATCTCTTTTGCAACATAAGCTATTTTATAGGCCGTTTGAAAATCTTTTTGGCTCAACACTTCTATGTAATGATACCCGAAATCTGTTTTAACAACTTTCTTATCTCCTGTGTTTCCATAAAAAATAGTTTCCGCAAATTCTCTTGCAATACCGTTAAATGGAAAAGAAGGAAAATCATATTCCCCTTTTTTATCTTTACTCCCTGCGTCATCACTATACTGTAACACCATTTTATTAAAATCTTCTCCGCCTTTTATTGCTGCTTCAATACTGTCAATTCTTTTCTTAGCGACACTATCACTAAGTATCTGTTCTCCGGTTTGTGCGTTTCTGGTAGCAATTAATATGTGGCGACATTTTGCACTATCGGGTAACTGACGACTGCCAATCATTTTTGCAAGTACAATATTGTTTCCGTCAAGGTAAGGTCCAAATACTACACCATTTGATAAAGCTGCTATGGTGTCTTTTTGTGACATTGTTAGCTTTGATTTAGCTACATAACTATCATCAAATTTTATAGCAGTCATATTTCTTGCTACAAATGCTTTTGCGTTTGTATCGGCAATAAATGTTGTTTTAAGATTATTAAGATTTTCTACAGCTTTTAATGTATCTGCAATGCTTGGGTTTGCACTAAAACTTACATATGATATAATGCGTCCACCATCTTGCTTGTAAATATTTTTGTGCTTACCCATGTAATCCAATAATTCTTGGTCGCTAATTTTTACGGTGCTATCGCTAATTGCATTGTATGGAACTGCTACATAGGATATGTTAGCAAAAGATTTATTATCTACATTTTCTTTTTCCTGCATCCAAGTTGGGTAATAAGCACTCGCAGCTAATAAACTACTATACTTGGTAGCCAACGTTTGTAACATCAAGGGTTCTACAATTTGTGATTCAATAGCATCCCTCTGATCACCTTTGGCTTTTTTAGCCTGTATCCACCATTGCTTTGCTTTTTCAATATCGTATTGACCTGTTGTTTTATCTGTAAATGCCTGCTTTAGTGTCTGTGGAGCGTCTTCACTAAATAAAATACTGCTTAGTTCTTTGGGAGAAAAAACAAGACCCATTTTTTCAAATTCACTGTTTAATACTTTTTCTGTAACAATTTGTTCCCAGGCATTTTGACGTAACTGATAAACTTCAGCACCAGAAACTCTGCCACCTCGTTGATCCTCTAGCTGTTTAACTTTATCAAGTAAGGTTTTGCTATCAATGGCCTCTCCGTTAATTTTACCAATAGAAGAAGTTGAACCACTTCGGCTATTGGCTGTTCTTGAGTCCATCATTATAAAACCAATTAAACTGAGGGCAATAACACCAATAACGATAGCTGACCCTTTATCACGAATATTCTGAATAATTTGCATTGTATACTTATATTAAAATGGACGGCAAAAATAGGGTAAATAAGTATATGAACAAACTGTGGATAACACAGCTAAAATAAGATTGGATATGATAATCAAAATTTATAAGAATTAAGTAAAATGCTATTTATTATATTAGATGTTTTATTTCTATAAACATAGTTTTGTTAGTAAAGTCTAAAAGCTGTTAGTAAGTCCGAAATTGGTATTTAAAAATAGGGGAAACTTGGCGTAAAACTTATGTACATTACCCTCAGTCTTTACGTAAGTGTTAATGAACTGCCATTTATCAGGTAGTTGATTAACATAGATAAGCTTCAATAAAAGCTTTTTATTATCCTCATGTATTTTTATCAACCGATGTGTAAAAGATAGTGATAGTTTATTTATAACTATTGACTGATAAATATAAGAAAGGAATATATTGACTAAAGTAAATGTTAATTACCTGTTGATGTTGGTGGATAAAACGATTAATTTAATTTTACAAAAAATAAAAAAATATTGTGTCCACAAATTCACAACCATAGTAATAGTAAATTAATTTAAAAGAAAAAATATTAATACATATTATGAGAGATATTAACACTGCTAAAGCAAATATTGAAACTTCGGGATTTCTGGATATAGATATAGATGTTAACCTTGATTTGTTTTCAGAAATTGAAAAATTAAAGAAAGAAAAAAATGCCATTATATTGGCTCATTATTACCAGGAGCCGGATATTCAGGATGTGGCGGATTTTATTGGTGATAGTCTGGGCCTTGCCCAACAGGCAGAAAAGACCAAAGCAGATATTATAGTTTTTGCAGGAGTACATTTTATGGCCGAAACTGCAAAGATTTTAAACCCTGCAAAAAAAGTTTTGTTACCAGACTTAAAAGCTGGTTGTTCTTTAAGTGATAGTGCACCACCAGAGTTATTTAAATTGTTTAAGGATAAACATCCAGACCATTTGGTTATTACTTATATTAATTGTTCTGGCGGTATGAAGGCATTGAGTGATATTATTTGTACAAGTAGTAATGCAGAAAAAATTATTGAAAGTTTACCAAGAGAGCAGAAGATAATATTTGCACCGGATAAAAATTTGGGAGCCTATTTAAACAAAAAGACAGGAAGAAATATGGTTTTATGGAATGGCGCTTGTATGGTGCATGAGATTTTTAGTTTTGAAAAAATTAGCAAACTAAAAATTAGGCATCCTAAAGCTAAAGTAATTGCACACCCCGAATGTGAGGATGTTGTTTTGCGAATTGCAGATTATGTAGGAAGCACTACAGGATTATTAAAGTATTCTATTGAAAACGAAGCAGATGAGTTTATAGTAGTTACAGAAACAGGTATTCTCCACCAAA
>Ga0209511_1001082_pt1 | contig 24904 bp, 19 predicted proteins | sample SSSSmetaG_FD_184141 | JGI IMG/M metagenome (GOLD analysis project Ga0209511, IMG submission 184141) | Glacier valley bacterial and archeal communities from Borup Fiord, Nunavut, Canada, to study Microbial Dark Matter (Phase II) - ​SSSS... | ecosystem: Environmental > Aquatic > Freshwater > Ice >... | reverse complement strand
GCCCTCAGCACGGCCCGGCCGGCCACGATGCGCGAAAGATTGAGGCCACTGTTCGAGGCATCTACAGCCGGGACGCGGCCGACTTTGGGAGCAAGCCCTATACGCTGCCGCGCACCGCCACCGCCACCGCCTACCCTGCCGACAAGGGGGCATCTACGGCCCTGTTACCCACCTTTGGGGCCGACGTGTACGAGGCATTGCCCGACTACTTGCGGCGCTGCTGCCAACCCTTCGACGGGCACGAAAAGGCCGTAATGCTGCTGGGCTGTCTAGCCGTGTTGTCGGGCTGCTTCCCCGGCGTTGGGGGCACCTACAACCGCAAAGCGCACGGCCTGAACCTATATGTATTCGTGTTAGCCCCCGCTGCCAGTGGCAAGGGTACGCTGGCCTGGGCGCAATACCTAGCCCGCCTCTGGCACAAGCGCCTGATTGCTGAGAGCGCCGCCGCACTGGCCGATTATGAGGCCGAACAAAACGCCCACAAAGCGGCTGGCAAAGGCAAAGGCAACCACCCCGCGCCACCACCCGCCGCGCCGCCGCGCCGAATGCTGTTTTTGCCTGGCAACACTACCGCCGCCGCTATGCTGGGGCACCTGAGCGAAAACGACGGGCGCGGCATCATTTTCGAGACAGAAGCCGACACGCTAAGCGGGGCGCTGGGGGCCGACTTCGGCAACTTCTCCGACGTGCTGCGCAAAGCCTTCCACCATGAACCCGTTTCGGCCCTTCGCAAAACGGACCGCCAACACCTCGACTTAGAGCGTCCCGCCCTGAGCATTGCCCTAACCGGTACCCCTGGGCAACTCCCGCGCCTGCTACCCACGGCTGAGGACGGTCTAGTTAGCCGAATACTATTTTATAGCTTCGCGCAAGCCCCCGTTTGGCAAGACGTAAGCCCCGCCGCTGGGCCGCCGCTGGACGCGCATTTTGCGCCGCTGGCTGATGAGCTGACCCGCATGATAGAGGCCACCCCCGACCCCGACCCCACGACCCCCGGCGCTTACCCTGTCCTGCTACACCTCACCCCGGCCGATTGGGGCCGGCTGAACGAGGCCGGCAAAGCGGGCCTGAGCGAAGCGGCGGCGGCGGGCGGCGCGGCCCCCAGCACGGCCTACCGGCTAGGATTAATTGCTTGGCGCATTACCGGCTTGCTAACGGTGTTGCGATGCTTCGAGAACGGCGAACTGCCCGCCGGCCACCTTGCGGCCGACCCTGCTGACGTAACTACGGCCCTTTCTATTATGGGAGTAGCCCGCGCCCACGCACTAAACGTGTTGGCGAGCCTGCCGCGCCCCGCACAAGCCCGCGCGGGCACCTTCGCCGATAAGGCTGACCGTGAGGCTGGGGCAAAGGAAATGCACTCGCAAGGGCACAGCCTACGAGAAATTGCCCATGCGCTGAACATAGGCAAGTCCACTGTAGAACGCTGGCTAAAAACCGCCGCCTAGTGTCCCAAAGTGTCCCGTCCCAAAAACGGGACACGGGACAACGGGACACTGCCGCCCCTGGCACCACCGACAAAATGCCGCTTAAACCAAAGACAAAGCCCAAAACCACTCATTTTAACCTCATGCCTACTCCTAAAAAACCCGTCGCCCTCCTACAGCCACTTGCGGCAACTGACCCGCTGGCCCTGCTATTCAATGACTGGCTGGCCTGCTTAGCGCCCGTCGAATGCTTCACCCGGCCCCGGCCCAGCGGCCGGCCGGATGCAGAGAACGAGCATTTGCGCGGGCTGCTGCTGGGGGCCACTACCGCGCTGCACGACGTACACCGCGCCCTCGCCAAAGCCGTAACCCTGTTAGGGCAAGATGCCCCCCTTAGCAAGCTCGCGCCGTTGTTCCGGCCAGCAGGCAGCGACCGGCCAGGTATCGGTTCCTGTCCCACGAACGTGGCCGCGTTGCTGGATTACGCGGCTCTGCAAGACAGCATCACGAGCCGCGCCGCTTGCAAGCGCATAATGCGCTACCGCCCGCTCTACCGCTTCAAACTGGCCGAAATAGCTTCGGAGCAGCCCCACCTAGAGCGCACTTATGGGCTGCTGCTGGCCGTGTTCGATGCCACCAGCGAGGCCGAGCAAGACCACCACTTTTTGCAGCCCGACGACCACGCGGGCCGGAGTGAACTGCTGACCCTCCTACAAGGTATCGTGGCGCTGGACTGCTTCGTGGAAGCCGAATCCGCGCCTCAATAACTATAAGGCCAAGTGATTGCCGGTCCTATTCCTTGCTTTTTACCCCGTTTTCCCCAATGAACTTTCCCTTGAACCACCAGCCCGACCTACTGCCTGGCATCACCGCCGCCGACTTAGCCGCACTGAGGTTCGGTTACTCGCCCTTCGGGCCGGGCTATATCACTCAGCTTGGCGACTACTGGCTATCGCTGGCCCCGCAGTCAGCCGGCCCGGCCCTAGCCTCGCTGGTTTTGGACGAAGACGAGCTGTTTACGGCCAAAGTGCCCGACCGAGCCTCCTTACTGGCCGCCCATGCCCGCGCCCTAGCCTTCATTGCCGAACGGGAGGCGGCGGCCGAACGGGAGGATGCGGAAAATTTCTGGCTGTAGGCACGAAGCTCTACTAGCCGTTTTGCCCCCTTTGGCTCAAACTACCGTCGCCACCTTTCACCCCGCCATCCATCTTGTCTCTCCAATACGCAAAGTTGAGCGCCGCCGACAACGCCTTACTGCTGAGCGCCTGCGAGCCGTATGCTAGGCGCGTAGTATCCAAAGCGGGCTGTCTGCCATCCGGGGCCGTTCCGGTCTTGCTGGCAGTCTGTTCGCGGGCCAATTTGGGCGTTCCGTGCCGGCCAAAACACGTTTATTCGCTGGCAATCGCCAATGAAAAGCTGGTTCGGCAGTACATCAAGGCCCTAATTGACCGTGATTTTGTGCGGCTCTATCGTAGCCACGGGTGCCGATTCTTGCGGCCGACGTTGGACGGGCTGGCGCTGACAAACCGCTTTTTCCGTGAGTTGCGCCAAGCCCGCCACACTTTTTTACAAGACTGAACCCTACTATATGCCTGCTACTGACAAACCCCACTTGACCGAAGCCGAAGCTTGCGCGCTGATGAACCGCGCCTGGCACCTACATAGCGCCGAGCTGCCCCCGCCAATAGGGGGCACCGGGTTTTAGCCCCCCCCTAGAGGTCGCCTAAAAAAAATGTGTCGTGTGGGTGAGAAGATTGACCTCACCTTTTGGCTGGCCGGCCCCACCCCCCCGGGCAGGGTGAAACCACGCAACCCGGTACGTCGAACCAGAAGGCCACCCCGGCAGAGGGAGCAAAGCCGCTAACCCGTTGGGGTATGGGTTGGGCGCGGGCGTAGGGGTAATAAGCGGGGCAAGCAACGAACACTAGGATAAATCCTCAACAAAAAGGGGTAAATTCCCAACGATTTAGTGGTTAATTATTTATTAGACAGGAATTTAGTATTTTGTTTGGTCGAACCCTGCGCCTATCTTTGTCCTACAAAAAAGCCTCGACCATTGCAGTAGCCGGGACCGGAAGTACGCCCTAGTCTAAGTCCTAACCCCGGCCAGCGCACGCAAAAGTGCGTCGGCCATAAACCCCCCATCTACTTATGCACGTTACCCCCATCCTCCCGGCTGCCACTCGTTATCGCAGCTTTGCCGCTGCCGTCGCTGCGATTGTGCCGACCCTCCTCGGCGTAGTAAGCGCAACTGGCGAACGGCGCGGCGCTCGCTACTTCATCAAATACAAAATGGCTGACGGGAAAACACGCGCCTATGAGCCGACTGAGTTAGGAATCAAACTCAGCACTGAGCAAGCCCTAGCCAACTGTATTGAACGAGTAAAGGCTAACCTAGACCTTGACCAAAGCCGCTACCTGCGGCCGCTTAGCCCCGACCTGCACGAACCGCTGGGGTTAAGTCAAGAAGAAAGCGCCGCCTGCCGGGTGTTCCAGGTGGGGCCGGGGCGTTACGCCGTAGCAGAGAAATGAGGTGGTCGGATAAATCTGGACAGAATAGGGTCTTAACTTTCGATTGTCATGAAAGACAGCCCCCCACCCGCCAAACGTCGGCGTTATGACGCCGCCTTCCGTGCCGAGGCCCTCCGCCTGGCTGGCGAGAGCCGTTCCACCCAGGCAGCCGCCCGCGCGCTCAATATCAGCCCCAAACTGCTCTACAAGTGGCAGAAAGAGGCCCTCACGCCCGTCGCGGCGGCTCGCGGGGCCGATTTAGACCCGGCCACAGCTGCCGAGCTGCGTCAACTGCGGGCCTTGGCTCGGCGGCAGGCGCAGGAGCTGGACATTTTAAAAAAAGCCATTGCCATCTTCTCGGCGACCGACAGCCTATGAGCCGCTACCGCTTCATCGACGGGCAGCGGGCCACGCACCCCGTGCGCCTGCTCTGCCAGGTGTTGCGCGTACCGGCCAGCGGGTATTACGCGTGGCAACAGGCTCAACAACAACGCATAGTACAAGGCGAACCGGCTTGGGAAACGGCGCTGGTGAAGGTATTCGGCCACCACAAACGCCGCTATGGTACGCGCCGACTGCAGGTCGCTTTGCGCCGAAAAGGCTATCGTGTCGGCCGTCACCGCTTGCGCGTGGCCATGCGCCGGCGGGGCCTGCGCGCGCTGCAACCCAAGGCCTTTACGCCGCGCACCACGGACTCGACCCACGGGCTGCGGTGCGCGCCGAACCGGCTGCTGGACCAGCCCAAGCCGACCCAGGCGAACCGGGTCTGGGTCAGCGACATCACGTATTTGCCGCTGGCCAACGGCGAGTGGGCCTATCTGTGCGCTTTTCAGGACATGGCCAGCAAGCAAGTAGTGGGCTGGCAAGTGGGGGCGACCATGCCGGAAGAACTGGTCACCAGGGCCTTGCAACGCACTTTTTGGGCCCAGCCGCCTACGCCGGGCCTGCTGGTGCACTCGGACCGCGGCGGGCAGTACGGCGGCAATGCGTACCGAAAGCTGCTGCACGACCATGGGGCCGTGCGCTCGCAGAGCCGGCGCGGCGACTGCTACGACAATGCCCAAGCCGAAAGCCTGTGGTCCCGCCTCAAAACGGAGGTGCTCGAAGTCCGCGAACGGCCCGTTTTTGCCGACCTGGCCGACGCGCAGGCCAGCGTCGCCGACTATTTTGACTACTACAACCACGAGCGCCTGCACTCCAGTATCAACTATCAGACGCCCTATCACACTCATCAACAGCTTCTTCAAACTAACGCCCTAAACTGTCCAGCGTAATTGGACCACCTCAATGTTACTCTGGGCACGACTCCCATGCCCGCTGGCGTGGCCGCCACTTATCAGTGGACCGCAAGCGACCAATCCCTAATAGGGGCCGCTGCTCAAATGCCCAACCCACGGGTTCGCCCCACTCAAACGACTACTTACACGCTGGCTGTCACTATCAATGGTCAGACTTATACCTCACAGGCCACAATAAGCCTGAACCCGAGCATCTATGTCCAAAACCTGGCTGCCACTTACGTAGCGCCGGCCGGAACTCCGGCCTATGAGATTGGTCGAAGCGCGGTGGTGCCTCCCGGTGGCCCCATACCCGAAACCGTGATTGATGCCAGCCAGGCACCCTACGGCGCGGCTACCAACAACACGGTAGTGTTCGATGGCCGGTACAACGTAAAAGGAAACGTTCGGCTTATCAACGGCACGTTCCGGCTCAATCCCAGCACCGTGTTCTACGTCGATGGTTACGGCCACGAGTTTTGCGATATATGCCGGAACTACATTCAGGTGGAAAATGGCAGCCTGTACCTGACCGGAGCAACTCTACGTGCTTCCTGCGATGAGATGTGGGCTGGCGTGAGCGCTGGCCGTCGCGGTAACATATATGCCACCAGTAGCGGTGCACAGCGAACCGTTCTTCGGGACATGCAATTTGGGCTTTCGCGTTTCGCAGACTATGCGTCGTCCCTTAACATTGCGCCGCTTGACAGTCACTTTTACGTGGAGAACACGGACTTTATCAACAACAATATCGCCGTCATGGATGGCTTGCGCACGGGGGTTTACGCGCAGTCGGATTACCTGCGCAACTGCAATTTTTCGACCGACCAGACCGCAAGTCCTCTCTCTTTTGAAACCTACGGATTTGGGGGCACGGCTCCTTATGGCCCCTACCGCAGCGCGGGAGTGCTTTTTAACGATTATGACGAGCATGGAAATAACAATCCGGCGGCTACACCCTTGCGGATAACGGGCTGCACGTTCGACCGCTTGCAAGTTGGCATTATGGGCTCATCCAGTAACCTACTTGTTCAAAATAACACGTTTTCTAACTGTTGGTACGCGGCAGCCTACAGCCAGTTTACGACTTACTCCTCTCTTGGTCAGGGGCCTAATATGCCCGCTACGCCCCCGAAAGTTAATCTCGTGAATAACACGGTACGCCTGCCCGAGACAGTCCCCCCCGGCTATTCAACCACAATCGGTCTCACTGTATGTGGGGTCGTAGCTAACGAAGGCTTTTCTCTGCGTGGCAACACATTCTCAGTTGATATAGCGGCGGGTACAGCCACACGGCGCGTGGGCGTGTCGCTGACCACGGACGGCACCGTGGGTGGGACCACGGACGCGGAGGGCAACAAGTTTTTGTTTCTAAACACGGGTATTGAGGCGCTGGGGGCCAACACGCTAGTACCGACCCGCTACGAGTTCAGCAAGAATTTTTTTGACCGTGCCGTGACTGGCATCCTCTTTCGGCCTCATCCGACAACATACAACTATGGCCTCTCGCCATCGCTCGCTATCACCATACGCTGCAATTCGTTCTCGGTGCAATCGAGCGCGGTGGCCGTGGGGATTCAGGTGCAGCCAAACACGAAGTTTATTGACAAATTAGGTACCCCGGCGACACCCAATGGCAATTCTTTCTACAATTACTACACGTATCCCGCGACTGGTTTCGACTACCAAGGGTCAGACCTATTGACATATTACAGTTACCTGACAAATCAGGAGTTTCCCGGCAATATACCCCCATCCCCAACGAGTAACTTTAGGGTAGTATCTTCTGGCAACCCGACGGGTGCTTGCGGTGGGAGCGTGGGGGTCAACCTAAGGGCGGACACTCCAAATCAGAGCGCGATTACTTCTGCTGATAATTCCATGTCAGCTAATCAGCTTACGGCTTCGGCCCAACAGTCCGGCAATGCTTCAGCCGCACCGACTAAGACAGCCCGGCTCAAAACCGCGCCGGACGAGGCTGCCGAGCGACTGGCCGCTAACCGCTACGAGCAGGTGCTGACGCATCAGCGCCAGCCCAAGCGTACCCTGGCCGGCCGGCTGACGCTCAACGCGGGCGACCTGGAATCGCTGCGACAAGTGGCGGCTTCGGGCACGGCCGCCGCCTATCCCGCCTGTCAGTTGCTACGCTTCTACGACCCGAATTGCCGTTGCGTACTTGCCAGCGACGTGATGGTTCGCTCAACCGCCCCGCTACCGCCAAAAGCTACTCCCACTGGGCCGGTCGTTGGCTTGGGTGAGGCCCACCCCAACCCGGCTGCCGAAACCGTGGCCTTTGCCTACGCAGTGCCTGCCGGGAAGGCACCAAGTGCGGTGCTGCTGGTGCGCGACCTGACGGGGCGGCAAGTGCTCAGGCAAGCCCTGGCGGCTGGCTCGGAGGAAATCACTCTGTCAGTGCGCGAACTACCCGCCGGTCTCTACGTGGTCGTGCTGGAGGCCGGAGGTCAGGTAATTGGTACGCGCAAATTGGCCGTCGCTCACTAAAGGCCCTATGTGCGATGAAAATAGTATCCTGGCTCCTGCTGCTGGCAGGAGCGTTGAGCGTGGCCCGGACCGGCCGCGCTCAACAGATATTGTGCGAGCGGGTATTCACTTTTCCCGTTGCTAACCCAATCTCACAGAACGGGTTCGTAGTTACCGACCTCCTGCGCGGCCAACCGGATTCGTTGCGAATGCTCAGCGACTTCCGGCCCGATGCTGGTGGTTCAACTCAACCTGTTACTACGGCACTCCGGCGCATCCGGGTGGCTACGTGTGATACGCTACCTTTGCCCGGAGCAGCGTACCAATCTTCCAGTTACATCTATTCCAGCATCGCCACGGTTACACGCAGCGGCAAGACGTTGATTGCCAATTCGTATCGTCCTATTCAGCAACCAAACCCGCTTACCTTGACGTTGCGCGGACGCGACGGCCGGCCGATTTGGACCAGAACGTTTAGCCAAACTTCAACATGTGAGTTGATTAACGGCCTTCTGGAAGCACCTGACCGGGGCTTTTTCGTGTCCATGCAGTCCGAGCGGGATGCTTTTCTGCTTCGGCTCGACAGCCTGGGTAATACCGTATGGCGAAGGCTCATCAACGGCCCACCTTTCCTTGAACCTGACCTGAACTACGCGGTTTATACCCGCACTGGGACGCTGCTCTTCACGGCTAATTACCCAATCGGGGGAGCGCGGATGGATTGCGTCGTGGAAATCAGCCAGAACGGCACCGTGCTGAAGGTCATTCCCATCACGCCCGACCCCCCGCAACTCGCTTTGGTGGGGGTCGGGGGTGGGGCATCTCCCGTCAGGCGGAGCCTGCTGCCTCTGCGGGATGGGGGTTTTCTGATAGTGGGGCAGGTGGACTCGGCAGGCACGGGCATATTTCGGCCTTTCGTAACGCGTCTCAGCAGCACCTTGCAAGTGAGTTGGAATACGCTCTTTCGTTCCAGCTTGGTTCCGCCCTTCCAATCGTCGCAAGATTTCAGCTTCACCACTCCGTTCGAGTTGGCCGATGGCTCATTATTGATGACCGTCAGAAACCACCGCAGTGGTTACGAGGGGCCGTTCTGGTTCTTCCGCTACTCCGCCACGGGCGTGTTACTCAACCGCTACGCCTTCACCTCGCCGTTGATTCCCACGCTGCATACGCCCCCTACCACCACCTTCGGGCCGTATCTCTACGCCCCGGATGGGGTACAACCGCTTTCCGACTCGACCTTTATGCTGGTCGGTAATTTGAGAATATACCGCAACAACACGCAGCCGCAAATCACCTACTTGGCTCACATTAAAGTGCCCGGCCTGCGCCGCGTCATCAACTCCAATTACATCCCCGCCGCCAACGACCCGCTCGCTGCCCGCCCGGCGGCCGCTACGCTTTTTCCCGGCCCGGCCTACCCGAACCCGGCCACCGAAACCGTGACGGTGCCCTACCGCTTGCCGCCGGGCATCGGCTCCGGCCGGCTCGTGCTCTACGACCTGGCCGGTCGGGCGGCGCGGGCGCAGCTCGTGGGCGGCACGGGGGCGGGCGCGGCCACGGTGGGCGTGGGCGGCCTCGCGCCGGGCGTGTATCTGCTCGCGCTCGAAGTGGCCGGGCAGCCCCCGGCCACCCAGCGGCTGTGCATCAGCCCGTAGGCGTGCTTGAGCTACTCATCGTCGCCGACGGCAGCAGGTCAATCCAACCGTCTTCGCTCACCACGATGGCCAGGCAGGGATAGGGCGAGGAGCTGACGTAGCGCACGGCCGAGTTGTAGCGCGCGCCGCGGCTGGAATCGCCTTTTTCAGTGGCTTGCCCGTCGAGGATGACGCCGATGGCGAAGCACGTGCCGCCGGGTTCGATGAGCACGGCCCCGTCGATGCACGTGGCTTGGCGCAGCACGGCCGTCGTCATGGGCCGGGGCACCACCCGGAAGCACTGGCGGCGCAGGCGCTCGGCCTCGCCCCTGGCCCCGGCCGAGATGCAGAGCATCGTGCCGTGGCTCTGCCCCGATGCTTCGAGGGCCAGCTCCCAGAGGTAGCCGACGTGGGCATCGTCGAGGTCGGGAAACACCTGGCGGGCGGCGCGGGTGAAGTTGTCGGCCTGCACCTTGCCCTGGGGCAGGCGCGGCGTGTTGCTCACCACCCGCATCAGGGTGTGGCCGGCGTGGCGCAGCTCCCAGCCGTAGTGGTTGGTGAAGTGCACCGTGGCCAGCGGCTCGTAGCCCGGCTCGTCGTCGGCCACGGCGTGGCCCAGCCCAAACACGCTGGCCGCGTCCGACACCAGGCCCGTGTCGCCCTCAGTGAGTTCGAGCAGCTTGCGGATGGAGCGGTGGTCGCGCAGCGGTACCGGCGTTTCGAGCGTGAGCACGGGCACGATGGCCGGGTGCTTGCGCCGGCCCAGCAGCATCGTGCCCTGGCCTTCGCCGCCCTCGTGGCGCAGGGCCGCCACGCCCAGGCAGGCATCATACAGGCCGTGGGTGCCGCCGGGCGAGATGCGCAGCATGAGCCGGCGGCCGGCCCCGCGCAGCACCTCGTTGTAGTCGCGGTCGAGCACGGGCTGCTCGGTGTCGGCGGTGTCGGTTTCGCGCAGCGCCCGGCCGCATTCCTGCATGAATTCGAGCACCGCCGCGTGGGGCAGCGACGTGGGCCGGCCGTTGGCCTTACCGGGCAAGGCGTAGTACGCGTCGTAGGTGTCGGCGGCGAGCTGCAGCACGACGACGACCAGGTAGCCGCTGAGGCTGACGGGCGTGGAGCAGAACGAGCGCCGGTTTTCGCCCCGCGCCTGAATCAGCTCCGCCAGCGTCTGGTCGGCGGCGCGGCACACCAGCTCGTACCAGTGCTGCTTCTCGTAGCGGTCGTGGTCGTGCGGGTGCAGGTGGTACACGTTTTCGCGCGGGCGGAGCGCGTCGGCTTCGAGCGAAGCGGCCAGGGCCTTGATGTCGCCGAAATCGGCCGGCGAGTAGCGCAGGCTGGCCGGCTCAACGACAACACTTTCCGGGTCGTCCACTTCGCGGCCCGAAGCCAGGCCCAACAAAAAAACCTCCGGCCGCAGGTTGCGGTCGAGCAGATTAAAAACCCCTTCGGCGAAGAGCTGCGCCGAAACGCGAAACAGACTTTGGTTTTCCCACATGCAGGTAATCGGGCAAAGAGCCGGCCACGGCCGGGGTTATCCAGACAACCCGCGCGGGCGCGAATTGTCCGTGAACGGTCGGAAAGCGGTCGGCGAGTTGTGCGAAGAGTTTTCCAGAAGCTGACTCAGCCTGAAATAACGTACGCAAAATTCGGGCAATCCGCCTGAATCGACCACGAACCGACAACGTTTTTCTCCCGGCTGAGTTGTAGCTTAGCCCTCCCCCACCGGCCCGGCCCTCCTCCCCCACGCCCAGCAGCCTATGCTCTTCATCGACATGATACTGGCGGTGGCCGCGGCCATCTCCTTCATCCCGATTCTGACCGGTTACTGCGCCGCCTCGCACGGGCGCTCGTTCTGGCTGTGGTTCGTGCTGGGCTGGGTGCTGCCCATCATCTCGTTCATGCTGCTGCTGGCCCTCGTCGCGCGCGACGAGCTGGACCCCGGCCGCCGTTTGCTCGGCGAAGCCCGCTTGATTTTGAAAGAGGCCGAAGAAAAGGCGACGACCAACAAGCAGTAGCCGGCAGAACTGAAAGAGCGCTTATTTCTTCAGCGGGTCGTGGCCCCAGTTGAGCAGCGAGTAGCGCCAGCGCGAGGTGGCTACGTCTTTTTCCTCGTGCGGACCCTGGGCCAGGTGGCGGCTCACGTAGCTGTGCACCCGGTGCATGTGGGCCTCGTCGTCGGGGGTGAGGGCGGCTTTTTTCTTGCGCAAAATCTCCACGATGCGCTCGCCCGAGTGGTGGCCGATGCTTTCGCCGTCGCCGCTGGCCTGGCCCACGGACTTTGATTCCTTGGTTTGAAGCCATTTTTCCAGCTCAGCGGCGGTCATGTTTACGTCGTGCTCGAAGGCGGTGTGAATGTCGGCGGGGGCTTTCATAAAACGGCGGGGAAAAGGAGTGAGTAAAGGGTATCGGCTGCTTACTGCGTTTGGCCGGGGCTGGTTGCGTCCGCTGGCCCGTCCGTCAGCCAGCGTCGCAGTCCGGCCGCCGCTTCGGCCCCGCTGCTGAAGCAGCCTTGCAGCAGGTAGCCGCCGGTGGGCGCTTCCCAGTCCAGCATTTCACCCGCCACGAACGTGCCGGGTCGGCAGTGCAGCATCAGGCCCTCCGTTACTTCGGAAAAAGCCACGCCGCCAGCCGACGAGATGGCCTCGGCCAGTGGGCGCAGACCAGCGACGGGCACGGGCAAGCGGGTGAGGGCGGCCGTGAGCGCTCCGGGCGAGGCGGCGGCCAGCGCGGCGGGGGCCAGCTCGCGCAGCAGCGTCGGCACGGGGCTTTTCAGGTGCAGCGCGTTGGCCAGAAAGGCGCTGAGCGAGGTGCCCGGCCGCCGTTGCGCCAGCCGCCGCTGCAGTTCGGCCGGCGCGATATCAGGCTTCAGATTCAGGTGAAAATCGGCCGGCCCGCCGCCCGCCAGCGCCGCCCGCACGGCCGGCGTGAGCGCATAGACGGGCGTGCCTTCCACGCCGTAGTCGGTGAGCATAATTTCGCCGCGCACCGTGCGCGAGCCGCAGCTCAGGGCCACGTTTTTGAGCGGCGCGCGGCCGACTCGCTCCCGAAAGAACGCCGACCAGCTAACTTCAGCCCCGCAGTTGGCCGGCGCGAAGGGCGCGCAGCGCACCCCGATTGCTTCCAAAAGCGGCACCCAGTGGCCGTCGGAGCCGGTTTGGGGCCAGCTCGCGCCGCCCAGCGCCAACAGCGTCGCGGCGGGCGTGAGCGTAAATTCCTCACCGGTTAGCTCGTTGAGCACCCGCACGCCGGCCGGGCCGTCGAAACCCAGCCAACGGTGGCGCACGTTGATTTCCACGCCCAGCTCATGGAGCCGCCGCAGCCAGGCGCGCAGCAAATCGGCCGGCCGGTGCCGCGGCTCCGGGAAGACCCGGCCGCTGGTGCCCACAAAAGTACCGATACCCAAATCGGCCGCCCAGGCGCGCAAATCGGCCGGCGAGAAATGGGTCAGCAGCCGCTCGAAAACCGGCATCTCGGCCCCGTAGCGCCCGGCGAACGCGGGCGTGGGTTCGGCGTTGGTCAGGTTGAAGCCGCCGTGGCCGGCCACCAGAAACTTGCGCCCCACGGTCGCTTTCTGCTCGAGAAGACGCACCGAGTGGCCAGCTTCGGCCAGGCGCTGGGCGGCAAGCAGGCCGGCAGGACCGCCACCGAGGATGAGAATCAAGTTATGATTTAAGAGTTAAGGCGTGGTCATGCAGAGCGCAGCGAAGCATCTCGCGTGGCGCAGTAAATTCAAGCGTCAACAATGAGGCGAGCGAGATGCTTCGCTGCGCTCTGCATGACCACGCCTTAACTCTTGACTCAAACCTGTCCTTCCTCAATCAGTTCGCGGCGGTAGCGGGCCAGGATGGCGGCCCGCACGACGAAGCCCAGGTAGCGGCCTTCGGCATCGCAGACGGGCAGGGCCGGGCGGTCGGTACGGTCGAGCAGGTCGAGAGCGTGCTCCACGGTGTCGGTGGGCAGCAGCGTGGCAGGGGCGGGCTGCATTAGCTCGCGCACTTTGCGAGTAGTGTAGTGGGCGTTGTCGAAGAGCAGGTCGCGCACCGAATCGAGGGTGATGAGGCCGCGCAGCTTGCCCGATTTGCCGACCACGGGGAAAATGTTACGGTGGGCGTGGCGGAAGACTTCGACCAGCTCGCCCAGCGTCGCGCCCGGCCGCAGGGGCAGGTAGTCGGTGTCGAGCAGGCGCAGCAAATCCAGGCGGGCGAGCAGGTCGCGGTCGCGGTTGGCGTTCACATCGACACCGAGCTGCGTGAGCTTGCGGGTGTAAACCGAGTACGGCTCGTAGCGCTTGGTGGTGAGGTAGGAGAGGCTGGTGACGAACATGAGCGGCACGAACAGGGCGTAGCCGCCCGTGATTTCGGCAATCAGGAAGATGGCCGTGAGCGGGGCGTGAACGACGCCGGCCAGCACGCCGGCCATGCCCAGCACCACGAAATGCACTTCGGGCAAGACGACAAGGCCGGTCAGATTGACCAATCGGGCGAACAGAAATCCGCCCAGCGCGCCGGCCACGAGCGACGAGCCGAACATGCCGCCGTTGCCGCCCGCGCCCACCGTGATGCTGGTGGCGACGACTTTCATCAGCATCGAGAAAAAGACGAGCAGCAGCAGCAGCCACACGTTGTCGTCGCCGTAAACCGAGAACACGCTCGCGTCGGTGAGGTCGGCGGCCTGGCCCGTGAGCAGCTTCTCGACCACGTTGTAGCCTTCGCCGTAGAGCGGCGGGAACAGGAAAATCAGCGCCCCGAGCAGCGTGCCGCCGAGCAGCACTTTCTGCCAGCGCAGGCCCGGCCAGCGCTCCAGCGTCTTATCAAACCAGTTGTAAGTGCGAATCATGTACACCGCCAGCCCGGCCGTAAACAGCCCCAGCAGCAGGTAGAACGGCACCGTGTTCAGCCGCCACGAAGTGGTGATGAGCGCGAACGGCTGGCCCGCGTAGAGCGCCTTCGAGACGACGGTGGCCGTGGCCGAGGAAATGAGCAGCGGAATGAAATACTGGGCCGGCAGTTCGAGCAGAATGGCCTCGACGGCGAAGAGCACCCCCGCGATGGGCGCGTTGAAGATGGCCGCCACGCCCGCCGCCGCCCCGCAGCCGGTGAGCAGCCGCCGCCGCCGCCGCCCCGCCCGCAGCACCCGCGCCGCGTTCGAGCCGATGGCCGCCCCGGTCACCGAAATCGGGGCCTCAGTGCCGGCCGAGCCGCCAAACGTAACCGTCAGAAACGCCGTGATGAGCTGCGAATAGAGCTTCGAGCGCGGCACGATGGCGTTCTCGCGGGCCGTGTTGTAGATAATCGGCCCGATGCCCCGGTTGAGGTGCCCGTCGAGCAGATACTTGGTTACCAGCGCCGTGAGCGTGATGCCGATGATGGGGTAGAGCGAGAGCGCGAACACGCGCTGCGGCTCCGACAAGCCGTCTTGCAATTGCCCCTGCCCCCAGTGAATGCTCGTTTTGAGGGCGACGGCCGCCAGCCCGGCCAGCAGGCCCACGAGCACCGCCAGCCACACCACATAGACGCGCTCGCTCACGTGCCGCAGCCGCCAGAGCAGCAACGGATTGAGCAAGCGGTAGATGCGGCTTTTGGTGGGCATTTTCTAGGTGCTTATTGTTCAGTCATGAAGAGCGTGGCGAAGCATCTCGCGTGGCGCGGTAAAATCAAACGTTAGCTCAGCAACGAAGCGGGCGAGATGCTTCGCCGCGCTTTGCATGACTGAATAATAAGCGCTATCGGGCACAAATCCCCTGGTAAGGACAGTACGCGCATTTCTTTAAATCGTCGGTTTTGCGGATGGCTTCGGCGGGGTCGAGGATGCGGCGGGTGAGGCGGGCGACGAGCTGCTGACTAGCCCGGAGGAAATCCGGCTCGCCAGTGCCTTCGGTGATGAAGTCGAGCGGGGCCGAGAGCAGGCCGTCGTCGATTTTGCGCAGGCTCAGGATGGCGGCTTCGGAGCCGGGCGGGGCGGGGTGCAGCTCGTCGCTTTCGAGCAAAAAGCGATAGAGCCAGAGCTGACGCACCTTGTCGGCCCCCGACGAAGCCTCGGTGAGCAGCCGCTCAATCGTGTCGGGCGCGCTGAGCGGGGCGCGGGTGCCGCGCAAATTCAACTCGCGGGCCTCGACAAGGCCGGTCTTGTAGTCCACCACCCGCCGGCGGCCGTCGGGCAGCCCGTCGATGCGGTCGGCGCGCCCAAACAAGCGCACGGCCACGCGGTCGCCTTGCCCGCTTGGACTAGCTTGACCGCTCAGCTCGCTCAACTCGCTCAAGCCGGGCACGTCCACGAAGACCGTCGCGGCCATCGTAAGCTCCTGACCTACCACGCGCAGCGGCAGCATCCCTTGCGCGGGCAGGCTCTCGAAATACTTGCGAATCAGCCGAATGGCGACCTGCCCAAGCACGTGGTTGAGGCCGTCGTCGGGCCGGGCCTGGCGGTCCTGCTCTTCCTGCCGCAGCTGCCGCCGCACTTCGGCCGGCACCCGGCGCAGCAGCTCGGGCAGGTCGGCGGCCGTCAGCGCGTCGCCGCTCAGCTCGAAGGGCTTGAGCAAGTGTTCGAGCGCGTCGTGCACGACCGTGCCGAAGCCGTCCGCGCCGAGGGCCTCCTCCACTTCTTCGTTTTCCTTGAACCGGGCCAGGCGCGAGAAGTAGAATTTGAGCGAGCAGGCCAGGTATTCATTCAGGGCCGAGGGCGAGAGGCCGTTTTCGAGTACGCGGCGCAGGGCCTGGAGCATCTCGGGGTCTTTGGCGAGGATTAGGTCGGTGGTTGTGCTCGTCGCTGTCACCCCTTCCCCGCCAACCCCATTTTCTAGCTCCTTCCCCGTAACCCCATCCCCTAGTCCCTTCCCCGATGGGGAAGGGGAACTAGCTCTAGCTTCTAGCCCTAGTCTTACGTTCACTTCAAAACCACTACCAGGACTAGGAACTAGGGCTAGTTTCCCTTCCCCATCGGGGAAGGGGCTAGGGGGTGGGGTTAGGGGGGAAGGAGCTAGAGGAGTAAAACCGCCGAAATCAACTCCCACCGTCCGGTCCTCCACCACCATCCCGTCATTCTGCCCCGCCAAATCGTACGCCAACTGCCGTAGAAACCGGCTCCGCTCGCCCGTTTTCACGCCCTCGGCCCCCGGCAGCACGTGGACCAAATCTACCCGGCCGGCGCGTTGCAAAAGTCGCCAGAAATTATAGGCGGACGTGGCTTCCGCGTCGGCGTAGGTGGGCAGCTTGAATTCGGTGAGTACGTCGTACGGGAAGAGTGACTGCTGGCGCTTGGGCGCGGGCAGCGTGCCCTCGTTACAGCTCAGAATGATAACGTGGTCGAAGTCGAGGGCGCGGGTTTCGAGCAAACCCATTATCTGCACCTGGGCCAGCGGCTCACCCTGAAACGGCAGGCGGGTGCGGCGCATCTGCTCGTAGAGAAAGCGGCGAAACGAGCGCACGCTCAGCCGGTGCTCGCGGCAGTCGAAGGCCGCGTCGAGCTGCCGCACCAGGGTGTAAAACAGGTACAGGTACTCGGCTTCGAGCGCGCCGTGGGCCTGCTCATAAACCTGCTTGAGCAAGTCAATCAGCGCGTAGCAGGCCCGGATGATGTCATCGCAGTTGTTCCAGGTCTGGAACAGGGCCGCCACGAGCGGGTGGCCCTTGCCCAGGCGCAGCAGCTCGGTGGCGGGCAGCAGCACGAGGTGCTGGCGCACGATTTCGTGGCACATGCCGTCGAGCAGGTGATGGTAAGTCGGGTCGGGTTGCGTATCCAGCCACTGCTGGTAGCGGCGCAAAAACGGGTGGGCCAGCAGCTTGCTCACCGCCTGGTGGTGGTATTTCGGCACCCCGTAGTCGGCCCCCGGCTCGCCCTCGCGGATGCCGGTCAGGTGGACTTCAAACAGCAAATCGACGAGGTTGAACAGGGCCGTGCTCTGAAAGCTCAGGCCCATCGTCACGTTGAATTCGGGCAACACCTCCGGCCCCGGCAGGCCGTGGAGCACGGGCAGCAGCAGGGTTTCGTCGGGCAGCACCACGGTCACCGTGGCCTGGGGGTTATGCTGCCGGGCTTCGGCCAGCAATTGACCGGCGAGCTTGCCTTGCATGCTGGCGTTGGCCACGCCGAGCAGGCGCACGTGGCGGGGCCGCTCACGCAGGTGCTCTTGCAGCGTGAACGTGTCGTGACGCGGCAGATTCCACTGCTTCCAGTAGCGGCGCAGGGCCTGGCCGGCGCGGTTCGGCGAAGAGTCTTCGAGGTAGAACGGGTCGGCATCGAAGAAGACTTCCGCGCGGTCGGCCTTGCGCAGCAGGCTGATAAACGTTTCCTCGGACTTGCTCAAATTACCCAACCCCACGAACACGTGGCGCGGGGGCAGGGCCAGCTTGGGGTCGGCCAGCTCGCGGCGCAACCGCTGCACGGCGCGGCGATAGGCCAGGCCCGCGTAGGCCAGGTGCTGGGGCTTGAGCCGGGCCTTGAAGCGCAAATAAACCTTATGCAGCTGGCCCCAGAAGCCGAAGTAGCGGTCCAGCCCGGTCGTTTTTTGCTCGGGGTCGAGCTGCCAGCGCTCCAGGGCTTTGGCCTCGGCCAAATACTCAAACACCGACTTGGTGTCGGCCAGGTTCTGGTCCAGGTTCGAGAAATCCTGCAGCAGCAGTCCGCCCCAGGTGCTGAACTGGTCGAAGCTGAGCGTCGGCTCGATGGCGTGGAAAATATCGAACAGCAGGAGCTGCAAAGCGATGGTTTCCTCGACCTGCACTTCGGCCCACTGCACCAGGTAATCCTCCATCGCCGCGATGCGCGGTGCCCAGAGCGCCTGCCCGGCGGGCGTGGCCAGGGCCAGCTCGTTCTGCAAATACACCACCGCCCGCCGCGTGGGCACGATGACGACCAGGTCCGACAGCTCGTCGTCGGCCCCGTAAGTGGCGAGCAGCTCGCGGGCCACCTCGGCCAGAAACGTCGCGCGGCCGGCGGCGGCGGGCAGGGCGGCGGGCGGGCGAACAGCGGGGGCGGGCAGCAGCATAGGCAAAGGTAGGCGGGGGCCGGGCGATACGTAAACCGGCACCTCAGACCTGACCCTCGCCACCCGGAAGTCTCACCCGCCGCCGCCGCCGCCACGTGACAACACCGACTGAGGCAACGAACCCAAAACAATTCGTGTACGTACTTGATTTAACCCAGCGCCTCATCTAATCCTGGTCGCGGCCGGCGCGCCGCGCATTGCCTTGTCATGTCCAAAAATCTTTTTGAGCCGGCCCAACTTGGGTCCCTCACCCTCGCCAACCGCCTCGTGATGGCCCCGATGACCCGCAGCCGGGCGCTGGGCAACGTGCCCAACGAGCTGATGGCCGAATACTACCGCCAGCGCGCTTCGGCGGGCTTAATTATCTCCGAAGGCACTTCGCCCGCGCCCAACGGGCTGGGCTACGCCCGCATTCCGGGCCTTTTTAACCAGGAGCAGGTCGAGAACTGGCGGCGCGTTACCGAAGGCGTGCATCACCTGGGCGGCCACATTTTCGTGCAGCTCATGCACGCCGGGCGCGTGGGCCACGGCCTGAACCTGCCCGAGGGCGCGGAGCTGGTGGCCCCGTCGGCCATCGCTTCGGCGGGCCAGATGTGGACCGACCAGCAGCAGATGCAGGACCACCCCGTGCCGCGTGCGTTGCGCACCGACGAGCTGGCCACCGTGCGCGGCGAGTTCGTGCAGAGTGCCAAATTAGCGCTGGAAGCCGGTTTCGACGGCGTAGAATTGCACGCCGCCAACGGCTACCTGCTGGAGCAGTTTCTGCACCCCAGCGCCAACCAGCGCACCGACGAGTATGGCGGCTCGGTCGAGAACCGCGCCCGGTTCGTGCTCGAAACGGCGGCGGCCGTGGTGGCGGCCATCGGGGCTGAGCGGGTTGGTATCCGGCTCTCGCCCTGGGGCATGGGAGCCGGTAACGACCTGCTGCACTACCCCGAAATCGACGAAACCTACGCCTACCTGGCCGAGGAGCTGCAAAAGCTGGGCTTGGTGTACTTGCACCTCGTGGACCATTCCAGCATGGGCGCGCCCACCGTACCGGCCGCGACGGTGGCGGCCGTGCGCGCGAAATTCACCAACACGCTGATTCTGAGCGGCGGCTACCAGACTTTGGAGCAAATCGAAAAGGCCCTGGCTGGCGCGGCTGACCTGGTGGCCATCGGCCGGCCATTCATCTCGAACCCCGATTTGGTGGAGCGCCTGAAAAACGGCGTGGCCCTGGCTCCCTACGACCCGGCCACGTTCTACGCGCCCGGCCCCGATGGCTTTGCCCAAGGCTACACTGACTACCCCAGCGCGCTCGAAACGCCGGCCACCACGACGCTGGCGTAGGGGCTGAGGCCGACCGCTGCTTACGAAAAGACCCCGCCCGGTTTCGGGCGGGGTCTTTTCGTAAGCAGCGGTCGGCCTCAATTTATTGGGTGTAATTCAAAACTACGCGCTGAGGTTATGACTCGGGTGCTTACCCGTTTTGCCTGGCCATGACCAAAGAAGCCTAGCTGGCGCTCGCCGCCGCACGGGACGACGAGTTGCGCGGCCTCGGCCAGGAGCCGGATTTCTACACCTTGAAGGAGAAGCTTGACCAGTTGTGGACGGCCCTGGGGCGTTCGGTGCTGGAGCAGACGCTGGGGCCGGGGCCGGCTCTGGGCCGGGCATAGCCCGGCCGTGGAGCAGGCGGTGGCGGCCCCGCTCGCGGCTCAAATCGGCACGTACTTGCTCGCCAACCGCCCCACCTGCGCTACGACGTGTTCCGCCAGCAGGGGCTGCTCTGCGGCAACGGACCCGTGGAGGCCGCCCGCCGTACCCTACTTCAGGTCCGCCTCAAGCGTAGCGGCCAGCGCTGGTCCGACGATGCCCTCGACTGCCTCTTGCGCCTGCGTTCCGCCCTCAAAAGCCCGCAACGTCGCCTGCTCACCAACTTGTTTAAAAACCCGCCCGTATAGTTTTGAATCACACCTTGGGTAGCACTACTTGGGAGAAGCGAACTTAACGCTCGCCGCCGCGGCTTCATTGCCGCGCCCGGCTGGCGCGGCGGCAGTTTCGGTAGGTGCGGTTAGAGACGTTATTTCACTACGTCCACGCCGTACAGGTGAAACTTGCCATCCGAAGTAAGCACCGGCAGGTTCTCGGTCAGGGCCTGGGCGATGATGAGCAAATCGAACGGGTCACCGTGGTCTTTCACCTTCGGCAAGGTGGCGATGTAGAGCAGTTGGCTTTGCTTGATGGGCAACAGACGAATGCCAAACTTGCGGCGGATGACGGTGGCAAAGGTTTCCAGCGAAAGACCGTTCAAATCCAGCTTACCTAACCGCACCTTGATAGCCATTTCCCATAGGCTGGCCGGGCTGACGACGAACGCATTGCGTTGGTCAGTCAGAATAGCTTGCATTTGCCGCGAAAGGGCGCTAAAATCAGACCCCAGCACAATCAGCGCGTTGGTGTCAAGCAGGTATTTCATTCCCCACTCGGCCAGTTGGCAGGCCGGTCGTGCTCATCGAAGAACTCAGGATGCACGATAATCTTTCCCTTGAAATAGTTGGGAATGATGTTCGACTTCTTGACGGGCTTGGGGGCAGCAGGCTTTTTGGCCGCCCCACCTTTGGCGGGGGCCACTTTCTTCTGGGGGCTGGGGGCGGTAGCAGGCATGGGTAGCACTAGGTTTAGAGGAGCGAAAGTAACGCCCGCCGCCGCCGCTTCGTTACCGCGCCCGGCTGGGGTGGTTGGTGCAGCGGGGGTAACGGGAGTTTGGGCAGATGCAATCAGCAATGTTACTTCACCACGTCCACGCCGTACAGTTGAAACTTGCCATCTGAGGTCAGCACCGGCAAGTTTTCCGTGAGGGCCTGGGCGATAATGAGCAGGTCGAATGGGTCGCCGTGGTCCTTGGCCTTCGGCAGCGTGGCAATACGCAACAAGTGGCTTTGCTTGATGTCCAGCAACCTTATTTTCTGCTGCACCCGGAGCCGCCCTGTCGCATCTTCTAACGACACGCCCAACAAGTCCAACTTGCCCAAGCGCACTTTGATAGCCATTTCCCAAATGCTGGCCGGACTTAGCACGAACTCGTTGGTGCTGTCGGTCAGGATGCGTTGGTAAGAAGCTGTTAAGGCCGTAAAATCAGCGGTGAGCAGATAGAACGCGTTGGTATCGAGCAAGTACTTCATTCCCCACTCGGCCAATTAGCGGGGCGCTCATGCGGCTCAAAAAAGTCGGGCGCAGCAATAAGCTTGCCCTTCAGCAGATTCGGGATGATGTTCGACTTCTTCGCCGGCTTCTTGGGCGCAGCGGGTTTGGGGGTCGCCCCACCTTTGGCGGGGGCCACTTTCTTCTGGGGGCTGGGGGCGGTAGCAGACATGAGTAGCACTAGGTTTGGAGGAGCGAAAGTAACGCCCGCCGCCGCCGCTTCGTTACCGCGCCCGGCTGGGGTGGCGGGCGCGGCGGGGGTAGCGATGGTTGCTGCCCTCCACCACCGCTCTAATTAGTTTTCAACTTGGTTTCCAGGTAAGATTTCAGAAACTCGTTTATTTTTACAAGTTCGCGCCAGTAAATACTCAACCTTACCTGGGTCTTAGCTCCGTGGGCAATATTATTGCGAAATCTGTAGATTACCAGAAACACTGCTTTTAATTTTAACTCAAATTTTGGGTCAGGATTACAAAAAATATCTCTCACCCAAGCCTCATCGTTACATAACTTAAGCTTTTTGAACCTCACACTTTCAACACCCTCTTTGAAATAGATTTTACGAAAGAAATCGTAAATATCCATCGTTCTTATCAAGTCAAAAGTTTCATTTTCGCAAAGTATTACCAAGTTTTTACTAGTTATTTTGACCTTAGGGTTCGCACCCTCGAACATTGACCATAGCAGCAGAAAGCAGAGCGAAGGCTGCAACTCTCTGACAGATAAGTTAGGGTTATCTGTAACCTCTCCGGCCCATTGAACAGTACGTTCCAACATGGACCAGCCACTAGCGTTATCGGTCACTGGCTCTTTATGCACTTTACTTGCTCCGCAATTATTCCACCATACAATGGTGCCCCAAAAATAGATTCTCCGGTTCTAATATCGGATATAGTAAATGTTCTAATATCATAAGCAAAAAACTTTTCTTCGTATGTTTTCAATGGAAATTCGTAAATTTCCATTCCTGAGTCTGATACAACGTTGGAAGCCGCTCGTTCAAAAATGTAGCCACCTTCAAATCGAATTAAAATTTGTCGAGGGATAATTTTAGAATATGCACCGTAAACTGTTACGACCACATACAAGCTCCATTGCTCACTTCCCTTTCCAGCACGTGCAACGCTGACGTTGACGTTGCGAAATCCGTACCCATAATCACCGTCGTTATTTCGACCAATCAGTTTGTAGAACGGTTCGAAATTGGCTTGACACACGGGCACACCTCCTGAAGTGTAAATTTTGGTAGAGCATTGGGCTTGAGAAGAACAAGCAACCAGTAAGACAACCAAAAGGGTGAATAAGAATTTCATGGCTGTTGCTTCTCTTTTGTAGCACTCAAAGCTACAATGTATGTTTTACCCTTCAAACAAAAAGCCCCGCCAGCACCATACTGACGAGGCTTCTCCGCAAACATACAACTATTTACACCATCGGCATTTCCACGTTCTCAAACCGCACGGCCCCGTCCTCTAACACCGCCTCCACGACGGCATCTTTCGACACGCGGCCGGCGAGAATATCCTTCGACAGCTCATTCAGAATCACGCGCTGCAAGACGCGCTTCAGCGGGCGGGCACCGAATTGGGGGTCGAAGCCTTGCTCGCCCAGGTAGTCGAGCACTTCGCTGGTGGCTTCGAGCTGGATGCCGGCATCGGCCAGGCGCTGCTGGATTTGACGGAACTGGATGTCCACGATGCGGCGGATTTCGCGGCGCTTGAGAGGCTGGAACATCACGATTTCGTCGATGCGGTTTAGAAACTCGGGGCGCATGTGCTGCTTAAGGCGCTCGAGCACTTCGTCGCGGGTGCGGTCCACCACTTCGTCGTGGTTGTACTCGTTCAGCTCCTTGAAATTGCGCTGAATAATGTCGGCCCCGGTGTTCGAGGTCATGATGATAATCGTGTTCTTGAAATTCGCCACCCGGCCTTTGTTGTCGGTGAGGCGGCCGTCGTCGAGCACTTGCAGCAGGATGTTGAACACGTCGGGGTGCGCTTTCTCGATTTCATCGAGCAGCACTACCGAGTAGGGCTTGCGGCGCACGGCCTCCGTGAGCTGCCCGCCCTCGTCGTAGCCCACGTAGCCGGGCGGCGCGCCGATGAGGCGCGAGGTAGCGTGGCGCTCCTGGTACTCGCTCATGTCGATGCGCACCATCGCGTTTTCGTCGTTGAACAAGTACTCGGCTAACGCCTTGGCCAGCTCGGTTTTACCCACGCCCGTGGTGCCCAGGAAAATGAACGAGCCGATGGGCCGCTTGGGGTCTTGCAGGCCGGCGCGGGAGCGGCGCACGGCATCGGAAATGGCCGCGATGGCCTCCGCCTGCCCCGCCACGCGCTTGCCCAGCTCGGCTTCGAGGTTCAGCAGCTTCTCGCGGTCCGATTGCAGCATTTTGCTCACCGGGATGCCCGTCCACTTGGCCACCACTTCGGCGATGCTCTCGCTCGTCACCACTTCCTGGAGCATGGCCCCGCCGTCTTTGTTGGCCGCCGCTTCTTCCTGCAAGGTTTTCAGCCGGGCTTCGGCTTCCTGAATCTTGCCGTAGCGCAGCTCGGCCACGCGGGCGTAGTCGCCCTGGCGCTCGGCCTGCTCGGCTTCCAGCTTGAACTGCTCGATGGCGGCTTTCTGGGTTTGGATGCCCGTGAGCACGCTTTTCTCGCTTTCCCAGCGGGCTTTGAGGCTGTCGCGCTTGTCGTTCAGCTCGGCCAGGTCCTTGCTCAAAATCACTTCGCGGTCGCGGTTGTCTTCGCGCCGGATGGCCTCGCGCTCAATTTCGAGCTGCATGATGCGGCGCTGGATTTCGTCGAGCTCCACGGGCATGGAATTCAGCTCGATGCGGAGCTTGGCGGCGGCCTCGTCCATGAGGTCGATGGCCTTGTCGGGCAGGAACCGGTCGGTGATGTAGCGGGCGCTCAGCTCGACGGCCGCAATCACGGCATCGTCGGTGATGCGCACGCCGTGGTGCAGCTCGTACTTTTCCTTGATGCCGCGCAGGATGCTGATGGCGTCCTCCACGTTCGGCTCGTCCACCATTACGGCCTGGAACCGGCGTTCGAGGGCCTTGTCCTTCTCGATGTATTTCTGGTATTCCTTGAGCGTGGTGGCCCCGATGGCGTGCAGCTCGCCGCGGGCCAGGGCGGGCTTGAGCAGGTTGGCGGCATCCATCGCGCCCTCGCCCCCGCCGCCGGCCCCGATGAGGGTGTGCATCTCGTCGATGAAGAGCACAATCTGGCCCTCTGAATCGGTTACTTCCTTGATGACGGCCTTGAGGCGCTCCTCAAACTCGCCTTTGTACTTGGCCCCGGCCACGAGCAGGCCCATGTCGAGGCTCATGATGACTTTGTCGCGCAGGTTTTCGGGCACGTCGCCGGCCACGATGCGCTGGGCCAGGCCCTCCACGATAGCAGT
>Ga0209511_1001081_pt1 | contig 24927 bp, 23 predicted proteins | sample SSSSmetaG_FD_184141 | JGI IMG/M metagenome (GOLD analysis project Ga0209511, IMG submission 184141) | Glacier valley bacterial and archeal communities from Borup Fiord, Nunavut, Canada, to study Microbial Dark Matter (Phase II) - ​SSSS... | ecosystem: Environmental > Aquatic > Freshwater > Ice >... | reverse complement strand
GCTGCAGACCTGCAAGGTCAACGGAATCAACTCGTATCGCTATCTGCAAGCCTTGCTCGTTGCGTTGCCTCTGGCTCAGACCGCCGACGACTACGAGGCGCTGCTTCCTTGGAACATCGTGCTGCCGGTCGAATAGGATCAAGCGGCTGAGCCTCCCGCGCTAATCACATCTGAGCACGCCGCGCAAGGGACGCGGTTAATAGACCGCTTACCATACATTGACGTGATGAGCGCGTCAATGCATTAGTCGTCAACGAATGGTTTGAGGCTGCCAACGACGGGCAGCAAGTCGCCCACCTGACTGGCGCGCTGGGTCGGCAGGCGAGTCAGCACGTCTTTCATGTAGGCATACGGATCATGGCCATTCAATTTGGCCGATTGAATCAAACTCATGACCGCTGCGGCACGTTGTCCCGCGCGCAGTGAACCCGCGAACAGCCAGTTGCCTCGCCCAATGGCAATCGGTCGGATCTGGTTTTCACACCAGTTGTTGTCAATCGGCAATTGACCATCATCGAGATAGCGCGTGAGTGCACCCCAGCGTTTGAGGCTGTAGTCCAGCGCTTTGGCCGTGGCCGAGCCATCGGTGATTCTGCAACGCTGCAACTTCATCCATTCATGCATCGCATCGGCAATCGGGCGTGCTTTGGTTTGTCGAATCTGCAACCGCTGGTCGGTATGGAGCGTTTTGACCTCCCGCTCCACGTCATAGATCTGACTGATCAACTTCAACCCAGTCTGGGCAATCTGGCTGGAGTGGCTCTTGGCGACCAGAAGCGGTAATTCGTCTCTGCCAGTTCGCTGTCACTGGAATGACTGCTGTATTAGAAATGCCTGCCGTTCAGCAGTAAACTTGTCGAACCGCAGCCATCGGTTCAATTCCTAGGCTTGACACCACCTTTGCGGCCGAGGCCGAAACCGACGCGGTAAAGGTCGGGCATATCGATACGACGGTCCTTTTTGGTTTCTAGCAAGCCAAGACGCCGCAAATCGTCAGACACCCCATCCCAGCCACGATCAACGTGTTGTGCTGGGAGGCGCGTAGAGCTGATGCTTTGCGCGCCACCGGGAAATGTTTCTTCCCATTTTTGTTTCACGGATTCGAATTCAACGGGTACGTTCATGCCGCTCAAGGCAGACAGAATGTCAGGCACCCATGGGTAATCTTCAGCCATCTCCTGAACGCGAATTTCAGAGGCCTTCTGAATGCCGCGCTTGATACTCTCGAAGTGCAAAGCATAGTCATGCTGCGAATAACGCTCACTGGAGTCTTGCGCTGCCTGCCGGATTGCCGAAAGGAAAGATCGTGGTGACGTCTGACCACGTCCATCAGCTAAGTGCCCGACTGACCACGAATATGGCACGCCTCGACGCTTGTCACGCCCCATCCATGGGCCTGCCAGCGCTTCAAAAGCTTTCTTCTGCGCCTCGGACTCCGATTTCATGCCTTGCGCAACACGCCAAACATCACCCAGCGCGTCACTCTGGCAAATTTGGCGCATACGCTCGCCATGAATATTCGGCGCGTTAATAAGCCTTTGCCAGAGCAAGCCATGCAGGTCATGCCTGGCCCATGTCAATTCAGCCTTGGTCGCAGTCAGCTTGGATGCATCCGGGAAGTTGAACACCGTGCGCTCCGCCTGATCTTCGCGCAGAAATACTTTAGCGTATAGGCCGGGAAATGATTTCAACCAAAGAATCGTGCGTAACAACCCCCGCACGATCTCATCCATCCGCTGCCACTCTGAGCTCGTGCGATCCAGCGCGTCAAAGAGAATCAGCCCCGTCCAATCCCGCTCACGTTGCATCAGACGTGCAGCAGCCTCCGGATTGGATTTCAACCATTCCACGGTGCTTAACCAGCTATTCCTGGGAATATCTACGCCTGTCCGCCGTGCGACCCAACGCAGGATCACTGCACGCCACAAATCGTAAGGATCACCATTCTGGGAAAAAAGCGTAACGAATACGTCTGCATTTGGATAACTATCTATGCTTTCTGAGCTACTGAAGCCAGCAGTCACTTCGATACCTTGCAGTTCGGATAAAACCGTTCCAAGTTGACTGCGAAGCGGTTCGGATTGCAGCACTGCTGTCCAGAACGATTTGCCAACCCCTCGGCCACCGACAACGATGTGCGCATCTAATCTCAACGCCTTGAGATGTGAGGGAGGCAAATACAACGTTCCGGGTTGCGGCATTTCGCCGAAGTTGCTGGTCTCCAATGGCGCCGCTAAGATCGCTTCGCGTAGTTGCTGGGTTTGCGTCATGACGTTTCCCTCCCATCAACGGCATTGCTTACGCCATTGATCAATGCCCCAAAAACAGACCCCACCTCTTGAGCGTCGATAGCAGCAAGCCTCCCTTGCAAGGAGAGTAGCCCCGCAAAACTGCGATGCCAGTTCACTGCCCATGGATGGTGCGGAGCCGTTTCATCAGCCTCGTCGAAGTTCCAGCCTTCGCTTAAGCCGCCAACCCGCCACGTACCATCAAGCCTGCGTCCAACCTCGCCTATCTTGATTGGTGCAATTTCATCGTAAAGCGTGTCGACGAAGACTTCGTATGAATGCTCGCGCAAGCCTGCAAGGTACCCGACTCGATCAAGCTCAGGAACTATGGCCCCGACTACCTGCAACCGCTCGCGTATTTGTTGCGCGACATCCGCACGCAGCCATTGCTCGAACAACATCCGGTAGCCGTTCCATGTCTGCTTACCTTCCAGTGAGAACAACAGGATCAGATTGGCACCCAATTGAGTAATACACGTAGAAGCAATCTCATCAATACCGGAACGCGAGTCGATTAGCACCACGTCGGGCTGAATTCGCCCCTCCAGATCCCGCAGCAAGCGATCTAGCCGAGAAGACCACACCTCACGAGTCCCATCCGCCTGCAACTTGGGCATCCAGACACGGCCGAGTTTGGCAATGTACTCGCCGTGATCAGCCCCATGCGCTGGTACGACATAGATTTCTCCATCATGGGAAAGATTACTGGTAGCGACCATGTTTTCGAAAACGACATCCCCGTTGTCTACAAGGTCTTCAATCAGCCAATCGGTAATACCGTACGTAGGCTGCCGTTCTGGCGGCAGCAACGCAGAAGACAAGCCGGGAGATTCGAGATCGAGGTCGAGCACCAGGACACGCTTCCCCTCCTGTGCAAGACTCCAGGCAGTGGCTGCCAAAGCAGTCGAGCGACCGACACCACCCTTGATAGAGAAAAACACAATACGTGGCACGCCCTTAGTTTCTGGCGCAATGCGTGCCCAGTCGGCCTCTGTCGCCAGTCGATCCACCACCCATACATTGGTGAACCCATCTACCAAATAGCTGGTTGCCCCATGAAGCGCCTGCTCCCTGTTTGCCTCGAAAAGAATTTCGGAATTTTGCGGATAGGCGTGCTTACCCAGACGTTGCATCAAGCTTGACGCCAGACAATCCCACAGCATGCGCTGTTCACTCCCGTTGATCCGCTCGGGCAGGATCAGACGCACGCGCCCGTTGAGATCGCGATTGACAAGCAGCCAATCATTTTCATTACTCAGAAAATCATGCAACGACCCGCTATGAGCCTGCAGCCAATTCCGAACCGTCGGCAAAATCAGATCAAAGGTTGGAATAGGCTCTGGAAACTGTTCGAAAAGTTTCTTTCTCATACCAGCAGCCCTTCTCGTTGTGCTTTCTTTATGAGGTTACAGATGGCCGTTGCACCCGCCTGGTGAACTTGCACATCCCCCTGGTTAAAGTTTGATTGGTGTGCGTAGCGGTCGGAAACATCCCAATTGTCAAATGGATTAGGCGTAGGCAGTCCGTAGTCAGCGCCTTCCACCCTGCCGCTGCGGTAGCCCTCAAAGCGAGTCCATATGCCTTTAGCGTGAGTTCTGTCAACTTGTGCTGCGGGGCTGCCGGTCGCAGAATTGACCGCCATTCCGAATCTCATCATCAGTCGTTTCAGCCCACACTCTGCTGCCATACCGTAAAGGTGGTCCGCGTTGGCGTAGCGCCCTTCTGAAAAAAGCTTTTCGGCATCATTCCAATGACGTTCATGTGCATTCAGAAAATCCGCTTGCATTTGGTTAGCTGTGAATTACGGGGTGGAACCGGCAGGCTTGCTTGACTATCTTGATCATGAATAGGCTCCGTTGTGGTTCTTGGTTTCCTCAAAGTGCGAAATCGCAATGGGGTGCCGCTCGCAGTCGCCCCGAATCAGAATTTCGACCATGTTTGCAATGGAATGATGCTCCTTACCCGCCCCAATGCGAAGCGCTTCTTTCACGCCGGGATCGATACGAAATGTGAGCGTGGCAGTCTTGACGGTGATCATAGCCCCTGCAAAACCACTTTAAATGTACCGCACTTTACAGTGTCTACCAGTGTGTTTCCTCGATGTTGATTGCGTTGTTCATCAGGAGACCGCTCTGTTTTGCGAAGCTGCTGGCCATATCGACGAGTCTGGGCGGAAGCTTAGGCCGAGGAGCAATCAGTGGTCTGACTGTTCGAGCGACTGCTGTACTCAGAGACCTGACGCTGGATGAACGGAACGACGAGTGACAGCTTTGGGCCTTGGATTCAACCGGTCGAAGCAACAAGTTGACCGCCACGAACGGCAACTGATAGGCACCCCAACTCATGCAATTGGGTGGGCAGAAAGCGGCCCTTGGGAAATACCTGGTTACGCTGCACTGCAGAAGTAGCCAGCCCGTACATTGACCGCCAGATCTCCAGTCCGAACAAGTCTTTCAGGGGCTCAATTACTTTTCAGTGGGAATATCTGTGAATGCATTGCGAGACGCTTTCACAACAATGACGGAATCTGCCGCCGTTTGCCAATCCGCACGTACTTTTGCAAGGTGGCCTCCGACCTGTGCCCGGTCTGCTGCATCAGCTGGTAACTGGGAATGCCCGCCAACGTGCCAGCCGTGGCAAAGCCCGCGCGCAAGCTGTGACCGGAATACAGCGCAGGGTCACGCCCAGTCAGTTCGATAATTCGTTTGACTATGTGCGCGACCGCGTGAGGCGTGAGCGACTTGTCGGCGATCTGGTCATGCCGGTTGATCGGCGCAAAGATGAACCCGGTATCAATGCCACACGTCACCTGCCAGTGTTTCAGCGCTTTCACCGGGCAGCGGTCACCGTACGCCTGCGGTATGAATTTCACGAGTCCAACACCGGTTTGATCGACCTTCGAGAACTGTAGTGTGATTTCGATGCCGCTGTCCAGCCACGCCACGTCGGTCCACTTCAGCGAAACAAGTTCGCTACGGCGAAACGCCCCCGCCCAGCCAATTGCCAGCAATGCCATGTTGCGTGCCGCCTGTACGGGCCGTCCCTTGCTGGCAGCAGACCACATTTCAATTAGGGTGTTTTTTTCAATCGCGGTGACTTGCCGCTGACCGACACCCAGGCTGCGACGCACGCCCTTCATCAGTTGCTTGATGCGCGGGTCATGTACCGGCGATGGATGACCCCGCTCCATATGTTCAACGTGCAGACTGACCAGACGCTTTTCGATGGTGGCGACGGCAAGCGAGGTTGCCATAGTCGTGATGAAGGTCGCAACTTGATCAACTGTAGCCGGAATAGTGCCACCCGCTTCAAGGTAATAACGTACGTCTTTGGCGTATTCGGCACGGGTTGAACCCGCTTTTGCAGCGGCCAAGTAATCTACTTCGGTCAAAGCAATGACCTGTGCGCAGTTTTGAAGTGCAGACATGATGTTTTCTTTCGGTGAAATTTGGCTCGTAACGGCACGAAACTGACGTACGAAAAGTGCAGTTTTTCGGCGGTTAGCGACTTTGAAAAAGCGGCGAAGTTGCCGCTGGCGAAGACCGGTGGACTGCTCAGGGCGGACTTGCCGCCATCAGACGTGCCTTAATGAACGCACGTATCGGTGTTCATCGCCGCTATGAACGTTCCAGTTTGTGATCAAACGAGGTCGGTGATGCTAGGTTCATTACCAGTGGTCATGGCAGAAAATGGGCGGTTGTTGGACAGTGACTGAACATAATGGATCACGTCACTTAGTAACCAGCGCACCGCTGCCCTGCGGCTTGTCCCGAATTTCAGTGGGCGGCGTAACTCTCCGGTAGCCACAAGGTTGTAAATCGCCGATTTCTGAAGCGCCAGTATTTTGCAAACATCGCTTATCTTGACGAGCTGCGGAATGGGGATGTCTCGGGCAACGTTCAATGTAGAGAGAGGGCATATTTTTGATTTTGAGTTGTGTCGATTTCGATCTTTGAGGTCCAGCAGCCTTGGTGAATTGACCGATTTGGCGTGGGTAGGGATTGGGCTCATTGGTGTAACTCCTGGGAAGTTGAGCCGCGCTGCTAAAAAGAGTCACCCAAAAACGCAAAAAAGCCACGACTCTGGGAGTCATGGCTTTCGCTGGTTTCGGCAGTTGCTGGCGCTTTTTGGTGGCGCGGCACGGTGCGTAATGCGCCGTATTCTCAGTTTAATGGGACAAATTCGAGCTGTCGAGCGTTGAATAACTTTGGCAAAAGTTCGCGTTTCACTCCGCCTCACGGGGCCTGCAGCTGGTTATTTTTCGTACCAGCTTGCGACTTTGGTCGGCCTTTGGCTCGAACCCACCAACACCTGCCGGTCAAATGTGTATCGTCGAATGACAAAAAAAAGGCGTGATGCTGCCATTAACGCTCACCGTGATCGAAGACGGCTCACGCTCCCCTTGCGGTCATTTAGCCGACCTCTCGCAGGGATCAAAACTGCGGCTCAATCTGCTCGACTCAATCTAAAGGATACTGTCGACTGAACAAATAGCACTGATCGGCTTGGCAGCCTACACGGTGGGAGCAAGCATCAAAACCATCAGATCCTCAGCCTCCATCGCTTTGGCAAACAGCCAACCTTGGTAAACCTCGCAACCATATTGCTGCAAAAAGGTCAGCTGGGCTTTGGTTTCCACGCCCTCAGCCACCAGTGTCAGCCCCAGGCTGTGGACCAAAGCAATGATCGCCAGGAAAATGGTGACGTCATTGGCGTCAGGCCCTCCCCTGAGACAAATAGTGCAGGCACGCGATCTGGCCAGCGCAGCCCGACGTAGCCAAGCACGCCGACCACCGCCAGCATCAGGGCCAGGGCAAGACGTTTTTTAAGCGTGGTGATATCCGGCACGGTCGGTAGCCATGCGTACACCAGCAATGCAGTGGCTGCCAGCGTGCGAGCGCCAGCCAGAAGAAAATCGAGCAAGCCCACGCCGACTAAGTAGCGCGGTAGCCGGTGACGAATACCAGCAAGGCCACCACCACAGCGAACATTTCCACAGTCGTGTGCCAAAACACGAACGTCATCGGCTCAAGCACGATCTGCCGGACCGGGTGTGAAACCCACCACAGCAGAGGTATGGCCAGTGCAAGCAACGTCCAGCCAGCGGCACTTTGATAGGGATGCGTCTGTTTGTGGTGCATGGTTGCGAATTTAGTGGATTTGATGCCCCTGCGAAGGGGACGGAAGTGTCACCGTGGTTTGACTATTTCCATCAATTCTTTTGAATGATCCTTGGAGGCGGCGGTAATTTCAGCCATCAAATCATTGACTAGTCTGACCTGACTCAACACTTCCGTCATGGTCTGGCCGACATCGGCAACCAGTCGGGAGCCGCTTTCGACTTTTTCTACGGAGTCATCAAGCAGGCCCATGATTTCCTTGGCCGCTGAGCGACCAGCTAGACGGCGCCCCTGCTCACCCGCACTGGCAGTCTCCGCGGGTGCGTTCAAAGACAGAATGTTGGACTGGAAGGCAATCGCGTCAATCACGCTGATTATGTCGGCAATCCTGCTGCTCGAATCCGAGATCAGCGTCATCGTGGCCACCACATTGGCCACCGCATCACCTAACTTGGTGGCGATTTCAGTGGCGGCATTCGCCAGTTGGCTGGCCAGTTGCGCCGTGTCGAAATTCTGGTGAGTGGTCGCGAATAGCAGCGTCTCATTGCCTGTAAACCGATACTCGCGTTGCGTCACCGGAAGGTTGGTTCTCATTGGGATACTCCTTGGGCCAAGGTGACGTTTTTCTATGTCACCTGGTCCATTTCAGCTCTTTGACAGTCTCAGGCCGTTGTGATGGCAGCGCCGGTTACCGAGCCACTTTGTTCAAGGCCCGAAAGCGTTGACATTTCATCAACCGACAGCACGTGCTGGATATTGAGAATGATGACGAACTTGCCATTCACCTTGCCCATGCCAGTGATGAAATCGGCACGGATGTTGGCGCCGAACGAGGGCGGCGGTTCGATCTCCTGGGGGGGTATATCCAACACCGCGTTCACCGCGTCCACCATCACGCCCACATCCTGTTGCTCGTGCTCGCCCGCCACTTCAATGATGACGATGCAGGTGCGCCGCGTGACCTGAGTGGCCTGCTTGCCAAAGCGTGAGCTCAGGTCAATCACCGGCACCACCGCGCCCCGCAGGTTGATGACGCCGCGAATGAATTGCGGCATGCGCGGCACTTCGGTCAGGTTGCCGTATTCGATGATTTCCTTGATCGCCAGGATGCCCATCGCGTAGGTCTCGCCACCCAGCATGAAGGTCAGGTATTGCTGCTGGTCCTGCTCAGCCGCAGCTTTCACCACAGCAGGCAGTTGGGTTTTCGTTTGCACCATTGCGTTCATGTCGCGCTCCTAGAAGCGCACGAAGCTGGCTTCGCTTGTCGGCGCTTTTAGCTGGGGCACCGCTTTCTTCGGTATGGCCCTGGCCGCAGTCGGCGCTCTTGCCGCAGGCGTTGCCGAGGCATCGACCTTGAAGAAGGCCATCAGTTCCTGCAGTTGCATGGCCTGGCCGCTCATCTCTTCCGCCGTGGCAGCCAGTTCTTCCGAGGCGCTGGCGTTTTGCTGGGTGATCTGGTTGAGCTGGCCCATGGCGGTGTTGATCTGGCTCACGCCGGTGGACTGCTCGGTGGAAGCGGCCGCAATTTCCTGCACCAGATCCGAGGTCTTGCTGATGGCCGGGACGATTTGGTCCAGCAGTTTGCCCGCACTCTCGGCTTTTTCCACACTGCCGGAGGCCAGTTCGCCAATCTCCTGCGCCGCAATCTGGCTGCGCTCGGCCAGCTTGCGCACTTCGGCCGCCACCACGGCAAAGCCCTTGCCATGCTCGCCGGCCCGCGCCGCCTCAATCGCCGCATTGAGCGCCAGCAAATTGGTCTGGTAGGCGATGTCGTCGATGATGCCGATCTTGCCGGCAATGCTCTTCATGGCCACCACGGTTTCTTTGACCGCGCCGCCGCCTTCTACCGCTTGCTTGGCTGCTTGCGAGGCCATGCCGTCAGTGACCTTGGCGTTGTCGGTGTTCTGGTTGATGGAAGCACTCATCTGTTCGATTGATGCCGAGGTTTCTTCCACACTGGCGGCCTGCTCGGACGTGGCCTGGGAGATCGACTGCGCCGTGGCCGAAATTTCTTCGGAGGCACTCGACAAGGCGTCCGCTGCGCCACGGACTTCGCCGATCACTTGGGATATCCTGGCAATGGTGTTGTTGACGGTGTCCTTGAAGTCCTTGAGCTGGCCCTTGTAGTCGCCTTTGACTTCCTTGGTGAGGTCGCCTTTCTCCATTTCGGCAAGCACCGCTATGGCTTCATTCACGGGGAGAACGATACCGTCGAGGGTTTTATTGACGCCTGCCACCAATTGGTTCCAGCCACCCTGGAACATGTCGGCGTTGGCGCGCTTGTCCAGTTCGCCGTTGGCAGCTCCCTGGATGATGATGTCGGTCTGTGCCAGCAGGTCGCTCATCATCTTGACCAACGTGTTGAGGTTGTTCTTGATCACGCCATACTCGCCCTTGTAGTCGGTGGTGATGGTGGCGGGAATAATGCCCTTGGCGATCTGGTCAACGTAGCCAGACGTGACCTTCAACGGTTCGGCAATGTTGGTCACGGTTTCATTCACGCCCTGAACGAGCCTGCGAAAATCACCCTGATGCTTGCTGGCGTCGGAGCGGACATCCAGTCGCCCATCCGCAGCGGCTTCAATCATGACATCGGTGTCCGATATCACTGCCTTGAGCTTGTCGATCATGTTTTTCATCGCATGGAGCAACTGCCCGGTCTCATCGCTGGAGGTCACTTCAATCTGTGCCGTCAGGTCGCCTGCGGCTAATTGATTGGCTACGCCCACTGCTTCATTCAACGGACGGGTAATGCTGCGCGTCACCCAGAAGGCAAAACCGAAGGCCAGCAAAACGGCACTGATGGAAAGTAGCAGAACCAACCGTTGCGCATCGTTCGCAGCAGTGTTGGCGTCTTGCCCCGATTTCTGCATCAGCTCGGACTGAAAGCTCACCAGATCATTGACAGCGCCGATGTAGTCAGCCTGACTCTTGCCCATGCTCGTAAGCAAGAGCACGACCGCTGCATCGCGTTTATCGGCCTTCTGCAGATCGAGAAATGTAACCAGATCGGCCTTATAAGACTTTCGTGCCTCCACTAGTTTGACCAAATATTTCTTCCCTTCAGCCGTTTGAATGGCTTTATCCAATTTATCCATACTTTCCCCGATTCTCTTGCTGGCGTCAGCAATCGGGAGCAACTCCTGGGCTGCAGCATCACCCTTGACCAGCAAGGAGTTGCGCGTGACCCGGGCCGCCAAATTGATATCGTCAATAATACCGTTGGCCCAGACGGTCTTGGGAAACTTGTCATTGACCAGGTCAGTGATGCCGTCGTTGAGTTGGCTCAGCCGCGTGTATGAAACGATGGAAATTGCTGCCAGAAACAGCACCATGAGGCCGAAGCCGATTCCCAGCCGAACACCTATTTTCATATTCTTGAACATTTCAAACTTTCTTGATTAATATTGATAATTTACGCTTCTAGCCCAATAACAACGGGCATAAAAAGCTATTAATTTAATAGCAACTACCGACTCAAAGCCGGCAAGCGCCCCCTGTCACCGGCAGGCTCCTCGCCGCTCACAACCTGCTTCATCAAGCCCGGCACGTCGAGGATCAAGGCCACCTCGCCGCTGCCCAAAATGGTGGAGCCACCGATACCCTGGAGGTGCTGAAAAATACTGCCGAGCGGCTTGATGACCGTCTGGAATTCCCCCAGCAGCTTGTCCACCACCAGCCCCGCCTTCTCGTCGCCATAGCGGACCACCACGATGTTTTCACGCCGCGCCGCCTCGCCTTGCACCTCGAAATGCTCTCGCAGGCGCCGGTAGGGCAGCACCTCGCCGCGCAGGTTGAGGTAGCGCTTGTCGCTGGCGTCATGATCCGTGGCACTGAGTTCGATGCACTCGACCACCATGTCGAGCGGGATGACGTAGGTGGCGTTGCCCACGCCAACCAGAAAGCCGTCGATGATGGCCAGCGTGAGCGGCAGGCGGATGCGTACCGTGCTGCCCTGGCCTTCGACGCTGTCCAGGTCCACCGTGCCGCGCAGCGCCTCGATGTTGCGGCGCACCACGTCCATGCCGACGCCGCGCCCGGACAGGTTGCTGATCACATCGGCGGTGGAGAAGCCGGCTTCAAAGATCAGGTTGTAAATTTCCTTGTCGCTCAAGGCGGCGCCTTCGCTGACCAAGCCGCGCTCAATGGCTTTCTTCAGGATGCGTTCCTTGTTCAGTCCGCCGCCGTCGTCAGTGACTTCGATCACGACGCTGCCGGCGTCGTGGAAGGCATTGAGCTTGAGCGTGCCCTTGGCCGGCTTGCCGCGCGCCAGGCGCACGGCGGCGGATTCAATCCCGTGGTCCATCGAGTTGCGCACCAGGTGGGTGAGCGGGTCGCCGATCTTTTCCACCACGGTTTTGTCCAGCTCGGTGTCCGCGCCGCTGATCACGAGGTCAATGTCCTTGCCCAGCTCCTTGCTGACGTCCCGGACCACGCGCTGAAAGCGGTTGAAGGTGCCGCCAATCTGCACCATGCGCAGGGTCAGGGCGCTGTCGCGCACTTCTTCCACCAGGCGCGACAGGGTGGCGGTGGCCTCTAACAGTTCCGGCACACCGGCACGCTGGGCGATGAGGGTGGTGCCGGCCCCGGCAATGATGAGTTCGCCCACCAGGTTGATGAGCTGGTCGAGTTTTTCGGCATCGACCCGGATGAGATTGGCTTCGCTGCTCCGGGTTTCCTTGACCTGGCGCTGCTTTTCCAGGGCGGCGGCGACCACCGGCGGCGGCACCAGTTCCGCGTCCACCAGCACTTCACCAATCGGGCGCGGGGGCGCGGCGCCTTCGTCGTGCTGCAGCTTGAGTGCGGTCTCCAGTTCGTGCGCGGTGAGGGTGCCGCAGCGCACCAGCATTTCGCCGACACGCAACTCTTCGCCCGGCATGTCGGCGATGAACTGCAGGTATTCGGTTATTTTGCTGCGGGGCGGCAGGATACGGACCTGGCAGTTATCGATCACAAAATCGAACACATTTTCGATGGCGGCCTTGTCGGCCTTGCTCTTGAAGCTGATCTCAAAACCGAGGTAGCAGCTCTCCGGGTCGAACTCGTGCGCCGCCGGCATGCTGTCGACCAGCGTCAGCATGTGATGGATATCGCCCAGCGTACCAAGGTAGCGGAGAAAGGACAGCGGGTCCATGCCGCTGCGGTACACGTCGCGCCCGAAGCGCAGTGAAATATGCCAGAGGTCGGTTTCCACCTGGCCGCCGCCTTCCGTGGTGTGGGGCAGTTCGTATTCCGCCGGCACTTTGGAGGTGGCGGCGTGCGCTGCTGTTGCGGCTGCTGGTGCTGGTGCTGCTGTTGCTTCGCCCAGATAGACATTGAGTTGATCAATCAGCGTCTGACCCTGCTCGCGCTCGGCGGCCGTCAGTTCGCCACCGCCAGCGGCGTTGTCCACCAGTTCGCTCATGTGGTCACCCCAGGCCAGCAGCAGCGCGACCAGTTCGGCGTCCACGCGCAGCTCACCGCCACGCACCTTGTCCAGCACGCTCTCGGCCACATGGGTGAAGTCGACAATGTCGTCGAGCCCGAACAGCCCAGCGGAGCCCTTGATGGTGTGCGCGGCGCGGAAGATGGCGTTGAGGGTGTCGGCATCGTCGGGCGACTGCTCAATGCGCAGCAGCGCTTCTTCCATACTCTCCAGCAGTTCACGGCTTTCGGCGATGAAGGTTTGCAGTGCGGCATCAAGATTCATGGGGGTACTCCTGTGAGCGGATCAGGACGGGATCGCCAAAAAAACTTTCCAGGTTGCATAGATCCAGTACTTCCAGCACCGCCGGGCTGTGGCCGGAAATGCGCAGGTTCTTGCCGCGTGCCCGGGCTTCGTTCTTGGCCATCACGAGCAATTGCAATCCGGCAGAGTCGATTTCACTGACGCCGGCCAGGTCGATCTCGATATCGGCGCATTGATCGAGCGGCGCCAACAGGCGGTCCTTCAATTCAAGTGCGGTGTAGATCGTCATCTCGCCTTCGATCGTGAAGTGGCAGGGTTCGTTTGCTCTTGGTGTCATGGTGACGGTCATGGTTCTCTCCTTGATTGCTTACGGGCCAGCTCAAGGCAGGATCAGCTTGGACACCGCACCCAGCATCTGCGCGGGCTGGAAGGGCTTGACCACCCAGGCCCTGGCGCCCGCAGCTTGGCCCGCCTGTTTTTTGCCCTCGCCGGCTTCGGTGGTTAGCATGATGATGGGGGTGAATTTGTAGGCCGCCAACTTCTTGGCCTCGGTCACGAAAGTGATGCCATCCATATTGGGCATGTTGACGTCACTGATGATGAGGTGGATTTTTTGGCCGTTGAGCTTGGTCAGCGCGTCCCGGCCATCACAGGCTTCAATCACGCTGTAGCCCGCGCCCTTGAGGGTAATACTGACGACCTGCCGTAAAGAGGCCGAGTCATCGACGATCAGAATTGTTTTTGCCACACATATCTCCTAAAAAAATGTAATTTCGGTTGCGCTGGCCTGTGCCTGCGCCGCAGGCCGCTCACCGCCATGCACCGAGTGCTGCTCGGCCATGGTGTAGGTGCTGGTTAGCGCATTGAGCCAGGCGTCGGTGTCCAGGGGTGTGGGCATCACGCCTTCAGCAAGTTGCTGCCCGGACACTTCCAGTGTCTGGTTGAGCTTGTCCAGGTCACCGCGGACATGGCTCAGCACCTGGCTGATCCGGTCCTGGAATTGCAGCGCCACCAGCACGTCGGAAATCTCGCTCTGGATGAGTTGGCTCTCGCGGCGCATCACTTCGGCGGAATCGTTCAGGCCGGTCGCGGTCGATTGGAATTGACCCAGCACCTTTTCAATGATCTGTTCTGAATTGGCGGTCATCGCTTCATCCTGCTGGGAAAACTGGCTGGAAACGCGAAGCGTTTTAACAATCGCGTTGTTGACGGTTTCCACCGTGGTGGTGATTTTCTTGCCCGTCTCGGCGGAGAGCTGGGACAGCTTGCGCACTTCGCTGGCAACCACCGCAAAACCGCGACCAACTTCGCCGGCACGCGCCGCTTCAATGGCGGCATTGATCGCCAGCAGATTGGTCTGGTGGGCGATGCTGCCCACGTTCTGGGCCATTTCCCGCAGTTCCGCAGTAAAGCGTGACAGCGTATGGACCTCGTGCAGCAACGATTCTTTCTCCTTCAGGGCGGAGCGAAGCGAGCTAATGATGGAGTGGAGGTCGGTTTCGCTGTTTTTGAGCAGGGCGACAACACCCAGACTGTTGCCGTCATCCGCTGAGCTGCTGCTGGTTTGGGAAGCTGAGACTGCGCTCTCCAGGCGCTGTGACAGGTTGCCAAAGCGCTGTGCCAGGTCGTTGATGGCGCTTTCTGTCTGGCTGCGGGCGATCTCGACCTGGCCTGACCAGACCGGCAGGACACCTCGGCACAATTGGTTCAGGCCATCGATGCACTGGGCGCGCACGGTGTCTTCAAGGCGAAGCCGGGATGTCGTGCATTGACGCACGGCCCACCAGGCCGAACCTGCACAAACCAGTGCCACCATGGCGGCCAGCGCAGTGACCGGCAGCCCAGGGACAGCGGGCAATACCGGAGATAGCAGCAGGGCCAGCGCCCCGGCGACGCCTGACAGGAGGACCGGGAGGGCCGCCCATTTGCACGCATTACTGTTGGCCGTCATCCGGCCGTCCGCCATTGGCTCAGGGTTTCTAGTTGTCATTTGGGTAGGGCGCATGCGATTAAGAAAAACGTTTAATGGGGCCAGGACCTGCACCCTGCATGGTCCTGATGATTTCAAGGTGGATTTCGCCAAGGGGCAGCTCCCGGTCAACTGCGCCCAGCTTCACCGCCTCCTTGGGCATGCCGTAGACCACGCAGGTGGCCTCGTCCTGCGCCAGAGTGCGTGCGCCCATGTCGTGCAACTCCTTGAGTCCATGGGCACCGTCGTCGCCCATGCCAGTCATGATGATGCCGAGTGCATTCTTGCCAGCGCACTTGGCCACAGAGCGGAACAACACATCCACCGACGGACGGTGACGGCTCACCAATGGACCATCAACGACATCCACGTGGTACTGAGCACCGCTGCGCTTGAGCAGCATGTGGCGCCCGCCGGGTGCGATCAGGGCGAGCCCGGGCATGACCCGGTCACCGCTCCTGGCTTCGCGCACTTCGAGCCGGCACAAGCCGTTGAGCCGATTGGCAAATGCCTCGGTAAATTTTTCCGGCATGTGCTGGACGATGACAATCCCCGGGCACACGCGCGGCAGCGCTGTCAATACCATTTCCAGCGCCTGCGTGCCACCGGTGGACGTGCCGATGGCAATCACACGATCAGTCGTCTCTGCCATGGCTTGGACAGAGACGGGCAAGATGGCGTCTGCGGACAGTTTCGGCGCTACGGGCAGCGTGTTGGCTCTTGGCACCAGTCGCCGCACGTTGGCCTGGGCTGCGGCCCTGACGGCGCTGACCAGGTCTTCTGCGCTGTCCTGAAGGAATTGTTTGAGTCCCATTTTGGGTTTTGGGATGATGCTGGCTGCTCCGGCGGCCAGCGCCTGCATGGTGGTTTCCGCACCTTTTTCGGTCAAGGTGGAGCAGATCACCACTGGCGTTGGCCTCTCGGCCATGATTTTTTTCAGGAAGGTGATGCCATCCATGCGCGGCATCTCCACGTCCAGCACGATCACGTCGGGCCACTGGGTGCGCATGCGCTCCATGGCAAAAATGGGGTCAGATGCGGCGCCAATCACCTCGATGCCCGGGTCCTGCGCCAACACGGCCGTGAGCACCTGGCGCACCACGGCCGAGTCGTCGACGATCAGTACCTTTATGCGTGCTGGCATATTTCCCGTGTGTCGTAGTGGTCGTACGCCGAATGTGCGGGCACCTGGTGCTTCATCCAGACATGGCCGCTGCCGATGTCAAAGATCAGGTTCCGGTGGCCAATCCCCCCCAGATGTTCGGCTCTCACCTTCAAGCCATGGTGGGCGAGCAACTGGCTGACTACCTCGATGTTTTTCAACCCGACATGTTGGGCGCGGGGTTTGGTGGTGGCCGGGAACATGTTGCCGCCGCCAAACAGCTTGATCTGGTAGTCGCCGGCGCGTGTCCCGCTTCGCTGAATTTCGGTGAACATCAACTCAAGGGCTTCGTCCGCATACTTTCCGTCAAGCGCTGTTGTGTCCAGCGCGCGGCGCGAGGGAAAACCGATTGGCGAATTTCTGATACGACCGTGAAGCTTCGGGCCACGCGGTTGCCGGGTGGGTAGCATGTAATGGCACATGCCGCCGATCAGCAAATGCGGATGCCACATCGTGATCGCCACGCACGAACCCAGCACCGTGCGAATATGGGTGTCCCGATCGCCAAAATAGACCTCGCCCTGCTGGAGGAAAATATCGATGGTGTGTGCGGATTTCTTCATCAGTCCGGCTTGCGGTAGACAGCGGGAACGACCAAACGCAGCTCGTCGGTTACGCCATTCAGACTCTCAGAATGGCCGACCAGAAAATGGCCGCCGGGCCGTAACAGCGGCAGTAGTCGTGACACCACCTGGCGCTTGGTTTCCTGATCGAAATAGATCATCACATTGCGCAGGAAGATGACATCGAAAAGCTCAAGCCTGGGCGGGAGCTGCGTCAGGTTATGCGAGATGAAGCGAACCCGGTCGCGCAAGGACTTTTCGATCAACAAGGTGCCGTCGTGTTCGTCCACGCCTTTGAGGCAATAACGGCTCAAATAGGGTTTGGGAATTTCCGGCACGCGCTCCATCGGAAAAAGCCCGCTGCGCGCCTTGTCCAGAACGCGGGTACTGATATCGGAGGCGACCACTTCCCATGGCTCTTTGCCCAACAACTCGTCCAGCACCATCGCGATGCTGTAGGGTTCCTCGCCACTGGAGCAGGCTGCGCTCCAAATGCGCAAGCCCTTGCCGACCTGTCTGGCCGGTATGACGCGCTGGCGCAGGAAGTCGAAATGCTTCGGTTCGCGAAAGAAATGCGTTTCGTTGGTGGTGAGTGAATCCACGGCTTCCTGCAGCTCATCCTGGCCCTGAGCTGACGTAATGAAGCTGAAATAAGCGCCGTAGCTGGCCAACTGGTGATGCTTGAGCCGTTTTGCCAGGCGGCTGGTGATCAGCGGCTTTTTGGCCGGGGACATGCTGATGCCCGCGATGCGATAGATCAGCGCGCTGAACTGATTGAATTCCTGATCATTGAGCACCGCAATACCGGTCTGCGGAAATCCTGCGCGACCCGAGGCCGTGCGTCGATGTTTTGTGGTTTCGATCATTTATTTCTCTTGCCGTCGTACGTCAATTCATCCAGCTCAGGCGATGGCCGACGCCACTACCCACGGCGATCAGCAAGGTTGACAAAATGCCAATCAAAATAGTCAGGCGTGTGGAAATTTTCAGTTCGTTCAAGAGGTGTTCCCGGTAATATTTTTTAGGCGGTGATACCCTGCATGGTCAGCTCTTCAAATTCGTGCAAGGGCATCGGCTTGCCAAACAGATAGCCCTGGTAGGTCAGGCAGCCAGACCGCTCTAGAAAGGCGCGCTGCTCTTCGGTTTCCACGCCCTCGGCGATCACAGCAAGCCCAAGGTTGTGGGCCATGCCAATAATGGTTTGCACTATGACGGCGTCCTTGTGCTTGCTGCCAATGTTGTGCACAAAGCGCTTGTCGATTTTGAGTTGCTGAATGGGCAGACTGGCCAGGTGGGCCAGCGAGGAATACCCGGTGCCAAAGTCATCCATCGAAAAATGGATGCCCTGCCGCTTTAATGCCTCCATCTTGTCGATGGTGTCAACAATGTTGTGCAACACCATGCTCTCGGTCAGCTCCAGCTTCAGCCTTTGCGGGTTGACGCCGGTTTGCGCCAATATCTTGCCCACCACAGCAACGAAGTCAGGCTGACAAAACTGACGGGCACTGACGTTGACCGCAAGCAGAAATTTTTCTGTCGCCGGGTTGGCCGCCCAGACCTTGAGCTGCTCACATGCCGTTTGCAATACCCATTCGCCCATCGGCAGGATGAGTCCTGTTTCTTCCGCTATTGGAATGAACCGGTCGGGTAACACCAAGCCATGTTGGGGGTGCTGCCAGCGCAGCAACACTTCGGCGCCCAGTACGCCCTGCGTGTTGTCCATTTGTATCTGGTAGTACAGCTGGAACTGATTTTTTGGCAGGGCGTCACGCAGTTCGGACTCCAGTGCAATGTGTGTTTCCAGAGATGCCTGTATCTGTGGGTCATAAAAGCGCAGGGTATTGCGCCTGCTGCTTTTGGCCTGGTACATGGCGCTGTCAGCACGTTTGAGCAGCTCATCGAGAGTGGCGTTTTGACCCAGAAACAGGCACAACCCAATGCTGGCCGAATTGTGGTGTAGCTGGTTTTCCAGCATGCAAGGCTGGTTGATGGCGGCCAGAATCTTTTTGCCGACGCCCTCCGCCTGTAGTGCGGCCTGCGCTTCATCCGGGCTCAAATCAGCCAGCATGACGATGAACTCGTCGCCACCCAGACGGGCGACCGTGTCGGCCTGACGCACGCAGGACTGGATGCGCAGTGCTGTTTCCACCAGCAGGCGGTCACCGACACCATGACCACGGGTATCGTTGATGCGTTTGAAATTGTCCAGATCGATTATCAGCACAGCGCCGTAGAGATGATTGCGCGTGCTCAATGACAGTGCCTGTTGCAACCGGTCATGCAGTAGTCGCCGGTTGGGCAGGCCGGTCAGGTGATCATAAAAGGCGAGTTGCTCAATATGACCCGCCTGGGCTTTAAGCTCTGTGATGTCCTCCACGACTACCAGCAATTCTTCTTCTTCTTCTTCTTCTTCTTCTTCTTCTGCAAGCCGGATTCCAGTGATGGTGAGGCGCAACCATTTTTCGCCCAGCGCGACGTCAATGCCGCGCAAGGCCATCCCGCTGGCGAGGACGGCTTGCGCCTGTTGGCGTAGATCGGGTAGCGGCAGGATGTCTTCGAGTTCGCGCCCGCAAACGTCTTCTCCGTTTTCGAGTCTGAACATCTCGCGGAAGGAGCGGTTGACGCTTCGCACCTTGAGGGTGTCGTTCACCACGATCAGCCCGGCGGGCAGGCTCGCAATGATGTTCTCGGCGTAGCGCTTGAGATCGAGAATAATGCGCCGATCGGCCTTGATCAGGGCTTTCCGCGCCTCCAGTTCGACTGTTTTCTGTTGCAAGGTTTCTATATGGTTCCTGAGGCGGGCAGACATCTCATTGAAGTCGCTTGCCAGCTCTCCGATCTCGTCTTTCGACAAGACCGGCACCGCCCTTGAGAGGTCTCCCGCGGCTATGGCCCTCGACGTCTCCGCGAATATCTTCATGGGTTTGAGAATAATCAGGTGGATATAAATCAAGCTCCCCAGCCCGATGACAATGCTCGCCAACAGGAATAGCCATAACAGGTGATGCAGTGCATCCACCTTTTTTTCGGAATAAGCTTGAAGAAGGGCGACCAATGTGTCTATACGCGTCACATACTCTTCCACGTGATCCTTCAATGTCCGGAAGGTTTCCTTGGAAGCTGATGCGGCGAGAACATTCTGAAACAGGGGCTTGATGATTTTGTTCCACTCATCCCCGCTTTTATCAAGGTAGGCGATGAGCTCCGGATCGCCCGCACTTTTGAGGTTATATTGCGGGTCACCGTGTTTAAGCCCATGCAAGACAGTCTCAAAGGCTGTCATCTCCTGATCAATCGAGACCCGGATATTTTGTTCTTTATGCTCTGTGTATTGCGCCGTCAATATGACAAGTTTGAACAGTCGCATCCGTTGGCTGCCCGCCTGATTGATCGCCGCCGCGTCCTGTTTTATTTTACCGATGGCATGTACTTGCCACGCAAGGAGGATCAGCAAAATGAGTCCCGACACCAGGGGAGCGATGCTCACTTTCACGAGCAATGGAACTCTTCTTAGCATGAGAATTGCCTCCGCCCATGTGAGTGCGAGTATGGCCATGAAAGCAAGGGCAAACGTGGCGACAACCAATCGGAAGCCGAAACGGCCGCACGCAAAAGAAGCTGCCGCGCTCGTACCGTAAAGACGGTTCGCGAAAGGATTCTCGAGATGTCGCAGAACGCGGAAGGGTTGCACCAGCGCTCGTGCAGTTTCGTGAGGAGCCGGACGACGGCCTCGTCCGAGAGATTCATAGTCCGGCTCCCGTTATGGGGCCGCAGACGACAAGGGGGAGGTTAGGCTTGCTTGCTTGCTTGCTTGCGCAATATTTGTTCCACGATATGCCCCAATCCCTATTAATTCTTGTTCACATTTTGCGCCAGACTCTGGTGCGCCCCAATTACCGCTCTCTAACTCTCACGGGCTCATGCGATTGCACAGCGGCGGCATGCCGAAGGTTTCGCAAAACACCTGATACAGTTCCCGCTCCGCCCAGCGCCATCCTTCGCTGATCAGGCGGAATCGCACCCGCGCGGCACCGTCTGCGAGGTGAGTATAAAGTAACACGTTATCGCTACTGCCGCGCAGGTGATCCCCCAAGCGCTTGCGTAAATCCCCGGTCGAGCCAATATACACGACGCTGTGCGGCCCCGATTGCACGCTTTTCTCAAGCCATCCCTCTTTTGCTTCACTCACGGGCGAGCCCAAAGCCGCCCGGATTTCGTACACCCCCGGCTGGGCCGGAACCGCAGTCCGCAGTGCTTGAGGGGTCAACGGTACCAGTGCGGAAAACCCCTCGGTCGCCGCCAGATAATTCATACGCTGGCTGCGACTTCGGCAATCGGGAATCGCCAGGTCGTGCCGGATGTTGGCCACGGTGCGCCGCGACAAGCGAATGCCGTGTTCGCGCTTGAGAAGGGCAGCGATGGCCTCGTCCGTCAGCGGCTCGCACAACACGCCTTGGAGTATCCAAGCCTTTTCCCTTTTGATCACATGGTCCACGAAATGACAATGAACCTGCCGCGGCTTCGGGAAAAGTCCGCCTAACGGCACCGCTTTACCGTTCGGCAACGCGATGGACAATCCGCGCACCAACCGGGATATCCGGCCCGGATCCGCGACCACGGAAAGATTCGACTCCGACCGCAGCCGGGCGGAAATCTCCGCTTGGGTCAGAGGCAAGAGCGCCAAGCCCTGCCCGGAACGCAAATACGCCGCTTGCAATGCCAGCACGGCCTGCATCAGCGCGTGGGTGAGCCGGTTCCGCGTGTTGATAAGGCGCAACCTGCGCAATAAGTTCGCCTGTTCCCTGGGGAAGTCCGGGCAGGACATCAGGTGGTTCACACCCTCCTCATCGAATCGGTATTCCCGCGCGTAGCTGTCGCGGTGGTAGAGGAACATCAGACCCCGGCTCGCCTCGCGGATCTCCCCCAGAACCGGGGAGGCTTGGGTTTGAGGGGGGGCCGCATCATGCGCCACCTGCGCGCCTTCCAATTGACCCACGGTCACCCAGGGGCGCAGGGCGGCAAACCCGGTGGAGGACTCCTCCCTGGTCACGAGACGGTCTACAGCCCGCAGCGGCAATTCCAGAAAGCGGGCGAGCACGATTTTACCGAGCAGGGCGGCATCAATCTTATTGTTATGGTGTTGCAAATGATATTACGCCGACAAGTGTTTTTTAACATGTCGTGGACTCTCAACGAAATACAACGTTTGATGATAGCTTGGTCGTTCGAGGGGACCCGTCGGCACCTCTTTGCCAGCCAGCCTCACCAAACTGTGGTCGGCCCTGCGTTCGGTGCTGCGGCGCTGACCCTCGCGCTGCCCTTCCTGCCGACAATCGGCCAGTGGTGCGAATTCGTACCCCCGCCCGCCATCTATTTCGTGTTTCTACTGGCCGTGGTGTTGGCCTTTCTGGTGGCAACGGGGCTGGTAAAGCGGGCGTTCTACGCTCGTATGGCGCGAATGCCGGACCGCTAAGTGGTGTGAATTTTTGGGGAGCCTCCAAAATGAGCGGCGAGCAAGCGCTGAATTAGTTACTGTTCGCGGCTGCTCTTTCTCTTCAGTTTTTAAGATGGCCTGGAGTGTAGGTACCGCCGCCAAGCCCTAATGTATGCCTTGCCAGCGGCGAAGTGGTGCTGGCGAATGTCCATATCCCGTTGGTTGTATGCAGAGCGAATTCGTTATGTCTTCGGTTGGAACCCGCTTTGTAGCTCACCTCTTAATCGCCAACCCTGTTCCGATTTAATCAAGATACCGGCGCCGGTGACCTCATACTGCTTTGCCAATGACATTGATTCCGTCACCTTGACCAACCGCGAGATGTACAGATGACAGCCGCAGTGACAAGGCCAGCAAACAAATGCTAGCCCCAAATCGCATTGTTCTGAGCGTCATGGCGTTGGGTTCCTGATCCACACGGAGATCGTGTCCACGGCCTCTTTCTCCATGCCGATGAAGCCATGCCAGTGCTGCCCAGCGCACACGTCGCCAGTGGGGTTGGCACCGCCATCTACAACCATCAACTTCTTGATGGGCGCGTTGCGGAGCCCTTTGAGGATGGCGGGCACCTCGCGTGGCTTGCAGTGGACGCAGGCATCCTTACCATGGTGAAACACCAGAACTGGCACCTTGATCGCAGCAAGGTCTTGCGTGGGAACAGCGCCGACCTTTTTGTAGTTCACCACACTGGAAGTCAGCACCAAACCAGCAATAGCCGGGTCTTGTACCTTGATAGCCATTGCGGCGGCAGAGATCGTGCCCCGACTGGTGCCAATAATCCACACGGGGACGGAACTCTGCTTTTTCACGTAATCAAGCACCGCGCGAATATCCGTCACGTGGGTGTCACTGATTCGGTCTGCATATTCCAAATCCTCGGAATCGCTGGGTCTACCAAAAACAGCCACATTGAAACCATTGGCTATGAAGTACGCCTCAGACCGAACCAAGAAGTTGTTGCTGGTGGGTTTGCCGTCTTCGACCTTGCCGAAACCGCCGCCACCGCCAGGAAACAAAAACACCGTGGCTTTGGCACCATCAACGGGCTCCCAAAACAGCGTGGTTTTCACGTCGGTCCGAGTCGGCACTTTGACTAGCGTCCCTTCAGCGTGCGATACATGTGGCAATAACGCCATGAACGTCAGCAGGGAAAAAATAAACGGTGACGCTATTGTGAGAATGAATTTTTTCATGGACTCTGCAATGAGGTTGGTTTTAAATCTTCTCGTCTAACTCTGTGCGATGCATTCAATCAATTGGATGGCCCCTTGAGTTTCAAGGACCACTGCCCCAATAGTCTTTCATTGGGAGAATCGACATCAAGGCAAACAGTTGGCGCTTCTTCGGAGACTAGCTCGCCAGCTCCGCCAGTCACCTCAATGGCGCTTGTATTTGGCTGCAATATCGGAGGATGTTGCCCTCTTCACCACGCAGACAGGCGTTGCCAAGAGCTTGTCGATTTGTTCCGGCGTAACTTTGAACAGGGCTGCCAGCTTTGCTCTTACATCAATTCGCGATACGTTTGGCAGAAGGCCATTTTGGACGACTTCGAACAATGCATCATCATCCGGGTTATCTTGACAGCTGTTTCGTACTGGTTGATTCACTTTTTTCTCCCAATGGCAATAGAAGGCTTTGAACCATAGAACGACGGCCAAAATCGTTGCCATCGGTAGGGCGACAACTGCGCCGAAATAGGACGAAAATGTTCGCATGGTGCGAATCCCTTTTTAAAAAAGTGGAAAAAATAAATAAAATCCGAACTAACCTATGCCTCGGCATGGAAGCCCTGGTAACCGCAACTCCCACCCAAGAAAACTCGTAACCGGCACCTCCCCTGCCCCGGTTACGCTGGACACAGACTTACTTGCTGGTCGGCTTCATCGGATGCACGCTGATGTAATAAGTCAAGTCTAGGTCTGCGAACTCCGTGCGAATGCACATGGCCGGATTGGTCTGCGGCGCCGGGTCGATCACGTACATCACGTTCTGTTTCGGATTACCAGGATCTGGCATGCGGTTAAATAGAAGATGCCTGCCCGTTTCCATCTCTGTATCTGTGTCCTGCCAAACCAGCGCTAGGTCTGGCAAATCGTCTAGGGATGATATTTCCAGATAATTTCCTGCGACAAATCCATGGGCTGCGAGCAGAATCTGCAACCGCTCTTGATCGAAAAAATATGGTCCGTTGCTTGGCCGCAGCTTGAATTTCTCAACCGCTGTCTTCAAAATGTCGGCGATGGGCTTGCCTGTGATCATGGCAATGCAGGTGATGCCGTCAAGGCTCTCTGCTGGTTGTTGTAGCCGCTTAAAGCCGGGGGTGAAGGTTGATACTGGATTAGCCATTTCGGCACTCCTTTATTTTGGTGAGAAAAAAGCGCACGGCAACGCCCGCCCGATTGGCTACGCCTCGGGTTCAGGTTCAACGAGTGGGTAAATGGTGGCTCGACAGACACGTCGCTCCCGAACTAATTCGGGACGGTCCGCTCAAGCGAGAGATGCTGTGCAGTGAGTCACGTTCTGGATTGCAAGCCGGTGGCTTGCTGAAAACGTGACGGTTGATTTTGAATCAAACCGCTGATTTGCGCTCAACTGAATAACTTTGCCGCTGGCGCCAAGAATGATGACGTTCCAAATGAACTTGATCAGGCAATTTCGTTAAC
>Ga0209511_1001080_pt1 | contig 24935 bp, 13 predicted proteins | sample SSSSmetaG_FD_184141 | JGI IMG/M metagenome (GOLD analysis project Ga0209511, IMG submission 184141) | Glacier valley bacterial and archeal communities from Borup Fiord, Nunavut, Canada, to study Microbial Dark Matter (Phase II) - ​SSSS... | ecosystem: Environmental > Aquatic > Freshwater > Ice >... | reverse complement strand
TAAAACCCAATACCCAATACCTGACACCCAACACCAACTTGACTCTGGGACTAAGCGGTGAGAGCCACGCCCACACTCCCGCGTACACGGCCGGCCCCACCAGCAGCCCCGCCCCTACCAGCGCCGCGCTACCCATCGCGCCGCCGGCCGGCCGGCCACAGCCGCAGGCCCGGCAGCAAAAACAACCCCAGCGCGCTGGGCAGGGCAATGTTGAGCACCCACAAGCTCAGGCTGGCCGACAGCACCGGCAGGGCCGGCTGGCCCAGCAGGCCGAACAAGAGCGTGGCCGAGAGCTCGCGCGCGCCCACGTCGGCCAGCGCGTTGAGCGAGGGCACGAGCGACTTGAGCAGGAACGTGCCCGCCACGGCCGCCAGCGCCGGCCCAGGGGCGGCGCGCACCCCGTAGGCCGTCAGCAGCAGCCCGAACTGGAGGCAGAACACGGCGTAGCGCGCCGCCGACAAAGCCAGCACGGCGTGCAGGTCGGCGGCCGAGTAGGCGGGCAGCGCCGCCAGGTAGCGCACCCAGCGGCGCCCGCGCCGGCCGCGCCGCGCCAGCCAGCTCCCCCGCCCGAGCAGCGCCGCGCTCAGCGGCCGCGCCCGGTAGAGGGGCAGCAGCGCGGCCCCCATCAGCAGGCCGGTCGCCAGAGCCAGCCCCGCCCGCGCCGCGCCGCTGGCCACGTAAAACTTCAGCCCGAAAAAAAGCAGCCCCGCCGCGCCGGCCAGCACCGTAACGACCAGCTGGGCGTAGCGCCCCACGAACACGGCGGCCGCGCCCGCCAGCCGTCGCCGGCCGGGCAGCAGCAGCAGCCGGGCGGCGTAGTCGCCCACCCGGTTAGGAGTGGCGAAGCCTAGCGTAAGGCCCAGCACCACGGCTTTCAGACTGCGCCCAAAGCGCTGACTCGACCCCAAATGCCGGGCCAGGCGGTGCCATTTCCAGGCTTCGAGACCCCAGTTGAGCGGCACCAGGGCCAGCGCGACCAGCACCGGCCCGCGGCCCGCCCCGCCGAGCGTGGCCGCCAGCAGCCGTCGCCAGGCCGCCGCCGCGTCGGGCACCGCGAACACGGCCCGGTAGAGCAGGCCCAGCGTGAGCGCGGCCAGGAGCAGCTTGACGAGCAGGGTCCAGGCGGGGGCTTTAGCCTGCCGGGTATTGGGGGTTGGGTATCGGGGGTCGTTGTCAGGCAGCGCGTAGCGAAGCATCTCGCGTGGGGCAGTAAACCCTTTTGTTAGCTCAGCAACGAAGCGAGCGAGATGCTTCGCTACGCTCTGCCTGACAACGACCCCCGATACCCAACCCCGAAACCGGGCAACCCGGCGGTCCGGTTTTAAGGCTCTCCCTTTGTGGACAGCGTAGCTTTGCTGATAATGGCCGTTTCCCGCATACTTCCGCCCGCCCAGCCTCCCCTTCACCGGCTGCCCCCGGCCGAGAAGGTCATCATGGGCATCGACCCCGGCACCCAGATTATGGGCTACGCCGTCATCGAGGTGCGCGGGCAGCACGTGGACGTGCGCTGCTACGACGTCATCAACCTCAAAGCACTCGGAACGGCCGCCAATCATGCCGTAAAGCTAAAGCGCATCTTCACCCGGATGCTGGAACTGATTGACGAGTATCTGCCCGACGAGCTGGCCATCGAGGCTCCGTTCTACGGCGTAAACGTGCAGAGCATGTTGAAATTGGGCCGGGCGCAGGGCGTGGCCATCGCCGCCTGCCTGAGCCGCGACATCCCGTTCGTGGAGTACGCGCCCACCAAAGTCAAGCAGGCCGTGACCGGCTCGGGCGCGGCCGACAAGGAGCAGGTGGCCCGCATTCTGCGCCAGACCCTAACCTTGCCGCCCATCGCCGAAGCCAGCAAGTTTCTCGATGCCACCGACGCGCTGGCCGTCGCCCTCTGCCACCACTACCAGCAGGGCAACAACGCCAAAGCCGGGGCCAAAAGCTGGGGTAAGTTCTTGGAAGATAACCCCGGCCGCACCCTGGCCACCACCAGCGAAGCCCCCCGCCCGCGCGGCGCGGCCCGCAGCCCAGGCAGCCCCAAATAAGCGGGAGCCTCCCGGCAGAAGGAAGCAAGCAGGTGCTAAGGGAGTACCTGATTCGGGGGGCGAGGCACCCGACTCGGCCCGGCAGGCAACGCGCGGCGACGGGTGCTTCCCGCAGCGGGTATTTCCAACCGCCGCGTGGTTTCAGCCGCTTCGGCCTGGGAATGTTCGGCTGGCTGGAGAATAAATTATGGCGCGACGCGCGACGACGCTGGCCAGTTCTTGCTAACAGTTTATCAGCTCGTTATTTTCGGGAAACGTAGTGGTTCACGCGCGCCTTGACTGGGTTTAGGCGGTAACACTTTCTGCGACGGCTCGTTTAGGCTTTACTTATGGAAGTCCACGGTCTTTTTCCCAGCTCTTGCCGCGCGTTGTCGCTGGCCGCCGCGCTGCTGCTGACCAGCGGGGCCGAGGTCGTCGCTCATGTTGCCCGTGTTGCCCACACCGGGCCAGCCAAAGGCACCGCGCCCGCCCGCAAAGCCGCCGCCCGCAGGGCTGATTGCTGTGGTCCGGCGGGCCGTCCCAGCCCCGCGAAATCGACGGCTGCTCCACTGCCAGCAACTGCGAAGAGCACGACGACGACGACCGAGCCGGTGCCCGCGCCTGCGGCGGCTCCAGTGGACCCTTCGGTGGCCCCGGCGACCGTGGAACTCGTTGGCGTGGTGCGCCTGCCCGACGGTCGCCCTTGCGTCGGAGCGTGCGTGTTTCCCGCTTTCAGCCCCCGCCAAATGGTGATAACCGATGCCAATGGGGCTTTCGCGCTGAGAGTGCCCGCCGGACAGCCCGTGTCGCTCAAGGTGGACTTGGTTAGCGAGGGCAGCAGCTACGTCAGACTGCCCGCTCCTACTACCGAGCCGCTGCGCATCACGCTGGGCCAGTAGCCGGCCGGCGCGTTCAAGTCGTTGATTTTAAAAAGCCTCTTCCTGACCAGGAAGAGGCTTTTTTAGTGCCTAATCGGCGGGGTTGATTCTTGCTTTTTATCTTGCTTTTTATTGGGTCAGCAGGCGAAGGGTTTTCGCCGCCCGCTTGGCGTTGCGCGGGGCGAATGACGGGTTGCAAAGGTGAGCACCCTGCTCAACGCCAAGCGGGCGGGCGGCTTTTCGCCGCCCGCCCGCGCCGTACGCTGACCGCGGAACCGCTGTAAGGCCGCGCGCTACGTCCCCCAAATTAAAATCCGCCCTAATTCAGAAATAATAGCGTCAGCCAGCACCCCGCGTTGCGTCGTCGCCCCGCGACCCTGACCAAAGGGCCACTTCGCCGGCCTATCTTCGCCCTGCCCATGAACCCAATCTCTACGCTGCCCGCCGCCAATTCCGCCACCGAGCTGGCCCTGCTCCGGCAATTGCTGGCCGACAGCCCCCACCCCGTCGTGCGGCTCGACGCGGCCGGACGGCCGCGCTACGGCAACGCCGCCGCCTTGGTCTTGGGCCGCAGTTTGCGCCGCGCCGAGTGGCTCGGTGCCTGCCGCCAGCTGCGCACGCTGGCCGGCGGGCAGTGGCCCACGCGCCCCAACCCGGCCCGCGTCGCGGTGGGCGGGCGGGCCTTTGAGCTGCGCGCGGTGGCCGACGCGACCGGCTCCGGCGAGACGACGATTTACCTGACCGACCTCCCTTCGCCGACATCGGAACAAAAGCCGGCGCATGGCCCCGATGCCCCGGCCCAGCCCAGAGAGCCGTCCCGTGACCTGCTGACTTATTCGGAGGACTCGGAGGCGCTCATCTGCACCCACGACCTGGCCGGCACCCTGCTGAGCCTTAACCCGGCCGCGACCGTTTTTCTCCAGGCCGGCGCGCCGCCGAACAGCACCGCCGCGTCGGCGCTGCTCGGCGGCGCGCTCGCGGCCCTGGCCCCGCCCGAAGCGCGCGCCGGCGTGGCCGACTATCTGCGGCGCATCGCCGAAACCGGCCGGCAGCGCGGCGTAGTGGCCGTACGCCTGGGCCAGGACACGCGCTACCTGCTCTATCACAACCACCTGGTGCGCGAAACCGGCCAGCCGCCCTACGTGGTCGGCTACGGCCAGGACATCACCGAGCGCGTTCGGCTGGAGCAGGCGCAGCAGCGCGTCCGGACCGAGGCCGAAGTGGCCGTGCGGGCGCGCGAGCAATTTCTGACCAACGTGAGCCATGAGATTCGGACCCCGCTCAACGGAGTGCTGGGCCTGGCCGCGCAGCTGGCCAAAACGCCGCTCGATGCCCGTCAGCAGGCGTACGTGCGCTCTCTGCGGCAGGCCGGGCAGCACCTGCTGCGCGTGGTGGGCGACGTGCTCGACCTAGCCAAGCTCACGGCCGGCAAACTGCCGCTGGAAGAAGCGCCGTTTAACCTCTGTGCCTCGCTGGCGGCGGCCCTGCGCCCGCTCGTGGCCCAGGCCCAGGCCAAAGGCGTGCGCCTGGCCGGTACGCCGCTACGCGCCAGCTGCGCCCACCCGTGGGTGGTGGGCGACGCGCATCGCCTGAACCAGATTTTTATCAACCTCGTCGCCAACGCCATCAAGTTTACGCCCCCCGGCGGGCGGATAATCGTGGTGGCCGAGCAGCTCGCCGAAACGGCCACCACGCTCACCGTGCGCCTGAGCGTGGAAGACACCGGCGTGGGCATCGCCCTCGACAAGCAGGAAATCATCTTCGAGAGCTTCCGACAGGCCGACGCCACGACGGCGCGCCTGTTTGGGGGTACGGGCTTAGGGCTGAGCATTTCGCGGGGCTTGACCGAACAACTCGGCGGGCAGCTGCGGGTGCGGTCCGAGCTGGGCCGGGGCAGCACGTTCAGCTTCGAGCTGACCTTGCCCAAATCGGCGGTGCCGCCGCCCGCCGCCGCCGCCGCCACTTACGACACCGGGGCGTTGCGCGGCCGCCGGGTGCTGCTGGTGGAAGACAACGAGCTGAACCGGCTCGTGGCCCGGCTGCTGCTCGACGAGTGGGGTGCGGCCGTGGAAGAAGCCGACTCCGGCCCGGCCGCCCTCGCCCTGGTGCGCGCCAACCCGCCCTACGACCTCGTGCTGATGGATATTCAGCTGCCCGGCCTCAACGGACTGGACACGACGGCCGCCATTCGGGCCTTGCCCGACGCGGCCCGCGCCGGCCAGCCCATCGTGGCGCTCACGGCCAGCACGCTGCTCGCCGACGCGGCCCACTTCGCCCACTTCGGCTTCGATGCCAGCCTGAGCAAGCCGCTCGACGAGGCGCTCTTATTTCAAACCCTCGCCGACCTGCTGCGACCCGCTCAGCCTGTTCAGCCTGTTCAGCCCGCCCAGCCTGCCCAAACCGGGCGGGCCAAACGGACCGGACTCAAGCCGGCAACGGCGGCCCCACCCCGGCCGGCTGCCGCGCGCGGCCGGGCCGGCGCGAAGAAAGCCACTGCCCAGCCGGGGCAGGTTGTCGCAGAAACCGACGCGACCGAAACCGCTCCGGCCCCCACTACCTCTTCCACCCCGGTCCCGGCCTACGACCTGACCCGGCTGCGCGAGCTGGCCCAGGGCCGGCCGGCGTTCGTGGGCAAGATTGTCCGCTCGTTTTTACGCAACATCCCCGGCAGCCTCGCCCGGCTGAGCGCCGCCGCCGGGGCCGGCCGCTGGGCCGAAGTAGCCAAGCTCACCCACCACATCCGCCCCAGCCTCGAATCAGTGGGGGTGCCCGACGTGGCCAAAGCCGCGCGCCTGCTCGAAGCCGCCACTCCCGGCCACTACGCCCAGCTGCCCGCCGCCGCTGCCCACCTCGTCGGGCAGGCCCGAAAAGCCCTCATGGAGCTGGCAGTGAAGTGGTGAGAAGGTGAGTGGGGGCGTTGTCAGGCAGAGCGTAGCGAAGCATCTCGCTCGCTTCGTTGCTGACACCTGAGTTCAATACATCACGCGAGATGCTTCGCTGCGCTCTGCCTGACAACGACCCCAATCACCTCATTACTTACAGATTGCGTAGGTGGCGCTGAAACTCTTCCTGGTAGGATTTGCCCACGGGCACTTCGTAAGTGGCCAGGCGCAGCACGTTGTTCTCGATGGACTCGATGCGGCGCACATTGACGATGTAGGAGCGGTGAACCCGCACGAAGTGGGCGAAGGGCAGGCGGTCGGCCAGCGCCTTGAGGGTGAAGTAGATGATGTGCTTCTGGTTGGCCATCACCAGCATCGAGTACGTGGACAGGGCTTCGATAAAGAGCACGTCGTCGAAGTTGACGCGCACCGAGCGGCCGCCTATTTTCACGAACAGGTCGGGGGCGGTTTCGGCCGTAAGTGGGGGCGGCGGCGGCGGCGTGAGTACCCGCCGAATGGCCTGGGCAAAACGCCGGAACTCGACGGGCTTGACCAGGTAATCAACTACTTGCAGCTCAAACGCGGCCACGGCGAACTCCTGGTGGGTGGTGACGAAGATGATGGCTGGCGCGGGCTGCGGCAGCAGCCGGGCCAGCTCGAGGCCGTTGAGCGTCGGCATCTCAATGTCGAGCAGCAGCAGGTCGCACTTGCCGCCGCGCCGAAAAAACTCCAGCGCTTCCAGCCCGCCCGGCAGCGAGCCGACCAGCCGCAGCTCGGGCGTGAGGTCCACGAAGTGCTCGAGCGTGAAGCGGTTGATTTCGTTGTCATCAACGATGAGGCAGGTCAGGGGCGCGGGCATAACAGGAGGTAAGTAGGTGAGTAGGTAAGTGGGTGATTGGGTGAGGAGGTCGTTGTCAGGCAGCGCGCAGCGCAGCATCTCGCTCGCTTCGTTGCTGAGCGAGCGTTTGGGTTTACTGCCCCACGCGAGATGCTTCGCTGCGCTCAGCCTGACAACGACCTCCTCACCCAATTACCTACTCACCTAAATTATAATCTCGCCCCGCAAGTACGTTACGGCGTAGCCGCCGATGTCCACGCGCCCGCCGCGCAGGCGGCACCACAGCTCGCCGCCGCGCGCCGACTCCTGCCGGGCGAACAGTTCGGCTTTGCCCAGCTTGGCGGCCCAGAACGGGATGAGCGTGCTGTGGGCCGAGCCGGTGACGGGGTCTTCGGGCACGCCTACCTCGGGGGCGAAAAAGCGGGAAATAAAATCTACGTCGGGCGCGGCTCCCGGCGCGGTGGCAATCAGCCCGACGTAGCCCAGCCCGGCCAGGGCGACAAAGTCGGGGCGCAGGGCCAGCACGTCGGCCGCGTGAGCGAACTCGACCAGCACGTCGCGGCTGGCGAGCACGGCCAGCGGAGTGGCCGCGCCCGGCCCGAGGCTGGCGGTGAGCGCGGCCCGGAAATCGACCGAGTCTTCGGCCAGGGTCAGCGGCCGGGGCGGCCGGCTCGGAAAGTCGAGCACGAGCCGGCCGTCAGCATCAATGGTGTCGGCGGCGGCGGCTTCGCGACGCACCCGTAGCGGCCCGCTCCGGCTCTGAAATACGATTTCGGGGCGCTCGAAACCCAGCTCCGTCCACAGCACGTGGGCCGTGGCCAGGGTGGCGTGCCCGCAGAGGTCAATCTCGAACGTGGGCGTGAACCAGCGCAGGTGAAAATCGGCCCCAGCCCCTACTTCAGCTTCGGGGGGCAGGGGCACGAAGAAAGCGGTTTCGGCCAGGTTGTTTTCGGCCGCTATCTGCTGCATCGTTTCGGCCGGCAGCCAGGCGGGCAGCGGGCACACGGCGGCCGGGTTGCCGGCGAAGGGCCGGCGGGCGAACGCATCGACCTGGTAAATAGCCTGCGGCATGAGGACAACGGGACGGCCTGGAAGTAGCGGCCAACGCGCAAAGAAAGGTCCGCGGCCGGGCAATCCAGCGACCAGGGCAGTTGCGTTGGTTGGGCACCCGGGGGCCAGCACCTGGCTCTGAGCCGCCGAACGGGGTCGTTGGCCGAAAAACCTGGTTTATCAGCCGAAAAAACAATAGCTTAACCTGAAGTTTACGAATAACCAGCCTAACTTTGAAGCTTGAATTGTACTCTTTTCATCAGATTTAGCCGCAACAGCGCCCAATCTAGTCTTTTTTCTCCCTTTTTTATGAAAAAAACCTTACTCATCCCCTTAATCGGCTGGTTGGCGGGAATACTTGCGCTGGGCGTGACCATCCCCGTGGCGGCGCAGAGCATCAGCGGGACGGTATTTGAGGACGTGAACTACGGCGGCGGGGCCGGGCGCGACCAGACCACGGCCACGACCTCGGCCACCGCGTCGAGCTATTCGGGCAGCATTGGCCGGCCGGGGGCCATCGTCGAGCTGTATAATACCAGTCCTACTGGGGGAGGGGCTTTCGTCAGCTCGGCCATAACCAACGCGGCCGGGCTCTACACGTTCAGCAGCGGGCTGACCGCCAACACCAACTACACGGTGCGGGTCGTGAATTCGTCGGTGACGAGCGGGCGCGCGGGGGCCACTTTCGGCGGGGCGGTCACCACGGGCTACGTCAGCGGCCAGGTGGCCGTGCAAACCTTTCGCACTAATAACGGGGCGGCCGATGCCAACCGCGTAGGGGGTGAAAAACCAGCCGTAGCAGATGGCCTGGCTAACATCGGCGGCGGCAGCACCACGCTCACGTTTCAGGGGTTGAATGCCAACGGCGACAACACGCAGTTCGTGGACAATGTGCAGGTGCTGCAAGGCGGCAATCCACTAGCAACTAACCCTATTCAAAATCCGAGCTTTGAAGCGGGAACGCTCATACCTACCAACGGTAGTCAACACCAGTACAACCCCCCGGCCGCCACTTTCGGCTGGACCTTCAGCTCGGGTTCAGGCATTCAAGCAAACAACTCCGCCTTTAGCCCGCCCAACACGACGGCTGGCACCGGGGCCGAGGGCACACGGGCGGCCTTCATTCAAAACGCTGGTAGTCTGAGTCAGACCTTCACTCTCGCAACCGGCACCTACTCCATTCGCTTCGCGGCGGCCAATCGGGCTTACGGCACCCAGCAGGCGGTGCAGGTGAGCGTCAATGGCACGACGGTGCTGGCCAACGTAACGGCGGCGACCAACGGCTACGCCGTTTTCACGACCGGCACGTTCACCATTAGCGCGGGTGGGGCAAACTTCAACCCCCTAACGGCCCAGAGCGTGGCCTCGGTTACGACGGGTGCGACGGTGGCCAGCCTCTCGACCGGCATCGACTTCGGCTTCAGCTTCGATGTCGTGGCCAACACCAACGACAGCGGCCAGGGGTCGTTGCGGCAATTTATTCAGAACGCCAACGCGCTGGGTAACGCGGGCCTGGCGCAGGCCGGCTCGTTCTTGAACGCGGCGGGCGCGAGCACGGCCCTGCCGGCGGGGCAGGAGACGAGTATTTTCATGATTCCGAACGGGACGGCCACCCCCGGCCTGCGGGCGGGCCTGGCCAGCGGCCTCAACGGCGGCAGCGGGGCCAACACGTGGGCCGTGCTGGTGCCCGGCTCGCCGCTCGACGCGCTGACGGCCGCCAACACGGCCCTCGATGCCTCGACCCAGACGCTGAACGTGGCCGACTCGAACCCCGGCACGGTGGGGCTGGGCGGAGCGGGCGGGCAGTTTCCGACCGTGGGCACGGGCAAGCTCGCGTACAGCGCCTTCAACCGCCCCGAAGTGGAAGTGTACAGTTCGGCCAGCCTGCCGAGCGTCGTCATTATCCAGAGCAGCGCGACTGGTTCCGTAGTGCGGGGCTTTTCGCTGCACGGAGCCGGCGGAAGCAACGGGGCCTTGCAAGTAGCCGGCGCCACGGGCGTGGTGCTGGAGAATAACCTCGTCGGCGTAAACCCTGCTAACATCGCCGACCCGACCACGGCCGTTACGGCCGCGCCCAGCCTGGGCCTTATCGCCGCAGCGGGCATCCCCGGCTCGGCGGGCACCTATGGTATTCAGCTCACCGGCGCGACGCTCGGCGTGGTCGTTCGCCACAACGTGGTGGCCTACTGCAACAACTCGGGTATTTACATCCCCAGCGGGGGCACGGCCACCGGCAGCGACGTGCTGCTTGTGAGCAACGAGCTGGTGCAGAACGGCTACCGCGTGACGGGCGGCGACAATATCACGGTGGGCGACGGGGGCAGCGCCGGCCCCATCCGCGTGGTGGCCAACCTGATTCGGACGGCTAACTCCGACGGCCTGCAGTTCGACATGGGCCGCAATGCCATCGGCGGCACGGGCTACAACGTGGTGCGCAACAATACCTTCTTCGACAACGGCAACGGCGGGGCTTCGGCGGCGCGGGCGCAGCTCGAAGGCGCGGCCATTCTGTATTTGCAGCGCAACGGCGGCAACGACCGCGGCAGCAACCCCGACTCGATTTACTTCAACATCATCAACCAGACCCAGGCCGGGGCCATCGTGCTGGGCTACGGGCAGCGCGGGGTGATTATCAGTCAGAACAGCACCTTCTTCAACGGCACGCCTTTCAACTCGCCCACCGGCGGTAATCTGGGTATCGACCTCATTACCAGTCCTATCTACACGGTTGGCTCGGGCAACGCCACTGGGGCCAGGGACTACGGCAACGGCGACGGCGTGACGCCCAACACGGGCAGCTTCACCACCGATTTCGCCAACCAGGGCATGAACTACCCGGTCTTCACCCTGGCCACGGCCACGGGCCAGACCAGCAACCAGGTGAACGTGCGCGGCTACGTCGGCTCGGCGCCCAATCAGGCGCAGTTCGCGGGCGCGAAAGTGGAAATTTTCACGGCCGACAACGTGCCGGCCAACAACAACGGCGGTATCGCAGCGGGCGACAACCAGAGCCAGCCCCACGGCGAGGGCCGCACCTACCTGACGACGCTTACCGCCGACGGCAGCGGCAACTTCAGCGGCCTCATTACGGTACCCACTGGCTCGGCTCCGCTCCCGCCGACCGGCACGGCCATCACGGGCTTTCTCACGGCCACGGCTTACCTGGGCGGCCGGGGCACGTCGGAGTTCGGCCCGAACCGGCCCATTATCGTCTCGGCCGACGTGCAGACCACCATCTCGGGCAACGGCCCCGTAGTAGCCGGCCAGCAGGGGCAGTTCAACATCGGCTTCGCCAACCCGACCCTGACCGGCCCGGTGCAGGCCGACGGCGTAATCGCCACCGTGCAGCTGCCGCCCGGCCTGAGCGGAGTCGTCGTGTCGCTGGCGGGGAGCACCACCGGCAACAACTACAATAGCTCAACCGGCCTGGTGACGTTTAGCGCGGCTAGTCCGGGTAACCCCATTTCGCTTGCTTCCGGCTTCACCATCGGGGCTACGATTACCTACACCCAGCCGGCTTCCGGGCCGGTGACGGCCACGGCCGCCATCACGACGACCACCAACGAGGCGGGTCAGACGGCTAACAATACGGCCACGGCTACCAACCAGACCACGCCGGCCTTCGACGTGGCGACGGCCATCAGCGGACCGACCTCGGCCACGGCCGGCAACCAGGTGGCGTACGTGGTGACAACGACCAACAACAGCGGTGCCTCCTTCATCTCGCCCGCGAGCGGTGTGAGCCAGAGCGTGACGCTGCCGGCTGGCGCGACCAACATTTACGTGACCGGCAACGGCCTGGTGAGCGGCACCACCGTGACCTGGCCCACGCTGCCGGCGCTGGCCAGCGGCGCATCGGTGAGCCAGACAGTGAGCTTCACCGCCCCGGCCACGCCTAACCCGCTGGTGCTGACGGCTTCGGTCACGTCCACCTCGCCTGATGCCGTGCCGGCCAACAACACCCAGACCCTGAACCTGACGACGACGGCCCCCGTGGGCGGGCCGGCCAACGTGTTCGCCCTCATCGCGGCCACGGCCACCAACGTGGCGCCGGGCGCGACGGGCACCTTTACCATCACGCAGGGCAACCGTGGGCCGAACCCGGCCACCGGGGTGCGCTCGGTGGTGGTGCTGCCGCCCGGCCTGAGTGGCGTTACCTTCCCGGCCGGCGCGAGCTACAGCAGCAGCACGGGCATCCTGACGCTGCCCACCACGCCGAGCCAGGCATCGGGCGCGGCCAACAACCTGACCTACTCCATCAGCTTCACCGCCCCGACGGGCGGCGGCATCGTGCCGGCCACGGTGCAGGTGCTTGCCACCTCGCCTGACCCGGTGCCGGCCGACAACGAAGCCTCGGCCCTGATTACGGTGAGCGCCCCGGCCGACGTGGCCGTGCAGATTACCGGCCCGACCATCGCCACGGCCGGCCAGCCGCTGACCTACACCGTGACGACGACCGACAACGGCCCCGGCACGGCCTTCAACCTGGGCCAGACCGTGAGCCTGCCCGCCGGGCTGCCCCTGACGGGCGAAGCGGCCGTGCAAATCAACGGCCTGGCCCCAACCAGCGTAGCACTGGGCGTGGCCACGTTCGGCAGCGGCCTGACGGCTTACACCTACAACCAGACCACGGGCCTGGTCACGTACCCGACCACGGCCAGCCTCGCGCCGGGAGCCAGCGCGCAAGTCACGTTCACGTTCGTGGCCCCGGCCAACGGCAACCTGGGCCTGAGTGTCAGTTCGGCGGTGAGCACGTCCTCGAACGACCCGTTCACGCCTAACAACGGCGCGAGCCTCTTCACCGGCCTCACGCCGGCCACCGACGTGCAGGTGTTTCTGACCAGCGCCGGGCAAGTGTCGCCGGGCAACCGGCTGGGCTATAACGTGACGGTGACTAACAACGGCCCAGCTGTAGCCCCGAGCGTGGCGACGACCGTGAGCCTGCCCACGGGCCGGGACATTACGGGTCCTAATGCGGTACTTATCAACGGCCAGGCCCCGCAGAGCGTGAACAACGGCGTGGCGACTTACCCCGACGGTTCCACCTACGACTCGAACGCTACCGGACCGACCCCCGGCCTGGTAACGCTGCCGGCCCTAACCAGTCTGGCCCCCGGCGCGGCGGCCAGCGCTCAGAACACCATCAGCTACGTGCTGGCAACGAACTTCATCGGGACGCTGCCCGGCACGGCCACGATTGTGGTAACGGGCATTGACGACTTTTTGCCGAGCAACAACACGGCCATCGTGCGGCCCTTCATCGTGGCCAACACCGGCCCGGCCAATCCCGGCGTCACGCTCTCGGCCAGCGCGGCCAGCGTCACGGCCGGCTCGCCGCTCACGTTGACAGCCGTCGTCTCGGCCGGAACCGCGGCCGTCACCGGCCTGCTGCAGTCCGTGCAGCTGCCGCCGGGCCTGACCAACGGCACCGGCACGGTTACCGTGACGGAAAACGGCACGGCCGTGGGTATTAACTACGACAACCAAACCGGTCTGCTCACGCTGCCTCCCAAGCTGAACGTGGCCGCCAACTCCTCGCTGACCTACGTCATCAACATCAGTCAGGCGCCGGGCACCGGACCGCTGGTGGCGACGGCCAACATCAACACCAGCGAGGTGGACTCGGACCCGAGCAACAACACGGCCCGCACGACGGTGGGCATCACCCCCGTCACGACGCTGCAAGCCACGATTAGCGGCCCGAGCACCGTGCCGGCCGGCGCGACGGTGAGCTACCTCATCTCGGCTACGAACACTGGCTTAACCGCCACCACGGGCACGGCCCAAACGGTGACCGTACCGGCCGGGGCTACGAACGTGGTGCTCAACGGCGCTCCCGTCAGCGTGCCGACCGGCGGGGTGCTAACCCTGCCCACGTCCGACGTGCTTCAGCCGGGCCTGGCCAACACGGTCGTGAACACGCTCAGCTTCACGGCCCCGGGCGCGGCCGGCTCGTCGTTCACGGTGCCCACCAACCTGACGGCCACCGGGCCGGGCACGGTGGCACCCGCCACGGCCAGCCAGCCGACGAAAATCGTCAGCCCCGGCCCCATTGCCCGCAACGTGGTGAACGCCACCTTCGCGGCCGGCAGCGTGGCACCTTTCGCCAACACGGCCGCTACGCCGCTGCCCATCCTGCCGCTTTTGGCCACGGCCCAGGGCACGGCCACGCTCGCTTCCTACACCATTCAGGCCCTGCCGCCGAGCACTCAGGGAACGCTGTTTCTATTCAATGGCACGACCAACACGCCCGTCTCGACCGGCACCCTGACGTTGGCTCAGGCCGCGCAGCTGCGCTTTCAGCCGGCGCCGGGCTTCGCGGGCAACGCGACTTTCCCATATTTCGCCACCGACGACGCGGGCACGATTTCCAACGTGGCCCTGTACCTGATTCCGGTCGCACCGGACTTGAACTCCGCTTACACCGTGCTGCCGACCAAGGGCGGGGCCGGGCCGGGGTACCGCAACGGCGACGTACTGGCGTACGTGATTGACCCCAACGGGGCCATCTACACCAGCGGCGGCCCAGGGGTCGTGTACAACACGACGACCGGCGTGCTGCAACCCAACGCGGCCAACGGCCTGCTCACCACCGGCACCGGGGCCGTGCGGCCCGTGGGTAGCGGCGGCCCGAGCAGCAACCCGACCAACGCGCTGCCTTCCGGCGTAGCCTTCGACCCGAACACGGGCCAGTTCACGGTACTCGACCGGACGCAGCTGCCCGTGGCGGGCGGCACGTTCCAGATAAACGTCACCACCACTGACCTGAACGGCGGCACCAACCCGGTGACGGTGACGCTGGTGCTTGGTAACAATCCGCTGCCGGTGCAGCTGACGGCCTTCACGGCTTCGGCTACCGGCCAGAGCGCGCTGCTCAAGTGGACGACCGCCTCGGAGGTGAACAACGACTACTTCGACGTGGAGCGTTCGCTCGACGGCAGCGGCTTCGCCAAAATCGGCCGCCTCGCGGGCCAGGGCAGCAAGGTGACGGCCACCGACTACGCGCTGACCGATGCCAGCGCGGCGAGCTTTGCCAAGGACGGCCTGGTCTATTACCGCCTGCGGCAAGTGGACCTCGACGGCACGGCGACGTTCTCGGCCGTGCGCAGCGTGAGCTTCGCGGCCGCGGCCGGTAAGCTGGCCGTCTATCCGAACCCGGTGCCGGCCAGCGCTCAGCCCACGCTCGACCTGCGTGCCCTGCCGCTGGGCAGCTCCTACCAGGCCGTCGTGCTCGACCTGACCGGCCGCCTCGTGCGCTCGGCGACGGTGAGCGGCGGCCTGGCCCAGCCCCTCGACCTCGGCGCATTAGCCAGCGGCACCTACCTGCTGCGCGTGAGCGGCGCGGACGGCCAGACCGTCTTCAGCCAGCGCCTGACGAAGGAATAAGCTGAGTGTCGGTTTGCACAAAAAACCCTTCCCCGCGTGGGGAAGGGTTTTTTTGTGGGGGTTGAAACGGTTTCTAGCGCAGTTTCGAAATCAGGGTACGGGCGACGCGGGCGAGCGGCGAAAAGCCACCTGCCCGCGCTCGTCGTGTTTCGCGCTCACGCCGGCAGCCCGCCCGGCTCGCCCGGCTCGGGCAGAGTCAGGCCCGTGACGGCCCGGCAGTCGTTCGTGTTGCGGCTGAGCAGCGGCAGGCCGTGAACCAGCGCCGTGGCCGCGATAATGGCACCGGGCAGTTTCACGCGGTGCTGCTGACGCAAGCGGATGGTTTGCAAGACCACCGGCTCGTCGAGCGGCAAGACCGGGGTAGCCGCAATAAAATCCTCCAAGAGTTGCACATCAGCAGGCGTACCTACCCAGGAGAGCAGCTCAATTCGCACCACTACCGACAGCGCGAGTTGCTGACGTTGAAGCTGCCACTCCAGCCAAGCAGTGCTGGCTACGGGCAGCTTGTTATTCAGAAAATCAATTCCAACATTGGCATCGACTAAAAAACGCGCTCCCATTCCGACCTGACTTGTTCCGTGTGGATTCGCAGACTTTCGGCTGATTCATCAGATAAAGAACCCGCCCAGCGGCGCGGAGTCGGCGGTGTAGGCACCGGCTCATCGGCCGGGGCCGGTTCGGGCGGCGTTACCACGCCCACCACCCGCACACCGGGCTGACGGCCCAGCGCTTCGGCAGCTATTTCGTTGGGTACTTCGACTAGCAGGAGAGTCATGAGAAGACAAAAGATTTAGCGGCCCCAACATACGGCCTTGCCGCCGCCAACGCCTACGTCCAGTACTGCACCGGCGCGGCGGGGAAGCGGCGCTGCCACTCGCGGTAGAACCAACTCTTGAGCGCCTGCATGGTGGGCGTGGGATAGACGTACTTGCGGCCGCCGAACTTGTTGGTCTTCACGGCGCGGGTACTCTCATCCAGGTCGAGGCTGGTGCCAGGGTACCAGCCGAGCAGCACTTCCTTCGAGCCGGGCGTGAAGCGGTGGGTGATGAACTCGACGGTCAGGTCGCAGTCGAAATCGAAGGCCGCTTGCAGGCGGTCGAAGAGCTGGCCGTAATGCTGCTGCCAGTCGGGCAGGGGCATGATGGGAGCCAGCACCACGCCCACCGGGTAGCCGCCGCCGCCCTCGGCCACGGGCAGCGCCAGCTGGCGCAACGCCCGGATGCGGGCCTCCACGCTGGCCGTGCCGCCTTCGAGCTGCCGGGCCAGCGGCTCGGCGTTGAGCGAAGCCCGCGCGCGGGTGTGGCCACCGTGGGGCAAACCCAGCAGGCTCTGCACGTGGTCGTATTTGCTGACGAAGCGCAGGCGCGCGCCCTGGCGGCCGGCGAAGTAGCGCACGGTTTCGGCGAGCGCGCCGGTCAGGTGCTCGATGCCCAGCACGTCGGTGTAGCAGCTGGCCTCGAAGCTCGTCAGCCGCCCGGCCTGCTCATACGCCTGGGTATTAGCCAGCAGCTTGGGCAGGTTGGCGAAAGCCCGCACCACGGGCGGGCCGCTGAGCGAGCCGGCCAGGTAGCAATACTGGCAGTGGGCGGGGCAGCCTTCGGCCAGGTTGAGCTGGTAGTCGGCCGAGGGCGACGTGGGTTGCAGACGCAGCGCTCCGGCGGGCGCGTTCACCACGGCGAGCGTCGTTTTAGCCGTGCGGTAAGTGGCGCGCTCGTCGGTGCCGCGCAGGTTGGTCAGGCGGTTGCTTTTCAGCAGCTCGATGTTCAGGCCGAGGGCCGTGGCGCGGGCCAGGATTTGCTGGCCGTAGTCTTCCTGGAGCGCGTCGGGGGTGAAAAGCACCCGTTGCGGCAACCACAGCCTGGCCCCGTGGGTGCGGGGCGCGTCGGTGTCAATGGGAGCGGCCGGAGCGGCGAAAGCGGGGGCTGGCGACGGGGCGTTGAGCACGGGCAAAAACATGTCGGTCTGCATGGGAGTAAAACACCGCCTGGCCCCTGAATAAGTCATTTTCAACCGCTCGCCTGCTTAACTTTTCGCCCTCAGCAACAGCCCGTTGGTCAGCCTTCCAAATTAATTTGCCTTCCCCCGTGCTCCTCCCCGACCCCACCCCGCCGCTCATCCTCACCCTCACGCTTGATGCCGCCAGCCAGGCGTTTTTCGACGAGCTGCGCCAGCGTCACTTTCCGCCCCGGCGCAATTTTCTGAGCGCCCACCTCACGTTGTTTCACGCCCTGCCGGGCGCGGAATACGCCGCGCTCGCCGCCCGGCTCGCCGCCGACGCGGCCGCCCAGCCGGCCCCGCTGCCGCTCGCGGTGTCAGGTTTGAAGTACACCGGGCAGGGCGTGAGCTACGCCTTCGACAGTGCCGAGCTGCGCGCCCTGCACCGCGGCTGGCAGCAGCAGTGGCAGCCCTGGCTGTCGGCCCAGGACCAGCAGGGCCTGCGCCCCCACGTTACGGTTCAGAACAAAGTAACCCCGGCCGTCGCCCGCGCCCTGCACGAAACGCTGCTGGCCGACTTTCAGCCCTTTGAGGCCCAGGGCACGGGCCTGGCGCTGTGGGCCTATCGTGGTGGGCCGTGGGAGCGACGGGCGGTTTTTCCGTTCAGGGGGTGAGGGTGCCTGTCTCTTGTTTCTTATTTCTTGTTCCCAGGCAGGGCACGGGTTGGCACGAAGTCAAAGCCCCGCTACCTTACCTCGTTCAAACAAGAAACCCCTAAAACTGCGGCGGCTCCAGGTTCTTGAAGTGGCCGTTCTGACGAACGCGCTCTTTCAACCGCTCGGTTTCGAGCACGGCAGGCAGCAGGCGTTCGAGGTGCTCGCGCACCATTTCCTGGCGCTCCTGCTCGGCGGTGGTGGCCAGGAGCTGATACTCCTGCTCGGTGCTCAGGCCGATGTGGTGGGCCACGTCGAAGATTTTGAAGTCGGGGTTGAATTCGAGCAGCAGCTTGCGCAGGCCGAGCGCCTCGTAGAGCTGGCGCACCTGCCCGGCGATGACGCTGCGCAAAACCGGGTCGGCCACCTCGTCCTGCTCGACGGCCTCGACCTGCCCGCCGGCGTAGAGCTTGCCCGGCACCTGGCGCAAAAACCGCCGCACCCGAAACACGCCCACCGCCGCGGTGCGGATGTCGAGCGCGCCGTCGGCGTGGGTTTTCTCGACGCTCACCAGGCGCATCTCCGTGCCCAGCTCTTGCACCGCGTCGTCGATGTAGGGCGGAATGCCGAAGGTGAGGTTGTCGGTCAGGCAGTCGCGCACGAGCTGCCGGTAGCGCGGCTCGAAGATGTGCAGGTTGAGCTTTTCACCCGGAAAAGCCACCAGGTTGAGTGGGAAGAGGGGAAGCAGACGCATAATAAGCCAACAATACGGCAGGGGGGGCGAATGTTCGGCCGCGCGGCGCGCCGAGGTGCTGTTGAGCGGCGAGCGGCGCAGAGCCACTAATTTAGATTACCTCTGAATTTGCCCACCCACCTCTCGCAAAACAAACTTAATAACCCCCCCGGCGTTTGGGCGGCTATGAAGTTGCTCGTGGCCCGCTTGCTTGCCTGCCTGATGCTCGTGGGCAGCCTCGTGCCCCAGAACGACCTGAGCGAGCTGACCAAGCTGCCCCAGCTGCTGGAGCACTACCGTTTCCACCACTCGGCGGCGGGCGGCGGGTTGTCGCTGGTCGAGTTTCTGGCCGAGCACTACGGCAGCGGCACCAAGCAGCACTTCGGCTGCACCTTCGAGAGCCGGCACCAGCACGACCACCAGGGCCTGCCGCTGCACGGCCGCCACGCCGGAGGCGGCGGGGGCGTGTTTCTGGTGACGGGCGCGGGCTTGGCGGTGAGCCGGCCGGTGGGCATCGCGTTGGGCCGGTGCTATTGGGTGGCCGGGTCGCCGCGCTGTTTGGCGGGGCGCGGGGCGGGGCCGTTGCAGCCGCCCCGAGCGTAGGTAGGTCCGTCATCGGACGGAGTGTGCCCCAAATGTGGTGCGAGCTTCAGCTCGCAGTCGGGGCTGGTTAGGTCAACGCGAAGTCGCAGCCAACTGCGAGCTAAAGCTCGCGCCACAACTCTTTTATTCCGGGTCTGAAAAACTTACGCGCGGACTCGCAGAGTCCACGCTACTACTTCCATGCTACAACGAATTATCGCGGCCTCGGTCCGCAACAAGCTGCTGGTGGGGCTGCTGCTGCTGGGCCTCATCAGCTGGGGCGGCTACTCGGCGCTGCATTTGCCGCTTGATGCCATCCCCGACGTCACCAACAATCAGGTGCAGGTCATCACCCAAAGCCCGGCGCTGGCGGCCCAGGAAGTCGAGCAATTGCTGACCGTGCCGCTGGAGCTGCAGCTGCGCACCGTGCCGGGCGTGACCGAAATCCGCTCCATCTCGCGCTTCGGACTGTCGGTGATAACCGTCGTTTTTCCCGACGAGGTGGACACGTACCGCGCCCGGCAGCTGGTGGCCGAAAAGCTCAAAACGGCCGAGGCCGACTTACTCGCCGGCACCGGCACGCCCACGATGGCCCCCATCACGACCGGCCTGGGCGAGATTTACCAGTACAGCATAGTCGTCAGCAAAGGCTACGAAAAGCAGTATTCGCTGGCCAAGCTGCGCGACGTGCAGGACTGGCTCATCAAGCGGCGGCTGGCGGGCGTGGCGGGCGTCGTGGACGTGAGCAGCTTCGGCGGCTACGTGCGGCAGTACGAGGTGGCCGTGGACCCCAACCGCCTGGCCGCCAGCGACGTGAGCATGGCTGAATTGTTCGCTGCCTTGCAGGACAACAACGCCAACACCGGCGGGGCCTACCTGGAGCGCGGCCCGAATGCGTACTTCATCCGGGGCGAGGGCCGGGCCGGCTCGCTGGCCGACCTCGGCGCGACGGTCATCAAGCAGGCCAGCGCCGGGCAGCCGCTGCTGGTGCGCGACGTGGCCACCGTGCGCCAGGGCCACGCCGTGCGCTACGGGGCCATGACGCGCAACGGCCGGGGCGAAACCGTGGGCGGCATCGTGTTCATGCTCAAAGGCGCGTCGAGCGAGGAGACCATCAAAAACGTGAAGGCGCGGGTGGCCGAGATTCAGAAAACCCTGCCGCCGGGCCTCGTCATCACGCCGTTTCTGGACCGCACCAAGCTCATCGACCGGGCCATTGCTACCGTCGAGCACAACCTGGTCGAGGGCGGGGTTATCGTGCTGCTCGTGCTGCTGCTGCTGCTCGGCAACTGGCGGGCCGGCGTGGTGGTGGCGCTCATGATTCCGCTCTGCATGCTGTTCGCGCTGGGAATGATGCGGCTCTTCGGCGTGTCAGCCAACCTGATGAGCCTCGGCGCGCTGGACTTCGGGCTGATTGTGGACGGGGCCGTGATTATCGTGGAGGCCGTCATTTTTGACCTGGTGCGCGAGCGCGAAAAGGCGGCCGGCGAGAGCCTGGACGACATCACCGAGCGCGAGGCGACGCGGCTCATGTCGTCGGCCCTGTTCGGGCAGCTCATCATTCTGATTGTGTATTTCCCGATTCTGGCCCTGACTGGCATCGAAGGCAAGATGTTCCGGCCGATGGCTTTGACGGTGAGCTTCGCCATCATCGGGGCCATGCTGCTGTGCGTGAGCTACGTGCCGGCCGCCGCCGCCTGGGCCTTGCGCAAAGACATCCGGGAAGAAGGCACCGTGGCGAGCCGCATTATCAAGTTCCTGCACCGCGGCTACGACCCTGTCATCCGCTTTGCGCTCCGGGCCAGACTCCTCGTGGTGGGCGGGGCCGTGGCCTTACTCGTGCTGGCGGGGGTTATTTTCTCACGCCTGGGCGGCGAGTTCATCCCGCAGCTCGACGAGGGTGACATCGCCCTCAACGTCACGCTGGCCCCCGGCTCGTCGCTCACCCAGGCCATCGCCACCACCAGCCGGGTGCAGCAGATTTTGCTGGCCAAATTCCCCGAAATCGAGCAAATCGTGGGCAAGAGCGGCACTTCGGAAATTCCGACCGACCCGATGTCGTTCGAGGACAGCGACCAGATGGTCATTCTCAAAGACCGTAAACTGTGGGCCTCGGCCAGCTCGCGTGAGGAATTGGCCAACAAGATGCAGGCCGCGCTGGCCGGCGTGCCGGGCGTGACGATGGAGTTTCAGCAGCCGATTCAGATGCGGTTCAACGAGCTGATTTCGGGGGTGAAGTCCGATGTCAGCGTCAAGATTTACGGCGACGACCTGGGCGTGCTGTTCGCGAAAGCTACCGAGGCGGCGGCCCTCATCCGACCTCTGGCGGGCGTGGGCGATTTGAAAGTCGAGCAAATCGCGGCCCTGCCGCAGCTGCGCGTGGCCTACGACCGCCAGAAGCTGGCCCAGTACGGCCTGCGAGTGAGCGCCCTGAACCAACTGCTGCGGGCCTCGTTCGCCGGCGACGTGGCCGGGCAGATGTACGAAGGCGAGCGGCGCTACGACCTCGTCGTGCGCCTCGACTCGGCCCACCGCCAGGGCCTGGCCGATTTGCAAAACCTGTACGTGGACTTGCCCAGCGGCGCCGGGAAAATTCCGCTCGCCGAAGTGGCCACCGTGGCTTACCACAACGCGCCGATGCAGATATCGCGCGACGATGCCCGGCGGCGTATCAACCTGGGCATCAACGTGCGGGGCCGCGACGTGCAGAGCCTGGTACAGGAAATTCAGGGCAAGCTCAGCGCCGGCCTGAAGTTGCCGCCTGGCTACAGCCTCAGCTACGGCGGCGCGTTTGAGAACCTGGTGCAAGCCAAGCAGCGGCTGGCCGTGGCCGTGCCGGTGAGCCTGCTGCTGATTTTTGGGCTGCTGTATCTCTCGTTCCGGTCGGTGCGGCAGGCGCTGCTCATTTTTACGGGCGTGCCGCTGGCCACCATCGGCGGGGTGCTGGCGCTGTGGGCGCGCGGGATGCCGTTCAGTATCTCGGCCGGGGTGGGCTTCATTGCTTTGTTCGGCGTGGCCGTGCTCAACGGTATCGTGCTGCTGGCCAGCCTCAACGAGCTGGCCGCCGCCGGCGTGGCCGACGTGCGCGAGCGGGTGCTGCGCGCGACTGAGGAGCGGTTCCGGCCGGTGCTGCTCACGGCCGCCGTGGCTTCGCTGGGCTTTCTGCCGATGGCCCTGAGCACGTCGGCGGGCGCCGAGGTGCAGAAGCCGCTGGCTACCGTGGTGATTGGCGGGCTGCTGTCGGCGACATTGCTCACGCTGGTGGTGCTGCCGGTGCTGTACACGTTTTTTGGGCAGGGGAAAGCTGTTCCCCTGGCCTCCCTCCCCGCAAACCCCATCCCCCTAGCCCCCTTCCCCGAAACCCCATCCCCTAGCCCCTTCCCCGATGGGGAAGGGGGACTAGTCTCTAGTTCTGGCTCTGAAACAGATGAGGGACTTGAGCTAGAAACTAAGACTATGGCTAGTTCCCCTTCCCCATCGGGGAAGGGGCTAGGGGATGGGGTTTCGGGGAAGGGACTAACCGGGAGCATTCTAATTTGCTTTATCGCCTTAACCACCCACGCCCAAACTATTCTGACCCTGCCCCAGGCCCTGCAAACGGCCGCTACCCAAAACCTGTCCCTGCAAACGGCCGCCCTGCAAGTCGAGCAGCAGCGGGCGCTGGCCGGCACCGGTTTCGAGCTGTCGCGGCTGCTAGTCGACGGGCAGTACGGGCAGATTTCGGGGCCGCTGGCTGACCGCAGCTTCAACGTGATTCAGCAGACGGCTTTGCCGGGGCTGTACGTGGCGCAGCGGCGCTTGCTCGAAAGCCAGACGCTCACGGCCGAGCAACGCGCCCGGCTGCTGCGGCGCGAGCTGGCCGGGGCCGTGCGCGGGCAGTATTATCAGTTGCTCGTCGGCTACCGGCGGTCGGCGCTGCTGCGGCGGCAGGACAGCCTGTACCGCCGGGCGGCCCGCGCGGCGCGCGTACGCTACCAGGCCGGGGCCACCAACCGCCTGGAGCAGGTTTCGGCCGAGGCGCGCGCGCTGGAAGTGCGCGAGCGGCTGGCCACGCTGCGCACCGACCAGCAGGTGCTGGCCCGGCAGCTTGGGCAGCTGCTGGGGCAGGCCGGGCCGGTGCTCCTCGACACGCTGGCCAGCCCCGTGGCCGCCTTCTCGCCCGCCGACACGCTGGCCCTCACGCCCGAGGCCAACCCCACGCTGGGCCTGCTGCGCCAGCAAACGGCCCAGAGCGAGGCCCAGATTTTGGTGGAGCAGCGGCGGCGGCTGCCGGAAGTGCGGGTCGGGTATTTCAACCAGAGCATCAACCGGGAAGCGAATTTTCAGGTGGCCCAGCTCGGGTTGGCCGTGCCGCTGCTCGGCGGGGCCGGGCGGGCGCGGGTGGCCGCCGCCCGGCTGGGTCAGCAGGTGGCCGGCCAGCAATTGGCCTACGCCCAAGCCCAGCTCGGTACGCAGCGCGCCGGGCTGCGGCAGCAGCTGGCGCGGGCGCGGGCCGCGCTCGACTACTACCAAAAAACTGCTCTGCCGCAAGCCCGGCTCATCCTCGATACGGCCGAGAAAAGCTTCCGGGCCGGCGACATCGAGTACGTCGAGTACGTGGTCAATACCGAGCCGGCCTGGCAAATCCAAACCGCTTACCTCGACCAGGTAGCCCGCTACGACGAGCTGGTCGTGCGCTTGTTGAGCTTGTAACGCGAAGCTCCCGCTTCGCGCCACGTGGTCCAAGTCATTCAGAATTTCCATCCGTCGCGGGCGAAGCAGAGCCTTCGCCTCCTGGTCGGTTCCCCGCGAAGCGAAGACTTTGCACTACCCCATCTCCGAAGCGAAGGCTTCGCGCTACCCACTTTCAACAATGAAAATTTCTTCTAACCTTCTGTTTCTGGCCGCGCTGCCGCTGTTACTCAGCGCCTGCGGTGGCCCGCCCAAACCGCCCGCCCAAACCGCTGCCCAACCAGCTGCGCCCGCCGCTGCCGCGCCCGCCGCCAACCCCGACCAGGTGAGCGTGAGCGCGGCCCAAATGCGGGCGGCGGGCATCGAACTGGGCACGTTCGAGCGGCAGAACCTGAGCACCGAGGTGGCGGCCAACGGCTCGGTCGAGGTGCCGCCGCAAAACCGGGTGTCCATCACGGCCGTGCAAGGCGGTTACGTGCTGGCCGTGGCCGTGCTGCCCGGCCAGCGGGTGCGCGCCGGCCAGACCATCGCCACGCTGCGCGCGCCCGAATACTTGAGCTTGCAGCAGCAATATCTGCAAAGCCGGGCGCGGGTGCGGTTTTTGCAACAAGAATTGACCCGCCAGCAGGTGCTCGATGCCGAGGACGTGGGTGCCAAGCGCAAGCTCCAGCAGGCCCGCGCCGACTTCGCCACCGAGCAGGCCACGCTGCGGGCTACGGCCGCCCAACTCCGGTTGCTGGGTTTGTCGGTGGCGCGGCTCGACGCGACCGGCCAAATCGCGCCCACGCTGGCCCTGACCTCGCCCATCGCCGGCTTCGTGAAATCCGTGCGGGCCAACCCCGGCCAGTACGTCGGCCCCCAGGACGTGCTGGTCGAAGTGCTCAACCGCGACGACTTGCACCTGGAGCTGAAAGTGTTTGAGAAAGACGTGGCGCGGGTGCGCGTCGGCCAGAAAATCCTGTTCAAAGTGCAGAACGCGGGGCGCGACGAAGAGCTGACGGCCCGCGTGTTTCTGGTCGGGCAGGCGTTCGACGACGACGCACGCACGGTGCGCGTCCACGCCCACCTGGAGCCGGAGCGGACGGACCTGCTGCCCGGCCAGTTCGTGGCTGCCCGCATTCAGGCGGCCGGCGCGCGGGGGCGCACTCTGCCCGAAACGGCGCTCATTCAGGCTGGTGAGCTGAGCTATATTTTTCGTCGCGTGGGCCTCGATTCGGGCCGCGTCGTGTTTCGGCGGGTGCGGGTGCGGGCCGGCGCGCCCCAGCACGGCGACGTGCCCGTCGTCGTGCTCGACCCGTTGCCCGACACG
>Ga0209511_1001079_pt1 | contig 24942 bp, 22 predicted proteins | sample SSSSmetaG_FD_184141 | JGI IMG/M metagenome (GOLD analysis project Ga0209511, IMG submission 184141) | Glacier valley bacterial and archeal communities from Borup Fiord, Nunavut, Canada, to study Microbial Dark Matter (Phase II) - ​SSSS... | ecosystem: Environmental > Aquatic > Freshwater > Ice >... | reverse complement strand
TTCATGTGTTTCAGGAACCCATACGTAGGTTGTACGATCTTGAAAGTTTATGGGCTGACGGAAAAATTATAAATATTGATGCTGACATTTAATTGATTATGGCTGAGAAAGAGACAAAAAATAACCCGGGGAATATTAACCCCAAGGGAAATAAAAAAAATCCGGGCGGTGTAAAGTTTGCACCCAAGTTCAACCCGATTTACATTTATGGGATATTATTGATTGCATTTTTTGCAATCCAATACTTTACTTCAGGTGGTGCACCGATTGAGACCAGTTGGCAGGAAGTAAAAAACACGATGCTTAAAAACGGGGACATCGATAAAATTGTAGTCGTAAATAAATCGCAATCAGATATTTATCTAAAGGAAGGTTCTTACGATAAATATAAGAGTAAACTTAACACAGGTTTTGGAGCACCAGCTAAGGTTGGTCCTCACTTCTTTTTTACGATCGGATCAGTTGATGTATTCGAAAAGAACCTCGAAGCCGCCCAATTGGAGTTTGGTGAAAATTCTAAGGTTACTTTAACATACGAAATTCGTCACGATTATTTCAGCGAAGTTTTAAGCTGGTTATTCCTCCCATTGGTACTTATTGCCGTATGGTTCTGGATTTTCAGACGAATGAGCAAAGGTGGTGGCGCCGGAGGAAACATTTTCAATGTTGGAAAATCACAGGCAAAAGTTTTCGACAAAGAGTCAAGGGTGAACACCTCATTTAAAGAGGTTGCCGGTCTTGCCGAAGCAAAACAAGAAATTGAAGAAATTGTCGAATTTCTTAAGAATCCCGACCGATACACTAAACTTGGTGGAAAAATTCCGAAAGGTGCATTACTTGTTGGCCCTCCGGGAACAGGTAAAACTCTATTGGCCAAAGCAGTTGCCGGTGAAGCAGATGTTCCTTTTTTCTCAATGTCGGGTTCCGACTTTGTGGAAATGTTTGTAGGAGTGGGCGCATCACGTGTGCGTGATTTGTTCAAGCAAGCCAAAGAGAAAGCCCCATGTATTGTATTTATTGATGAAATTGACGCCATTGGTCGTGCCAGGGGAAGAAATCCTAATATGGGATCGAATGACGAACGTGAAAACACTCTTAATCAATTGCTTACCGAGATGGATGGTTTCGACACCAATTCAGGGGTAATCATATTGGGTGCTACTAACCGCGCAGATATCCTCGACAGAGCTTTGATGCGTGCCGGAAGGTTCGACCGTCAGATTCATGTTGAATTACCAGATGTAATCGATCGTAAAGAGATATTCATGGTACATCTAAGGCCACTTACTTTGTCGGAAGATGTGAATGTAAATTTCCTTGCAAAACAAACACCTGGATTTTCGGGTGCTGACATTGCCAATGTTTGTAATGAAGCAGCGCTGATTGCCGCCCGCAAGAAAAAAACGAAGGTTGAAAAACAAGATTTTCTGGACGCTGTCGATCGTATTGTCGGAGGGCTCGAAAAAAAGAATAAAATCATTACGGCTGATGAAAAGGCGATTATCGCCTATCACGAAGCAGGTCATGCCACTGTAAGCTGGTTACTCGAATATGCGCATCCACTGGTTAAAGTTACGATTGTGCCCCGTGGTAAAGCCTTGGGAGCTGCATGGTATTTACCAGAGGAACGTCAAATAACAACGCGTGAACAGATGCTGGATGACGTATGTGCCACGTTGGGTGGAAGAGCTGCTGAGACCGTTGTCTTTTCAAGGATCTCATCTGGTGCTCAAAATGACCTTGAAAAAGTTACCAAAACTGTCTATTCGATGATCTGCTATTTTGGGATGAGCGAAAAAGTCGGAAATGTCAGTTACTATGATTCGTCGGGACAAAGTGATTACAGCTTTAATAAACCGTACAGCGAAAAAACTGCAGAACTGATTGATTCTGAAATAAAAGAGCTGATCGATACCGCTTTCATCAGAGCTAAAGATATTCTTATCAAAAACGCTGCAGGGCATAAACAACTCGCTGAATTGCTTCTCGAACGCGAGGTCATTTTCACCGAAGACATGGAAAACATTTTTGGGCCGCGGCCATGGGGAAAGAAAAAAGATGAGGAAAATCCGTTAAAAGATGATGATACTCAGCCAACGACGTTAGATTCAGAAATACCGAAAGTATAATTCTTGAACAATTTAAAATAGGTTGAAATTGAACGAGTTTTGGACGCGGACATTATGGGGATTCATTTATGTAATAGTTCTTTTGGGAGCAATCCTTCTCGGACCTTACACATTTGCCTCACTATTTTTAATCCTTTCTGTTTTAGCACTTCGCGAGTTTTACACTTTGTGCAAAATTGCAGGCTTTTCTCCGCAGGTTAATCCAGGTCTCCTTACCGGGGCAGTTATCTTCGTTTTATCGTTTTTCGCAGCAAATCAATCTATCACTTACACTGCATTTTACTTTCTTTTGCCGCTAATATATGCGATCCCGGTATACGAGCTTTTTCGGAAAAAGGAAAATACGATGGCCAATATTGCCCTCACAGGATTTGGGATCACGTTTGTATCCATTCCATTTGCAATGCTCAACTTTCTGGCATTTCCAGAATTTGAAGGGTTCAAAATCTACAATCACGGATTGCTGATCAGTCTGTTTGTATTTGTTTGGGCAGGAGACTCAGGGGCTTATATTTTTGGAGTACGGTTTGGCCGTCACCGCCTGTTTGAACGAATCTCTCCAAAAAAGTCGTGGGAAGGTTTATTTGGTGGTGTTATTACCGCAATTGCTACAGCATGGATACTAAATTATTTATTTCCACAGTACAATATAGTTCTATTGATAGTTATGGCTATTGTTGTTGTTATTTCCGGGACCTTGGGCGATTTGGTCGAATCAATGATTAAACGGAGCATCGGGGTAAAAGATTCAGGACGTTTTATGCCTGGTCATGGCGGACTGCTTGATCGCTTCGACAGCATCCTGCTTGCTTCGCCGGTAATTTATTTTGTATTCCAATTTTTTAGCTGAGGATTATTTACTTAATTTCGCGTCACAATAGTTTAAACTTATGAGAGTTCATAAAAAAGGGTTTCAGGTTATCGCCATAACATTTCTAATCTGGCTCGCGCTTAATATCGTTGTTGGAATGACCGGAGAACTTTATTTCCGGTGTTTTACATTTTTAGCAACAACGGTTGTTTTGGTATTTGTAATCCGATTTTTCAGATATCCCCGACGCAATATTGAATTGAAACCAAATAGTGTTTTATCACCTGCTGATGGTCAAATCGTTGCAATTGAAGAAACCATCGAATCAGAATATTTTGGAGACCGCAGACTTCAGGTCTCCGTCTTTATGTCTGTTTATAATGTACATGTAAACTGGGTACCAGTTCCCGGGATTGTGAAGTATTTTAAACATCATAACGGCCGGTTTATGGCCGCGTATTTGCCAAAATCTTCAACAGATAACGAAAGAGCGACAACTGTTATCGAAATGGCTGACGGAAGAGAGATTCTGGTCAGACAAATTGCAGGAGCCGTTGCTAAACGAATTATCACTTATCCGGTCGTAGATGCCGTCGTAAATCAACGCAATGAGCTTGGCTTTATCAGGTTTGGATCGCGTGTTGATCTTTTTCTACCCATCGGAACAAAAGTCAATGTTGAATTGTGCCAATCTGTAACTGGTAGTCAGACGGTTATAGCAGACTTATAATTATTCCCAAAAATGATCCGCAAGAATATTCCCAATTTTATTACCTGTTTAAACGTCGTATCGGGGAGTCTTGCCGTGTTATTCGCAATTAAGGGACTACTTACAATTTCGGTGATTTTAATCATCGCCTCTACTATCTTCGACTTTTTCGACGGCATGGCTGCACGTTGGCTCAAAGCCTATTCTCCGATGGGGAAAGAACTTGACTCACTCGCAGATATGATCTCATTTGGTCTCGCACCTGGAGTACTCATGATGGTTATGATGGAATATGCCTTGTTTGGACTGAATGTTCGTGCTGAAAGTTTCGCAAGTTTATCGATGTGGGAGTTAGCCTGTCTATCATCCTCTTTGCTGATTCCTGTATTTTCTGCACTTCGGTTGGCCAAATTTAATATCGACACACGACAGACTGAGTCTTTTATCGGTTTACCAACTCCAGCCAATGCACTATTAATAGCCGCGTTAGCACTGATTACAGAACACGGAAAATTTGATGTTCTTGATGCATTCATCTTACAACCAATTGTTTTACTACTGATTACAATATCAATGTCACTCCTTTTGGTTTCCGAACTACCCATGTTTTCTTTGAAATTGAAAAACCTTTCATGGGCAGATAATAAGGTGAGGTTTACATTTTTAGCTATTTCAGTAGCACTTATTTTGGCTTTCAATATTTACGGTATCGCTGCTTCTATCATTAGTTTCATCCTTATTTCAGTCCTCCTGAAATTAAAAAAGTAAGTGGCTAATTGGAAATATACAATCTGACAGATAGTTAGATTGCACATCTATCCCATCCAATCATCTTCCTCCCAAATTTTTCGATTAAATAATCGGGCTAATTACAACCTTTTGTAAAAATTAGTGTCTTTACAATTTTAAGATCTTAAGATTCGGTATTAATGTTTTATTATCATCAATTCACCGATCCATTTATGTCATTCGTCGAATAAATAGGTGATAACGAAATAACATTGTTTAATTTTGCTCAAATAAATTGAAAACCTTAATATCAACAGTAAATCAACCTTTAGTCAACAAAATGATTATCAAAACAAAATTAATTATTTCAGGTCTTCTATTTTTAATCTTTGCTTTACCAGTGTGGGCAGTCGACGATCATCCGGCAGGATTACTCACGATAAGCGGATATGTTAAAGATGCAGAAAGTGGAGAATCACTCATCGGTGCAACAGTAACTATCAAGGAATTAAGCACTGGTACAGCAGCAAATCAATATGGCTTTTATTCAATTAGTCTGAAACCTGCAAATTACATCCTTGAGTTCAGGTATATGGGCTATCAAACCATTCAAAAGACCATTGAATTAAACAAAAACATCACGCTAAATATAGAACTTGTTGCCGAGGATAGCAAGATTGAAGAGGTGGTAATAAAGGCGAATCACCCTGAAGCAAATGTCAAAAAAGCAGAGATGAGCATTTCGAAACTGGAGATGAAAACTATTAAGAAAGTTCCGGCACTGATGGGCGAAGTTGATGTTCTCAAGGTAATTCAGATGATGCCGGGTGTGCAGTCAACTTCTGAGGGAACTTCCGGATTTAGTGTCAGGGGCGGAGGAAATGATCAGAACCTAATTCTGCTCGACGAAGCTACAGTTTACAACGCTTCACACATGATGGGGTTCTTTTCAGTTTTCAACAATGATGCTGTCCGTGATGTGAAACTCTACAAGGGAGATATCCCGGCAAATTATGGGGGAAGACTCTCATCCGTTCTCGATGTCAGGATGAAAGAAGGTAACAATAAGAAATTTGCAGCTACTGGTGGCATTGGTTTAATATCAAGTCGACTGACACTTGAGGGGCCAATCGGTAACGAAAAAACATCTTTTCTTATCGCTGGGAGACGTACCTATGCGGATATGTTTTTCCCAATGATGTCAGATTCCGGTTTGAAAAAGAGCAAACTGTATTTCTATGATCTCAACTTAAAAGTCAATCACCAGTTCAACGATCGGAATCGGTTGTTCCTCTCTGCCTACTCCGGACGTGACAAATTCGGACAAAAAGGAAGTTCTGATGTCGGATTCGGGAATCTTACCGGAACCTTACGTTGGAATCATCAGATATCCAGCAAAATATTTTCAAATTTGTCCGCTATTGTTGCGAAATACGATTATTCGTTAAAAATGAAACAGGGTGGATCGAACTATGTGTGGAATTCGAACATGTTGGATTACTCACTAAAACTTGACTTTAATTACTTTCCAAATCCCCAAAATGAAATTAGGTTCGGACTTGCATCTACATTTCACAATTTCGACCCATGCGATGCCTATATTGAAGGGGATAAGAGCACTCTGGGAACTACTGTAGCAAAGAATTACGCGCTTGAACATGGCATTTATATTTCGAACGAACAGAAAATCGGAGAGAAGCTGACCATCAAATACGGATTGCGATACACTGTTTTCCAGAATATCGGAAGCGCAACGCTCTACACTTTTGCCAAAGGATATCCAAATTATACAGTGACTGATACCACTTATTATTCGAACGGTAAGATTTTTCACACTTATCAGGGATTTGAACCACGCCTTGGTATCAACTATACCTTTAACGAGCATTCCTCGGTAAAAGCAAGTTTTTCACGTACCATCCAGAATATGCAACTTGCCTCGAACTCTTCAGGAGGAATGCCGCTCGATGTCTGGCTACCTTCGAGCCCTAACATCAAACCTCAGAAAGCAAATCAGTATGCCATCGGATATTTCAGGAATTTCGCCAATAACACCATCGAAACATCCATCGAAAGTTATTACAAACAGATGTTTGATGTAATAGATTTTAAAGATAATGCATCACTTCTTATGAATCCAAGGATTGAAGGGGATATCCGGTCGGGAACAGCAAAAGCTTACGGAGTTGAACTGTTTGTCAAGAAAAATGACGGCAGGCTAAACGGTTGGGTCAGTTACACCTACTCGAAAGTTACGCGTAATATTGCAGAAATCAATAATGGCAATACCTACCCTGCCTCATATGATAAGCCTCACAATATTAATGTCGTATTAAATTACGAACTTTCGAAGCGCGCGACTCTTTCTGGAAATTGGGTCTACGCAACAGGTGCTCCTGTCACCTTCCCTGTAGGATCGTATGTGATCGACAATACCTATGGAAAGTACTACTCAGCCCGCAACGGCTACCGGATGCGCGATTATCACCGGTTAGACCTTTCACTCTCCATTAAAGGGAAAGAACATCCCGGCAGAAAATGGGAAGGTGAATGGGTTTTCTCGATTTATAACGCTTATGCGCGACATAACGACTGGATGATCAACTTTGTGGTTGACTCCAAAGATGCACAGAAAGTTGTTGCGGAACGGTGGTATCTCCCATTCGTCTGCTTTCCCGGAATCACCTACAATTTTAAATTTTAACATTATGAAGCATATTAAAATTCAGATAATCATCCTTTCCGCTTTCATCCTCTCTGTTATCGCTATCGGATGTACCGAAAGAATAGATGATATTCGCCTTGACTCAACACGTCCTCGCCTGGTTGTCGAAGGATACATTTCTACCGACACAACCCGCCAGATGGTTAAACTGTCGAAGATGGGAGATGCCCTTAAAAAAAATCCGACCGAAGTCGTTTCAAACGCGTTGATAACAATTTCGGATGGAAAATCAACATTCAATCTCACAGAGGATCAAAATATTAAAGGAACCTATTACACTGCAACCAATGTTTTCGGAGTTGTTGGGCGAACATATAGTCTTTTAATAAAGAATGTCGATATCAATAATGATCAGGTGATGGAAGAGTATACTGCGCAGTCGTTGCTTAAAGGGATAAATCCTGTCGATTCTATCCATATCGTACGTAATGCTTCAAACCCTTACGACAAAGGGTGGAGTGTTAACCTTTATACGTTGGATCAAGGGAATGGTCGCAACTTCTATTTGATCAAAATACTAAAGAACAATCGATTAATGACCGACAGCATCTTTAAGTATTCAATTAGTGATAATAACATCTTCATTGGAAAGTACTTTGATGGTTTTCCTGTTTATAATCTAAGGGAAACCCGGGAAGATGAGCGGGTAATTTCAGGCGATACCATTACTTTGGAACTGTTTGGAATTACGGAAGATTACTTTACGTTTATTAGCAGTTATATTGCGGATTACTACCCTAAAGTTCCCATTTTCAGCGGACCATCGGCCAATATATCATCTAATATAAAACCGTTTGATAATGCAGTGGGAGTATTTGCAGCCTATTCAATTAAACGGAAAAGCGTCATTTACAAATAGTACATCCGTTCCGGAATAAAAAATACCACATTTACTTGTACGTACAAGTAAATGTGGTATTTTTGTTTCATATGGAGGAAAAAAGGTACAAACAGGTGCAGAACTTTCTGAAACTTCAGATCCAGAAATGCGATTATGTCGTCGGAGACTTCCTCCCGTCCGAAAACGAACTTTGTGCATCTTTCAGCATCACAAGAACAACCGCCCGAAAAGCACTGGAAGAACTGATGAAAGAAGGTTTCATCGATCGTCAGCAGGGAAAAGGGAGTATTGTGCGCGAACGGAGGCAATCGCTGGGTTTATTGAACGTAAAAGGATTCTCCGAAGCAGTTGGCAAGGATGTATCCACTGTTTTTCTGCAGCATCCTCAACCCGGTTTTTGGAATCCCGAAATTCATTTTACAATCAGCGAAACCGAGATCAAAGAACCATGCATTCATTTTGCACGTCTCAGATGCGTAGGAGATATTCCGGTGATGATCGAATACAACTGGCTGGCGGGTACCAACCTTGAAGAAATTGTGGGTTTTAAATTTATTGATGATTCCTTCTTTAAAACGCTGAGCCAGCATTTCCGAATCGAGATCACCGGATCGGAACAAGAACTAAGAGCAGAAAATGCCAATAAAAACATCGCTGTGTTGCTTAAAATACCGCTTGGTTCACCAATTCTCCATATTTCGCTCAAGTTCCATACAAGTAAGAACAACTTTTATATTTACAGCGAATTATATTGTAATACAGCTGATTATCCAATTGGAAACTGCTACCATCTTTAATAGCTTCTGCCAGCCGCTTAATAGATCAACAATTCACCACTTTAACTTGAGACCCTTAATTATTAACAAAATGACAAAAGTAAAAGAACTCGCGAAGATGATTGACCACTCGATTCTTCATCCTACAATGACAGATGCAGATTTAGTAAGAGAGTGTACCATTGCAAAGAAGTATGACGTGGCTTCGGTTTGCGTAAAACCATATATGGTAAAACAGGCCAAAGAGCTTCTTAAAGGGACAACTGTTTTTGTAGGATGTGTTATCGGCTTTCCAGCTGGCAATTCTACGATACCTGTTAAAGTTTTCGAAGCCGAATCCGCATACAAGGACGGAGCAGTCGAAATTGATATGGTGATCAACATCGGCAAAGCGCTTCAGGGTGAATGGGATTACATCGAAGAGGAAGTCAAGGCAGTAACCGATGCAAGCCATCGAAACGGGGCTATCGTAAAGGTAATTTTCGAAACAGATTACGTCACTAAGAATGAAGACATTATTAAACTTTGCAAAATCTGCACGAAGGTCAATGCCGACTATGTAAAGACGTCTACAGGTTTTGGGTTTGTAAAAGGTGCAGACGGAAAATACGACTATGTCGGAGCCACCATTCCAAACCTTCTGCTAATGCGCCAACATTCGGGGCCAAAAGTAAAAGTAAAAGCTGCCGGTGGAGTGCGTACGCTCGATCAATTGATTACTGTAAAAGATGCAGGGTGCGATCGTTGCGGAGCAACTGCCACAGTTGCCATGATGGAAGAGGCGATCAGACGATTCGGCAACGAGTAGCATATGTGTTTGTTACCTTGAAGTGACCATCAGACAATCAATCGCTAATAGAAGCAGGGTTGTCACTTTTCAATTCACTTGCCCTGCTCATCCTATTTTACATCTTATTTTGGAGAGTTTCCTCATATAGGATGGGGAGACTCTCCTCATTAGGCTGAGGAAACGTTCCTCATTCGGGCGTTAATCACTTTCTAAAGGGAAATGATCAGGCTACCCAATCAACCGCTTTCCTTTTCCCCTCTATCAGACTTCAACGAGTTAAAAATTGACTACGTTTGTATATAACATTAACGCATAACCAAACAATATGCTGAGACAGATCAAAGTCATAGGTTTCGATGCAGATGATACACTCTGGGTCAATGAACCTTTTTACCAGGATGTGGAGAAAGAGTTTTGCCAGATATTGAAACCATATTTAATTGAAAAGGAAACTTCTGCCGAACTTTTCAAAACCGAAATGCAAAACCTCGAGATTTACGGATATGGCGCTAAAGGATTTCTTCTGGCAATGATCGAAACCGCCCTCCGGGCTACAGAAGGGAAAATAACCACTGTAGAAATTAACAGGATACTTGAAATCGGGAAAACGCTTCTTGCGATGCCCATTCAACTGCTGGACGGCGTTGAAAATGTATTGCAAAAACTTCAGGGATTGTACAGGTTAATTCTTGTAACCAAAGGCGACCTGCTCGATCAGGAGCGAAAGCTTCAGAATTCAGGTCTTATCGATTATTTCCATCACATCGAAATCATGAGTGACAAGCATGAGAAAAACTATAAAAAACTGCTTGATCGTCTCGGTATCGAACCAGTTGAATTTTTAATGATTGGAAATTCGGTGAAATCAGATATCTTGCCTGTCATTAACATTGGTGCAAAAGCCGTCCACATTCCATTCGAAGTAACCTGGCAGCATGAAAGCAACCATTCAACCCCTGATAGCGAAACCTTTGTTACCATTTCGGAAATCTCGGAAATATTTAATATTCTAAAAATCGACTAGTCAATGAAGTACCTGTTCACTATTATCGCCTGTTTTTGCATCCTAATATCTTCCGTTGCCCAAAAGCAGAAAGTATGGCTTGATGCCGACACGGGCAACGAAATGGATGATTTGTACGCGATTGTCCGGCTCATCAAAGCATCTCAGATTGATCTGGTTGGCTTAAGTTCTGCACATTACAACAATCCCGATTTATTGGTTTTCGAAAAATGGAATGCTTACGACACGAAAGGATTGAATACAGTGGCCGAGAGCCAGCGGCTTAATGAACAAATTTTAAAAGCTTTGGGGAGAATGGATATTGAACATCCGTTGGGTGCCGACCGACAGATCGGACGCGCATGGGGTCAACAGGATCCGCGCGATTCACCTGCTGCACAGGCCATTATTGCCGCTGTGAAAAAACTTCCGGACAATGAAAAACTCGACATCCTGACAATCGGTGCCATGACCAATATGGCAACAGCATTGATACTTGCACCCGAAATCAAATCAAGGATTCGTTGTTTTGCCCTTGGTGCACAGTACAATCCAAAGACCAAAGTGTGGAATAAAAACGAGTTCAATATCCGCAATGATCTGAATGCATTCGACTATTTATTGGATCTTGAAGGTTTTGATTTCACAGTGATGAGTCTGGAAGCTGCTAAACCGCTTCAATTCAAACGGGAAGAGACCTACAGTCGTCTTGATGAAAAACTTGAAGTGGAGAAAATCCTTGAAGACCGGTGGCGTGAACAAAATCCACAGGACGAAACACGCGTGATGTGGGATCTCGCTTTGGTCGAAGCCTATCTGAACCCCACTTTGACACAAATAAAGACGGTCACAACTCCGCCTGAAAACAAACAGCGAAATATCCGTGCTTACATTAAAATAGATGAAAAAGCGCTGGCAGATGATTTTTGGAAAGCATTGAAATCTGGTCCCGCAATTTGAAATAATGAACGATACAACATAAGCGATTAAAATCGCCTGACTCATGAAGGAAAGTTTAAAGTATAACTTAAACATTCTTTATATTTGTGAATTCCTTTTAGTATAATTATAACCAAATAGACTTTTCGAATGGAAAAGCAGACAAAACTAACGCGACGCCATTTTATCGCGCTGTCCGTATTGGGAGCAGGCGGAATGTGCTTACTAAGCCGGTGTTCCAATCCGCCCCTTTCGCCCTGGCGATTTATTACCGCACAGGAATCAGAACTACTCGACGCATTGGTGGAACAGATCGTTCCTACTGATGAATGGCCCGGAGGACGCGACGCAGGCGTTACTAATTTCATCGACATGCAATTAACAGGACCTTACACACGTTACCAGGAGACCTACCGAAAAGGTTTGCAGGCAATTCAGGAGACGTGCAAAGACAAATTTCAAAAGAGATTTGAAGAACTTCCATTCGAAAAGCAGACCCAATTTCTTGAATCTATGGAAGCAGGAAAAATGGAAGGGAAGCTCTGGGAGAATGGACTCGACAGACAGTTTTTCAGATTGATCCGTGATCACTCACTTCAAGGCTTTTATGGTAGTCCACGACATGGTGGAAACAAAAACAATGTCAGCTATAAAATGATGAAACTCGATTACCCGGTTATCATTGGCCAAAACCGCTACAACAACTAAACTTATGGGAAATAAACATGTAAATGCCATCGTGGTCGGTGCAGGAGCCGGAGGTGGAATAGTAGCCAAAGAGTTAAGTGTTGCCGGACTTTCAGTTGTTCTCTTCGAACGCGGAGGATGGGCCACTTACGATGATGCCGATACTGACGAATTGAAATCTCAGCGCACGACCCCTCTTGGTAATGCCTACGGACCAGATGATGAGCGCTATATACGTGTGATAAAAAATACTGACGGAAGCACCTATACTGTCTTGCCAAGTGAAGGTGGTTACAACAATAATGCGGCATGTGTTGGGTCAGGCACCGTTAGTTACGGAGCGATGGCCTGGCGTTTTATGCAGGAAGATTTTAAACTGAAGACCACTTATGGGGCCATCGAAGGTTCTACGCTTGCCGACTGGCCTTTCACCTACGAGGATCTTGAACCTTGTTATGAAAAGGCAGAATGGGAGATTGGCGTTGCAGGCGATGCTACTCAGAATCCGTTTGGTGCACCACGTAACAAACCATATCCGATGCCACCCTTTTCGCATAATAAGGAGGCTCAGTTATTATATGATGCGGCCAAACGATTAGGATATCACCCCTTCCCTATTCCGATGCTGCGTAATTCAGTTCCTTATGGTGGTCGTCCGGCCTGTATCCGGATGCGCACCTGCTGTGGTTATGCCTGCCCGGTAAATGCCAAGTGCGGCACGCAAAATACAGTGATTCCCATTGCGATCGCAACAGGTAATTGCGAGTTGCGAATCAATTCAGTAGTCAGTGAAATAATTGTAAACGAACAGGGAAAGATCACCGGAGTCACCTATTTCGATGAGAAAAACAAGAAGCAAACCCAAACAGCTGACATTGTAGTCGTCTCATGCTCAGCAACAGAAACAACAAGACTACTTCTGAATTCAAAGTCGAAGTTCTTTCCGAAAGGAATCGGAAACGAAAATGACTGGGTCGGCCGCAACCTCCAGGGGCACGCTTACACAGGTGCTTATGGAATCTTTGAAGATGAAGTTTACGATGATCTCGGACCGGGCGCTTCGGTAGCCATCAGCGATTTCAGTCACCATAACCCCGGGATCATGGGCGGAGGTGTGCTCTGCAACGAGTTTATCCGGATGCCATACTCATTTACAGGTATCAGACCGCCAGGTTCAGCCAGTTGGGGCAAAGAACACAAAGCCTTTCAGCGAATCAATTACAAGCGGGTTGCACAGGCGGTTGGACCTTACCAGGAGATCCCAAACTTTGAAGCCAGGGTCGAAGTCGATCCGGTAGTAAAAGATTTCTGGGGAATTCCTGTCGTCAGGTTATCAGGATCAAGACACGAGAAAGACATCGAAGGATGCCGGTTAATGTCCGAAAAAGCTGAATTATGGCTCAAAGAAGCCGGGGCGATTCAAACCTGGCAATCTGTTGGTGGCGGAAAAGGGATCAGCGGCGGTCAGCATCAGGCAGGTACCTGCAGAATGGGTAACGATCCCAAAACATCGGTAACCGACAAATACGGAAGAATTCATGATGTTCCAAACCTCTTTGTAGCTGATGGCAGCCTGAATGTCACCAATGGCGGTTTCAATCCTGCCTTGACAATCATGGCTTTAGGCTTCCGTGTAGGTGGATACATTGCCAGTGAATGGTCAAAAGGAAACCGATTTAAATAATCCTGCAACAATGAAAAGAAAACTTAAAATAGCACTGCTCACAATTCCGGCAATTCTGATCGTCTGCACCATCGCATTTGGCTCCTTTTATACTTACTGGAACACTGCATCACCTGACAAGATTTGTTCTTCGTGCCACGAAATCGGTAAATCGGTCAACTCGCAGGCACAATCGTCGCATCGTAACTTTCATTGCAAAGAGTGCCATGGAACAGCCTTAAGCAATGGCCTGCACAGTATGAAAGAGAAAGGGATGATGGTTGTTAATCATATCAAGGACAAGAAGGTTGAGAACATTAAACTGAACGAAGAACAATTGCTCGAAGTGCTCATCAATTGCAAACGATGCCATTCTTCCGAATATGCAAAGTGGACATCAGGTGGCCATTCTGTAGATTACGAGCATGTATTTCTAAACACAAAACACAATTCAACCGAACAAATCAACCACGACTGCCTGCGTTGTCATGGAATGTTTTTTGCCGGTACTGTTGATGACGTGGTTGAACCAATGAATATCAAGGGGCCATGGAAACTGAAAGACGCGAAGATGGCGACAAACCCGGCAATTCCTTGTATGGCCTGCCATCAGATTCATCAGGACGGAACACCCAAAGCGAGGCCAGATTACGCTGAGCCAAAATCAATCTTTTATCAAAAGAAAGCCACAATTTCAAAACTGGATTTTTACGACCGTCATGAGAAAGTCTACTTCCCCGCCACCGAATTACCTCTGTTAAACTTGTGGGCGGGCGAACAGAAAATAAAGGTATCGGATGATCCTATTATGCGCAATTGTGTTCAGTGTCATGCACCCAACGCCCATCACCAGGCAGGAACTTCTGACGACCGGACACCTCGTGGTGTACACGAAGGATTAAGTTGTACCGCCTGCCACGACCCTCACAGCAACGATGCGAAAAACAGTTGTAATTCCTGCCATCCTGCGATCTCAAACTGCAAGATCGATGTGACGAAAATGAACACGAGTTATGCCGATGCCACAAGTCCGAACAACATCCATTTCGTGGCGTGCGTTGATTGTCACAAGGAAGAAAAGAAGAGAATCGTGAGCTCAATGAGGAATTAATCCCTGAAAACTGTAATTTCGGGAACTGAATATCAAGTTATAAAACGAACGATAAACTGTTTTACTATGAAGTTATTAATCTGGCTGCTGCTTTTACCATCAACGATCTGTGCACAATCACTCGTACAGTATGTTGATCCGCTGATCGGAACGGCTCCGGCTACAACTGAAAGTGCAAAGAAACACAGTGAAGCGGGTTCTGAACTGAAGGGCCAGACATTTCCAGGTGTTGGCAGACCCTTTGGAATGACGCAATGGACGCCCGAAACGCGCACCACAGAAGACAAATGCATTTCACCCTATTATTACAACGATAAGCTCGTTACCGGTTTCAGGGGGACTCACTGGATGAGCGGAAGCTGTACGCAGGACTACGGAAGCGTTACGCTGATGCCATTTGTCTCAGATGCAATTGACACATTAAAAAGCCGGCCATCCTCGCGTTTTAATCATCAGAACGAAACCTCTTCTCCAATACATTACAGTGTTTTGCTTGAAGATTATGGAATTAACGCCGAATTGGCGGGTTCAGTCCGTTCGGGAATGATGCGGTTCAATTATCCTGCAGAGAAAGAGAGCTACCTCTACCTGCGCGTCAACAGCGACGAAAAGCAGGGGAAGATAATTGTTGACAAACAAAAGAATGAGATTACAGGTTATAATCCTGTCTTCAGAATTTACCAGGGAATGGGGAAATCTGCCGGGTTCAGCGGTTATTTTGTGATTCAATGTGACCGTCCATTTAAAGAAGTCGCGCAAATCAGAAATGACCAGCAAATGGTGGTGAGCTTCGGAAAAGAGAAAAATATAAAAGTGAGGATCGGAACCTCATTTACAAGTCTGGATGCTGCCAGGAAGAACTTAAAGAGCGAGATCACGGATTGGAATTTCGATAACTTCGTAAAGGCCGGAGAGAACGAATGGAACGAGACCCTTGGTAAGATTCAGGTAAAGAACAGTTCGCATGACGATCTTGTTAAGTTTTATACCGCGCTTTATCATTGCTATCAGTTACCCCGTATTGTGAGCGATGTTGACGGAAGTTACCAGGGATTTGCACAGGATACGATCATTCACAAGGCAGTCGGATTCGATTATTACGACGACTTTTCAATGTGGGATACTTATCGCGCATTACATCCGCTGATGACTATTCTTGAGCCAAAACGAAGCCTCGACATGGTTAAATCACTCGTTGCCAAAGCGCAGCAAGGGGGATGGATGCCTATTTTCCCGGCATGGGGAAGTTACACGGCAGCGATGATCGGCGATCATGTAAGCACAATGATATCGGATGCCTACTTAAAAGGGATCACTGACTTTGACACAAAAGCTGCTTATAAGTATATGCGGCAGAATGCTTTCGACCAGCCTACAATTGAAGAATACAAGGATGGAAAAGGAAGAAGGGCGCTGCCGAGTTATCTGCAGTACGGATATATACCACTTCAGGATAGTGTATGGGAAGCATTTCACAAACGGGAACAAGTATCACGTACACTCGAATATGCACTTGATGATTATGCACTTTCACAATTCGCTGAAAAGCTGGGAAAAAAGGATGATGCTAAAGTATTGTTAAAACGATCGAAGAATTATGTGAATGTAATTGATCCTTCAACCGGCTATGCACGCGGACGTCATGCAGATGGAAAGTGGATCGAACCTTTCAATCCGTTTATGAAGACAAACTATATTTGCGAAGGAACGCCGTTTCAATACACATGGTATGTTCCGCAGGATGTTCCCGGATTAATCATGCAACTTGGCGGACAGCAAGCCTTCCTCAAAAGGCTCAATGAATTCTTCGATGGCGGTTATTACTGGCATGGGAATGAAACTGATCAGCAGGCGCCTTACCTTTTCGCATTGGCCGGAGAACCTGCAAAGACAGCCGAAGTAGTTAAGCGGATTATTGCAGAAGAATATGGAACTGGTCCGGGCGGATTAAGCGGAAACGAAGATGCAGGCCAAATGTCGGCGTGGCTGGTCTGCTCAATGATGGGCTTTTACCCCGTTTGTCCCGGAAAACCCGAATATGTGATCGGTGCAACAGCATTTGACGAAATACAAATCAAATCAGGCAGTAAAGCAAAACCCTTTATAATTAAAGCAATCCGTAATAATTCAAAACAACAGGGTTTTGAGAATATCACGCTGAATGGTCATCCTGTTAAAGGAAGTGTCATCAGTCATCAACAGATAGTTGAAGGTGGAGAGCTGATTTTTAAAACCATTAATTAATGTAGGGACACTCCTATGTGGGTGTCCCCTATGTGACCTATGTGGGTGTCCAATACCCTGTACAATCGGATGCCAGAAGTGTGTGATCTTTTCATGGGGCGGATACATAGGGTCGCCCCTACAAATCACCATTAAAATTCGTGTTAAATTCATCCCATTGAACCAAAAAAATTTCTAAATTGCGTAACTTATTGAAGAACCAGATTAACAAGTAAAATCCAACCAGTTAAAGGATTAATTATATCATATCAACGAACTATTAAAGTAAAAGTAATGGAAGAACAGAAAAAAGGATTGTCAAGGCGCCAGTTTCTTGGAGCATCGGCACTTGGAGTAGCCGGACTTGCCGTACTGCCAGGCATGACAGGTTTTGCATCACCAGCATCAGCTGAAAAAGAAATTACATTGGGATTTATCGGATTAGGTCAGCAGGCTAATTTCCTGTTGAACGGATTCCTCGAAATCCCGGGAGTTAATGTCGTTGCAGGATGCGATGTATATGGCATCAAACGCAGAAGATTTCAAAAAAAGGTGGATGCTTCAAATACGAAAAAAGGCAAAACCACTAAAGTTGAAACATACGAAAAGTATGGCGAAATACTGAAACGGAAAGACATCAATGCAGTTGTCATTGCAGTTCCTGACCATTCACATGCTTATATTGCCATTGCAGCATTAAAGGCAGGCAAAGATGTGTACCTCGAAAAACCAATGACCTTTACGATCAAAGAAGGTCAGGAATTGAAGAAAGCAGTTCGCGAAAACGGCCGCATCTTCGGTCTTGGAAGCCAACAGCGTTCAGATCCAAACTTCCAGCATGCAGTTAATCTTGTACAAACAGGAGCACTGGGAAAAATCACAAAGGTAAATGCCTATGTTGGAGCGCCACCGAAACCTTATGATCTTCCAAAAGAACCAATCCCTGCAGATTTGAACTGGGATTTATGGTTAGGGCCACTTCCTGCCACAATTCACTATAACAATGCGTTGGATCCAATTATTACGGTCGATCCTGATGTAAATGAGAAAATATGGGGTGCATGGCGTTGGTATACAGAGATGGGCGGAGGTTTCACAACCGACTGGGGCGCTCATATGTTCGACATCGCACAATGGGGACTTGGCATGGACAAAAATGGTCCTGTTGAAATATCTCCGATCGGCGACGGCTCTGAATATATGTCATTCACCTATGCCAACGGCGTAGTAATGACATCTGAACCATTCGACGAAAAGAAAACCAAAGGGGTTAAATTTATCGGAGAAAACGGATGGATTGAAGTTTCACGGAACTATTTCAAAGGTTCTGATCCTAAATTCGATTCAAAGGAAAAAGTATCCAGCGATGGTCCTTACGAAACAAAGATTCCTCACCAGGTCAATTTCATCGAAGCTGTAAGGGCACACAAAGATCCTCAGGTTACCGTTGAAATCGGACATAGCAGCTGTTGTGTTTGCACATTGGGCAACATTGCCTGCGAACTGAAACGGACCATCAAATGGGATCCGAAGACAGAAACATTCATTGGCGATACCGATGGCGCTGCAACGAAGAAAATGCACTACGAATATCGCAAAGGCTGGAAACTGTTATAGTTTTTCCTTTCGAAAAATAATCAAAGAGGATGTCTCAACTATTGGGACATCCTCTTTTTCGTTGTATCATTTTCTTTTTAACCTTATTACCTTATTCAGATGAAAATAAACATTCTCAAAACACATTGAAAAATAAGGTTAATAAGGTTATTGGTGTGATTTTGGGCATCTGGCTACTAAGGTCAGGAAATGAAAACAAGGTTTTAAAAATTAGTTGAAAGGAAAGCGTATATTTGAATACAGTGAAAAGAAAGATTGAACTACTGGCGCCTGGCGGAGATATAGACTCCATAAAAGCTGCAATTCTTGCGGGTGCTGATGCAGTGTATTGTGGTCTCGACCGGTTTAATGCAAGAAACAGTGCTGTAAATATCAGTTTTGATGATTTGCAGGGAATTTTAAGAGTTGCACACCAACATAAATGCGAAGTATTTCTGACGCTTAATATCATTATCGTCGATCAGGAAATACCTGCCATTATAAGTCTGCTGAATAAGTTAATCAATACAAGTATCGATGGAGTAATCGTTCAGGACCTCGGCCTGTTTTATCTCCTCTCCCACTATTTTAAAGGACTTAAAATACATGCATCAACCCAATTAACAACGCACAATGAAGGGCAGATACTGTTTTTAAAAAAGCTGAATGCCAACAGGATCAACCTGTCGAGAGAATTAAATATCGGAGAGCTGAAAGCACTCACAATGGTCGCACATCAAAACAATATCTTAACGGAAGTATTTGTACATGGCTCATACTGCCTGTCGTTTTCGGGTATTTGTTACATGAGTTCTGTTCATGGAGGCAACTCGGGAAACCGCGGAAGATGCAGTCAGCCATGCAGGGATCAGTATTTAACAACTACTGCAGGTAAAGATTATCCATTGAATCTGAAAGATAATTCAGCCTTTTTCGATCTCAGGGAATTGTCGGATGCAGGGGTTGATTCATTCAAGATTGAGGGGCGAATAAAAAAGTCGGATTACGTATACACAGTTGTAAATAGCTGGAGAAAACAACTTCTTGGTTTTTATATTCAAAACAGATTAAAAAATGATAATCGCGATCTTTATAAGGTATTTAACAGGGATTTCTCAAATGGCTTTCTAAAGGGAGATCTTCATAAAGGTATGTTTATAGATAGTCCAAGGGATCATTCAATCCAGCATCTGTCTGAAATAAATGAATATTCAACGGCAGATGAACTGGAAAAAGACCAGGCTAAACTGTATGATGAAAAAAAAGCGGTTAAGGCATCTATTGAAAACGAAATCAATCAGTTGTGTATTGCGAGAGCACCTTTAATCATTCGTATCGCAGGGAAATGTGGGACACCATTAAGTGTATCTGTAGAAACACCGGAAACTTCCTTTGAGGCACATTCAGAAATGAATCTTGTAAATACCGGCACTGAGGCAATCAATAAGGAGATGATATTGAAGAGATTAAAGGCCCTCAACGATACCGAATATTATATTGAAAAACTGACACTTGAAGATCTTCAAAGCGATGTTTTCATACCGTTTAAAGCACTTACTTCAATTAAGAAAAGAATATTATTCATCCTGAATGGTTCAAAAGAATTTGTTGATCCCATTGATGTTCCCATCCTGAAAAAACAAATTATCGTAAAAAAGAAACCAACACTTTCTGTCATCATATCTTCGGCAAAGGATATGCATCTTTGTAATGAAACCAATGCAAGTATCTATTTTAAATTGCCGGATAGTATTCAAAGCGAAATAGCGGAGCTTACCGAACTCTTCAGAAGAAACAAACAATTAATTCCATGGTTCCCATCGGTTTTAATAGGTGAAGATTATTTGGCAGCCATCGAATTTCTGCAACAGTTAAAACCAAAACTGATTGTAACAAACAATACAGGAATCGCATACGAAGCATTTAAAAAAGGGATCAATTGGATTGCAGGACCCTATCTGAATATTGTAAATTCGTTTAGTCTGATCTGTATGAAAGAAAACATGAACTGTTCAGGTGCAATTATTTCAAATGAAATCAGCAAGGTTCAGATGAAGCAAATTAAATTGCCCGCGGATTTCAGTCTGTTTTATAGCATCTATCATCCGATTGTTTTGATGACAAGCCGGCAATGTTTGTTTCACCAGGTGACAGGATGCAAGAAAGACCGGATGGATGATACCTGTATTCAACAATGCGAAAAATCATCGGCGATTGTAAATTTAAAAAAGGAAAAATTCTTTATTGAAAAAACAAAAGGGAATTATCATCGTATAATGAATGAAATCAACTTTCTGAATACTGCAATTGTTACAGATCTGCCCGATCTTTTTGCAGGATTCTTCATTGATTTAAGCGATCTGAAAACTGAGATGGATAAACCGGTTGTTATAAAGCTTTTTGAAAATCTGCTGAACGGAAATACGGATTCAGAAAAGGAACTCCGGCAAGTTATTCATCCCTCAACGAATGTTCAATATCTAAAAGGAATCTAACGATCGGATTATTATTAATCACCCTATAATTCAAAAAGCGATGAACACAATGTCGAATAACATCGATGAATATATCAGCGGTTTCCCTGAAGAAATACAAATACTGCTCGAACAAGTCCGTGCAACAATCAAACAAGCAGCTCCGGAAGCAGAGGAAGCGATTAAATATGCAATGCCAACATTTGTATTGAATGGAAACCTGGTTCACTTTGCGGCCTTTAAAAACCACATTGGTTTCTATCCTGTCCCATCGGGAATCGAAGCGTTTAAAAAAGAACTATCTGTTTACAAAGGGGCAAAAGGTTCCGTTCAATTTCCGCTCGACAAACCAATGCCATTGAAACTGATTTCTGAAATTGTAAAGTTCAGGGTGAACGAGAACCTGCTAAAGGCAAAGACGAAAAAGCGATAAATCCAAAATGGATAATATTCAATGGAATGTGATACAACAAATATTTATATTCAAAATGTATCATTCTATTTGATGTAGAGACGGACGGCTATCCGTCTAATTCCATCAACGGCCCTTTCTACATAGATCAAGCCATTTCAAAATCACAAGCCAAATCGATTCATTTTATGCGTAAACCGATTTCAAAAAGCATTCATTGGCACACGATTATGTCCAAACCGATTTCAAAAAGCATTAATTGGTACACGATGATGTCCAAACCGATTTCAAAAAGCATTCATTGGTACACGATGATGCCCAAACCGATTTTAAAAAGTATCCATTAGCATACGATGATGCCCAAACCGATTTCAAAAACCATACATTGGTACCCAATGATGCCCAAACCGATTTCAAAAACCATCCATTGGCACCCAATAATGCCCAAACAGATTTTAAAATCTATCCTTTTAGATTAATTTTGGAGAAATTAATGGTTTTGTGAAAAATAAATCACTTTTTTTTCAATTTTCATAAAAATATTGATGGTTTTGTCTTCTTTTTTGCAAAAAATGTTTTATATTAGCGGTACCATTCAATTGTAATTAACTAAAACAAATTACCATGGAAAAACTAATTGTTCCTTCTCTGCTATCAGTCAGTGATGTTATCCTAATGGCTGAACGATTTGAAAAAACCATACAACCTCTGACCGAAATTGATCCTAAAATCAAGAATCTTTACAATGAATTGATCTCGGTTTATAAGCGTTTAGTAAAAAATCAGAAAAATGGAAGCAAGAGTCTCTTAACCGGCGAACTGCTTCAACTTGGTAAGCGTCGCAACCGGGCGCGCATCGCATTTCGCGATATATTACATGGTATTTCGGTTTCACTGATCGAAGAAAACAGTGCAAAAGCATCAAAACTTTATACAATTTACGAAAAACATGGTGCAACGGCTAATAAAGCTGGCTACAAAAAAACAACAGCGCTTTTAATATTGTTAATTGCGGAATTCGATTTGCCTGCAAATCAGATTTTATTGAATGAATTGAATCTTTCACCGTATTATGAGTCGTTGAAAACAGCACAGGCAACCTTCGATTCGAAGAGTAAACAGAAATCGGATGAAAAAACAATCCTGGCCGCTGATTCGGAACCTGCCACCGCTATTTCAGAAGAATTGATTACAGCCATGGAAGATTTACTGGCCATGATCCAGCTCAATAATCAAATTGACAAAACTACTTATGGTGAAATCTATAACCAGTTAGTCACTTATGTGAACGAAATCAATACAACTGCCCGCGCGCGTAAATCCCGCAAACATAATAGCAACGATCAGGAACAAAAATCAGAGACAGTTCAAGAATAATTAGTCATTCGTAAAAAAAGGGGGTTCTATCTGAAATCGTTAGCCGATGGAACATACCAGTTCACATTTAAAAAGGCAGGGCTTGCTGACCAAACTATCAATGTTGTTGTGAACGATGGTGAACTAACCAAACTGAAGGTGATCATGTTAAATGCTTAATGATAAGGTTGCAAAAAAAACCAGATGCCTGGTCGGGGTTTGAAACTTTGGCCGGGCTTTTTTGATAACATCAAATTGAAACAACCTAATTCGAATCTTAAAAAAACCTTATTTTTAAAGGAATAAACCTCAGTAGAAATGGATCAAACAACATAACCAAACCTTATTACCTTATTTCTGAGCGGTTTATTAATGAAAACAATAAGATAATAAGGTAGTGGACTGTGAGCATGGATTTTCTACTGAGGTAACCATAGAAGATAAGGATTAAAGAAATGGCAATTTAAAAACTAAACGAAAATGCAAAAAAAATTTAACATCCATAATGGCGAAATATCGTTCTTTGAGAATGGACTTGAGATAAATGATCATGGTAAAAGATCAAAAAGAATTTACATCATTATGGGAGTTTGCTGGATTGCCTTTGGTATTCTCAGTTTACTGAGATATCATAAAACAGGCGATCAATTTCTTCTCTGGTCAGGGATTATCATCATAAGTTTGTGGCTCATCGGTATAATCGTAAAATATTTCAAGCAAACGGATCAGCAGATTCGATTTGATGATATTGAAAAGGTGATCATAAAAAAAGATTTATTAGAGACCATCCTAAAAGCAGATATTATAATGAAGAATTCAAAAAAACGGAGCATTATTCTCGATTATAATGGGGAGTTGAATTTCAATAAATATGCATTGAATGATTTCAATACTGTATTGAATGAGAAGAATATAAAAGTGGAAACTAAATGAATCAGTCATCAGCAAAACTTTAATAACCTGCCTGAATATGAAACCATTCATGTTGATAGTAGCCATTGCACATATTTTCCTTCTGATTGGTTGTACCAATACTACAGGAAGTCTTGACATAGCGGGAAAGGTATTGGATGAATATTCGAAAGAAGGTATTCCCAATAGAGCAGTGATTCTGCAAGCCATGATTTATTCTGATTCTGAATTAATACCGACAAAAGACATTGGTCACTTTTACACAGATAGCACGGGGCATTTCACTTATACCATCAACAAGATCAAAGGAGCACACTGGTATAATTTTATCTTTGTAGGTGATTCAACCTACGATTACTCCACCCTAATGGTTAGTCTTGAAGAACTTAAAAGTAATTCAAAATTTCAGTCTTTCTATCTCGACAAATTCACAGATCTCACAATTAAAATAGAGCGGGTTAGTAAATCGGTGTTCACAGATACCCTTTTTCTCTCATGGAAAACAAATGGCTATGATGGAAGAATGTTCCCCTACAAAGTGATCAACAATGGTACAGCTCACGATTTTGAATTCATGTGGATTGGCCGAAATATTAGATCAGTCATCGAAGCAAAAACATTTGCAAATAAAAACACGATCATTAACATGTCCTTATTCAGGAACAGGGGCGTAAAGGAAATATCAGACACCATCTTTTGCAGCAGAGATATAAAGAATTCCTTTTCATTTAAGTATTAACAGACCAACACCAGATGTGCAACAATTTTTATGGATATGAGCAACTTATATTGTTGCAGAATCATTCTTGAAATGTTATACTTTGTTAATAAAGAGCTGTTTTTTACCGATTGACTGACAGAATGTTTAATTTTGCAATTGTTATTACTATTTAAAATTAAAAAGTGAGAATATGAAAACAAAATTAATGGTTTGCTTGCTCGCATTTATCTTGATTGAATCGTGTGTCAGCTCCCGAAAATATAAAGATCAGGTGAGTCAGGCAACACGGGAGAAGTCAGCTCATGATGCGACGAAGCAGGATCTGGATAAATGTT